>OIWS01002176.1_pt1 | contig 16780 bp, 7 predicted proteins | sample 1587611 | NCBI WGS metagenome assembly OIWS01 (sample SAMEA3888919, study PRJEB22519) | human gut metagenome | biome: human gut; feature: human-associated habitat; material: faeces | place: Denmark | collected 2010 | reverse complement strand
CAAAAACGGCAAGATCGACTTCGCCGATAAGAGCGTTACCGAGAACACACGCGTATCTTACCCCATCAACCACATAAAGAACATCGTTCGCCCCGTTTCGGCTGCGCCCGCGGCTAAAAACGTCATCTTCCTTTCGGCTGATGCGTTCGGCGTTCTTCCCCCGGTTTCGATACTCACTCCCGAGCAGACCCAGTATTACTTCCTTTCCGGTTTCACCGCGAAACTTGCCGGTACCGAGCGCGGCATAACCGAACCCACCCCGACTTTCTCGGCTTGTTTCGGTCAGGCGTTCCTCGAACTTCACCCGACCAAATACGCAGAAGAACTCGTAAAGAAGATGAAGAAGAGCGGCGCGAAAGCGTACCTCGTCAACACGGGTTGGAACGGAACCGGCAAGCGTATCTCGATTAAGGATACGAGAGGCATCATCGACGCCATTCTGAACGGCGACATCGAAAAAGCCCCGACGAAGACTATCCCCCACTTCAACTTCGAAGTTCCGACCGCTCTTCCGGGCGTAGATCCCGCGATACTCGACCCCAGAGACACTTATGCCGACGTTTCCGTATGGGAGACCAAAGCGAAAGACCTTGCGTCGAGATTCGTCAAGAACTTCGCGAAGTACGAAACCAACGAGGCAGGCAAAGCGCTTGTTTCGGCAGGTCCTACCGTAGAATAATAATACGATAAACATAAACCCCCGTCAGGGAATTCCCTGACGGGGGTTTTGCGTCTGTTACAAATTATGCCGGTTACAAACGATACGGCGTTTATACTTTTTTAAGATAATCCGCCACCCGATCGACCTCGGGAAACAGCGACGCCTGATTTATGCACACTTTTTCGAGTTGTCTGCGCATTTCGGGCTTTTTGTCCGCAGGTATTATTATTCTGTCGGCGGTGTAGTAATCGATCTTTTTGTCGCTGTCGGTTTCGTTGAAGTCAAGCCCCGACATTATAAATGCGCCGTCCTGTTTGAGTATGCGCGGGTTGTCTCTGTTTACCTGCACGAACAGCGGTTTCAAGAGATCCAGCGGCACGATTTCTCTTTCAAACGCTCCGTTATCCCGTTTGACGGCGTGATAGAACCTCTCTATGACGGAGTCGACGTATTTACCGTTGGAACTCTGCGGGAATTTGCCTTTCAGCAGATAAATATACGCGCGGATAATTATCTGTTTCTGCTCGACGGGCGTAAATTCCGCGAGTTTAGAGAGCATCTGCACCCTGTCGCTCTGTTCGTAATGAATATCGCCTTCGGGAACGCCGAAAACATAGACGATTCCGTCTTTATCGTCGTTACCGAGACTTGCGAAATACAACGCCACAAGCGGATTGGAAGTTATATCAGTCAGCCTTGTCGGGCAACCGTAATGCTGCATATAGGTAAGTTTGTTTATGTTTTTCATTCCGACGAAAGCCGACGGACACCTTACCTGAATTTCGTTGAAGAAATAATGTTCGGACTTACCCGCGGGCAAGCCTTTTCTGTATATCCCCGGCGCGTTGAGGTATGCCGTATCGGGAACGCCGCGGAAATAAAACGAAGAAATGAAATTAACTTCCGAATCCCGCCGTCTCAACGCCTGATAATACAATCTTTCCTTTACGTCGAAGATTTTTCCCCATACATCCTCGATATACTGTTCGCGCATAACGGACTGTTTTTGTTCGCCCGTAAAATCTTCTTCGCGAAAATCGGGATATACGTCTTCGTAACTCCCATTGGGAAAGTTAAACTTGAATATCGAACTTAAATTTTCGACGACGTTTATATATTCGGTTAAATTATTTATTTTTTTCATATGTAACTCTCCGTTAATGACTATAACACATTAAGCGTCTTTTTGCAACAGAGTTTTGAAATAAATCGGAAATTTTATAGCGTCCGCGATCGGCAGTAAATAAAAGGAATGTCCGTTTATCGGGCATTCCTAATTTCCGTTCGAGAATATTAAAGTTTATTTGCCGCCGACGCGCTTTTTTCTGTGTCTGACGATAAGCACTATAGCGACCACGATACCCGCTATAAGAATAACGCTGCCGACAAGTATCAGAATATATCCCCAAATCGGCATGTGGAACGCAACGCCCGGAATACACAGAATAATCGTGCCGCTTTTGTCGGTCTCTACGTTGACGTAACTGCCGCCGTTCGACACGCCGAGTTTAGTCATATGCCCGTCTTCGTCGAGAAGATACGCCGCGACCTTGTTTCTGTTGTAGGTAAAGTCCGCCCTGATGCCTATCGTGACGGTTCCGTTTACCTCTGCGGGGCTGCCGTCCGCCGAAACGAGTTCCACGCCGAACACCTGAAATCTGTCGGCGATTTTAGCCATTTTTTCGGCTGCCGTTTTATATACGGTGCTGTCGGAGTCTATTTTAGACGCCAAAAGCATAGTTCCCGCGGGCAGAACTCCGTCTTCGTCGTACAGTTTCGCAAGGCTGTCTCCGCTTATGCCCGAAGTGATTTTTACGTCCTTTTCGGTATAGGTCGGATTGCCGAGCGAAGTCGTATAAGTCGGCGATTCCGCATGATATACGACGTGATATTCACCTGCGCTGTTCAAAAGCAGTTTGTTGCCGTCGAGCGCAACTTCGGTTTTCTCTCCGCCGCGGACGTAATACGCCTTCAACGTGACGTCCGGATTCTCGTCGCCGAGGGTTGCCGTAGCGTCGCGGATAACGAAAGTCTGACCCCTCGTCGCCTCGTATTCGCTGCCCGAACTCGTTACGATTACGGGTACGAATTCCGCGGGGCGTTCGGTTAAAACGTCTTCGACGTTGCCGACCCTTCTTGCCGAAGAGAGGTTAAGCGTTATCGTGAACGTGAACGTTTCGCCGCGCACCGACACGAAGACCGAAAACGGCAAAGTTTTTTGTAAGTTTTCTTTGGATAACGTATACGAATACGTCTTTCTGTTTCCGCTATCTTCTGTTATGCGATAGCCTATTTGCTTACCGCTTTCAAGGTTAAGCGATAAATTTTCCATCGAAGAAGAAAGCTGCGTAAACGAAAAGTAGTATCTGTCGCCGATTTTCTCGACCGCGGCAGTCTTGTCGAAGTATTTTTCAAGCATTTGCTTTCCCATACCCGACTGCCCGCCGAAATCGTAACTCATTTCGTACCTTCCGTCTTCGCCGCCGATCGGCGACGCCGCGTAAGCCGTCGTTTTACCCGCGCCCGCGGCGAAAATCACCGCCGCAAACACGCTTAAAACGGCGCACAACGCCATGGATAACGTCTTTTTGAGTTTACTCATATATGCACTCTCCTTTTAACCGAACACCGCGTACAGTACGACAGAGCCGTTGTACTTGCCGGTAAGTTCGTTTTTACCCGAGAATTCCTGTTCGAGCAAAGTGCTTTCGAGATCGATCCGGGTCAGTTTTCCGTCAACCCTTACAGCCCAGTATCTGAACTCTTTTGAAGAATCCGTACACTGAACGTTTTTAAGCTGATTCAACTTCGACTCTGAAATCTTATCCGCAAGAGTAAATCCTTCAAGGCATTTTCTATCGGCCCCCGGCTGACTACGGAAAGTCAATTGTTCGCCGTTTTCGTCTATTGCCTGATAGGAAACGTTAAGTTTTCGCTTAAGGATAAGTTTAAGGTTAAATCCCTCGGTTACACGATATCCGTTTTCGAATGCTTTGTCTGTAGAGCCGACGTAAAGACTGTTTTTATAAACAAATCCCGAACCTGAAGAATCCTGGAAAATAGCTTTATCCGCTATCCATTCCACAGCTTCGTAATCTTTATATTTATTGAATTCGTAACGACTACGGAAGTGGAACAAACTCATCGTGTAAATTCCGCCTGTCGTGGGGCGATAACAGGTCAATTCGTTCAAAAACTCTTCATTTCCGTCAACGACTATCGTCGCTCTTATCTTAATACCTTTATCCCAAAGCGCATAAACTACAGGGGTAACTGTTTTAAGGGTTATGCCGAGCCTGCCAATAGCCGAGCCTGCCGAAAACAGACGGTCGTCGCCGTCCCACGACGAACTCCATCCCCAAAGGCGATCTTTACTTGCAACGAAAGCGTTATAATCGGGCGATGAATTTGATTTCGCCATGCTCACCGTCGTGGTGTAATACTGATAGCCATCCTTTTCGACATATTCGATTTTCGAGGAATCGAATGGGTGTTCGACATCGGTGACGTAAGTTACGTCGATGTCGCAATTTCTGTCGTATACGATTACTTTCTGAGCAAATGTAGCTTCAAGCGTATATGTGTTTGAAATGCTTTCGGGCGGATTATAATAACAATCGAATACGGCGTTTCCGTCAAAATCGAGACCAAACCAGAAATCCCACACAAGGAGGTATGTACCTTCTCTTAAGAATGTGAATTCTGCGCTGTATGTTCCCGAATTGTCGGTCATATCGCTGTCTTCCGTGCGGATGTAGTTTACACCCGACAGTTTGTACACGTGGAAAGCAGGTCTGTTAAGCGGCAGATAATCTTTTGAAGTAACTTTAGGCTTTTCTATGCTCAACGATTCGCCCGTGAAGAGAGCCGCGTCGCCGTCTATAAATGTGTACTCGGAAAGATTTCTGCCGTCGAGCGTGAAATGACACATTGCTCTGAGCATTGCCGTATCGCCGTACTCGTCGGCATAACTAAGCCGCACTATCGCATATCTTTCATTCTTTACAAGTTCCCACGCTTCCGCTAAGTTATCCACAGTTACCGTAGAATTTTTAAGGTATACGGTAAGGGATTTAAGCGACAATTCGTAAATATCGGTAATATCACTGTCGGTTACGCGCAAGTAATAAGCCGCAGGCAAAGCCATGAACTGCTCTTCGTTATCTATAATCGCGGACTGCAATTCCGTGTATTCGACTTTTCTGCGGACGTCTGCGCCTTCTTCTGTCTTTTCGTATTTAAGGTCGCCGCCCGCAAGCGTTTTATCACCCGAGATAAAAGCGTAATCGCCGACCGCTTCGGCTCTGTATTCGAGCCATACCGAGCGGAACTCGCCGAATCTGTTGACGAGTCGGAACTCTACTCTCATCTTCGGTTCGGTCATCCGGAAAACGTTGATAGCTTCGTAACCGTCGCTGAACTGATCGTATATATGGGAATATATTCCGTCGGTATATTCGTAAACGGCAACGCGTAAAAAGTCTGTTCTAGGTTCAGAGTCCTCATATTTTCTGAGACTGCGCGACGTGTATTTATCACCGAGCCACGTCCATGTTATTTCGGGGACGGAAACATATTTATCGATTTTATAACGAGCATTTGTAATATATACGCCTTCTGTCTCGTTATAAGTCCAATCATCCGACAGAATTTTATATTCCGGTTCTTCCGACGGCATAAGCGTTACAAGACAGGTGCGCGTTTTATCGTCGGCTTTTTCGGTGAACAAGATTGCCACACCGCTGTTTCCCATTATGAACGAGCGTGAAAGCGTCATAGGTTTATCGTAATCCACATCGCCGCTCTTATCGAGAGAATAAGCCTGCCACGAGAGATTTGCCGCCGTGACCGTGGGATAAACCTTTTCGGTGTAAAGCGAAACAAGGTCTACCGTTTCGCCCGTTTTAACCGTTTTGCCGATATCGGTTTTTTCGATCGTGAAGTTGGTCGCCGAAACGTCTATAAGAGTTAAAAAGTTGGTCGCCGCGGAATAAAGATCTCCGTCCGTCTTCGGGTTATATCCGAAAACGTCGTACGTTAAATCGAAGTACGAGAACGCATAACGCATTTCGGAAAGATTGCCCGCCGCCGTCTGGGTAGTCGGAGCGATGGTCATCTTGCAGTCAAAGTTTTTATCCCCGGAATTTCCGCCGTCGGTTGAAGCAAAAAACATGTTTATCATGCGAACGGACAGACTGTAATTTTTAAGCAAATCGAATGGGGCGTTGCTGTCCGAAAAGTCGTCCGCGACCGAACCCGCATAAATCGCAGCGGATTTGCGGTAAGTGAAACTATCCCCCGAAACGGGCGTGTAGTTCCAATCGGTTATGCGGATCATACTGTCGTACGAAATCGTAAGTCTGCGGTAAGAGAACGGGAAACTGAACATCTGTTCCATCGCGCCCGTCGAACCGCCGTACAGTATAATATCGTTAGTAAGAGTGTCGCCGAGGTCGAACGTATAGTAATACGCGCCCGTATCGGCGTGGAATTCGTAAGTCAGCGCGCCCCAGTTTTTCGCATGAAGCTCGCCCGGACGATAATAATTAAGGTAATCCGGGTCGCCGTCTGCGACTTTGAACGTGTTTTTCCGATCGGTTAAAAAGTAAGCGAAATCGCGGCAATAACCTGTAGTACGGTTAAAGAAATCGTCACCGGAAAGGTTACCGAAGATATCCGAATTATACGCGCTTAAAGGCTTAACCAGCGTATAATGTCCGTTTTCCGCCACGATATACGCGTATACGGGGTGGAAATAATCGAGCATTCCGGGCGTTTTATCCAGACCCGTATAATGCGTCGGTACAAGGTACACGCCGTTATCGAGTTTGCCTTCGGTATTGACGAAAGACTTTGAAAACCCTATAAACCTCGTTATACGGAAACTCACTTTGTACGAAACCGAGCATTGTTCCCTCGTTTCGCCGCCTTCGAGTTTCGCGCCCCAGTTGTAATACGCAATGTTTAAAGTAATTTCGTCCGCAAGATCCAAACCCGAGATGTCGTAATAAATCGTCTGAATTAAGCTCGTGCGATCGAGAATACTTAAACCTTCGTTTATTCTTCCCTCAGGGTCGGTTACGGTATAAGTCTGAACTTCAAACTCCCCGCCGCCGTTTTCCGCAAAAATAGGTCCGCGCTCGCGGCTGTTATACTGTATACGCAAAAACGCGCCCTGATCGTTCTTTTCGATATACGTTTCGTCGGCTACTATATCCTCGGCAAAGTTAAACCAACCGTATTTATCGGCAAGTATGCCTTTAACGACAGTCTCTTCGATGATATGCGCTTCAAAGTCGATATCATAAGTACCGTTGTTGACGATAGCCTCCTTTTCCCACTTGGGGTACAGAGTGACGTTTTTCATCTGCCAGAACAAATCGCCGTTTTCAACGTCGCAAACCTGTGTTAAAGCAGAATCGAAATACCACCCCGCAAAGACGTACCCTACCTTTTCCGGCGTGGGCAGTACGGGCATGTTATTCGCCGCATAATACATATCGGAAATGGGCGAAGCGAGATTTGTCGCGTCGAAAGTTATTTTATATTGCGTGTTACCGTACTTGTCGATAATTGCGTCTTTTGGATCCGACGGAACATCAGAGTTATTCGTACAACCTGCCACGCCGAATAAACAGAATATTACCATTAGCCCCGTAATCAATCGCAGTATAGAATTTCTTTTCAAGGGTAACACCTCCGAAGTAAAAAACATTTAATTTCTTTTTTTTCGTAAAGCGGACGTGTAAAGCGTCCGCTTTACGAAATATGTTTTAGATAGACTTCATACGGATTGAGCCTAATCCGTCGTCCGTATAACCGACATACCAGCCTTCTTCGAATACGCTTGCGCATTTTTCATCGCCGACAAGTTCTTTCAGATACTTTCTGCCTTTGATTGCACTACCCATATATTCGGGAGAATATTTGATTGAACTAAGGTTCTCGCTCTCGCAATCGGTAAACGCGTTTTCGTGAATTTTGGAAACGCTGCGGAAATTAAGATTGGTTTCTCCGGTGAAGAAGTAATAAGATCCTTCCATAATTTCGTAACGAACGATATTCGCTCCATCGGAAATATCTCCGAGGTCGATCTGGCAGGATATTTCGTTTGCGTTATAACCGCCGGCCGATGCGACAAATTTAACATCCCATACGGTGTAAGCCGATTCGCCCTCGCCTGCCGTCGATTTAGAAACATACTGATAAATACCGACAGGCGCCTGATATTGCTTAACCATTGATTCGGCGATGTTCGCATACGAGAAGAAGAATTCTCCTGTTTTAAGATCCGCTTTCGTGGTCATTGCTCTGTTTCCCTCGCCGTCCGCGACGGTGAACGTCATAAGAGTCTGAACCTTGAACGCATACGCGCCGATTTCTTTCATATCGGAAAGGGCAAGAGTTATCGTGGTGATAACCGAGCCTTCGAACGCGCTTACGCCGATTTTTTCAAGTTTGCATGCCGACGAGTCGATAACTTTCAACGCCGCGCAGTTATAGAAGGCTTTTTCGCCGATTTCTTTAAGAGTCGCGGGAAGAAGAACGTATCCGATTTCCGCGTTGTTTGCAAATGCGTTTGCATCGATTTTAGTTACTTTAAGGCTCTTTCCGTCAACCGTTACGTTTTCGGGAATGACGACTATTTTAAGTCCGTCGCCTGCGGAATAAGAAGTTTCTGCGTTGAAGCCCGTAACCGTTGCCGTTCCGTCGCCGTTATCCTTTGCATTGTATCCGCCGTCTGCGGCATAATTGAAGGTTGCGTCGAGATAAACGTTTGCGGTGAGTTTTTCATCTGCGCTGTAATCAACGCCGATATTCTTCAACGAAACAAAGGTAAGTTTGTTGCTTTCGTAAGCGGCTTTAAGAGCTGTTCCGCATTCTTTATCGATTGATTCGAGAAGCTCTTCGACGGAGAGTTTATCTCCTTTAACTTTGTTGAGCGTTGCCTGATAAGTTTCGCCCGTAAGTTTGTTTATGTAGTTAACGGTAACGGCGGGGGTATCGCTTTCGCCCGTGTAAACTACTTTATCTTTAAGGCTTGTAGCATCGCAGAATTCGTACATATCTTCGGAAAGAACAGCCCAACCGGTTGGGTCGCCGATAAATGCCGAATAAGGAAGAGTTTCGGGATAATCAGCCTGTTTGATGTTCAAAAGCGTAATGTTTTCCATCGAGCTGAAAATCGCATAACCCGTGGGAGCAACGTTGCCTTTAAGGTCGTTGGCATACTGCTTATCGAACAAGAACGTTTTGCTCGAATACTGGAACGCCGCTGCGGGATAACCGGATATATCTTCGTTATAGCTTACATAAGAGAAAGTGGAAGGAAGGTTGAGATATTCAAGGCTGCGGTTGAAATAAGTTCCGACCTGAATACCCTTAACGCCTTCGGGGACAACGATAACGGTATCGTTCGTTACGTCCGAAACGAGAATCAAATCTCCGCTGTGACCTTCGCCGTCATCGATTTTATAAATGTAGTTACCTTCTTTGTAGAAATCCCCGGCTTTAGCATCTTCCTTGCTATGGCTGAATGTGAGATTATTCGGGACCATCGAAAGGTTCTTTACGCTGTCGGGGATAGCGATATCGAAAGAATACTGCTCGCCTTTGTTATACTGTCCGTATCCGTTGTGAGACGCGTAAGTATTTGCCCAAAAAGAACCGATGATAACTTCAACGCCGTCAGGAATGGTGATTCCGTTAAGTTTGTTGAGGTTATTGAAGCAGTTCTGAATAACCTTCAAAGAGGAAGGAAGGACTATTTCTTCGACAGCCGAAGCCGAAGTGGAAATAAGGCTCTCTACAGATTCGATTCCTTCTCCGATGATAACTTTTACGATAGAAGCGTTGTTGAGAATTTCGCTTTCGAGACGAACGGATTCGACTTTGTAGGTTTCGATCGTGCCGTCGCCGTCTTTATCGAAAGTGATCGCACCGAGAATGGATACAACGGGAGCTTCTGCGATTTTCGCAACGTTTTCGGTGTCGTCATAAGTGCCTTCGTTACCATACATGGTTACGGAAAGGTTACCGGTAGCTTCGTTGGTCTGATACTTTAAGAAAGGCGAACGCCATCTGACCGTGATCACGGTGTTTCCGGTAATAGGTTCGTCAAAATCGAAAACCTCGCCGTTTTCGTCGACGTAAGAGATGTCGCGGGCGGACATATAGTTTTTCCATATAAACGCCTTTTCTACGGTAGAGGTCTCGCCCGCCTCGGTCTTAGCCTCGTGCGTGACGGGGGATGTATAGACCGAACCGGGGGTTACGGTAGTGGTATAAACGTCCTGATAACCGTCGTTGAAGGTTATGCGCGCGACGCTCCTTGCGTAAAGGTCGTTGGTTTCGGTTACGTTATCCCACGGCGTAGTGCAGTTCGCGTTGGTATACCAACCGTCGAATTCAAGCCCTTCGCCGGGGTTGTAAGTACCATTTACGACGTCGACGAGGTTATGCGTACCCTGATCCGCGCCGTTGATGGTCACGTTTACCTCAACGGGGATGAAACGCGCGTAAACGGTTACGCTGTTTTTAATGTTCTTGCCCGTGAAAGGTCCGACCGTAAAATCTTTGTCTTCATACCAGTTGGCAAAGGTGTAATAACGTCTGGAAACGCTCGGGAGTTCCACCTCGCCGTTTTCGGCGATGACTTCCGAATACTCTTTCCATTCGGACGTTTCGTCGTCTTCTACCATGAAGGTAACTTTGAGATCTTCTGCTTTGCCGGTTTTTCCGCACGACACAAGCAAGGCAAATCCTGCAAGTAACATTGTGATGCCGAGAAGTACAGATATGAACTTCTTCTTTACTGCTGTCATAAATTTTACTCCTTTGTTAAAATTTTTGAAATTGTATAACCACCGATTTTCTCGGATAATTATCGTTAAATGTCGTAGCGCGACAGAATTTCGGACGGGCTTTGCGTCAGTACGAACAGATACGGTATAAGCGAAATGCCCACCATGATAAGCGAACTTACGACAAACGCCGCCGCGGTAAGTCCTATAAACGCTCCGAACGCCACGTTCATAACCGCATATCTCGCGCAGAGCAATGCCGTCACGACTATAAAGCCCGCAAGATAGGTTATCAGGTTGCCGAACACAGCCGCCATGGTCTCCTTGAACAACAGGTTGCCTTTGTTTACGCCTATCGCGCGATAAACGCCGTATTCCTTGCTGTTTTTGACGCTGCCCGACTTTTCGATGAAGAAATAGATGAGGTACATAAGCACCGCAACCGCGATAAAGACGTACAGGCTTTTAAGCGCGGCATTCAGTTCTTCTTTGTTCTTCGCCTGCTGCATCGCCGAAACGTCGGCTTTTACGACGCCTCTGTCGGTAAGCCTTTGTTCGAGCGCGGCGAGTTGTTCGCCGCCGCTTGTGGAAATCTCGAAATAATAGTTCGATTCGTTGCCAAGGGCGTCGAGGTTGGGCGATATATACACGAAAATGTTATCAAGCGCAGCCTCGGTAACGTAGATACGGATGTCCGTCGTCATCACCGTGCGCGTAAGTTGAAATTTACGGATATACATCGGGTAACTGTCGGTAAGCGATATGAATTCGGGCGATTTTAAGAGCGTCACGTTGGCGATTTCCATACGATAATCGGCTTGCGTGGTGTCGCTCATCTTATACACGGCGTTACGGTTTATCTCGACGACGCACTGGTTGTTGCTTAAATCGAGCGTTTCGCCATCGTATACGCAGATTTCAGCAGAATAACTGTTTATCGTTCTGTACGTTTCGGAGTCGATGAAATCCGATCCGAAAAACAAATTCGTATTGTCGGTGAAACGTATTTCCTGATAGACGCTTAAAAAGTTCACATAGTCGACGCGGTTGAAGTAAACGTAAGGGTTATTCCCCTCGACTATGCCGCTTACGGCGTAATCCTTTTCAAAGAGGATAAGCGAAAGCGAACGGTCGTTTTCGAGTTCCTCTATTCTGAGTTTGTCTTTAAGCGTTTCGGCAAGAGCGCGGGTTATAAGCACCTGTTTTTCGCCCGGCATGTCGCCGAACTGAAGTTTCATACTCTCCGCCGTGTCGGTCTTTTTCAAAGCGCGCGGCGCGTAATTCGCCGTAATGCCCGAAAGCGATTGCAGATTGTTGTAAGAAAAACCGCCCTCTGCGTAGTCCATCTCGAAGAAGTCTATCGTATCGTACAGCGACGGGTTGAGTTTTCTGACCTCGGAATAGTTGCCCATGCCGACGTACACGCTGTCGTCGTCGAGCGGCTTGTTATCCGCTTTTACCGACAACGCCTCGAATGCGAAAAACGAGAAGAAACACACCGCTACCGCCATGGCGAAAATGAAAATCTGTTTGAAGATGTTTCCGCCCGCCCCCGACTTATCCTTATCCGCGTGCAGCGAACGAAGAATGTTTTTTAGCGTGAACAGTTTACCGTTTTTCTTTGCCGTACTTTGATGAAAGTCGGTAAGATCGGCGGCGTTTACGGGTTCTTCTTTGACGTTGCCGTAAGTTATGTCGGCAAGTTCCGCCTCGTCTATTTCGGCGTCGTCGACAAGTTGACCGTCGACGAGTTTTATGTGGCTGTCGGCGTACTTTTTGATAAGCGTGACTTCGTGTGTTACAAGCACCACGAGTTTTGTTTTGGATATTTCTTTCAGAATATCCATTACTTTATAGGTGTTCTGCGCGTCGAGGTTGCCGGTAGGCTCGTCCGCAAGAATTACGTCCGCGCCCTTTATAAGCGCGCGGGCAATCGCAACCCTTTGCTTTTGTCCGCCCGAAAGCGTGTCGCCCTGCTTGTTCTTGAACCTCTCCATATCGACGAGTTTAAGAACTTCTTCGCTGCGGCGTTCTATCTCTTTTTCGTCCTTGAAACCCGCAAGCAACATTGCGTTGCGCATGATTTCGGCGATCGTATAGCCGCGTTCGAGATAGTAGTTCTGAAAGATAAAGCCTATCTTGCGGTTGCGGATACGGTCCGCGTTGCCGCTCATCGTTTCGCCGTCTATGATGATTTTGCCGCTGTCGGCTTTCTCCAGACCGCCGAAGATGTTCAAAAGCGTCGTTTTACCGCTGCCCGATTTACCGAATATAGCGACAAGCCCTTTATCCGGCAGATCGAACGAAACGCCTTTAAGCACCTGATTTCTCGCCGACGAATGGGGGTTGAAAGTCTTTTTTATGTTTTCTACGCGAATCATTTATTTAGACCCCCTTCTTAAAGATTTACGGATAGATTGTCCGTTGATGTTTCTGTTGAAGCCGAACGCCACACATTCCACGATAAGCAGCAGCATGAATTCCACAAAGAAATAATTTCCCGCAGAAATAAACGGCAACGAACTGAACGGCATAAGCGTGGCAATCAGGCTGACAGCGGGCAGAAGGACAAGCGTAGGCAGAAATATGAGCGCCATCTGCACGTACAACGACCGCGAAGAAATTTTTCTTGAAATTCCGAGCGTTCTGTACACGGCGAAATCCGCCTGAAAGATTTTTACGGAACGCATAAAGATTACGGAAATCAGCATTGCGAACAACAAACTTGCGGCAATCAGAGCAAGATACCACAATATATTGTTCGTAAATACGTCGCCTGCGTTCTGCACGTACACGTCTGAATCGGAAAGCATTCCCATATATCCGCCCGGCAGATTTTTAACGGCTGCTTTCGCGTCGCCGTCGCTCGCGTAATACAGCGCGCTCTGCACCGACGTTTCGTCTTTATCGAACATCGCGGCGTAATCTTCGGAATTCATCTCGACGATAAGTCCGCTTACATCCTCATTCTTTTTGTTCGACGTAAGCACGATATAGGATTTATCGGTCTTCGCGTTGAAGACTACCTGTTTGCCGTCCGCCGCGTAGAAGTTTGAATTTACGAGGTTTATTTCGCCCGCCGCGAGGTCTTCGTTCACGACGAACGTGAAAACCGTGGTTTCGTTGTTGCCGAGTTTCATAACCGTGTTCACGGCTTGCATTTTTTTGCCGTAAGCGTTCAGGTCGTCATACCCGAGATAGAGTTTCGGCTCGGTTAAGTCGACCGTCGTCTTCAACGTTATTTCTTTAATGCCCGTCTGAGCATTTATAATCATATTTTTAATCGTCTCCGCATCGCCGTCTTCCGATTTAGACATTATCAGCACGGCATTGCCCGCCTCGGGGCAATATTTATACGGATCGTACAGGCAGGTCAGCGTATAAGAACTGCTCAGCCCGCCGCGTTTGGGCAGATTTATCGAAAATTCCGACAGGTTTCTGTCAAGCAGGAAAAATCCCGCTTTCGTATGCCCCGCGACCTCGTCGAGATCGGTCTGCGTTATCGCGTTGGATCGGGCAGACAAAATCACTTTGCCGCTTACGCCCGTTCCGTCAAGCGGAACCTGCGTCGGTCGTATCAGCGAATTGCCGAATACCGAAATCACGAGAAACAGCGTTATCGCGCACACGAACAACGCAAAACTCATCATCGCCGTGAATTTCGGGCGGCTTTTATAGTTGAGCGTGCCTATGTGCATCGTATTTTTGAAATTCTGCCACCTGCCGGACTTTACTTCTTCTTTATCTTCGCTCGTCTTCGGCTCGGGCTTTTTTATAACGTTGTCTTCTTTGACCGAACCGTCGAAAATCGTAACTCTTCTTGTGGCGTATTTCACGAAAAATTCGGGATTGTGCGTCACCACGATCACCAGTTTATCTTTGGATACCGCCTTTAAAAGAGCAGCCACTTCCTTGCTCGCCTTGACGTCGAGATTTCCCGTAGGCTCGTCCGCAAGGATAACGGGGCTGTCTTTCGCCAGCGCTCTCGCAATTACGGTACGCTGTTTTTCGCCGCCCGAAAGTTTACTGCCTTTACGGTTCTTCTGCGCCGTAAGCCCTACCTTTGCGATAAGGTCTTCGGCGATTTTGCGGCGTTCGGCTTTGTCTTCGACGCGCAACAGCGCGAGTTCTACGTTTTCGAGTACGGTAAGGTTTTCGATTATGTTGAAATCCTGAAAGATCATCGCGATGTTTTTTTCGCGGTACTTTTCCCAGTCGGTCTCGGAATAATGCGAAGTTTCCGCGCCGTTGAAATACAACTCGCCCTCTTCGTAACTGTCGTTCGCCGCGATGACGTTCAGAAGCGTCGACTTACCGCTGCCGCTCTCGCCCTCTATCGTTACGAACTCGTTATAATCGAAATCGAGGTTGACCCCTCTGATACCGATCGTCAGAATATCGTTGCTGTCGTAAATTTTTCCTATGTTCTTCAGTCGTAACAGCAATTTGAATCTCCTTGCAAAATTATCGTTTCGGGTTAGCAAGTGCTAACTGCGTGATATTTTTTTACCGGTCTCAAAGACCGGCTTTTAAGCAATTAAAGGCAGATACCTTTTTTATCCGTCCGTTTTCACGCACGTGAGTATAGCACAATACCTACCCGTTGTCAATAAAACGCTACGGAATTTCCAAAAGTTAGTCTGGGCTAACTTTTGGCGTATCCGATTGGTTTTCAAAAAATTCGTCGACCGTTTTTTTGTCGCCCGATTTATAGGTTTTTCCGTCTTTTATCCACACCGAACGATCGCAGAGCGCGGCGGCGCAACGCTTATCGTGCGTAACGGTGATCATCGTATTGTTCGTCTCTTCGTGCAGGCGGTTAAGCACCTCTACCATCTTGCACAGACCTTTATAATCCTGCCCGACGGTAGGCTCGTCCAGTATCAGCACTTCGGGGTCGGTCGCGACGACCGCAGCAATCGAAACTCTGCGTTTCTGCCCCTCCGAAAGCGACTGCGGATGACGGTCGTACAAATGCTTTATGCCGAATTTTTCGGCTATTTCGTCGGCATATTCGTCAGACTTCGCGCCGAATTTTATTTCCTTTTCGACGGTCGGCATAAACAGTTGATAATCGGGGTTCTGATAGACGACGCCGACTTTTTTATACCACTTTTTACTCTGTTTGCCCTTCTGCCCGAACTTGTCGTCTATATTCTGCAAAATCACCCCGCGCGATGGTTTTTCAAGTCGGGATATAAGCCTTAAAAGCGTGGTCTTTCCGCATCCGTTTTCGCCAAGCAGTACCAGACGCGACCCCTTTAACACGTCGAAGGTCACGCCCTTCAGTATATCGCGGTCTTTTACCGAAAACGCCACGTCGGACAGCGAAAACACCGGCAGAGTGCCTTTGAATTTACGGCAGACGTCGGATATTTCGGTCGACTGCTGTTTAAGATAACTTTCTTTGTCGGTTATCTCGCTTACGCTCTTATTGCCGACGTGGAAGACTTTGTCGACGAACGGCAACACCATGTCAAGCCTGTGTTCGATAACGACTATGCAATATCCCGCTTTCGCAAGCGATTTCAGCGTGGACATAAGCATCCCCGCGCCGGACGTGTCGAGGTTCGCCAGCGGTTCGTCGAGAATGACTATCTTCTGCCCCATCGCGAGGGTGGACGCCGTTATAAGTCTCTGTTTCTGCCCGCCCGACAGTTTGCGGCTGAGCCACGACTTGTCGAGTTTCATCAGCCGACAGACCGTGTCTATCTGCTTGCTTATTTTTTCCGGCGAAAACGCGAGGTTTTCGCAACCGAAAGCGATTTCGTCTTCTACGGTTTTCTGTATTATCTGCTCGTCGGCGTTCTGCAAAACGACGCCGACCTTGCGGCACACCTCGCCGAGACGTCTGCCTTTTATGTCTTCGCCGTTTATAAGCACTTCGCCTTTTAATTCGCCGTCGGTGATATTCGGGATAATTCCGCTTATTATATACAAAAGCGTGCTTTTACCTTCGCCCGAATGCCCCGAAACGAGGTTTACTTCGCCGTAAGAAAGCGCGATGTTTACGTTTTCGAGTATCCGCGTTTTTCCGTCGTACGAAAAATCGACGTTTTTAAGTTCTATTGCGTTCATAACACCACCGTGAGCGCCGCGCCCGCGGCGATACCTAAAATAAACAGCGCGTCGGATATGCAGAGCGTCTCTTTTTTATAGACCGTATACGGCGTTTTTTCAAGCGAAAATCCGCGTGTTTCGACCGACAGCGACAGCGTGTCCGAAATGTTCACCAATCGCATCACCAACGGCACAAGAAACGCCCTGTAAAAGATTTTCGGATTCAGTGCGCTGCCCGCTCCGCGGGTTTTCATAG
>OIWS01002161.1_pt1 | contig 16904 bp, 14 predicted proteins | sample 1587611 | NCBI WGS metagenome assembly OIWS01 (sample SAMEA3888919, study PRJEB22519) | human gut metagenome | biome: human gut; feature: human-associated habitat; material: faeces | place: Denmark | collected 2010 | reverse complement strand
TGACTCTCTGCTGTGCATAAAAGGATAAATCCAATTTTTCCTTGAATAACGGCAATCCTTCCGCTGTAATACGAAGAAGTTTCATATTCACCTCCAAATTTATAAACAGGTTTTTCGTTTTTATATTTAAATTATAAGTAGTATAACACTTGTTTTTAAATTTATCAACGGATTATACGTTTTTATTTTATGTGCAGAATGGATTAGAAGGCTTTACATTGCCATCTCAACCTTTTTTGCCGCAAAAAGCAATTCCATAAATGTACCAATTTCAGTTTCTATAGCTTCCTCTTTTCCAATGCCAACCCAATCAATCGATCCGCCTGATCTGCCATGAACAGCGGGATATTCAGCACATCATCGTCCAGTTTCAGATTGTCCAATGAGAAACGGATGCGAAGCTTGACCTTATCAGGGAACAGTTCCTTGAACTTCTTCATACTCTTGCTGGTTGTGTTGGCTTCGGATTTGACCTCCACGGGGAAGATGTCGTTCTCCCGCTGAATGAGGAAATCCACTTCGTAAGGCGGGTTGTTCTGGCTCCAATAACGGGGCATGACTTCAAACTGAGTAATTAAAGTCTGCAACACAAAGTTTTCGGTTAATGCGCCTTTGAATTCAGTAAAAAGGCGGTTACCTTCGCCAAAGGCAGTGGGGGCCAACTGTGCCAGACGGCGGAGCAGTCCCACATCTACCAAATAAATCTTGAAAGCAGACAAGTCATCGTAAGCTGCAATCGGCAGACCGGGAGCTGAGCTGCGGTAAATTTTATGCACCAGACGGGCATCCACCAGCCATTGCAAGGCATCCTCGTACTCACGGGCTCGTGCACCTTCCTTGACCACTTTATAGATGAACTTCTTGTTCTCTCTTGCCAGTTGAGAAGGAATGGATTTCCAGATCATTGAGATTTTCGGGAACTCGCTGAGATTAGGATACTTGGCAAAATCACGCTCATAGGCTCCGATGATTCCGGACAATGCTTCCTGCATGGCAGAAACATCCCGTGCCTCCGTCCACATCAATACCGACTCCGGCATACCACCGGTGACATAGTACATTTTCAGCTTCTCATACAGCGGATTAAAGAAGGCGTCAGGGATGGGTTCAAGAGTGTCCACCTGTTCCAGATACTGCGCCAGATTTTCATCACCGTTGGCAAGTAGGAATTCATTAAAGGTCATCGGGTCAATCTGCATAAAGTTGACCTTACCCACCGGAAAAGAGGAAGGTTTCGCCAGAGCAATACCCAACAGAGAACCAGCGCAGGCAACGTGATACTGCGGTGCGTTCTCGCAAAAATACTTCATAGAGTTAATGACCTTAGGGCAGTCCTGCACTTCATCAAAGATGATAAGGGTTTTTTCAGGCACGATTTTTTGACCGCTTGCCAGCATAAGGTTTTGCAGAATCCGGTCCACATCCTTGGTTGTTTCAAAAAATTGCTTATATTCTTCGTTTTCGTCGAAGTTAAAGTAAGCTGTATTTTCATAACAGCGTCTGCCGAACTCTTTCAGAATCCAAGTCTTACCCACCTGACGTACGCCCTTCAAGATTAAAGGCTTGCGGTAGGGAGAATCCTTCCAATCCAGCAACTTTTTTAAGATAAATCGTTCCATAGAATCACTCTTCACATTTTTATTGGAGTTTTATGCTTTATAATCACACTTTGTCCCATCAAAGAAATAGGGCTGACCTGTTACAGTCAGCCCTAAGTAAAAATTCTATATTCTGTTAGCAAAAAATCAGTTTTGCATTAACGTCTTGCGCCATAGCTGCACTGCTTGAGTGCACTCTTAGCCACAAGTTTGCTTCCGTCATAGACCAACACGCGGGCTTTGTAGTAATATTTTCTGCCCTTCGTGCCCTTGGTGCTGATAAAGCTGTTCTTGCTGCTTGTCTTGAGCAGCTTGTAGCCTGCGTCCTTCTTCGTCGAGCGATAGAACTGGTACTTGACCGTGTAGCCCAGCGACTTGATGTCGGAGATCATGGTCTTGCTGCTCTTGGCTGCGACCTGTACCTTGACGGATTTCTTGCTCGTCTTAGTGGTGGTCACTTTGAACTTCGCGCTCTGCATCAGTTCTTTGACGTGGGCGGCGTTCTGTTCTTTAATTAACCGCTCTGCTTCGTCTTTGTCGACGACTGCGAAGGTCGAGAAGCGGGTCGTCGTGAAACGAATGTAATCTTCTGCGCCGATCTTCTCTACGCTGTGGTTCAGGATCCTGCAGAGGCCGTTGTCGTCGATGTAGATCACGAGGATGTCTTTGCCTTTGAGCTTATCCGGCATCGGCAGAATCACATAAGCCTTGCCGCCTTCAAATTGATGCAGGTGTTTTTCGCCAATCTTCGCGACAAGGTCGAAGAGCGTGCCGTTCTTGCCGACGATCTTCTCCGCCGGTTTCTGCGTTTCCTTGAGCCGGGTGTTTTCGCCCACCACGATGGTTACGGTGTCACCATTGGCTGCGCCTGCAATCGTTTCTAAGGTCTTGTTGTCGAGGACGACTTCGCCGTTGTCGGTCTTGATGACAAGGTCGGCGTTCGTGTCCTTGGCGATCGCGTTGACGGTCGCCTTTGGCAGCTCGACTTCGGTTGCTTTCACGCTGTCCGCCGCGCCTGTGCTGCCTGCGCCGCTGCCGTTATTCGCGTCACTGGACTTCACAGTGATCTCGATCGTATCGGACTTATTGGAAACCGCCTGATCGAGCAGTTTGTCACCGAGGTCTTTGGAAACGCTGGCTGTGGTCTTGGAAACATCCTGACCCTGCTCGTTCTTGGTCGTTTCAGTCGTCGTATTCTTGACGGTCGTCTTGGTTGTTGTAGTTGTGTCGGTTTCCGCACCCGGCTTGGAGGTCGTATTGTCCTTCGTGTCTTCTTTGACTGTGATGACATCCGCATCATCCGGTGTCGGAGCCGGGGCTGCGCCACCGCCGCCACCAGATGCTCCGCCACCACCGGATGCTCCGCCGCCGCTGGAAGGCCGATCGGAAACGGTCACAGTCAAGCTTTGTTCTGCCACATCTGCGTACTCTGCGTTTCCCTGCACCTTATACCAAACGGTGTATTTCCCCGCTTTTTTCGCTGTGGGGATCTGCTCGCTCCACTCAGAATTGTCAAGCCGGTAGAGCATCGTGCCGCCAGTGGTCTTGCCTGCTGTAACCAGCGCCTGTTCTGTACCATTGTAGGTCAGGGCGTTTGCCGTAGGTGCCGTAACAGTGGGGACAAACTTGTCGGTCGCATTGACATTGACGGTCAGAGTGATGTCCTCATAGTTTGTACTCTTGATTACTACGGTCACTGTGCCCACAGAGCCGGTGGTTTTCACGTCATTTTTCTGAATCGGCAGGATCAGCTTGCCGTTTTCCACCTTCGCGCCGCTGGTGTAGTAGCGGCCATCCAGTTTGATTTCGCTGATCTCATAGGTGAGTGCACCATACTCTTTGGGCGTTTCCAGCGGGGGCAGAGTGGGGAGCGTCACAGTGTAGGTCTTTTCGTGGCCGTTTACAATGTCGAGCCCAGTTTTCTTGGTGAAGTCAGGCGCAGCGGCCTTGGTGATGTTTCCAGTTGTGGTGAAGCTGCTCTGCTCCAGGGCGTAATTCTTCGCGGTCTGCCCCATCAAGGTCACTGTGGCAGTGATGTTCTTGCCGTTGCCCACACTGGCATCGTCAAAGCTGGCGGTCACGGTGTAGTCTGTGCCTCGGTTCAAGGTCATGTTGTCGAAGATCACGCTGGTGGGTTCCACGGTTGTCGTGCCGTCGTAGATCTTGTCCGCACACGCTACCTTGGTGATCGTCAGCGGTTTCTTTCCAATACTGACCGCCACGCTGGCGGGTGCGGTATCGTTGTGGTTTTCATCGCCAATCACCCGATACCACACGGTATACGTTCCGGCATCGGTGCCGATAGGGATGTCCTGGCTGTATGTACCGTTCTCGGTCAGGCTGTACTGCATAGTGCCATAGTTCGCCACGCTGCCTGCGGTAATGAGCGCCTGCTCCTGGCCGGTATAGGTCAGGTTTTCCTGCGCTGTGGGAGGCGTGATTGACCTGATGTCGGCCTTTTGTACCGTCACAGCAATATCCTCGCTCATCTTCTCGTAGCCGTCGCAAGTGGCGGAAAAGCGGAAGGTATGATTGCCTGCGGACAGCTTTAGTGCAGAAAGATCAAATTGATTCTTTGTTGTCGCGCTGCCAACTGCTGTCTCGTTGCCGTCCTCCACCTTGTACCACTGGAAACTCACAGCGCCTGCGCCGGTTTCCTTCTTTACATTGACAAGAAGCGTCCCCGCACCGCCATAAGTCATGCTCATCTCGGTCGGATAGTTCATACTCTTGATGGGGATCTTGGCCATAGAAACATTGGTCAGCTCCGTGCCGCTAGGGTCGGTTATCCAGGTACTACCGCTCTTAAACGTGTAACCCTCCGGCAGCAGGGATGCCAGCGTGACATCTCCGGTGACGGTCAGCTTTGCCGCCGTCTTACCGTTCAGATTCAGCTTGAGCGGGCTGCTGATGGTGATCTCGCCTGCATTTGCCAGCAGCTTCACCGTACCGCCGCCGGCTGCGGCGATGGCCTCGCCTGCCGTCCGATGGTAGGAAATGCTGCCGTCCGGCTTGGTCACCGCAGCGGCATAGCCGCAGTAGGGGCAGACATTCCCGCCGGAATGCTCATCCGGGTGGCTGCACTTCACAACGGTTACGGCAGTATTCTCATTCATCTCCGACAGCTTGACCAATGCGCCGCCTTGCTTCTGATAGGCATAGCCCGCTGCCAGCAGGGACTGGTAATCTGCGCCATTCCCGATTTGGATGCTGCCAAAGGAGCCGCCGGACAGGGTCACTGGAATACCCTCGAGCGCACCCAATTCCAGCCGAGCCGCGCTGCCGCCGGACATGGTCAGCGCTCCCTCCGTGTAGATGCCGCCGGTGAACGTGCCGCTCATTACCACAGCTTCGTTCCCAGTACGAATGGAAAGCCCCACTCCACGGTTTCTCCCGTCTGTGCTGCCCTCCAGAATGACATTGTCCAGCGTCAGCTTTGCGCCTGTGTGGTCAAGTTTTCCGACCTCCACCGCCTTAGAGGGTTTGCTGGAATAGGTGTTTTGCACCGTGCCGTTTATGATGGCTACATTGGAGCCGAGGATGCGTAGAAGCGCCTCCTCACGGGATTTGCTCAGGGTGAATCCATGCAAGTTCAGTATAATATTTTTGCTGATCTCGATCGGCGCTGCGTTCTCGATCTCCAAAGGCCCCCGCAGCGTGATCGTGTCACCGTCCTGCGCGGCATCCAGCGCGTTTTCCAGACTGGTGTATCGTGTGCCGCGGATTTCAAATGCCTCCACCAGCGCTTGGCAGCGGGTGCAGTAACCGTTGCTGTCCACCGTGCCCGCATGGTTGCAGACTCTGCCGCATTGATGACATTTTCCGTTCTGATATTGGCAGATATGCTCGACCACCTTGACTTTTCTATACCAGATGGGTACATCGGAAGCATTCAAAACTTCACTGCTGTCAGCGTCTGCAAAGGCATATCCATCCGCCAGCAGATCCAGAGCACGCTCACCAGGTTCTACATCGATTCCATATTGGAACGTGCCGCCCTGGAGCTGGGTTTTCCCGTGGAACGCAACCTGTTGCTCAAACACGCAGCTGCCCTTTACCGTCAGGGTAAACAGGTTATTAACGACACCCCCGCCTGTTGTAACGCTGTCTAATATCAATACCGTGGGGCCGTTGGTATCAATCTCATCTGACATCGTGCCGTTTTTGATGGTGACGCTGTTGTACGGGCAATTTTGCAAATCCAGCGCCTTGACCGTGTGGCCCTGCAGGTCCAGCGTAAGGTCCTTTTTGTTGGTCCCATCACCTCCTCCCGCACGCAAGATTGCGTCAATATCCCGCACAAAATAAAAGGTTCCGCCGGAGACCAGAATGCCCCCAACCTGGGCCTCACCGCCATGAAGTTCATACGAATAGGGGATACCATCTTCGTCAATAAAGAGCACTTCCTCGCTACACGGTTCGCCGCACTGTTGGCATTTGCCATCGTGGGTGTATTTTGCATGGGTGCAGGTGTTAATGGTAACGGTGACAGTTTTTGTATCTACGGTATAGTTATTATAGGACAGCTTGCAGTAGACCTGGCCGCTGTACTCCCAGTCCTTGCCCGCCACTGGGGTCAGGTTGGATTGGGTCAGGACGATTTTACTATAACGGACGCTGCTTGTGCCCTGACATTCTTTTCCGTTCACATACCACTGATAGGTGATTTTACCGGACTGACCGCTTTCCAGAGAGGCTTTGACATCGACAACCGCTACACTTTCCCCATCTAATTTCTCATATACGACCTCCGGCTGCTGGTTTATGGTAATGGGGTTTTTGGGCGCGGCGGCGACGGTGACCGTTGCGGTGGCGGTCGCCTTGTTCGGAGCGTATCCTGCTTCGCTGTCTGCGGTCAGCTTCAGCTTATAGCGGCCCTCCTTGACGTTGTTGTCGGCGGTAACGGTGATGGTCTGGTTGTCAGCGGATTTTTCCGCCATCAGACCGGTGGGTTGACCCACCCATTCCATGTTCAGGGTATCCATCTTGACCCTGCTGCCGGTCACGGAGAAGGTCGCCGTCTGACTACCTAAGCTTTCCTGTATGGTTCCCTGCTGCGCGCCGACGGTCAGGCTTGCGCGGGGCGCCATCTGGGCGATATAGATGGTCTTGACGTCCCCTTCTTTTGTCGTATCGTCCGCTGTGCCGACCGACATATCGTCTGTGTTTGCATTCTGATTTTCCGAATACAGAACGGTCAGGTTGCTGTTGATGTTTCGGGCCTTTCCATAACTATTCGAAATCGCACCATATTTTCCGGTGGCGTAAAGGGTTCCTCCGTTCATGGTCAGGGATGCAGTGTCAATACCCCAACCGGAATTTAGATTCAGCTTTCCACTCTCAATCACGATGGTTTTAGCGCTCAAGCCGTACTGACCGCCCTTGGTGGTTATATTTGCCCCGTCTTTTATGGTAAGCTTCCCGCCGGCGGTGTCACTGTAAGCGGAATCCGCAATACCATATTTCCTGTCAGGAACAGTGACCGTCAGACTGCCGCTTCCCTGAATGGTCAGATTGTGGTAATACATATCCAGAGCGGCGGTATATTCGGTCTCGGAAATCGTAATGGTATTCTCGCCGGTCAGCGTGATTGTTGTGTCGCCGGTCAGTCTCACCGGGGTAGTTATGGTCTGGTTCTCCCAGGTAACATCGCCGGAGATGGTTCCTTCAGTGCTTGCCGCAGCTGCCATCAGGGGCGTTGCCTGCTCTGTTCCCTTGCAGGCAGAGAGGTCTGCATCTTCCGCAGCGCAGACCGGACAGTCGGGATTGACCGCCTCTTTCTCACAGCGAGTTTCGCAGATGCACTCCGCCGGAGCATTCCCGGACACACCGGGAACAAGCCCACTGTCCTTGGAATTGCACTGCTTACAGGTATACCCGCAGGGCGTCCCCTCTGTGGCCGGAATGTAGCCGCAGCTATCGTCATGCTCGCCGCGTTCATGAGGACAGCTTAATTCTTTTGTGATACAGCCGCTTTCCTCACTGCATTCATGGGTACACGCGGTCGGCTGGGCCTCCTCTGCTTCAGATGGGGTCGCCGTATTTTCTGATACGCTGCCTTCCAAAACAGGGTAACAGCTTTCGTCATGCTCATGGACACACTTCTTCACAAGGGTGTAGCAATCCTCAGTATGCTCATGTTCACAGGCTGCCCCTTCGGTTCCTTCCGTATATCCGCAGTCCTCTGTATGTTCCGGGTGATGCTTGCACAACCCCGTATGGACGGCGGATACACCCGCTTCCACCGCAGATGCCGGAACTCCCGGCATCGTAAAAATCATTGCCGCCGCCAGTAAAAATGCGGCCGGCCGTTTCCATTTCCATTTCATTTTATTCATCCTCCTCACGTTGTTCGTTCCTTCTCGTTGTTTTCTGAAGCAGCTGGGATACTGCCTCCCGCAGCTGATATTCCGTCACAGGCTTCACCAAAAAGGTGTCCGCCTGCAGCCTGCGGCTTTGGGGTTCAAATTCTGCCTGATCGCTGATCCACAGGAGCGGGACATCCCTGCTGTAGCCTCGTATGCTCATGCAGAAATTCATCCCCCTGGCTCCGTCCTCCATGACCACCACAGCATCATAAGGTCCATCCCGCTGCATGGCATAGGTACAAAATACGCCGTTATCAAAGCGGTCTACCTTGCCCAGCTTCATCAGCAAAGCGGTTTCTTTTTCTTTCTGGCTATAACTGCATAGCGCAATTCGCATGTTCGTACCTCCATTTCGTGATGGGTTTTATCGCCTCATATAGCTCCTGATCACTACAATCTATGGAGAGGAATGCCGGGATATGAAGCTGATACGCGATCAGGGCGAAGTTTTCATCATCGCTCCACCAGACAAGCGGTACTTCCGGTGCCAGCTGCTTTGCCTGAATGGCAGCCTCCAATCCCCTTGCCCCGGTCATTGCGATGACAACCGCATGATATCGGCTCCGCCGCAGTGCCTGAGATAGCTGCTTCTCATTCCATAGCTCGTCGATGACAAGCTCTCCGTCCCCAGCAAAAAGGGAGCGCAGCCTGCTTTCAAACCATTCCACATTTCTCAGCTCCGTACAAAGTGCGATTTTCATGCTGAGCCTCCTTTCCTGAAAAAAATATAAAAAGAATCCTGCTCGCAGGATTCTCCGCCTGCGGCGGGTCGCTTCTGCGACATACTTCCTAACCGCCGCAGTGCGATCCTCGCGGAGCGTTTTATTTGATAGGAATTTCCTATCAAATAAAAAAAACCAGACCTTCTCATCGGAAAGTCTGGTAGTATAATTAGAGTAGCATCTTGTCAAGAGAAATACAACCGACTTTGTTTAAGACGCAGGTTTCCTGTTTAAGACGCAAGTTTTTTCCTGCGGTTTTATGTTATACTCATATTGGATTATTGTGCAAAGGAGATGGTACGATGCAGATCGCGATTGTGGATGACAGAGCAGAGGACAGAGAAGAACTGTCTGCCTGCTTGGAAAATTATATGAAAAAGCATCAGCTGGACTATACGCTGACAGAATTTGAGGACGGAGAGAATTTTCTGAAAGCTGCCGCCCAGGTCAATTTTCAGCTTGTCTTTATGGACATCTATATGGAGAACATGGATGGAATAGAGGCCGCCAGAAGACTGCGCCAGAAAAACAGGCTCTGTAAGATCGTTTTTCTGACCATTACAGAAGATTATGCCCGGATGGGGTACAGCCTGTCCGCCAGCTATTATCTGCTGAAGCCGCTTTCGCTCCATCAGGCAGAATTTGAAGAAGCGATGGAGCTGTGCCAGCTAAAACCGCCCTATGAAGTGATGACACTTTCGGTTATGGCTGACCGTCAAAAGCTGGAACTTCCCACAGAGAAGATTCTATACATAGATTATCAAAACCGTATGACACGGATTCATATGGCGGAACGCGTGATACCGGTAAGCGGAGGTTTTCAGGAGGTCACTTCCGCATTGCAGAAGGACAAGCGTTTTTTGCCCTGCTACCGGGGCGTTTTAATCAACATGGATTATATCAGCCATGTTGACAGTCAGACCTTCCATTTGATAAACGGCGAGGAACTTCCGATTGCTCTCCGCAATGGAAAACAGCTGCGGGAAGCCTACCGCCAATATATTTTTTCTGGAATGGGGGGTATCGTATGAGAATGAAGCAAATACACAGGCGTATTCTGGGTGGCTGTCTGACCTGCCTCCTCTGCTTCACCGGCAGTATCCACGCATTTGCCGCTGAAACCGCAACCCCAGCCAATGCCGATGAAATAACGGAGATTCTGCCGGATTTAGAAAGCGAGGCTCCGGGGACACTGGATAGCGGAACCACGGAAGCATCAGAAGAAGCATCCCTCGTCCTTGTCACAGAAATACAAAATGAAGGTGAACTGCTCTCCCTTCCGGCTTTTACCCTGCCCCTTAGAACCACACCGTCCGATGATGACCTGGAGGAAATTTATCAGCTGGCCCTTCAGTATCAAACCGTTTGCGCCACTGTATCAGCAGGTGAAGAAATCCGGCAGGAAACATTTCCTGTCTCATGGGATTTTTCGGCCATTGACCAGACCACTCCGGGCGAATATACCGCAGCAGGTCGGATTGAACTGCCGGAGGGGTATGCCTTTGGTGAAACTGTATTGCAGGAGCTTCAGATTTCCGTCCGGGTGGAAGAAATGCCGCCTGCTGTCATTACCTCCATAGAGAAATGGTATCCTTATACGAACGCGTTTGCGGTTCAACAGGGCAGCGAAACCGAAACGCTGGAAAATTTGTTTGCCTTTTCCCCTTACTATCTGGATTGCTATACGGAAAATGGAACCAGCTGCACCGCTGCGGTGGAATGGGATTTTTCCGGTATTGATTTGAATACTGTGGGACTGTACCATGCCATGGGAAAGCTGACCGCACCGGAAAACACTGCGTTTGCAGAGGGAATTGCTTTCCCTGATATCTCAATTCCTGTTTCTGTACAGGCTTCAGGCAGACCGGACATTAACTGCTTTCTGGCTGCCAGAGGAAACCTTCATTTTCCCTGGGTCACACCGCCGGGGAAAATGGATGAGATCAGCGTATGGCTGTCCGAAAACAACGGTTCATGGAACCGTCTGGAAAGTGGCGTTTATGTGGGTCAGGAAATGCTCTCGATTGCCACCCGTCTGCTGACGCCGGGCAGCAGTTACCGCCTTCAGGTCGATTATGACGGCGGACAGACCGGCATCCTGTCCTTTACCTACGCAGATGAAATTGTCCTTGAAGGGTATCACGATGGCGACCGGGACGGAGGTGATGCAGGCGGCAATCCACCTGATACCATCATTCAGCCGCCTCCCGAACATACCGACGATCAGGATGACGGTTTCACAGACAATCCCCCTACGCAGCCTTCAAGATCGCCTGCAACAAATGGCGGTGGGATAGATTCCAACGATTCTGAAAAAGCACCTTCGGTCAGCGGAGAAAATGATTCTGCGGATCATGAACCATCCCACAAGCCTTCCGAGCCATCCCAGGATGGAAAAGATGATTCCGATGAACCGGCCATACCGGAAATCGAAGCGCCAGTTGTATCAGGTCAGCCAGAGAAAGATACCGCTTTACAGCAGCCCCCTAAAGTACAGACGATTGCCGGCGCTCCAGAGCTTACCGCTCCCGATCCTGCCCGGAAGCTTTCAGAAAACAGGAAAGGTTCAGTGCAAAGCGCTATGACCGTTCCCCCGGAAAGTGCGGATTCCAAAAAACCTGTTTTTTCAGAGTTCTTCGATGAAACCACCGACCGGATTTCCGGCACGCGCTTTTTGATGATGCTGCAAACAAGGGAGCAAAGAGCCGTCTTTTCCAAACAGGGAATCACCATCAGCATACCCAAAGACGCCTTGCCGGAGGGTATCCAAAACGAAGATCAGATTGAAGTCATCATCCAAGCGAATACGGACGGCGGTTTTTCTTTTTCGTTTTCCATCAACGGAACTGTGCTCAACTCCCTGCCGGATGTTTCTGTCATGCTGCCCTATCCAAATGACCCGGCAGCCGGCACATTGTTCCTCGGTGATGAAAACGGCGTGGAAATTCCCATGACCGGTTACGACGATGCGGCAAAAGCCGCCTCCTTCCAGATCAGCCATACAGGGACTTACACCATTGTGGGAAAGGAAGATACCGCTTCCCTGGCACATGCCGCCGACACTGAACATAGCCGGTCGCCCATACTCCTTTTGATTCCGGCTTGTCTGCTTCTTCTGTCTGCCGGTGAATTTTTCCTAAGGAGGAGGCGAAAATAAGATGGTATCTTCTGTGGTAAAAAAATATGCCGCTTTATGTATGGTCTGCCTGTGCTCATCCCTGTTTTTTCTTGGCCTGTATCAGTTCAATAATAAATATAGCCAGAACACAATTCAGGCGGCAAATGGGATTCTGGCGCTTTCTGAGGAAGAACTTCAAAAGTCACCGGTGCGCTTTCTGGTATCCGGCTGGGCGTTTTATCCTGACGCGCTTTTGACCCCGGAAGAAATACGGGATGAAAGCCATTATATGCGCTACCTTTCCATTGGAGCGCAGACCAATTTCTCCAGCCCTGCAAACCCTTCTCCCTATGGCTGCGGGACTTACCAGATGACATTCTTCCTGCCGGAACGGAAGGAAGCGTATGCACTGGAAATCCCGGAAGTGTTTTCTGCTTACAACCTTTATCTGGATCATGACCTGATCCTGCAAATGGGGGAACCTGCACAGGGGACACCATTGGTTCAAAACCGCATGGTCACTTTTCATGGCGGAAAACCGTTCACACTCACCATAGCGGTCAGCAACTATGACCACTTTTACGGTGGGATTGTTTATCCGCCTGCTTTCGGAACGATGCTGGCGGTAAATACGACCAGAGGAATCCGGTTTGCATTCTGCCTGTTTGGCTGTACGGTTACCTTTGTCTGTGCGCTGCTGTCCTTTTATTTCAGCCGCCGGATGAAACAGAACAATACATTCCTGTTCGGGCTGATCTGCCTTGCCATGTGCGGCCTGTCATCCTATCCTGTGCTTCATATGCTGGCTGCTGTTCCCATATTCCCCTGGTACACGATGGAACTGTTCTGTATCTATCTGGTTACCTGGCTGATCGTAGTTCTGCAAAACCGGATATGCAGACCGGGCTTCCTGCCTGCGGCCATCAGTAATGGAGTGAGCGCTGCCTTCCTGGTATATGCGTTTGTGTATGGCATGATGGCTTCCCATCTCTCCCTTGGAGCGATTCGTTTCTTCTCTGCATCGGTCTTTTGTTATAAGGTGGCATCTGCACTCTATCTGCTTATCATCGCTGTGCTTGCCATTCACAGAGGAGAAAAACGGAGCAGGCCGATCTTCTATGCTGCGGCAACCGCAACCTGCGCCTTTATATGGGATCGCCTTCTGCCGGTTTATGAGCCGGTTATCGGCGGTTGGTTTGTGGAATGGGGCAGCTTTTTCATAGCAGCCGCCATCGGTTATTCCCTCTGGCGCGATGTGGTAGAGGGGTATGGAAACAGCCTGATTTTTCAGGAAGAACGCAAGCAGGTCGTCCGGCAGCTTTCTGTGCAGACCGAATACAGCCGTCAGGTTTCTGAAGCAGCGGCAGAAAACAGAAGGCTGATTCACGACATCAAACACCATCTGCGCACCATAGACCGCATGGCCTCTGAACGTGGGCAGACGGAGATCTGCTCCTTCCTGTTACAGGTAGAGGAACAGGTTGCGGCAACATCGGGGCACTCCCCTGCCCAGTTCTGCAAAAATCCCGTTGTAAATGCGCTGATTGAATACTACTACGGCATGGCGCAGACACAAGGGACAGAATTTCAGGTGCGGCTCGATCTTCCCGATCAGATGCCGCTTACCGATGTGGAACTGTGTACGGTGCTGGGCAATCTTTTGGACAATGCCGTTGAGGCGTGCAGCCGCCAAAAGCAAGGGGTGCACCGCATTTTCATTGCAGGCGAAACCAGAGGCAATATGTACTTTTTGAAGATTGAAAACACTTACGACGGTCTGGCCTTGCAGGAGGGAAAAACATTCCTCTCCCGAAAGGGTACATCTGCTGATCATGGAATCGGGCTTTCCTCTGTCCGAAAAATCATTGAAGGCCATGGCGGTGATCTCGATCTTATTCCCGGTGAGGAATCCTTTCTCGTTGGAATTACAATACAGATGTAAAAACTGTTTTTTTGAGGCGCATTCAGATACGCTCGTTGGGGCCACCCCAAACCCCGGCCAGCCCGCTTTTGCTGGTCTGGCGAACACGCCTTACGGCGTGGCTTTTCGCTCCCTTACGGTCGCTGTTCCTGCCACGAAAATATTGTTTTATACCTATAAATCGTCCTCTCACTGACATTGTTCCGCTTTGCAATTTCTACCATTGTCATGTTGCGTCATTTTTTACAATAGCTTTCATACAATCGAAATACCGCTGTCAACGATGTCACAACATCCACACATCTCTCAAATGCTACATTCTCTTTTGCATGATCATAATATTTCTTTCTTATTTGTCCGCCCTTTCTGTGCTTAAATTGCTTTGGCAGCCAATTATCGTTATCTGCTTTCAACAAATCATACACATATATTTTATTCGGCTTTCCTAATCCCTGATCGCCTTTGGTGTACTGATACTTGTTGTTATCTTTAGGGCATAAAAAAAGCAGACACATGGAATATTTCCACATATCTGCTTCTTTCATTGCGTGTATTCAGTTTTATATATTTGCAACTATATACTTTTATAGTAATCCTTATGGATTAAGCCACTACTCCATATCCATATTGCTTAGCTGCCTGATCTGGTCTCTCCTGCTATAAATAACTGCTGTTACCTGAACTCTGTTATTTTCATCATCAACCCAATAATAAATCAGGAAGTTTTTAACAACAATCTCGCGTACTCCCTCAGTCCTCCATGGCTCTTCATCAATCAAGGCATGTTTTTTCGGAAAACTCGACAACTTAGTAATCTCTGCTTTCATCTTGTCAAGCAGATTATCTGCTGCATCCGGTGCCATTAGATCATTTGAAATATAATGCACTATCTCTTTCATCTGCTCTAATGCCAGCCTTGTTACCCTTACCTCATATTCATTCATGCACTATATCTCCGACTTTAATTGATTAAAAGCCTCATCAACAGATACAGAATCGTTCTTTTTTGCCTGTGCAAACCCGGTCTGCATCATCGTATCAAATTCAGCTTGTGTTATAGAATCTCTTGTAACAAGTTTATCCGGAATATCAAGTGAAAATGGTACTCCATCACGCATAATAACCTGTCTGTAAGTCATATCTATGAATACAGATACAGGAATTCCAAGTCTGTCAAGAATTGCCTCTGCCTGCTCTTTTATATTCGGTTGAATTCGCGCTGTTACATTTGCAGTTTTTGTTGCCATAGTATGCACCTCCTGTTTCTTATAGTGTACCACCATGTATTGCTTTTTACAACACAAATATTTTTAACTGCTGCAGTCAATCTTTTTCCATCCAATTCAATGCGCTCTGTGCAATAACGTCATCATAAAAATCATCATCCGAATCTGCATTATCATCTGTATCTGCCTGCTGTTGTATGATAGATATTGCATCTTTGTTAGCCTGCATAGCTGCCAGCATGCTGCCAACCATGCTCATAACCTCTTTGTTTGCTTCCTGCCTTGCTTCTTCTCTTGCCTCCTGTCTGATCCGCTCCTCTATGACAGCCATTTCCTCAGTTGATATAAATTGAGGTTCTTTCTTTTCCTTCGGTTCTATCAGTGCTTCCCGTCCAAAATGTTCTATATAATAAGTTGCCGCATCTATAAAGAACTGATTCTTTAACTTGAATATATCCATATCCAGTTCACTTAGAACCTTATTAATATTAACATGCGCAGGATTAACATCACTTTTCTTAATCTTTCCTTCCGGTGCATCTGCCCAGGTGGTTAATCCCATATGCTCTTTTGTGTGATCAGCTCTTTCCACGATCAGTTCAGCCGCCGTATATCCATGAACGGCATAATGCATTTTATTCTGAACGGTCGCATAAAATCTTCTCGTCGTTGCAGAATTTTTATCATAGTCAATGGCTGTCGCATGCTGTCCTGCTGATCACCTACAGAGGCAACATAGGTCGGGTATTCCGCTGCGCTTGAGCGGATGGTTATCTCATCTTTTTTCTTTGCCAAATGAAGTGCCTCCTTTAATCATCAAAATGCGTTTTCGCTATTGTGTTTAGCTGCTCAGCTATTTCCGCAAACGGTTGCATTGATTCTGGAGTCCTTCCGCACGGACGTACTGAAGGAAACACTAGATTCCAAGGGAGTGCTGATTGAAAACTCCGAGGTGGAGCTTGCAGCATTTGCGCTCCTGTTCGAGTTTGATGGCGACCAGAAGCACATTCGTCATGTGCTGTATAACTGCTCCGCTTCCCGTCCCGGCATCGAAGGAAAAACGAATGAGGATTCCAAGGAAGTACAGACGGAGAAGCTGTCTCTGAAGGCGGTGCCATTTGCTAATGGTATGGTGAAAGCAAAGACCGGAAATACCACGGATGCCACCACCTATGCTGATTGGTACAAGGCGGTATATGTGCCTGCGGCAGAGAGCGATGTCGCAACGCAGTCGCAGTCTGCAGCGAAGCCTGCGAAGGCAGTAAAGGAGTGATTGGATTATGAGTATGATTCAGAAGATTGAGATTGACGGAAAGCAGGTGCCCTTCAAGGCATCTGCCGCCATTCCGCGTATTTATCGCATCAAGTTCCACCGAGATATCTATAAGGATCTCGATGTACTGGGAAAAGCTGTCGGAAACGGGGATGAGGGTTCCTCCCTCCTCGATATGTTCTCCCTTGAGATGTTTGAGAACATCGCCTACATCATGGCAAAGCATGCAGATCCTTCTACCCCGGACAGCCCGGAGGAATGGCTTGATGAGTTCAGCACCTTCTCCATCTACCAGGTACTTCCGAAAATCATCGAGCTTTGGGGCTTAAATGTCCAGACGGATGTAGAATCTAAAAAAACTTCACGCAACAGATCGGCCGATGACCACACCCTTGTTTCTGCTTCGCTGCGTACAGCTCGGCATCTCCATCCGAGACCTTGACCTTCTCACGATCGGTATGGTGAATGACATGTACGCAGAAAGCAGCAATGATCAGTACAAAGGCTATGCGCAGATCGCTACACAGATGGATTTTGATGCATTTTAGCAGAATTTATGTATCTTATATAATGACAATGTGTTGACATTAGACGCACATTTGAGTATACTATACTTGAATGGAGGTAAATAGTAACCCGAGAATCCCCTTTGTAACCCAAGACTCCCTCTTTGTAAAT
>OIWS01002160.1_pt1 | contig 16914 bp, 13 predicted proteins | sample 1587611 | NCBI WGS metagenome assembly OIWS01 (sample SAMEA3888919, study PRJEB22519) | human gut metagenome | biome: human gut; feature: human-associated habitat; material: faeces | place: Denmark | collected 2010 | reverse complement strand
AATCCTCCGGCTGCATCCGCTCTGGGCTGATATCGTGCCATAAGTTCATCGGTCGGCCTCCTTTTTCCTGTGCGTTCTATTTTTGCGTTTATTGTATCGAATACAGCCCTTTTTGTCAAATAGCGGTCGCCTCGCATACAGATGAGAAGCCAGACGGCTATGAGAACGCAATTCAGGGGTTGAAGCTGTAACACCAGCATGTATTCTCTTCCAGATTGACAACCAGAAAAAACGCCGTATAATGGAAACGTGAGGTGAGGCGAAATGTTAGATGCAAAAGATTTGCAGGCCATCGACGAAATATTTGCACACAGACTGAACGTGATTCTGGAATCTGCTATTATGCCGAAGTTCAACCTTCTGGCCGAAGGTCAACAAGCGCTTTTAGAAACAATGGCGCCAAAGACAAAGGTCGAAGAACTGGAAGATGAAGTGCAGTTGTTGAAAGCAGTTCTTCGCTCACAGTCAGAACGAATTGAAGCGATTGAAAAGCAGCTTGCTTGATATCGAAGGCCGAAGAAAATGCCTTATGCTCCTCCCCCTCCGATTGGAGATCGATATGCGCAGCTCTAAAAAAACAGCGATTGACAGCACTGAGAAAAAAGGTATAATATACAAGAACGCTTCAAAGCGCGCAAATAAGCGCCGCTGTCAGTGAATTTCACACGGTATCGCCGCTCCGATCTTTTCCAACGCTTGGAAAGTTTTTTACCGCACATTTACCGCACAAGCGTGTGTAAAATGATGCGAAGTTATGAAAGGCTGTCAAAAGCGAAATCGGAAAGAGCCTTGAAAAATCAAGGTTTTTTGGAGTTTATGAAATGATACGAAAAGGACATCTCATCCCTGCGAACCAGTAGGTCGGGGGTTCGAGTCCCTTCCGGCGTACCAGAAAGAGCTGACCTTTGGGTCAGCTCTTTCTTTTTGCGTGCCCAGCGTTCGACAATATCGAAAAAGAGAGTGATACGGAGGGATCTGGAATGGGACGAGTTGCCGCATTCTGTAAACGAAAAAATATCGAATTCTCTGCCAAACGCTATGGCATTGACGCGCTGGGCGCGATGGCACAGGGACTTTTCTGTTCGCTGCTGATCGGCACGATCATCAAAACGCTCGGCGCGCAGCTGCACATCCCGTTTCTGACGGACATCGGCGGCTACGCCATGGCCGTCTCCGGCCCGGCGATGGCCGTGGCCATCGGCTATGCGCTGCAGGCGCCTCCGATGGTGCTGTTTTCGCTGGCGGCAGTCGGCTGGGCGGCGAATGCCGAGGGCGGCGCAGGCGGCCCGCTGGCCGTACTGGTCATCGCGATTGTGGCTGCCGAGTGTGGCAAGGCCGTAAGCAAGGAGACGAAAATTGACATTCTTGTGACGCCCGCGGTGACAATCCTCGTCGGCGTGGCGCTGGCAAAATGGATTGCGCCGCCCATCGGCACGGCGGCTTCGGCCTTCGGCGTTGTCATCGACAACGCGACGAAGCTGCAGCCGTTCTGGATGGGTATTGCCGTATCGGTGCTCGTCGGTGTGGCGCTGACGTTGCCCATTTCGTCGGCGGCGATCTGCTCGGTGCTGGGCCTCACGGGCCTCGCCGGCGGCGCGGCCGTGGCGGGCTGCTGTGCGCAGATGGTCGGCTTCGCCGTGATGAGTTTCCGTGAAAACCGCTGGGGCGGCCTGGTCAGCCAGGGCCTCGGCACGTCGATGCTGCAAATGCCAAACATCGTGCGCAACCCGCGCATCTGGATCGCACCGACGCTCTGCTCCGCCATCACGGGCCCGATCGCGACCTGCGTTTTCAAGCTGGAGATGAACGGCGCGCCGATCAACTCCGGCATGGGTACCTGCGGCCTCTGCGGGCCGATTGGTGTGTGGACAGGCTGGCTGGCCCCGACTGAGGAGGCCATTGCCAAGGGTGCGCAGGCCATCTCCCCCAGCGTGTTCGACTGGATTGGGCTGGCGCTCATCGCCATCGTCCTCCCGGCGGTCATCACACCGCTGCTGAACATGATCTGCCGGAAGCTCGGCTGGGTCAAGGATGGGGATCTCAAGCTGTCATAATGTTTTCAGGCCGGACAGAAATTCTGTCCGGCTCTTGTTTTTCTCCAAGTCAGTCCGTATAATGAGACTATCTGAGAAAAAGGAGCGGCGGATATGGGAAGTTTCCTGATCGAGCACATTGCGCAGCTGGTAACCTGCGACGGTAATGACCGGATTTTGCAGGACGTTGACCTCTACGCGGAGAACGGCGTCATCCGGGCCATCGGCCCGAACCTCGGCAAGACGGCGGACGTCGTCCTCTCGGGGCGGCACATGCTCTGCTATCCGGGCCTTGTGAACACGCACCACCACCTCTATCAGCAGTTTTCGCGAAACCTGCCGCAGGTGCAGGATATGGAGCTGTTCGACTGGCTGCGAACGCTCTATGAGATCTGGAAAAACCTTAACGCGGACGTCATCCGCCTGTCCAGCCAGACCGGCATGGGCGAGCTGATGAAATACGGCTGCACGACCTGCTTCGACCACCACTATGTCTTCCCTGCCGGCTCCGGTGACCTGATCGGCGCGCAGATGGAAGCGGCCGACGCGCTCGGCATGCGGATGGTTTCGTCGCGCGGGTCGATGGATTTAAGCAAAAAGGACGGCGGCCTCCCACCCGATTCGGTCGTACAGACGGTGGACGAAATTCTGCGCGACTCGATGGAGGTCATCGAGAAATACCACGATCCGTCGTTCGGCTCGATGCGTCAGGTGGCGCTCGCGCCTTGCTCGCCGTTCTCGGTCTCGGCGGAGCTGCTCCGGCAGAGCGCGATTTTGGCGCGGCAATATCACGTCCGCCTGCACACGCACCTCTGCGAGACGAAGGATGAGGAAAACTATATGCTCGCGCGTGAAGGGATGCGCCCGCTGGCGTTCATGGAAACGCTCGGCTGGGTCGGGCCGGATGTGTGGTATGCACACGGCATTCACTTCAACGACGAAGAGCTGAAGCTGCTCGCCGAAACGGGCACCGGAGTCTGCCATTGCCCGATCTCGAATATGAAGCTCGCGTCCGGCATCGCGCGCATCCCGGAGATGCTGCAGCTCGGCGTGCATGTCGGCCTCGGCGTGGATGGGTCTGCGTCGAACGACGGCTCGAGCCTGCTCGAAGAGCTGCGCGTGGCCTTCCTGCTGCACCGGCTGAATTCCAGCAAAGCCGCGCCGAGCGGATATGAGATGCTGAAAGTCGCGACGCGCGGCGGAGCATCGCTGCTTGGCCGCGAGGACATCGGCGCACTCGAGGTCGGCAAATGCTGCGACCTTTTCCTGGTTGACGACCGGCGGCTGGAGCTTGTCGGCAGCTGCTATGACCCGGGCGCGGTGCTGGCCACGGTCGGTCTGCGGGCCCCGGTCGACTACACGGTCGTCAACGGTGTCGTCACCGTCGCAGAAGGACAGCTCGTGCGCGTGGATGAGGCAAAGCTCGCCGAAGACGCACAGCGGAAATGCAGCGAATATTTGGCAATGTAACAAGAAAATCGGATCTGTTGCAGCGTTGCTTTGGCAAAACTGCGCAAAATCAGCCTGTAAATTTGTTGAATTCGGTGGGGCAAAAATTTTTCGGGGTGCTTGAAAAATTTTTGCCCCACGATTATAATAGAGATACAATCTAAGATTGGTAGCTGTAAGGAAGTGTTTCGCACACGGGCTGCAACTATCACTCGGCTTGCTGGTTGAGTGTTTCAAACCGTTGAGGTTTGAAGCACTTTTTGCATCATCGGGTGAAGCATCTTCGGACTTAAAGGAGGAAAAACTGATGTATTTACTCACAAACGGCCGCCTCATCACGCGCGACCCGGACGGCAAGGGCTACTATGAAACCGGCGCGGTTGCCTTCGAGGGCACGAAGATCGTCGAAGTCGGCAACGAGGCCGATCTCGCGGCGAAGTACCCGCAGGCCGAGAAGATCGACGCCCACGGCGGCGTGATCATGCCGGCATTCATCAACGCGCACACGCACATCTATTCCGCGCTGGCCCGCGGCCTTTCCATCGTGGGCAACAACCCGACAAATTTCTATGAGGTTCTCGACGGCACCTGGTGGACCATGGACCGCAAGCTGACGCTGGCGGGCACACGCGCTTCGGCCGACGCACTCTACATCGACTGCATCAAGCAGGGCGTCACGACCATCTTTGACCACCATGCCTCCTTCTGCGAGATCCCCGGTTCCCTGTTCCAGATCGGCGAGAGCGCAAAGAAATTCGGCATCCGCAGCTGTCTCTGCTATGAGGTCTCCGACCGCGACGGCGAGGAGAAGAGCATCCAGGCCGTGAAGGAAAACGCCGACTGGATCACCTACTGCGAGCAGCACAAGGATCCGATGCTTGCCGCAATGTTCGGCGGACACGCGCTGTTCACAATCTCAGACAAGACGTTCGACCGCATGGTCGAGGCCAATAATGGCCGCACCGGCTATCACATCCACGTCTCCGAGGGCATGAACGACGTCTACGACAGCCTCCAGAACTATGGCCGCCGCCCGGTGCAGCGCCTGCACGACCACGGCATCCTCGGTGAGAAGACCGTCCTCGGTCACTGCATCCATGTGAATCCGGCGGAAATTGAGCTCATCAAGGATACCCATACGATGGTCGTCAACAACCCCGAGTCCAACATGTCCAATGCCGTCGGCGTCTGCCCGGTGCTTCCGCTGAGCCGTGAGGGCATTCTGCTCGGCCTCGGCACCGACGCCTGGACGAACGACATGATCGAATCGCTCAAGGCCGCGCTCTGCGTGCAGCGCCTGAATGCCTGCCTGCCAAATGTCGCATGGTGCGAAGTCACCGATATGCTCTTCAAGAACAACGCAAAGATCGCGGCAAAATACTTCCCGGACGAGCTTGGCGTGCTGAAGGCCGGAGCGGCCGCGGACATCATCGTCATGGACTACAAGCCGTTCACCCCGTTCTCCGATGAAAACATCGACGGTCACATCCTGTTCGGCATGACCGGCAAGCTCTGCCGCACAACGATCGGCGCAGGCAAGATCCTGATGCGCGACCGCGAGCTCGTCGGCATCGACGAGGAGGCCGAGAATGCGCACATCCTCGAGGAAGCCAAGAAGCTCTGGGGTGCGCTGAACCACAGAGAGTACTAAGGATTTTTCAAAACCATTCTTTTCTTTCTCAAAGAAGAGAAAGAAAAGAATGGGGGCGCAAATGATTTGTTTGAAATTTACAAGGAGGAAATTTCATGTCTGAAAGAATGTATCCGATCCCGTTCCGATCCCTGATGAACTGGATCGTCACAGAATATGCCCGCGAGGGCGAGATCTTCGGCGTACATGTGCCGTATCACGCCTCCGGCAAGACGCTCCCCATCTTTGGTGAGCGCATCGAGACGCCGTTTGGACCGGCCGCCGGCCCGAACAGCCAGCTGGCACAGAACATCATCGCGTCCTACATGGCCGGCGCGCGTTTCTTTGAGGTCAAGACCGTTCAGAAGATGGACGGCGAGGAGCTGGCCCGCTGCGTGCCGCGTCCCTGCATCCTGGCCGCCGACGAGGGCTACAACCAGGAATGGTCGACCGAGCTCGAGGTCCGGCAGGCGCAGGACGAGTATATCAAGGCGTGGTGCGCGCTGAAGGTGCTCTCCAAGGTCTACGGCTTCGGCGATCCCGACGGCTTCGTGTTCAGCATGTCCGTCGGCTATGACCTGGAGGGCATCAAGGGCGAGAAGGTCAACAGCTACATCGACAACATGATGCACGCGGAAAACACGCCGCAGTTTCAAGAATGCCTCGAAGTCCTGACCGAGCTGTTCCCCGAAGAAAAGGACTTCATCGCGGGCATTTCTCCGCGCGTCTCCCGGAGCGTCACGGTCTCCACGCTGCACGGCTGTCCTCCGCAGGAGATTGAGCGCATCGCGTCGTATCTCCTGACCGAGAAGGGCCTGCACACGTTCGTCAAGTGCAACCCGACCATCCTCGGCTACAAAACCGCCCGCACAATTCTCGACTCCATGGGCTACGACTACATCGTCTTCGACGAGCACCACTTCAACGAAGACCTCCAGTGGGAGGACGCCGTCCCGATGTTCCACCGCCTGCAGGCGCTGGCAGACTCGAAGGGCCTCGAGTTCGGTCTGAAGCTCTCGAACACCTTCCCGGTCGACACGACGCGCGGCGAACTGCCGAACGACGAGATGTATATGTCCGGGCGGAGTCTCTTCCCTCTGACCATCGAGATGTGCAGCCGCATCTCCCGCGCGTTCGAGGGCAAAATGCGCATCTCGTTCGCAGGCGGCGCGGACGCCTTCAACTGCGACAAGCTGTTCGCGGCGGGCATCTGGCCCATCACCGTGGCCACCACAATCCTGAAACCCGGCGGATATAACCGCCTGGCCCAGATGGTCGAAAAGGTCGAGGGCCTCCCCTACCGCGCCTTCGCCGGCACGGACTCGGCCGCAATCTCCGATCTTTCCACCGCAAGCCACTCCGACCCGCACCACCGCAAGCCCATCAAGCCCGTCGCCTCCCGCAAGTCGGAGGAGAAGGTGCCCTGGATCGACTGCTTCACCGCGCCCTGCAAGGGCGGCTGCCCGATCCATCAGGACATCCCCGAGTACATCGAGCTCTGCCGCAAGGGCCTCTACGGCCCCGCGCTGAAGCTCATTACCGAGAAGAACGCCCTGCCGTTCATCACCGGCACGATCTGCGCGCACCGCTGCCAGACGAAGTGCTCCCGCAACTTCTACGAAGAATCCGTCCAGATCCGCGACACGAAGCTCATCGCCGCAGAGCACGGCTACGGCGCGCTGATGGCCTCCATCCAGGCCCCGGCGAAAGTCGCGGGCAAGAAGGCGGCCATCATCGGCGGCGGCCCGACCGGCATCGCGGCGGCCTACTTCCTCGGCCGCGCGGGCATTGAGACCACGATCTTTGAGCGCGAAGCGAAGCTCGGCGGCGTGCCGCGCTACGTCATCCCCGCGTTCCGCATCTCGGACGAAGCCATCGACAAGGACGTCGCCCTGATGGAGCGCTACGGCGTCGAAGTCAAGTGCGGTGCACCGGCTCCGTCGGTCGACGAGCTGAAAAAGCTCGGCTACACGCACATCCTGATCGCGACCGGCGCCTGGCAGGCGGGCAAGCTCGACATTCCTGGCAACGTCAAGGGCGTCATCGGCTGGATGAAGGAAATGAAGCAGCAGGTCAAGCCGTGCCTGACGGGTCATGTGGCCGTCGTCGGCGCGGGCAATACCGCGATGGACGCCGCGCGCGTCGCCAAGCGCATGGGCGCGGAGAGCGCGACCATCGTCTATCGACGCACGAAGAAGGAAATGCCCGCCGATGAGCACGAGCTGAAGCTCGCCATCGACGAAGGCGTCAACATGCTCGAGCTTGCCGCTCCCGTCGCGCAGGAAAACGGCGTGCTCCGCTGCGAGAAGATGTGCCTTGGCGAACCGGACGCCTCCGGTCGTCGTGCCCCGGTCGGAACCGGTGAATTTGTGGAAATTCCGTGCGATCTCGTCATCTCCGCCGTCGGCGAAAAGGTCGACAGCGCGCTGATGGCCGCGAACGGCATTGAAATGGGCCGCAAAGGCCCGGCCTTTAAGACCAATGTGGACGGCGTCTGGTGCGCGGGCGACGCACATCGCGGCCCCGCGACCGTGGTCGAGGGCATTGCGGACGCGGCGGCGTTTGCCGAAGCTGTCGTCGGCGAAGCCTGGACGTATGAGATCCCCGAAGCGGCCTACCCGAGCAAGGCGCAGGCCATCGAAAAGAAGGGCATCCTGATGAAGGCCTCTCAGGCCTGCTGCGAGGGTAAGCGCTGCCTGGACTGCAACACGGTCTGCGAAAACTGCGCCGACTCCTGCCCGAACCGCGCGAATGTCGTCATCAAGATGGCCGACGGCCGCCACGAGATCCTGCACATCGACAAGATGTGCAACGAGTGCGGCAACTGCACGCAGTTCTGCCCGTATGCCTCCGAGCCGTGCCACGACAAGTTCACGCTCTTCCAGACCGAAAAGGACATGAACGAGAGCGAGAACAGGGGCGTCCTGTTCCTCGGCGGCGACAAGATCCGCGTCCGTCTGGAAAAAGACGAAGTCCTCGACCTGTCCCAGCCGAACGAGCTGCCGCAGGATATTGAGACTCTGATCCTTACCCTCCGCGGCAAATACAGCTACCTCTACACCGAATAATAAGACAAACGTAAAAGCCTCCCCTTGCCGTGCTCCGCACGGTAAGGGGAGGCGTCATTTTCGAGGAAAATGACGGAGGGGATTTGCAGCGTTCGAATCCCTTCAGTCAGCTTCCCTTGCGCCCAAGGGAAGCCTTTGTTGGGGCGTAAACCTCTGGATTGACAAAAAATGAAGTGTGATATATAATCGACGATACGCATTGACCGATTTCCATGCAAAATGAAACAGCGCCGGCTGCCGGACACGAAGATGGCTTGCGCTGCATGTTTATCAGGAGTTATGAGAATGAAACAGATCGTTGTATACGTCCATGGAAAGGGCGGTTCTGCGGAGGAAGCGGAGCATTACAGCGCTCTCTTCCCGGACAGCGAGGTGCTCGGCTTTGACTACCGCGCGCAGACCCCGTGGGAGGCCAGAGAAGAATTTCCCCGGTTTTTTGCCGCCCAGCGCGCACGCTGCGGGCGGCTCACGCTGATTGCGAACAGCATCGGCGCGTATTTTTCGCTGCTGTCGCTGGATGAAACGCTGGTCGACGCGGCGTATCTGATCTCCCCGGTCGTGGACATGGAAAAGCTGATTGGCAGGATGATGACGTGGGCGAACGTGACCGAGCGGGAGCTTGCGGAACGGCAGGAGATCCCCACGACGTTCGGAGAAACGCTCTCATGGCGGTATCTGTGCGATGTGCGTGAGCATCCGGTCACGTGGCGCGTCCCGACGCGCATTCTGTACGGGGAGCGGGACGAGCTGACCGACATGCGGACCATTACGGAGTTTGCGGAGAAGAGCGGCGCAGCCCTGACCGTTATGCCGGGCGGCGAGCACTGGTTCCACACGGATGAACAGCTGCGGTTTCTGGACCGGTGGATCTCGGCATGATGGAGACAGAACGCCTGCGCCTGCTGGATACGTTTACGGACGGGGAAGGGGAGCAGACCACCGTATACGGCAGCAGACGGGCGGAATGGCGTGCGCCATGCTGAAACCTGCGGCGTTCGGATTTTTGCGTGTTTTGCAGAAATTACCTTGATTTTCTGCTGTCTCCGTAGTATAGTATGTCAAAATACATGCTTTGTGTTCAGGAGGTCCGGCTATGGCACTCAAAGAGAATTACCGGGAATTGCTGATCGACGCGGTCGTCCGCGTTGCTGCGCGCGAGGGGCTTGACCGTACCACGACCAAGCTGATCGCGGCGGAGGTTCCGTGCAATGAGGTCTATATCTACCGGAATTTCGGCAGCAAGGACGCGCTGCTTCAGGCCGCGTTCAGCCGCACTGACCTGCGCTTCGTGCAGACGGTTCTGAAAAATCTGGACGTGATGGACGCGCCCGGCCAGCCGCTGGAGCAGCGCTGCCGTGCGCTGTGGGAGCCGGTGTGGCGCTTTTGCCTGGCCCAGCCGGACGACATTCGGTTCTATCTGCGCTATTATTATTCCGCGCAGTTCCTTGCCAGCGCCCATGAGCTGCACCACCGCAATTACCAGCAGCTTCAGGCCCGGCTCAGCCGCTACTTCATCTCCTCGCACGACAGCTGGCTGCTGATGGCGCATATATTTGAGACGATCCTCAGCTTTGTCTCGCACGTGCTCTGCGGCGATCTGCAGGATACGCCCGAACTGGACGAGCAGGTCTTCAGCCTCATCTTCCGCACGCTGCAGCCCTATATGCTGCCGTAAATATCCGCAAATCTCGAAAAAAACACTTGACTTTTCCGGAACTTCTGCTATAATAAACCTGCAATTTGAGTTGCGGGTGTAGCTCATCCGGTAGAGCGCCACCTTGCCAAGGTGGAGGTAGCGAGTTCGAGCCTCGTCACCCGCTCCAAACGCTGCGAACAGTTTCGTTCGCAGCGTTTTTTTCGTCTGTTCGGACGCGGACGATCTTCGCACAGGCCCGCCGCGCCGCGGCCCGTATGATCCTTTAGGCTGGCTTTAGGTGCGTCTGCTATGCTGGGGCCATAAAGGAGGTCATGTTCTGTGCTTGATTCGATCATTACCTCGGAAATAATGCCGGCGATCTTTCTGCTGCGCTGCGGCACGGCGAGGGCTACGGCTTCTATTCCTCCAGCTTCAAATTCCTTGTGACTGCGCAGGAAAACGGGCAGTATCAGGCCATCTTCCTCGACTGCTACCAGCAGCTGCGCGCCGTGCGGACGCTGGCAGTCTGGTCGGGCGTGTCCTACGCGGTCTGCATACCGAGATCCGAGTCGCGCTCGAACCGCTCCGGCGCGGCGTCCGCCTTACGGTGGAAAACGAATGCGTCCAGCCGCCGGACGGGCCGCTGGACCGCCTGTTTGACCGCTTCTACCGGCCGGACGCCTCCCGCACCGCTGCGACCGGCGGCTTCGGCATCGGCCTCTCCATCGCCAAGAGCATCGCAGAAGCCCACCACGGCACCATCCGCGCCAGCGTGCAGGAAAGCCGCATCACATTTGCCGCAGAGCTGAAATGAGTGCGGGAGCACGATAGATGATCTCGCTCAAAGCCGCCCCCTTGCCGCACCGCGCGCGGTAAGGGGCGGCGGTGTAAAACGAACACCCCGTATGTCTGACATACGGGGTGTTTTGCGGATTTAGGGAAGTGTTCGGATGCAGTCCTTCAGGAGCTGCATAAATGCTTCGCGGTCGAGCTTCAGCAGCACGAGCGCGTTTTTCTGCTCGAATTTTTTGTCGCTCTGCAGATCGGTGACGGTCTTGCCGAGCGTAAGCTCGGCCTGCGTTTCCACGAAAACGCCCGCCATTTTTCCCTCGAACAGCTCCGGGTGTGCCAGATACAGAACAGGGCAGGAATCATGCTGCGCGACGCCCGTGAGCCCAACGGTCTGCACTGCGCTCCACGCGCAGGCAAACAGCTCGCGTATCAGGCTGCCGCAGCGATTGCCGTATCCGGCCATTTCGTCCCAGTCTGCGGGGCGAAGCTCGGCCTGCATCGTAACGTCAAGACCGCACATGACGAGCGGCACGCCGGATTTGAACACGATCTGCGCCGCGTCCGGGTCGTCGTAAATGTTGAACTCTGCCGCAGGCGTCACATTGCCGCCGACGGCTGCGCCGCCCATCAGGGCGATGGAGTGCAGCAGAGTTTTCAGCTCCGGGTATTTTGTAAGCGCGATGGCCACGTTTGTCAGCGGCCCGGTCGCGACCAGACGCAATTCGCCCGGCATCCGCTTCGCCGCTTGATAGAGTGCGTCCCACGCGGGCGTGGTTTCAGGCGGACAGTCCGGCAGGGGCAGCTCGACATCTCCGAGGCCGTTTTCGCCATGGAACTTGCCGGCCACGTGCGGTTCCCGCACAAGGGGGCGCTCCGCGCCGGGATAGACCGGATAATCGGCGCCCAGCAGATGCACGATGCGCCGTGTGTTCGGGAAGGTGTTGTAGAGGGGGCTGTTGCCCGCCACGGCGGACAGCGCGACGACCGAAAGCTCCGGCAGCGCGTGGGCCAGCATGATCGCAACGGAATCGTCCGTGCCGGTGTCGCAGTCGATCCAGACTGGAATCTGTTTGGTTGTCATGCCTCTGCCTCCCCGTAGAATTTGATGGCTTCGACCAGCAGATCGGCGAAGCGGTCCCGGTCAACGTCCATCAGCACGTCCGCATTCGGCGCGTGCCCGGAGAAGCCGAGCAGATCGCCCACGGTCGTGCCGCGGCAGTATTCGCCCGCTGTTTCGATCTGGACATACATGGGCCGGATGGTGAAAATTTCGGGATGGATGAGCGCCATGACCGCGCACGGGTCGTGCATCGGCGCACCAGCGTAGCCAATGGAGCGGTGGAATCGGTAGAAGAACTCCAGCCACTGCGCAACGATATCGCTGACCGGATTTCCGAGCGCGCGCACGCGCTCAAAATCCTCCGGCAGGATCAGCGCCTTTTCCGTCACGTCCAGACCGGCCATTGTGATGGGGACGCCGGATGTGAATACGATCCGTGCTGCCTCCGGGTCGACGAGAATGTTGAATTCCGCCGCAGGCGTCCAGTTGCCGGTGGCGATGCCGCCGCCCATCAGGGAAATGCGGGCGATTTTGCATTTCAGCTCCGGGTGCGCCAGCAGCAGCGCCGCAACGTTCGTCTGCGGGCCGGTCGCCACGATGGTGACAGGCTCCGGCGATTCGCGCAGCACCTTCGCCATCAGCTCCGGTGCGGAAAGCGCAGAGGCTTCAAACGCAGGCTCCGGCAGCGCCGGGCCGTCAAGGCCCGATTCGCCGTGGACAGACGGCGCGTTCATCACGTCGTTCAGAAGCGGATGCGGGCAGCCCTTCCCGACCGGCGCGTGCAGGCCGATGAGCGTGCAGACGCGCAGTGCGTTATAGGTCGTTTTTTCAATCGTCTGGTTGCCGCAGCAGGACGTTACGGCAAGGATCCCGAGTTCCCGGCTGGCCCGCGCCAGGACCCACGCAATGGCGTCGTCATGGCCGGGGTCGCCGTCGAGAATGACGGGGATCTTTTTGTGTTCGGACATAAAGCCCTCCTTATTTGAGCGCGGCAGCCGAGTGCAGCTTCTTCGCGCGGCTGCGCCGCACGAGGGAGAAGATCACAAGGCCGATGATGGTAACGGCGTAGGGGATGGGGGAGGCGAGGTTCGAGTCGAGGCCGACGGCGGAGAATTTGATGCCCAGCGCCTGCGCAAAGCCGAACACGAGCGAGGACAGCATACCGCCGAGGCATTCACCGCCGCCCATGGCCTGTGCAGCCAGCGCGATAAAGCCGCGTCCTGCGACCATGTCAAGGGACCATCCGGCCGCGTAGTACATCGACATGAACGCGCCGCCGAAGCCGCACATGAGGCCGGAGAAGCCGATGGCGATGTACTTGATCTTCAGCACGGAAACGCCGACGGAGCTGGCCGCGTTCGGGTTTTCGCCGACCGCGCGGATATTGAGACCGAGGCTCGTCTTATACAGCATCACGCTCGTGAGCGCGCAGCAGATGAACGCGATCCACGTCAGCAGGTTGTGTCCCGAAATGATGCTGCCCAGGAAGGGGATCTTGTCAATCAGCGGAATGTTGATGTTCGGGATCAGCAGATTTGAGGTGATCAAACCGGTGGAGGACGCCATGGATGTGCCCTCGGACAGGTTCGTGATGACCTTGCACAAAAACAGCGTGCCGCCGGAGCCCATCATGTTGACGGCGATGCCGACAAGCGTGATATCGGTCTTGAGCTGGAAGGCGAAGAAGCCCATCATCAGGCTCATGAGCACGCCGATGGCCAGCGCGGCAAGCAATCCCCAGACCCAGCTGTGCGCATAATAGGACACGAGCGAGCCGGTCAGCGCGGAGAACATCATCAGGCCCTCCAGACCGATGTTGCAGAAGCCTGCCTTTTCAACCACGATGGCCGCCAGCGTTGCGAACAGGATGGGCGCGGAAATGCGGATGATGGAGAAGAAGAACTCCGGCGTCAACAGCATTTTCAGAAAATCAAGCACGCTCGGCACCTCCCTTCTGCGCTTCGAGCGCAGCCTTCGCGGCAAGCTCCTCCTGCGCCGTCTTGACGACCAGCTTCTGCCGGTATTTGGACAGGAACTGCTCGGCGGCGAAGAACAGGAAAATGACGCCCTGAATGATATCGATCAGCTGCGACGGTACGTTTGCATACGTCGCCATCAGCTCGCAGCCCTTTGTGAGATAGGCCATGAAGAACGACGCGAACGGTACGAACCACGGATTGTTGCCCGCGAGGATCGCAATGGTGATGCCCGTCCAGCCGTAGCCGGGAAGCGAGCTCCACGAGAACGTCGGATACCGGCCAAGCATCTCGATGCCGCCGCCGATACCGGCCAGGAAGCCACCCAGCACCTGCGACAGCACGATCACGGTCGCGACCTTCATGCCAGAATATTTGGCAAACGCCTGATTGATGCCGATCATGCGGATGGTGTAGCCCCAGCGGGTGTTGAACATGAAAAGGCCAATCAGCACGACGCAGGCGATCGCAATGACAAAGCCCCAGGAGAGCTTCGAGCCGTTGTCAATGAGCGGCGCGATCCTGGACGTCTCCAGAAATTCATACGACTGGATCTGGCCCTTGGTCTTGTCGGCAAGATACGTGTTCATCAGGTATTTGATGAGATACATGATGATGTAGTTGAGCATCAGCGAGCAGACCATTTCGCTCACATTCAGCTTGGTCTTTAAAAGCGCGGGCAGCAGCATGATCGCGGCAACAGCCAGACCGCCGGCCAGAACGCCCACGACCGGATGCAAAAACGCCGCCATCGGCACATAGACCGCGACCATGCCGGTCGTGAACGCGCCGAGCATGATGCCGCCCTCCGCGCCGAGGTTGAACTGGTTGGCGGAGAACATGACGCAGACGGAAAGGCCGGTGAAGATGATGGGGATCATCGAGGCCAGAATGTCGGTCAGGCGCTTGAAATCAAAGGTGGTGCCGCTGCGTCCCATGCGGAACAGCGGGCCGACGAGCAGCTGCTTTAATGCGTCGCCGGTGGCGGAAAGCTTCTCGGAGAAGCTGCTTCCGTCTGCCGACAGGAAGATCAGCAGCGTCGCCACGAGCAGCGCGATGAGAATGGCGAGCAGACCGCGGATCACGGAGAACAGGATCTGACGTTTCTTAGTCATGGCAAACCCTCCTGATTTCCTCTTCGCTCTGGGTCTTGAGACCGAGCATGTATTCGCCCATCACATCGTCGGTGAGGGTGGAGGTGTCTTCAAAATACGCGGCAATTTTGCCGCCGTGCATGACAATCAGACTGTCGGACAGCTCCATGACCTCCGCCAGATCGGCCGAGATCAGCAGCACCGCAATGCCGGAGCGAGACAGCTCGACGAGCTTTTTGCGGATGAATTCCGTCGCGCCGACGTCAATGCCGCGCGTCGGCTGGTCGGCAAGAATGAGCACCGGATTGCCGGAGAATTCGCGCGCGACGACGACCTTCTGAATGTTGCCGCCGGAGAGCATACCGACCTGCTGCTTGCGGGATTTGCACAAAACGGCGTAGTCCTCGATCAGCTTGTCCGCCTCGTCGTGAATGGCCTTCATGTTGAAAAGCGGGCCATGGTTCAGCCGCTTTTCCGCCGAACGGTCGGAAATGAGATTTTCCTCGATGGACGCGCTGCCCGCAATGCCATAGAGCATACGGTCCTCCGGGATGAGGGCGACGCCCTTGTCGCGCAGCTTCTGCTGCGAAAGGCCGAGAAGATTCTCCGACTGCATCGTCACTGTGCCCGCGTTCGGCGTCAGGAAGCCGAAGAGCATATCGACCAGCTCCTTCTGGCCGTTGCCCTCGACGCCCGCAATGCCGAGAATTTCACCCCGGCGCACGTCGAAGGAGATCTTGTCGAGCATCTTCTTGTGCCACTCGTTGACGTATTCGACATCGCGCACGCGCAGCACAACGTCCGACGGCTGCGCCTTGTCCTTCTGCACATTCAGAATGACATCGCGGCCGACCATCAGACGCGAAATTTCCTCCTTCGTCACGTCGCACGTGTTGTAAACGCCCATCGAGCGCCCGCCGCGCATGATCGTCAGCCGGTCGGTGATCTCCATGATCTCGTTCAGCTTGTGCGAAATAAAGACGATGGTATAGCCCTGCTCCTTTAAATGCCGCAGCTCCTTGAACAGCTCGACCGTCTCCTGCGTGGTCAGAACGGCCGTCGGCTCGTCGAGAATCAGGATCTTTGCGCCGCGCATGAGCGCCTTGAGGATCTCGACTTTCTGCTTCATGCCGACCGGGATGTCCATGACCTTGGCCTCAGGTTCGACGTGCAGGTTGTATTTTTCCGCGTATTCCTTTGTGATGGCGACGGCCTTCGCGTGGTCGATGAACAGTCCCTTGCGCGGAGCCATGCCGAGCACCATGTTTTCCGCAACGGTCAGGCTCGGCACGAGCATGAAATGCTGGTGTACCATGCCGATCCCGTGGGAAATGGCGACGGTGGGGGACGAGAGCGTCAGCTTTTCGCCGTGCACCCAGATCTCGCCGCTCGTCGGCTGCTCCAGACCGAACAGCATCTTCATGAGCGTGGACTTGCCGGCGCCGTTTTCACCCATCAGCGCGTGGATCTCGCCCCTGCGGAGGTTAAAATCCACGCCCTGATTGGCCGCGACGCCGTTGGGATACACCTTCGTGATCCCTTTCATCTGGACGACATAGTCCTCGTCCAAACGGCCGGTTTTTTCGTCTGGCATACGATATGTTCCTCTCTTTCTTTAGAAAAAGTCGTGCGTATGAAAAAGCAATAAGTAATAGTGAATAAAGAACAAACGCGGGTTCGTTTTTTCGCTATTCACTGTTACTTAAGGAGAATCTGATTTTGTAGGGGCGGACGACTCTGTCCGCCTGCTTTTATCGCAGAAGCATATAAGGGGCGGGCAGAGTCGCCCGCCCCTACAAGGTTAAAAGAAAGCTTGATCGAAAATGAACTTACGGTCTGACAGAGTCGCGCAGAGCGGCGAGGTCGAAGTTGGCGTCGAACGCGGTGTCGACCTTGATGCTGCCGTCCATGATGCCCTTCTGAGCAGCCTCAACGGCGGCCTTGGTGTCGGCAGAGGCGTACTTGTCGTAGTTCTTGTCGGTCACGATGCCGACGCCGCCCTCTGCGAGGCCGAGCTGGACTTCGCTGCCCCAGTAGGTCTTACCGGCATCCCACTGGTCGAAGATCCAGACGATGGAGTTGCCGATGTTCTTCAGGCCCGAAGTCAGCGTCAGCGCTGCCAGGTCGGAGGAGAAGGTCAGCTCCTGGTCGGAGTCGACGCCGATGAACCATGCCT
>OIWS01002148.1_pt1 | contig 16985 bp, 15 predicted proteins | sample 1587611 | NCBI WGS metagenome assembly OIWS01 (sample SAMEA3888919, study PRJEB22519) | human gut metagenome | biome: human gut; feature: human-associated habitat; material: faeces | place: Denmark | collected 2010 | reverse complement strand
TCATCGATATCCGGGGCAATGTCATCGGCTTCGGCGGGCGCGTGATGGATGATTCGACGCCGAAATATTTAAACTCTCCGGAGACGGAAATCTTTAACAAACGTAAGAATCTGTTTGCCCTGAACATTGCGAAAAAGAGCAAGCAGGGGCGCATGATCCTGACGGAAGGCTACATGGACGCAATCTCGCTGCACCAGTACGGTTTCGACTGTGCTGTGGCCTCGCTTGGGACGTCGCTGACGGAGGAACACGCGGCGATTCTGGCCAAGTATGTCCCGGAGGTCGTGCTGACCTATGACGGCGACGAGGCTGGCCAAAACGCCACACGGCGCGCTATCCCGATGCTGGAAAAGGTCGGGCTGCGAGTGAAAGTGCTGCGCATGCAGGGTGCGAAGGATCCGGACGAATTTTTGAAAAAATACGGGGCTGACCGCTTCAGCCTGCTCCTCGACAAGTCGGAAAACCAGGCGGAATATCAGCTCGAGAGTCTGAAGCGGAAATACGATCTGACCGATGATGAGCAGCGTGTCGAGTTTTTGCAGAAAGCGGCACTGCTTATCTCTACGTTCCCGAGCGCGGTGCAGCGCGAAATTTACGGCGCGCGCGCGGCGGAGGCTGCGGGCATTTCGGCGGACGCGATGAAGCTTGAGGTTACGAAGGCCTACAAGCGTCGCCGCGCGGCAGAGGAAAAAAAGCAGCGGGAAGCCGATCTGTCCCCGGCCCGGCAGCAACAGCCGCTTGTGCGCGGGCTCCGCTATGATAACGTTCGCTCCGCCGTCGCGGAGGAAGGGCTGATCCGCATGCTCCTCAAGGAGCCGGAGCTGATCCCGGATATTGGCCTTGCGGCCGGGCATTGCTCGGTGCCGCTCTTTGGGCGGGTGCTGGAGCTGCTGCGGGAGCGGCAGCGGCAGGGTGCGCCGGTGACGCTGGGCGCGCTCGAGGGCGCACTTTCCCGCGAGGAAATGGAGCATCTGACGATGGTGGTCAACCGGAAGGACATGACCGTCTCCGAGCAGGCTGTGGACGATTACGTCCGCACCATTGAAGAAGAATATACACGCACACATTGCAGGAGCGGCCAGACGCTGCTCGAGATGGCACGGCAGAAGAAGGAAACCGGCGGGTATGGAGGTTAGACGATGACAAAAGAAATGCAGCTTTTGGGCAAGATGGAACTCACTGAGGAAAACCGTGCGAAACTGCTCGCCCTGCTTGAGGAGAGCAAGAAGAGCGGGAAGGTGTCATCGAAGAAGCTGGTCGAGACGCTCGACGCCGTGGACGCCACGGAGGAGCAGACCGAGCAGTTTTACGATGTGCTGGAGGCCGCGCACGTGGAGATCGACGTGTCTGACGTGCTGGAGCTCATCGGCACGGCAGAGCTCGACAACCCCACGCTCGGTGAGATGGAGGCCATTGAGGCTGAGGCGCTTGAATTGCAGGACAAGCAGCTCGAGGAGGAGTATGAAAACGCCAAGCTCGACGACCCCGTCCGCATGTATCTCAAGGAGATCGGCAAGATCCCGCTGCTCACGCCGGAGGAGGAGCTCGAGGTCGCGAAGGATCTCGTCTCCGACGATGAGAAGACGCGCGACGCCGCGCGCAAGCGCATGTCTGAGGCCAATCTGCGTCTCGTCGTCTCCATCGCCAAGCGCTATGTGGGCCGCGGGATGCAGCTGCTCGACCTCATTCAGGAGGGTAACCTGGGGCTGATGAAGGCCGTTGAGAAGTTTGACTATTCCAAGGGCTATAAGTTCTCGACCTATGCGACCTGGTGGATCCGGCAGTCCATCACCCGCGCCATTGCTGATCAGGCCCGCACCATCCGTATCCCGGTACATATGGTGGAGACGATTAACAAGGTTTTGCGCACGTCGCACGCGATGGTGCAGACGCTTGGCCGCGAGCCGACGACGCAGGAGATCGCCGACGAGCTGCATATGGACATCCAGAAAGTCGAGGAGATCCTGAAGATCGCGCAGGAACCGGTTTCGCTTGAGACGCCGATCGGGGAAGAGGACGACAGCCACCTCGGCGACTTTATTCAGGACGATGATGCCTCCCAGCCGGCCGAGGAGGCCAGCTATACGCTTCTGCGTGAGCAGCTGGAGGAAGTGCTCAGGACGCTCACACCGCGCGAGGAGGAGGTGCTGCGCATGCGCTTCGGCCTGCTCGACGGCAAGCCGCATACGCTCGAGGAGGTCGGCAAAAAATTCGACGTCACGCGCGAGCGCATCCGTCAGATCGAATCCAAGGCCCTGCGCAAGCTGCGCCATCCTTCGCGGAGCAAAAAACTGCGCGACTTTTTGAACTGATTTTGCCGGTTCTGCCGCGGCAAAATGGCGGCCGGCCGCGCATTCAAAAAAGTTTTACTTGACAACTCGCGATTTTTTCGTATCATAGACGTTGTTACATGTATTACCGTTTTGACGGAGGCTGTTATCATGTTTGAAAAAATTCGTTCCTATCTGGCGTCTGAGCTGGACATTTCCGAAGATGAGATCACCCGCGACACCACGTTTGAGAGTCTAGGCGTCGATTCTCTCGACACGGTGGAAATGGTGATGGATCTCGAGCAGGAGCTCGGCGTTGAGCTGGAGATCGAGGAAAAAATCGCGACGGTCGGCGAGCTGGTCGACTTCGTGGAGAGCAAAGTAGATTGAGTTTTCGGGCTCCGGCCCGTGGCAAGGCTGCACTACTCGGGGAGATAGCGGTGCCCTGTTACCCGCAATCCGCTCCAGCGGGGAGGAATTCCTGACCGAGGGTGCGTATCGTATCGTCTGACCTGTATAAGCGGCGTTGAAGATTTGGTCTTACGCAACAGGGATCTGCGAACCGTGTCAGGTGGGGAACCAAGCAGCACTAAGCAGTCCACCCTGTGTGCCGTGAGGGTGCCGTTTCCGAGCTGGCTGTGCAGGTAACGGGTGTGGTGCGCATTCAGAGAAAGGTGTGCAGTCTTGCCACGGGCCGGACTTGATTCCGGCAGAGCGCCGCGTGCGCTGTTTGCTTTGCATAAAAATCCCCGGCCGTTTGAAAACGGCCGGGGATTTTGGTTTAATATGCAATGCCCCAATAGATGGAGTGTTTGGCGGGTTTGCCGCAGATGGCGCACTTGTCGTCGAAGCATTCCTGCTTCAGCGGCATACAGCGGGAGGACATGCCGCCCTCTTCCTTCATTTTCAGCTCGCATTCGAGCTCCCCGCACCACATCGTCTTGATGAAGCCGCCGTGCTCGGCCTGGAGCTGCTTTGCTTCCTCCAGAGAATGGGCCTCATAGGTGTGCTCCTGCACGTTGGCGAGGGCCTTTTCATACATGCCCTTCTGCACGAGCTCCAACTGCTCTTTGACGGCACGCTCGAGATCTTCGAGCTTGACGACGGTCTTCTCGCCGTCGTTGCGGCGGACGAGGACGCACTGGCCGGCCTCGATGTCGCGCGGCCCGAGCTCGACGCGCACCGGCACGCCCTTCATCTCATACTGTGCGCACTTCCAGCCCATGGAGTTGTCGCTCTCGTCCATCTTCACACGCAGTCCGGTGGCGGCCAGACGGTCGCGCACCTTGACAGCCGCATCGAGGACGCCCTCTTTGTGCATCGCAATCGGCAGGACGACAGCCTGGATGGGGGCGATCTTCGGCGGGAGCACCAGACCGTTGTTGTCGCCGTGCGCCATGATGACGGCACCGATCATGCGCGTCGTGGAGCCCCAGGAGGTCTGGAACGGATACTGCAGTTTATTGTCGCGGCCGGTGAAGGTCACGTTATAGGCACGGGAGAACTTGTCGCCAAAATAGTGGCTTGTCGCGCCCTGGAGGGCCTTGTGGTCCTTCATCATGCACTCGACGGTGTAGGTTGCCTCTGCACCGGCGAACTTCTCCTTGTCGGTCTTACGGCCGCGCACGACCGGGATGGCAAGGACATTTTCGAAGAAGTCGGCATAACAGTTGAGCTGCTGCTCGGTCTCAGCCTGGGCCTCCTCGGCGGTCTCGTGGATGGTGTGCCCCTCCTGCCACCAGAACTCGCGGCTGCGCAGGAACGGCCGCGTCGTCTTCTCCCAGCGAATGACCGAGCACCACTGGTTATAGAGCATCGGAAGCTCCCGGTAGGTCTGCAGGACTCTCGACCAATGGTCGCAGAACATCGTCTCCGACGTGGGGCGGAACGCCAGGCGCTCTTCGAGCTTTTCGCTGCCGCCCATCGTGACCCACGCCACCTCAGGCGCGAAGCCGTTGACCAGCTCGCCTTCCTTCTTCAAAAGGCTCTCCGGAATCAAAACCGGCATGGCCACGTTCACATGGCCGGTCTTTTTGAATTCCGCGTCCATGATGCTCTGGATATTCTCCCAGATTGCGTAGCCATACGGGCGCAGGATCGTGAAGCCCTTGACACTCGCATACTCCACCAGCTCCGCCTTGCGGCAGATATCGGTGTACCACTGGGCAAAATCGACCTCCATATCGGTGATCTGCTCTACTTTTTTTTCTTTCGCCATTGTATTCTCATCCTTTCGGAACTGTCTTTGGCATTTACCAGTCTATACGAATTTATTCTATCACACCTGTCAATCCCCTGCACATAAGATGGGTTACTGAATGGAAGGAGCTTTGCCATGATCATCATCCCCATTGCCCTGGACGCGGCCACGCTGCAGTTTTATACGCGCGTGGCCGAAAACGCCGGCCTGCCGGTGGCGCAGGTGCTTGCCGACGCGCTGTTCAAACTCGCGGGCGAACTCTCGCTGGAGGCGCTGCACCGCGCAAAATAGCTTGTAATTCCAGACGGAATTTGTTATAATTAAAAAACATATGTCAACATAAAGGAGAATGCTGCCATGCAGTCCATCCGCACATTGTATAAAGTTGGGAAGGGCCCCTCCAGCTCCCACACAATGGGCCCCGAGCGCGCGGCGAAGCTGTTCCGCAAGATGACGCCGGAAGCAGACCGCTACGAGGTCATTCTCTACGGTTCGCTGGCCAAGACCGGCATCGGCCACGGGACCGACCGTGTCCTTGTGGAAACGTTCGCGCCCCTGCCCGCAAAAATTGTCTTCGCCTCCATTGACCCCGGCAACATGAAGCACCCGAATACGCTCGACCTCATCGCCTACAAAGACAACAAAGAGACCAAACGCATCCGTGTGGAATCCGTCGGCGGCGGCGACATCGTCGTCGAGGGCGAGGCGCAGCATGAGGACGCTGAGACGTATCCGGAAAATTCCTTTGCCGAGATCGTGCGCTTCTGTCAGTGGCGGCATGTGACGCTGCCGGAATACGTCGAGCTGAACGAAGGGCCGGAGATCTGGAAATTCCTCGAACACATCTGGCACGTCATGCGCCAGTCCGTCGAAGACGGTCTCGCCGCCGATGGAATCCTGCCCGGCGGACTGAACGTGCAGCGCAAGGCGAAATACCTCTATGAGCGCACGCATCTGCTCGATCTGCCGCAGGTGCGTGAGCTGCAGCTTGTCTGTTCCTACGCCTTCGCGGTCGCGGAGCAGAACGCCGGCAACGGCACCATCGTCACCGCGCCGACCTGCGGAAGCTGCGGCGTGCTGCCGGCGGTGCTCATGTATATGCAGCAGAAATATAAGCTTTCCGACCGCAAAATCGCGCAGGCGCTCGGCGTGGCCGGTCTGTTCGGCAATCTGGTGCGGCACAATGCCTCCATCTCCGGCGCCGAGTGCGGCTGTCAGGCCGAGATCGGCACAGCCTGCTCCATGACCGCAGCGGCCATGGGGGAACTGACGGGTCTGACCATCGAGGAGCAGGAATATGCCGCGGAAATTGCCATGGAGCACCAGCTGGGCCTCACCTGCGACCCGATCTGTGGCCTTGTCCAGATTCCCTGCATCGAGCGCAACGCCGTCGCTGCCAAGCGCGCCATCGACGCCTCCAACCTCTCGCACATGCTCGTCGGCACCCGCACCATCTCCTTCGACATGGTCGTGCGCACGATGTATGAGACCGGCGTCCACATGAACCAGGCCTTCCGCGAGACCTCGGAAGGCGGCCTTGCGCGCCTCTACTCGCGCCGCGCTGGGAAATAACCCTTTAAACTCCCACCGCAGCGGACAAAAGCCGAAATAGAAGCGTCATTCTGAGATAAGTGCGCACACTGGCGTGAGAATCCCGTGGATCTTATAGGAGTGCAATTGGGAGCGTCTGTTCTACGTTGAACTCCATTAAAATCCACGGGGTTGCCGCACCAGCCGGGCGCGTAAGGAACGCGGATTTCGGCATACCCTGCGATATGATGCGGGGCGAGTGACATCGGTCATTTACTTCGCAATGACACTTCTATTGGGGCAATCGCCCCGCAGTCTGCGCAAGGCGCAGGCTGCGGAAATCCCCTCTGCCGGGCAAAGCCGGCAGAGGGGAGTCTGTTTCTCTCAGAACGCCACATGCATGAACAGCGCCACGCAGCAGAGAATCAGTGCCAACGGCACATAAACATAGCGTCCGATGCTGTACCAGGCCGTGCCGCGCCGCTTTTTGCTCCCGGTATTCACTGCATCCAGCAGCGCATCCTTCTTCATCACATAGAACCAGGACACCGCGCCCAGCGTGGCGCCGATGGGGATGATGTAGATTGAGACGAGGTCCATCCACGGGCCCCATTTGTCAATCGTCTCCATTCCGATGCCGCAGCCCAGGCAGATCACCGCCAGGATCACGAGCACCGCCGTCCGACTGAGCTTTGGGAATTTATGCAGCAGAGACTCTGCCACGGCCTCGAACATATTTTGAAGGGAACTGACGCCCGCAAAGATCATCGCCGCATAGAGGATGATTGCGAATAGCTGCCCCAGTGGGATATCCTGCAGGATCTCCGGGAGCGTCACAAACAGAAGCCCGGGCCCTGCGCCGACGTCCAGCCCATAGGCAAAGCAGGCCGGGATGATGACGAGCGCCGCGACGACAGCCGCGATCGTATCAAACAGGGCCGTATGCTGCGCGACACCGACGACATCCTCGTCCTTCGAGAGATACGCGCCGTAGACGATCATGCCGCTGCCCGTGACGGAGAGGGAGAAAAACGCCTGTCCCATCGCCCAGATCCAGATCATCGGGTCGGCCAGAGCCTCCCAACGGGGCGTGAACATGAACTTATAGCCCTCGACGGAGCCGGGCAGGAAGGCCACGCGCACCGCAAGCACGAGGAAAATGATAAAGAATAGCGGCATCATGACCTTGTTGGTCTTTTCAATGCTGTGCGCGCCGAGGAAGAGCGTCAGAAGCGTCCCGATGACGACAATGACGTGATAGGGCACCACGGAATAGGGCGTGCCGGAAAAGGCAGAAAACCAGGCCTGCGTGTCGGCATGCAGGAGCGTGCCCGCCACAGAATCGACCAGTGCCTTGAGCACATAGCTCACGATGACGGCGTAGCCGATGGCAATGCACATCGAGCCCGCCAGCGGCAGCCAGCCAAGCAGCCCGCCGGCCTTGCCTGCGCGCTTACCGCGCGTGGCCCAGGCATTTTCATACGCGCCGAGCGTCCCCGTCCCGGCACGGCGGCCCATGGAGAATTCCGCCGGAAGGCCGACCAAGCTGAAAATCACCACAAACAGCAGGTAAATCAACAAAAAAGCCCCGCCGCCGTTGCTCCCCATCTTGTTGGGGAAGCCCCAGACGTTCGCCATTCCCACGGCGGAGCCGACGGACGCCAAAATAAAGCCCCATCGGCTGGCAAAACTCTTTGTACCTTTTGCATGTTTCATCGTATTTCCTCGTCGCTCTGCCGCATTTGCGGCCTGCGAACCTCTCTTTTTTCTCTTTTTTGCACACAAGTGCGGAAGATTGCGCTGTTTTGTATTTTAAAGCATTGATGTAAAAAAGTCAAGGGTTTCCAATTCCGCGGGCCGCTTTTTCGCGTCCCCATATTGAAAAACGGCCCGCCCTGCATTATAATAGGCGCAGAAAATCACCTTCGACATCATAAGGAGACAGGGAAAACTATGAAATTAGGAATCGTCGGGCTGCCGAATGTTGGCAAGTCCACTTTGTTCAACGCCATCACCAACGCGGGCGTCGCCGCGGACAACTACGCCTTCTGCACCATTGACCCGAACGTAGGCGTCGTGCCCGTGCCGGATGCGCGGCTCGAATGGCTCCGCGATCAGCATAACCCCAAGAAGTTCACGCCCGCCGTCATCGAATTTGTCGACATCGCAGGCCTTGTCAAGGGCGCTTCGAAGGGCGAGGGCCTCGGCAACAAGTTCCTTGCGAACATCCGCGGCTGCGACGCGATTGTCCACGTTGTCCGCTGCTTTGAGGATCCGAACGTCACGCATGTCGAAGGCTCGACCGATCCGCTGCGCGACATCGAGATCATCAACACCGAGCTCATCATGGCCGACCTTGAAATGATCGAGCGGCGCATCGACAAGGCCAGCAAGGCCGCCAAGGGCGGCGACAAGCGGTTCAATCACGAGGTTGAGCTGTTTACCGCGCTGCGCGACTATATGAACGAAGGCAACCTCGCCCGGACATTCGAGTGCAGCGAAGATGACGCGGCGCTCATTGCAACGAGCGACCTGCTGACGCTCCGCAAGACAATCTACGCTGCAAACCTTGGCGAAAACGAGGTTAACGATCCCGAATCGAGCAAGCATTTCATGGCCGTCAAGCAGCTGGCAGAGAGCGAGGGCAGCCAGGTGCTACCGATCTGCGCAAAGCTCGAGGCAGACATTGCCGAGCTGGACGATCCGGAGGAAAAGGCGATGTTCATGGAGGAGCTGGGCCTGGAAGAGTCCGGACTCGACCGGCTCATCCAGTGCAGCTATTCCCTGCTCGGCCTGATTTCGTTCCTGACTGCGGGCAGCGACGAATGCCGCGCGTGGACGATCAAAAACGGCACGAAGGCCCCGCAGGCCGCGGGCAAGATCCACTCGGACTTCGAGCGCGGCTTTATCCGCGCGGAGGTCATCGCGTTCGACGATCTCAAAGCCTGCGGCACGCTGGCGAACGCCAAGGCCAAGGGCCTGCTTCGCAGCGAGGGCAAGGAATATGTCATGCACGACGGCGACGTCGTCAACTTCCTGTTCAACGTTTGATGGTTCTAATACTATTTTCTGATTAAATTCTTTCATCAGAAAGGTTCCGCCTTTGGCGTAACCGATTCCGTGATTTTGATAAAATCACGGAATCTCGTCTCATAATGATCTTCCTATTAAAAACTTCCATTCCATGAATGAAAGTTTTTAATTGAATATCAGTATAAAAAAGCCGCCCCTCGGCGAGGGGCGGCTTTTTTGCAGGTGGGCGATACCTTCATCGGCCCCTACAACCATAAAATGCCCCTGCTCCGCGATTGCGGAGCAGGGGCATTTTTTCATTTCTTATTTGTCGTCGGATTCTTCGTCCTCTTCCATGTCGAACTCCAACTCTTCGCCGCAGTTCGGGCACTTGGTCGAGCCCTCGTCGAGCATTTCCTCGTCGATCGTGATGACCTCGCCGCAGGTGGGGCACTTGACCTCATAGAGCGTCTCGTCGCCGAAGTCATACTCATCTTCGTCGCCGAAATCGTCTTCGTAATCGTCGTCCTCGTCTTCGTCGTCATCCTCGTCGTCGATCAGATACTCGTCGATGTTGTCGAGATCCTCTTCGATGCAGTCCAGTTCGTCGGAGATGCAGTCGACCACATCCTCCAGATCCGCCACATTCTCCGCCACATCAGAGAGCATGTCGATGATCGCCGCGATCAGCTTGCCTTCATTCTTGTCGGTGTCGAGCTTCAGGCCGTCCATCAGGCCCTTGAGATAAGCGGACTTTTCAGAAAGTGTCATAGTAGTGTCTCCTTTCAAGCTGCGGATAAATCTCCTGTGATCTTAGCCCTTTGCGCGGCCCAGATATTCGCCCGTGCGGGTGTCGATCTGGATGCGGTCGCCCTCGTTGATGAACAGCGGGACCTTGACTTCCGTGCCGGTCTCGACGGTGGCGGGCTTGGTGACGTTGGTGGCGGTGTCGCCCTTGACGCCCGGGTCGGCCTTGATGACTTCGAGCTCGACAAAGTTCGGGGTCTCGACGCCGAAGACCTTGCCCTTATAGCTCATGAGCTTGCACATGGTGTTTTCCTTGATGAAGCGGAAGGAATCGTCGAGCGTCTCCTTACCAATGGGGATCATGTCGTAGGTTTCCTGATCCATGAAGTAATAGAGATCACCGTCGTTGTAGCTGTACTCAGCGTCCTTGCGCTCGATGAACGCTTCTTCAAACTTCGCGGTCGGGTTGAACGACGTCTCGGTGACGGCGCCGGTCACGATGTTCTTCATCTTGGTGCGGACAAACGCCGCGCCCTTGCCGGGCTTGACATGCTGGAATTCGACGACCTGCATGATCTTGCCATCCATCTCAAATGTCTTGCCGTTTCTGAAATCGCCGGCGGTAATGGTTGCCATACTATTTTCCTCCAATATGTTCAGGTTCAAAAAAATACAGTCGTATAACAGAGTTATTTTACAATAGGATGCCCCGTTTTTCAAGAGATTCTTACAAAATAATCAAATTTTTCGGGCTCTTGGTCAAAACTTCGCAGCCGGTCTCCGTGATGACCGTCACATCCTCGATGCGGACGCCGAATTTGCCCGGCAGATAGATACCCGGCTCCGCCGAGACGACGGCCCCGGCCGGCATCGGCTGGTCGTTGCGGGTATTGGCATTCGGCGCTTCGTGGATGAGAATGCCGAGGCTGTGGCCGTAGCCATGGCCAAAATAGTCGCCATAGCCCGCGTCCGCGATCACCTTGCGCGCCGCGCCGTCGATGTCCCGCCCGGCCACGCCGGCCTTCGTCACCGCGATGCCGGCCAGCTGCGCCTTCAGGACGGTCTTATAGACCTTATCCATCTCCTCAGAGACGAAGCCGAGCGCAACCGTGCGCGTCATATCGGAGCAGTAGCCGCCGTAGATGCAGCCGAAGTCCATCGTGATAAAGTCGCCAAAGGCCAGCTTCCGCTCACCAGGCACGCCGTGCGGCATGCTGGTATTGGGGCCGGAGACGACAATGGGATCAAACGAGGGGCCCTCTGCGCCGTGCTTGTAGAGGCGGTAGAGCAGCTCGGCCTCAAGTTCTTTCTCCGTCATGCCCGCCTGGATGATCTTGCAGAGCTCGGAGAAGGTCTGGTCGGTGATGGCCTGCGCCTTACGCATCAGGTCGATCTCCCAGGGCTCTTTGCTTGCGCGGAATGCATCGATCTTCGATTGCATCGGCACGAGCACGGCATGCAGCTTTTCATTGAAGCGCAGGTACGCAGCGTAGCTCATATCCTCTTCTTCGATGCCGAGCTTCTTGATCGTGTGTTCGCCGATGACCTCGTTGATGCGCTCGATCTCGCTGCTTTGCGGTGCCGTCATGCGAACGGTAAAGTCCGGCAGATGATTTTCCGCCGCTTCGATGTAGCGGCTGTCCGTGAAGTAGTATGCGCCTTCCCGCGTCACGACCGCCACACCCTCGGCCACGCCGTACTGCGCGGCATAGCGGCGGTTATAGACGCTCGTCAGCAGCAGCGCGTCGACCTCGCCGGTCTTCAGCAGGCTTTGATATTTTTCAATGTTTTTCATATTGCATCTTCCTTCTTCCTATCATGATCCACGGCAGCTCTGCAACGTGCCGCAGTTTGAGCCAAATCGTATGATTCTGAATGGCAGGAACCAGGATCGACGTCATGCCCGCGCAGTTTGCGCCAAGGACGTCCGTATAGATCTGGTCACCCACAAGGGCACAGCGCGCCGGTTCCAGCGAAAAGCACGTGAGGCATTCCCGGATCCCACGGGAAAACGGCTTTTTCGCGTGCGTGATGCAGGCGATCTGATACTTTCCGCAAAACTCCACTACGCGCGGCTTACGGCTGTTCGACACCACGCAGAGCCCGATCTCCGAGGCCGCCATCCGCCGCAGCCACGCCGCCATCGCTTCCGTCGGCTCATTCGTCGTATACGGCACAATGGTATTGTCAAAATCCAGCATCAAAAACCGCACGCCCCGCGCAGCAAGCTGCTCCGGCGTCAGTGCGGTCAAGCCGGGAACGATCCAGTTGGGAATCAGAGAAAACGGCATAGCGGCCCTCACACTCTCATAAAATCCATTATAGTATATCACATCAGGAGGGCATTTGTCTATGACCGTCTTTCCATTTCCGCCGGAAGCCAAGGCCCCTTTTTCCGTGGTGGGATTTGATTGGACGGACGGCAGGCCGGAAGGAGAGCTGTTTGTGCTGCCGCACGGAGCGAAGCCTCCGGTTCCCGGTGCGCCGTTCTGGTCGCCGGAGGGCGGGGCGGACGGCGCCGGGGCGCTCCGCGATGCGGCGGATGCGGAGGCCGCGCAGCCGGTCTGGCTGGACTGTTTTTGCCCGCGCGGCACCGTGAAAGACAGATTGACACAGGCCGCAGCACAGTTCGGCCCGCGCCTCTGGCTGCACCTTGCGCCGGTCTCACTGCTCTTTACGCTCCCCTGCCCCGACGGGCACGGACAGACCGTTTCCCGCGCGGAGCGGGAGGCAATTTTATCCGCGCATCCGTCTTATTTTTGCCCGGAATTTCTCTGCCAATGCTGCCACTGGGCGGAGGGTGCACGGCTGCATGTGCTGCTCTACGACACGGAGGAGAGCCTTGGGAAGAAGCTGGCGCTGGCAGAGGCCGTGGGAATCGGATATGTTTTTGGGCGCTTGGACGCAGATTCCTGCAAGAGCTAAGACTGTTTTGTAGGGGCGGGACTCCGCCAGTCAGCCGTTGGATGACTGCCCCCTCTTCGTAGAGGGGGCCTTTTGGCAATGTGTGCGCATGGGAGACTCTGAAAAAATCCATGGGATCGCCACGCCAGTCTGCGGACTTATTTTGTACTGACACTTCTTTTTGGGGGATCGTGAGGCTCCGCTCAGGCGCTGCGCGCCAGCTCCCCCAGAGGGTTGGGAACCTATCTTATGGGCAAAAAACGGCGCCCTGCTTTTGCAGGGCGCCGCTCTTTTCTTCATTCAGTCGGAAAGGGAGAATTAGTAGAACTTCTTTCTGTTCTTCCGAGCCGCTTCAGACTTCTGCTTACGCTTCAGGCTGGGGCTGACATAATGCTCTCTCTTCTTGACCTCAGCGATAACGCCAGCCTTTGCACAGCTGCGCTTGAAACGCTTCAGAGCATTTTCCAAGGATTCGCCTTCCTTGACGCGAACTTCAGACATTGTTTTCCCTCCCTCCGATGCAAGCGGCTAGATCCAGCTTGCTTTCAGGGCCGAACTCGTCGGCCTAATTATTATATTCAGAGGGCCGTGAATTGTCAAGAAATTTTTTTGCCATTTTCGTCAAAATGTTCAACAGACCCTGTGCATCATTTTACGATCAGGTTCACAAGCTTGTTCTTGACGTGGATGACCTTGACGATCTGCTTGCCCTCGGTGAACTTTGCGACCTTCTCCTGCTTGAGCGCCTCGGCCACAACGGTCTCCTGGTCACTGTCGACCGGGACATTGATCGTACCGCGCAGCTTGCCGAGCACCTGCACGGCCATCTCGACGTGCGAGGCAACCGTCTTGCTCTCGTCATACTCGGGCCACGGCATCTGCATCGCCATCTTGCCATACTTCGCGGCGTAGCCCTTCTGCTCCCAGAGTTCCTCGACCATGTGCGGTGCGAACGGAGAGAGCATCAAAAGCAGCGCCTCAAAGTCGCCGCGGGAAAGGCCGTTGGAATAGAGCTCGTTGACCATCGTCATCTGCGCGGCCAGGGCCGTGTTCATCTTCAGCGTGTCGATGTCATCTGTGACCTTCTTGATGGTCTTGTGGATAATCGGCGCGTTCTTTTCAGACACACCCTCCTCGTCCGTCACGAGGTCGGCGAGGTTCCAGACACGGTCAAGGAAGCGCTTGCAGCCCTTGACAGCCTCATCCGACCAGGTGGCAACCTTTTCAAAGTCGCCGATGAACATGATATAAAGGCGCATCGTGTCCGCGCCGTAGGCCTTGACGACATCGTCGGGGTTGACGACATTGCCGAGGGACTTGGACATCTTGACCGCCGGGCGGAGCGCCTGGCTGCCGTATTTCGCGATGAGCGCGTCCTTTTCGGCCTGCGTGGAGACATTGCCGACATAGTGCGGGTTCTGTCCGAGGATCATGCCGTGGCTCGTGCGCTTGGCATAGGGCTCTTTTGTGTGGACAACGCCGATGTCGTAGAGGAACTTGTGCCAGAAGCGGGAATAGAGCAGGTGCAGCGTCGTATGCTCCATGCCGCCGTTGTACCAGTCGACCGGGCCCCAGTAGTTCTCCGCTTCGTGCGAGACGGGCGCGTTGTCGTTATGCGGATCCATATAGCGCAGGAAATACCAGGAGGAGCCGGCCCACTGCGGCATGGTATCGGTCTCGCGCTTGGCCGGACCGCCGCAGCACGGGCAGGTCGTGTTGACCCAGTCGGTCATCTTGGAGATGGGGCTCTCGCCGTCGTCCGTCGGCTCATAGCTCTCGACCTGCGGCAGCACCAGCGGCAGCTGATCCTCGGGCACGGGCACCCAGCCGCACTTCGGGCAGGAGATCATCGGGATCGGCTCGCCCCAGTAGCGCTGACGGGAGAAAACCCAGTCGCGCAGCTTGTAGTTGACCTTTTCGTGGCCCCAGCCCTGCTCGACGGCGTACTGCTTCATCGCGGGGATGGCCTCCTTGACGGTCATGCCGTTGAGGAAACCGGAGTTGACCATGATGCCGGTGTCATCCTTGAGCGTGAAGGCTTCCTTTGTGATGTCGCCGCCGCGGACGACCTCCACAATCGGCAGGCCGAACTTCGTCGCGAAGTCCCAGTCGCGCTGGTCATGGCCCGGCACGCCCATGACGATGCCGGTGCCGTAGCTCATCAGCACATAGTCGGAAACGAACATCGGAACGACCTTGCCGGTGGCCGGGTTCGTGACCTCGATGCCTTCCAGGCGGACGCCGGTCTTGTCCTTGTTGAGCTCGCCGCGCTCGAAGTCGCTCTTGCGCGCCGCCGCCTCCTGATAGGCTTCGACCTCATTCCAGTTTTTGATCAGCGGCTTCCACTTTTTCAGCAGCGGATGCTCCGGCGAGATGACCGTGTAGGTCACGCCAAAGAGCGTGTCAACGCGGGTGGTGTAGACCGTGATGTCATCCTCGGTATTGGTTTTGAACGTAACCTCGGTACCGGTCGAGCGGCCGATCCAGTTGCGCTGCTGCGTCTTGACGCGCTCGATATAGTCGACGTCGTCCAGATCGTCGATCAGGCGATCGGCATATTTCGTGATACGGAGCATCCACTGGGATTTTTCCTTACGGATGACCGGCGCGCCGCAGCGCTCACACACACCTTCGACGACCTCCTCGTTTGCAAGCACGCACTTGCAGCTCGTGCACCAGTTGACGGGCATTGTGGTCTTATAAGCCAGGCCGTTCTTGTAGAGCTGCAGGAAGATCCACTGCGTCCACTTGTAATAGTCCGGGTCCGTCGTGTCGATCACACGGTCCCAGTCGAAGCCATAGCCCAGCATTTTGAGCTGACGGGTAAAATTCTTGATGTTCTGCTGGGTCACAATCGCCGGATGGATGTGGTTCTTGATGGCGAAGTTCTCGGTCGGCAGGCCAAAGGCGTCAAAGCCGATCGGGTTCAGGACATTGTAGCCCTGCATCCGCTTTTTTCGGCAGATGATGTCCATTGCCGTGAACGGGCGCGGATGGCCGACGTGCAGACCGGCCGCCGACGGGTACGGGAACTCGATCAGGCCGTAAAACTTCGGCCGCGGATCGCCGGTGATGGCAGCGTATGGTTTGGTTTCTTCCCACTTTTTCTGCCATTTGCTCTCAATGGCCGCAAAATCGTATTTCATAACAAACTCCTTTTGTTGAATATTCTTGTTTGTTGTATTTGTGATGGTGTCCAAGGGCCCCCTCTGCGTCAGAAGAAGTCTGCTCCATTCCGCTTCCGCCGGGGCGGCGAAAACTCCATATCCGCAGTCTCCTTCTTCCTTTCCAAACCGGAACCATTTCATTGGGTTCCGGTTTGGCTGATAAATGGGGAAGCACTACGTTAGGCCCCCTCTATGAAGAGGGGGCTGTCATGCGAAGCATGACTGGGGGAGTTTTCTTCTCCCCCCTGATCGCCGTTGGCGATCTTCCCCCCTCTACGAAGAGGGGGGCTTTCCGCGGCGGCGGGGACGGGCGGACAGGATCGTCCGCCCCTGCATTCCAAACCGAAAAACGCCCCTGACCATGCCCTCGCACGGTCAGGGGCGTAAATTACGCGGTACCACCCTGATTTGGCCGGTTCCCCGGCCCTCATTGCGGCCAATAACGGTGCCGTTCCGTCCCGCCTACTGCTCGTTCAGCCGGGAGGCTCCGGGGCCAGAGCATCCGTCCTGCCTTCCGCCTTGCACCATCCGGCGGCTCTCTGAAAGGCATTGTCCGGGCGCATTCCCCTTCTTCGCCATATTACCAAATCATTGTACGCAAATCCGGCGGATTTGTCAAGTCTCAGGCGTCGTTTTCCAAAATTCCGCTCAGATTGACCTGCTTGCCGTCCTGCCAGAGGCGCTCGAGATTATAAAATGCGCGCGTCTCCTGCGTGAACACATGCACCACCACGCATCCGAAATCCATCAGCACCCAGGTGCCGGAGCGGTGCCCCTCGCGGCTCGCCATCGGCTCGCCGATGCCGTCCATCGCCTCTTCCACGGCGTCGCAGAGCGTCTTGACGTGCGTCGAGCTCGTTGCCGTGCAGATGAGGAAATAATCCGCCAGCGTCGAAACGTCCGTGATCTCGATGAGCCGGATGTCCACGCCCAGCTTCGCGTCCAGCGCCTTTGCGGCCACGGCCGCGACCTCTTTCGCCGTCATCTTTTCCATAGCTTTTCTCCTTTAATTCCAAAAATCAGTCCCGCTCGTGTCATCCGGCCCGCTCTGTTCCGGGGTCTCCGGCGTTTCCGGCTGGTCCGGTGCCGTTTCGTCCGGGTTTTCCGGGTTTTCCGGGGTCTCCGGGGTTTCCGGCGTCTGCGTTTCATCCGGAT
>OIWS01002137.1_pt1 | contig 17052 bp, 17 predicted proteins | sample 1587611 | NCBI WGS metagenome assembly OIWS01 (sample SAMEA3888919, study PRJEB22519) | human gut metagenome | biome: human gut; feature: human-associated habitat; material: faeces | place: Denmark | collected 2010 | reverse complement strand
CAACCGGGAAGAAGCCGCGCAGCGCGAGGATCGGATAGAGCGCCGGGGAACAATGGCCCTTGGACATGACGAAACGGTCACGGTCGGGGTCGTGCGGGTTCTTGGGGTCGACGCGCATCTGGCTGAAATAGAGATCAGTCAGCACGTCCATGCAGCTGAGCGAGCCGCCCGGATGGCCGGACGCTGCGTCATGCACCATTTCCACGGCCAGCAGTCTGGCCTTCGCAGCCGTCAGTTTCAGCTGCGTCAATTTGGTTTTTTCCATGTGTTTCCCTTCCTTTGCTGCCGCGCGGAGCCTGTTTTTGTGTTGTTTTACAGCGGCACGGCTGTTTGTTTGTGTTGCTTTCCTGCTTTATTATACAACACTCATGCGGACATTTCCAGTCCTTTTGTTGTCTTTCTTTGGGTTCTTTTCAAAACTGTCGTATTCGCACAAATCCGGTCCCGTTTTCTGTGAAAATCCACCGAAACGCGCCCCGCTACCAACCGCAAAATCGGGGAGCAATAGATCTTCTTCGGCGAATTTTGAAGCTCAGTTCTTTAAACTCTGCATTGGGGCCGGGATACGTCCGCCGCGCGCGATAAAGTCCGCAGCCGAGGCGGTATGCACCGGCATGATCGGCGCGGAACCGAGCAGGCCGCCGAACTCGACCGACTCCCCTACGCCCTTCCCCGGCACGGGGATGAGGCGGATGGCCGTGGTCTTCGAGTTGACCATGCCGATGGCCGCCTCGTCGGCAAGGATGGCGGAGATCGTCTCCGCGCTCGTGTCACCGGGGACGGCGATCATATCGAGGCCGACCGAGCAGACGCAGGTCATTGCCTCGAGCTTCTCGAGCGTCAGCACGCCGGACTGGGCCGCAGCGATCATGCCCTCGTCCTCCGAGACGGGGATGAACGCGCCGGAGAGTCCTCCGACGGAGCTGGACGCCATCAATCCGCCCTTTTTCACCGCGTCGTTCAGCAGTGCGAGCGCCGCCGTCGTCCCATGCGTGCCGCACGTCTCGAGGCCCATTTCCTCCAAAATCCGCGCCACGCTGTCGCCGACGGCGGGCGTCGGGGCCAGAGACAGATCGACCACGCCGAACGGCACGCCAAGCCGGCGCGACGCCTCCTGCGCGACAAGCTGGCCCATGCGCGTGATACGGAAGGCCGTCTTTTTGATCGTCTCGGCCACCTCGTCAAACGGCGCGCCCTTCACGCTCTGCAGCGCGTGGTACACCACGCCGGGCCCGGAGACACCGACGTTGATGACCCGCTCGGCCTCGCCCACGCCGTGGAATGCCCCCGCCATAAACGGGTTGTCCTCGACGGCATTGCAGAAGATCACAAGCTTTGCACAGCCGAAGCCGTCACGGCTGCGCGTCAGCTCCGCCGTCCGCTTCACGATCTGCCCCATCAGCTTCACGGCGTTCATGTTGATCCCGGCCTTCGTCGTGGCCACGTTGACGCTGGAGCAGACCAGATCCGTCTCGGCCAGTGCCTGCGGAATCGCGGCCAGCAGCCGCCGGTCGCCCGTGGTGCAGCCCTTGTGCACAAGCGCGGAAAAGCCGCCGATGAAGTCCACGCCGCAGCTCTTCGCCGCCGCATCCATCGCCTTCGCGAACGGCACATAGTCCTCCGTCTCGCTCGCCCCGGCGACGAGCGCGATCGGCGTCACGGAGATGCGCTTGTTGACGATGGGGATGCCGAGCTCCCGCTCGATCTGGCAGCCGGTCGGCACAAGCTGCTCCGCCGAGCGGCAGATCTTATCGTAAATTTTCTGCGCGCAGCGCTCCGCGTTCGGATCCGCGCAGTCGAGCAGCGAAATGCCCATCGTGATCGTGCGGATGTCGAGATGCTGATGGTCGATCATATCGACCGTGGACATGATATCAGAATGATTCAGCATGGCCCGGCCCTCAGATCGTGTGCATCGCGGAGAAGATATCCTCGCGCTGGATGCGGATGGCGAGCTGCATTTCCTCGCCCTTGGCGGCGAGGCGGCTTTGGATCTCGTCGAACGCGGGCGCGCCCTCGGTGCTCCTCACGAGCATGATCATCGTGAACGTGTCCTCCATGATGGTCTGGCTGATCTCGACGACGCTGATCTTCATTTCGGCAAGCAGCGTGCAGACCTCCGCGATGATGCCCACGCGATCCGGCCCGACGACCGTGATAATGGCTTTCATAATTTGTCCTCCCGGAAAATAGACTATAGCAGAAAAGGACGTGCAGCGCACGCCCTTTTGCAGAGAAAACGAGGCTTTGCAGAGGCAGACGGTCTGTCTGCCCGGTTTCCGGTCTTGCGCCGCACCATGTAGGGGCCGATGCCCTCATCGGCCCGTTTTTGAACCCATTCTTTTCTTTCTCTGCCAGAAAGAAAAGAACGGTTTCAATCTGCCAAGAAAAGAAAGGGGGCCGTGCAAAACCGGAAGTGCATCCCGTGCCGCCATCATGTGACAGCTCATGGAATTGGCCTTATTTGCCCGCACTTACTCACCTTTCCGCTGGCGACTACGCGCCGCACGCTATCTTGATGATGGCGGGCAGGCGACATTTTGCGGATACGGTTTGTAGGGGCAGGGCGATGGCCTGGCTTCTTGAAATTAGAACTTCGTATGCTCTGCCAGCCAGGTCTTCAGCTCCGCGATGGGCACGCGCACCTGTTCCATGGTGTCACGGTCGCGGATGGTGACGGCGTTGTCCGCCGGGGTCTTCTCGTCACCGACGGTTGCAAAGTCGACTGTGATGCAGTACGGCGTGCCGATCTCATCCTCGCGGCGATAGCGCTTGCCGATCGAGCCGGTCTCGTCGTAGTCGAGCATGAAGTCGGGGCAGAGATCCTGGAAGAGCTTCTTCGCCGGCTCGGCCAGCTTCTTGCTCAGCGGCAGGATGGCCGCCTTATAAGGCGCGAGCGCCGGATGCAGGTGCAGCACGACGCGCACGTCGTTCTTCTCCGCGTCGATGACCTCTTCGTCATACGCTTCGCAGAGGAACGCGAGCGCCACGCGGTCGCAGCCGAGGGACGGCTCGATGACGTAGGGGATATAGTGCTCGTTCGTCTCCTGATCGAAGTAGGTCAGATCCTTGCCGGACGCCTCCTGATGACGCTTCAGGTCATAGTCGGTACGGTCGGCAATGCCCCACAGTTCGCCCCAATCGGTGAACGGGAACGCATATTCGATGTCCGTCGTGGCGCGGGAATAGAACGCCAGTTCAGCGGGTTCGTGGTCGCGCAGGCGGAGATTTTCCTCATGGATGCCGAGGGATTTCAGCCAGTTGACGCAGTACTCCTTCCAGTAGGCGAACCACTCGAGGTCGGTGCCCGGCTTGCAGAAGAACTCACATTCCATCTGCTCGAACTCGCGGGTACGGAACGTGAAGTTGCCCGGCGTGATCTCGTTGCGGAACGCCTTGCCAACCTGGCAAACGCCGAACGGCAGCTTGCGGCGCGTGGTGCGCTGGATGTTGGCGAAGTTCACAAAGATGCCCTGCGCCGTCTCCGGACGGAGATAGCAGGTCGAGGACGAGTCCTCGGTGACGCCGATGGCGGTCTTGAACATCAGGTTGAACTTCCGGATCGGCGTGAAGTCATGCTTGCCGCAGACCGGGCATACAATATCCTCGTGCTCGGCGATAAACTTGTCCATCTCGTCGAAGCTCATCGCATCGACGTTGACCTCATGGTGCTCCTCACCGATGAGCTTGTCCGCACGGTGGCGGGCCTTGCAGGCCTTGCAGTCGAGCAGCGGGTCGGAAAAGCTGGACACATGCCCCGTCGTGATCCACGTCTGCGGATTCATGATAATGGCCGCATCGAGACCGACGTTGTACGGGCTCTCCTGCACGAACTTCTTCAGCCATGCCTTTTTCACATTGTTCTTGAACTCCACGCCGAGGGGGCCATAGTCCCAGCTGTTGGCCAGGCCGCCGTAAATTTCGGACCCGGCGAACACAAAGCCGCGGTTTTTGCAGAGCGCGATGATCTTATCCATCGTCTTTTCACTGTTTTTCATCATTCATCCGTCCTCCCGACGTGATTTTCATTAACGTTACTATTATAGTAAAAACTCTCTTAAAGTCAACCGCACCGCCAAAAAACAGTTTCTATTTTCCGCCGTTTGTGCTATACTTAGGTGCAATTCCCCGCTGGAAAGGATGCGTGATTTCATGAAAGCCATTGGGCGGGCAATCCTGTCCGCGATTTTTCTGGTTCTGACCGGTCTGATGGCCGTCGCGGCAAAGTATGCCCCGCAGTTTGTCTTTTCGTTCTACCCCGCCTTCTCGCGAAAGGCCCTTGCCTTTCTCTCCTCCGTCTCCTCCCTCCTGCCCATTGCGCTCTGGGAGGTGCTGGCGGGACTCGCGATCCTCTGGTTTTTCTATACCTTCGTCTGCATCTTTACCAAGCATCGCGGCTTCCTCACCTGGCTGACCGGCGTCATCCTCGCGGCGAGCGTGGCACTGTTCCTCTTCACGGGCCTCTGGGGCCTGAACCATTTTGCGCCGGGCATCGGCCAGACGCTTGGCCTCGATGTCCGGGAGTATAGCCGCGAAGAGCTGATCGCCGCCACGAATTATTATGCCGCCCAGGCCACGCAGTATGCCGGGACCGTCCAGCGCGATGAGGCCGGCCGTGCGCAGCTTGCCGACTTCCAGACGCTCTCCGCCCAGGCCGGGGACGGCTATCTCTCGCTCCGGAGCGCCTATCCGCAGATCGACGGCGCCACCGATCCGGTCAAATCCCTGCTCTCCTGGCGGCTTTTCAGCCAGTTCGGCACAACGGGCATCTTCATCTGCTTCACCGGCGAGAGCTGCGTCAACCCCGACACCTACGAGGCCTGGATCCCATTCACCATGTGCCACGAAATCGGCCACCGGCAGGCCGTCGCCGCCGAGGACGAGGCGAATTTCTGCGCGTACCTCGCCTGCATGGAAAATCCCAAAAACGACTTCCGATACTCCGGCGCCTTCGCCGCCTATATCTATTGTAATAATGCCCTCGCCAAGGTCGACCGCAGCGCAGCATCCGAAATCTGGAAGAACGTCGCCGAAGGCGTCCGCACTGACGCGCAGGCCGCGAACGCCCACTATGCCCAGTATGAAGGCAAGGTGCAGGACGCGGCGCAGAAGGTCAACGACGCCTATCTCAAGGCGTTCAGCGAGGAGTCCGGCGTACAGTCCTACGGCGAGGTCGCCGATCTGCTCATCGCGTGGTATTTGCAGAAAACCGCCTGAAATTTTGCAATTTTGTATTGACAATTGGAACTTTCCCCGCTATAATATGCGGAGAAAACAAAGCAGGAGCCCATTGGCCGCCCTCACCTCCAGCTCACGCGAAGAGGTTCATATCTTTCACTTCCCCACTTGGGGAATCAGTGCGAAGTTATGTGCGGGTGCCTTGCGGCATCCGCACTTTGCATTTGGAGGTGCTTCATCATCGGTAAATTAGAACATCAGATCAATGAGGAGATCCGCGACAAGGAGATCCGCGTGATCGGAGCTGATGGCGATCAGCTTGGTATCATGACGTCGGCTGCGGCCCTCGCGCTTGCCGAGGAAAAGGAGCTCGATCTCGTCAAAATCGCGCCGAACGCCGTTCCCCCGGTCTGCAAGATCATGGACTACGGCAAATTCCGCTTTGAACAACTGAAAAAAGAAAAAGAAGCGAAAAAGAATCAGCACGTTGTCGAGGTCAAGGAGATCCGCATGTCCCCGAGCATCGATACCAACGACTTCAATACCAAGGTCAAAAACGCCATGAAGTTCCTGAAAGATGGCAACCGAGTGAAAGTCACCGTTCGTTTCCGCGGCCGCGAGATGGCACACACCTCGCTCGGCGTCGACCTGCTGAAGAAATTCGGCGCCGACTGCGCCGAGCTTGCCACCGTCGCCAAAGACGCGAAGCTTGAAGGACGCAATATGTCCATGTTCCTCAGTCCCAAGAATTCCAAATAATTTTCGCAAAAAGCAACAAACGGAAGGAGAACCACTATGCCTAAGCTGAAATCCCATAGCGGCGCAAAGAAAAGATTCAACCTCACCAAGACCGGTAAGGTCAAGAGAGCGCACGCCTTCAAGAGCCATATCCTCACGAAGAAGACCACCAAGCGCACCCGTAACCTTCGCAAGAACGGCTACGCCGACGTGACCGTGGAAGATACCGTCAAGAAAATGATTCCCTACAAATAATCGCAGGGATTGACTGATAACATAGGAGGATTCAATAATGGCAAGAGTTAAAGGCGCAATGATGACGCGCAAAAGAAGAAATAAGACCCTGAAGCTCGCGAAGTCCTACTGGGGCTCCAAGTCCCGGCACTTTAAGATGGCCAAGCAGGCCGTCTACAAGTCCGGCGTCTACGCTTACGTTGGCCGTAAGCTGAAAAAGCGCGAGTTCCGTCAGCTGTGGATCGCCCGTATCTCCGCGGCGGTCGCCCCGTTCGGCATCAACTACTCCCGCTTCATGAACGGCCTGAAGAAGGCTGGCATCGAGATGAACCGCAAGGCCATCTCTGAGCTTGCCATCGCCGATCCCGCCGCGTTCGAGGCCCTCGTCGAGGCCGCGAAGAAGGCGCTTTAATTTCAAATCACAATGGGCGCAGCCATCCGGCTGCGCCCGTTTTTTATCTCCCGCCGCAGCGAAAGCCTCCCTCTCCTGGGGAGGTGCCCGGTGCGCACGCCGGGGCGGATGAGGGCCGGGGAGCACCCAAATCAAATGCGCCCCGCGCCCGGTGAAGAAAAGAAAGAGAACTGGCGGAAACCGGTAAGTCCCTACCATGCCGCCATCGCGTCCAAAAGCCAAAAGAAGCGTCATCGCGAGATAAGTGCGCCCGACATACCCCGCATCATACCGCGGGGTATGTCGGGCGCACGTTCCTTGCGCGCACGCTGGTGTGGCAATCCCGTGGATCTTCCAGGAGTCTTCCAGAGAGCAGCTTCGCTTTCCATTGCACTTCTGTCCTCCCCCCCACATTCAAAACCACCTGCACAGCGCAGCCCCATACACCGCCGCCCTTCTCACACATCAAACGCAGGGCCGAGGAAAGAATTCCCCCGGCCCTGCGTCAGCGTGTCGAAAAAGTCTCCTCGCCCCGCTGCTTTCTCCAATCTTCTGAACTTGATCAGTTCAGAAAACTGCTTGATGGAACGCGAAAGGGGCTTTTTGCCCCTTTCACTCTATCCCCGCTGCTCTATTATGGAGCTGCATTTTATCGTTTTTTGACAGTCTGACGATTCAAGTTTCGGCACGATTGCAGGCCGTTCCGTTCAGACCGCTTTGGCCCGCCAAACTGGCAAAACCGCCTCTGCCATCGCGGCAAAGCGCGCTGCGTCCCACGAACAGTCCGTCGATCTCCGGCATTCCAATGAGTCCCTCCGCGTTGTCCGGATTGACGCTCCCGCCGTAGAGCAGCGGGATCTCCTGCGCTGCAGCGCCGAACAGCTCCGTCAGACACGCCCGGATTCCCGCATGCCGCGCCGCGGCATATTCCTTTGTGGCCGGCGTTCCGCCCACACCGATCGCCCAGACCGGCTCATAGGCCACCCGAAGCTGTCCGGTCTGTGCTGCCGTCTCGCCGCGCAGGCCCACCTTCAGCTGCACCCGCAGTACCTCGTCCGCGATCCCCTGTGCCTTTTCTTCCGCCGTCTCGCCGATGCAAAGCAGCGGCACAAAGCCGTGTTCCAGCGCGCAAATCACCTTCCGGTTTTCCATCTCATCCGTCTCGCGCAGCACATGCCGCAGCGTCCGGTATTCCTCGTCCGTCAGCGGAAAATGCAGGTCGTAGAGCTCGCTCAGCCGTTCCTCTCCGCCGATTCCCGCCAGATCACAGACCGGCCGCGCGCCGGCCAGTTCCACGGCGCGTGCCGGAACGGACGCCTCATACCAATGTAAAAGCACCGGCTCGGCTGCAAGGTGCGCCATTTCTTCGTCCATAATACGCGGCCCGTCCATCCACTGCGCCACCAGAAATACCTGTTCCTCCGTCACCACGACGGCTGCATGTCCCGCGTCCCGGGGGACGATCACGCGGCTGTTTCCGCCGCCGGTAATCCAATTGAAATTATATTGCCGTGCAAAAACCGCGCCCGTATACCCCTTCTCCCGGAGATACCCACGAACGCGCGCCAGTTTTTCCTCCATGCCGTTCCCCCGTTTCTTTTGAATTTTCGATTTTAAAAACGAAAATCTCGCCCAGAGCTTTTCATTTTTTCATCCATAAATACAAAATCGATACCACCACGTTCGAACAGGAGGGTTCCTATGGCTATGAAAGAAACTGAGCTGGTGCCGGAGCTCCGGCGCGTACTCCGATGCGAAGCCAATGCCATCCAGTCGCTCACCGAGACGCTGGATCCCGCGGCCATGACCGCCGCCGTAAAGGCCATTGCAGGCTGCCGCGGCCGGATTTTGACCGCCGGCTGCGGCACCTCGGCCATGGCGGCACGCAAGATCGCGCATTCTCTTTGCTGCATCGAGCGTCCGGCGGCCTTCCTCACCCCCTCAGACGCGGTGCATGGCGGCCTCGGCCTTCTGCAAAAAGAGGACATTCTCATCCTCGTCAGCAAGGGCGGCAATACCGCGGAGCTCACGCGCCTGATCCCCGCCTGCAAGGCAAAGGGTGTCTTCCTCATCGGCGTGACGGAAAATCCATCCTCCTCCATCGCGCAGGAGGCCGATCTCCTTCTGAAGGTGCGTGTGGAACGTGAGCCCTGCCCTTTTAACATGCTGGCCACCGCGAGCACGCTCGCCGTCATCGCCGCATTTGACGCCATCTGCATCGCGCTCATGCAATATACCGGCTACACGCGCGAGCAGTTCGCCATCATTCATCCGGGCGGCGCCGTGGGTGACCGCCTGCTCGGGAGGGTTTAAATTATGAATGAAACCATGCGCGCCGCCGTCTTCCGCGGCGTCGGACGGCTCGACGTTGAAACCCGTCCCATTCCGTCCTGCCCTCCGGACGGCCTGCTTCTCAAAGTCCACTTCTGCGGCATCTGCGGCGGCGACTTCCGAAACTACCGCAACGGCCTCAAAGGCGGCGTCACCGATCAGATCATGGGCCACGAAATCGCCGGCGAGATCGTCGAGGTCGGTGCACAGACCACCGGCTGGCACGTTGGCGACCGCGTCGCGCTGGCCCCGGATGTCAGCTGCGGCCGCTGCTGGTACTGCAAGCGCGGCCTCGTCAACCTCTGCACACAGCACAAAATGCTCGGCACCCACTTCCCCGGTGGCTTCGCCCAATATTTGGCCTTGCCCAAGCAGGTCCTGGAGCACGGCTTTGTCGAGCCCATCCCGGATGACATGTCCTACGAGCACGCCGCCTTTGCCGAAGCCGCAGCGGGCGTCGTCGCCTGCCAGAAACGATTCGATATCTCCGCCGGGCAGACCGTCCTGGTCATCGGCGACGGTCCGATCGGCTGTCTGCACGTCGAGATGGCCCGCGCCAGAGGCGCGCGCGTCATCCTTGCCGCCCGCGGCAAAATTGACCAGGCTTCCGCCTTCGCGCCGGATGTCCTCGTGGACAATCACGACCCGGACGCCGCCACCGCCCAGATCCTCGCCGCCACCGGCGGCCTTGGCGCGGACGTTGCGATCCTCGCCGTCCCCAACGTACAGGCCCAGAGCCAGGCGCTCACCGCGGTACGCAAACGCGGCACTGTCATCATCTACGGCGGCGCGCCGAAGACCGCCGCTCTCTCCGAGCTGGACTCCAACCTCATTCATTATAATGAGCTGATCGTCACCGGCTCCTTTTCCTATTCCGCAACCGGCCTGGAAGACGCACTCGCCGCGATCCACAGCCGTCAGATTCACGCAGAAAAATACTTAGGCGCCGTCATCTCGCTGGATGAACTGCCGGACGCCCTGCCGCGCCGTACCCATACCGACGCGCTGAAGATTTTGGTAGATCCCTGGAAAGCGGATCAGACGCCCACAACAACTGGAGGAGGCAAATCAGATGTACGAAATTGACACAAAACTGGCCGCGCTGGAGCGCGAGGGCCGTCCAATCCACGTTGCGCTGATCGGCGCAGGCCAGATGGGCAAGGATATCGTGGCCCAGATTGCCGGCATGCAGGGCATGCGCTGCGACGTTGTCGTGGACATCAGCCTGGACGCGGCACGCGAGGCTCTGACCCAGTCCGGCTATCAGGGCGAGCTCGTCGAAACCGACGACCCCGCCGAGGCCGAAGCCGCCCTTGCACGCGGCGCGAAGGTGCTCTCCGCGAACTATAAGGTCGCGGTCACAAGCTCTCTTGTCACCAACGTCATCGACGCCACCGGATCGCCGGAGATGGGTGCACGCATCACGCTCGACTGCATCCGCTACCACAAGCACATCGTCATGATGAACGTCGAGTGCGACATTACCGTCGGCCCCATCCTGCGCCAGCTCTGCGAGCGTGCCGGCATCGTCTACTCCCTCACCGCCGGCGACGAGCCCGGCTCCATCATCGAGGTCTACCGCTTTGCCAAGGCGCTGGGCTTTGAGGTTGTCGCGGCCGGCAAGGGCAAAAACAACCCCCTCGACCACTACGCCACCCCCGATCAGGAACCCTGGGCCAGCCGTGCCCGCGCCCGTCACATGAACCCGCGCATGCTCGTCGAGTTCGTCGACGGCTCCAAAACCATGATCGAGATGTGCGCCGTCGCCAACGCAACCGGCCTCACCATCGACTGTCAGGGCATGCACGGCCCGAAGGTCAACGTCAAAGACCTCGCCAAGACCTTCTCTCTCAAATCCCAGGGCGGCATTCTGGAGAAAACCGGCGTCGTTGACTTCGGCATCCACGGCAACCTGCTTCCCGTCATCTATGAAGCGCTCACCTACATCCCCGGTGTCCGTGCGGACTTCTACGACGAGGATCAAAAGCGCGATACGATAAATTTCTACTTCAAATAAGTCATTTACCCCCTCACCGCAGGAAATTTCCGGATTGCAGAACCCGTGAAATTGTATTATTATTGAAAGAGAAAGGCGTCCTCTGTGCGGAGAAATCCGCACAGAGGACGAAGGGGACGCTATGCTTTTGCTGGGACTGGACGTCGGCACGACCGGCGCAAAGGCCATTGTCTTTACCCCGCGCGGCGAGGCCGTCGGCAGTGCCTTCCGCGAATACGGTGTCACGCACACACCGGAGGGTTACGCCGAGCAGGATGCCGAGGCCATCTGGACCATCGCCTGTGAGGTTCTGCGCGACGCCGCGCAGGGCTGCGGCAGCCAGATCGGAGCCATCTCCGTCTCCGTCCAGGGCGACGCCGTTGTCCCCATCGGCCGCGACCGCCGCGCCATCGCCCCCGTGCAGCTCGGCATGGACTATCGCGGCCGCGAAGAGGCCGCCCTCTGCGGCCGCCTCCTCGGAGAGCGCGCGCTCTTCGACCGCACCGGCATGCGTCCGCACCCGATGAACTCTATTGTAAAGGTCTTCTGGGCCCTGCGCCGCGCGCCGGAGCAGTATGCGCACGCCTGGAAATATGTCACCTATTCCGACTATTTCCTCGCCAAGCTCGGCAGTGATGAGATCGTCATCGACTACACGCAGGCCAGCCGCACCATGGCCTTCGACCTCCGCGAAAAGTGCTGGTCGCCCGAGGTGCTCTCCGTCCTTGGCATCGACGAAGAAAAGCTGGCCCGGCCGGTTCCTTCCTGCCAGGTGGTCGGCGTTCTTTCCCGTCCCCTGGCCGAGTCCCTCGGCATCAATCCGCAGGCGAAGCTCGTCACCGGCGGCCACGACCAGACCTGCGCCGCGCTCGGCGCCGGCGTCATCCGCCCCGACCTCGCGCTCGACTCCCACGGCACCGCCGAGGTGCTCTCCACGGTCTTCTCCGCCCCGCGCACGAACGACCGCATGTTCGAGAGCTTTTATCCGAACTACTGCTCCCTGCTCCCGGATCTCTATTTCTCCTTCTCGCTGAACCATACCGCCGGCCTGCTTCTCAAGTGGTTCGCCGAGGAGTTCTGCCGGGGCGACGAGGCCCCCGCCGCCGCGGCGGGGCAGAGCCTCTATGCCTGGCTTTTCTCGCACATGCGCCCCGGCCCCGCGCCGCTGCTCGTCCTCCCCTATCTCAACGGCAGCGGCACACCCAACTGCGACCTCTCGCAGACCGGCGTCTTCGCCGGCCTCACCCTCGGAACCGATCGTTTTGACATCGCCAAGGCCATCGTCGAGTCTCTCGCCTTCGAGGCGCGCTGGAATCTCGAATGCCTGCGCGAGGCCGGCATCCCCATCTCCGCTCTGCGCGCAGTCGGCGGCGGCGCAAGAACCACCGCCGGTCTCCAGCTCAAAGCCGACGTTCTCGGCGTCCCGGTCGCCTCGCTGAAAATGCGGGAGGCCGCCTGCCTCGGCGCAGCCATGGCAGCGGGCCTGGCCACCGGTGTCTACCGCAGCGCGGAAGAAGCAGCCTCCCTCGTCCAGATCGACCGTGTCTACGAGCCCGATCCCCTCGCGCAGGACGCCTATACCCAGCGCTACCACGCATACCGTGCGCTCTGCGCCCGGATGCAGCAAAGCCCCGCAAATTTCTGAGAAAGTTGGTGCAGCATGGCAATGCGATTTGCAGACCAGGCCCCGGCAAACAAAAAACTTTCCCGCACCTTCCTCATCCGTGTGGAGTCCGTCTATTCCGAGCTGAAAAGTGCGGAAAAGCGGGCCATGGACGCCATCCTCAGCTCCGAGGAGGTCTCTGAATCCAGCACCATCTCCACGCTCTCCGCCCTTGCCGGATGCAGCGACGCAACGCTCGTGCGTCTGTCCAGAAAGCTGGGCTACTCCGGCTTCCCCGACATGAAATCCAGCATGTTTCAGACCGAGCGGGACGATATCTCCTATCCCAACATCCGCCCGGACGACGGTGTAAACGACACCATCATCAAATTCTTTGAAATCGCCAAAAACTCGCTTGTCGACACGGAAAAGCTCCTCCGCCCCGAGCAGGTGCAGCTTGCGGCAAACCTGCTTGCCCAGGCGAACAACATCGAGTTCGTCGGCAGCGGCGACGCCCACCTGGTCGCCTACAGCGGCTATCTCAAATTCCTGAAAGCCGGCTACCACGCCGTCTGCTCGAGCGACTTCGACCTCGAGCTCATCTACGCCTCCAAGCTCACGCGCGGCGATACCGTCGTCGCCGTCTCCCATTCCGGCATGACACGCACGGTCTGTGAGGTTGTCAAATGCGCGAAAAAGCACCGCGCCAATATCATCGCCATCACCTCGCACCCCATTTCCCGCCTCGCCAAGCTGGCCGACATCACCATCCTCACCCCCACCTTCACCGAGAACATCTATAATGAGATCATCTCCCAGCGCATCCCCGTTCTCGCTGTCATGGAGGTGCTCTACCTGCTCGCCACCAGCCAAACCGGCGCCAACGTCCGCGATGCCATCCAAAAAGCCAACATCGAGCTGGAGATCAACAAATACCTCAAATCCTCCGGCTCCTGACCATACCGAAAACAAGGCCAGCGTATTTCTCCCGAAATACGCTGGCCGTTGTTTACCCTTCCAAAAACCGATCCCCGTTTCTCCCGTTCTCCTTCGCCGCATCGCATAGAGCTCCCGCTCCATCAGCGCCTTCGAATTCCGCATTGCCTCTTCCAGCTCATCAAATGCCGCCGTTCCCGCGAAATAATCGCCCAGCATCGAAAGCGCCGCCGGTATCCTGACAAGCCCCCTGCAGGGCAGCGCCTGATGGCGCTATCCTGCGGGGATCTTTGTCTTAAAATCCGGAAAACCCGTCAGCCTTCCGACAGGCCCTCCGCGCAGCGGCCCACAAACACCGATACCGCTTCCTCCACGATTACTTCGGCTGTTTAACGATTACAACGGAGCAGAAGTCCGCAAAGCCTCTAAAACGCACAAAACCCCGCCGCAGAATTGCCTGCAGCGGGGTTTACTCATGTGCTGAAATAGCAGAAAAGCCTGATTTCAAGCGGTTTCGGCCATAGAAAAAGTCCACCGTAATTCTATCAGAATTACGGTGGACTTCTGGCGGAGTGGGTGGGATTCGAACCCACGGTACCGTTGCCGGTACACCTGATTTCGAGTCATTTAAGGTTCACGCCACTTGACGTATTTTTACCGCATTTCAAGCCGGATTGAAGAATCCCGCGACCCATTGATTTCACAGAGTTTTATAGAATCTCGTTCCGTGAATCCCGAAAAAATAAGAACCCACAGAATTTCCCTCGTGGAAGGCCAAAAATCACGCTTTTTTTGACCATACGGGAGAAAAAGGGGAGAAAAAACGGGAGACGCAACCACCTGCCATTGCTGAACTTTTTGAGGGTGGTGCTTCCATGACGGGAGAAAAAAACGATGGGTTCGTATTTATCGACCGGTTTATCTGTCTGGAGGAGCTTTGTAAGCTCTGTCATATCTCCAAGCGTAAAGCAAAATGGCTACTGGACAATGAGATCATTCCCTGCGTCCGCAGCGGAAACAAACGGCATCGATATAAGATAAAGCTTTCTGACGCGACGGCGTTTCAGAAAGATCAGGAATCCGACTGCGTAATTTACACATATCCAAAGGGGCAATTCTCGTCAAAGCGCAAACGAGAATCCAGCCGTGTAGCCTATATCAGACGGATGGTTTCAATCATAAGAACCGAAAAGGGACAGGCTGCATTGCGAAGCTTTTACCAGAAAGAGTTTGCAAAAGTACCTGATTGTCTTTATGCCAGAGATATTGTTGCATTGACCGGCTTTTCCATTTCCAGCGTCCGGGCATGGATCACAGCCGGTGATCTGAAAGCTTACTCTTATGGGATTCATCGGATACCAAAAGAATATCTGATCGACTTCGTTTGTTCCAGCAGATATATCTGCGCCCATGTGCAGTCAGAAAAGCAGCGCGAAACAGAAATGCGTTTTCTGAGGACTTACAAATCGAATAAAGGAGTATCAAAATGACGGAATATAAACTTGAAATCAAGCAAATCGTAGACTACCCCAAATGTCGCATCTATCGGCAATTCATACAAAGTCTGATCGCAGACCGGAGCATCCGTACAAACGGGTGCTCCGGTCTTTTTCATTATGCGGTGCTTTGCTGCTACGCGAATTTCCGCACGTCCTATCAGCGGTACGACGGCATCAGTTACGTCGTGTATCCCGGCCAGTGGATCTGCCCGCTGCGGGAACTGCGGACGTGGTTCCGTGCGAGAACGAATCGTCAGCTTCTGCGGCAGCTTGATTTGCTCCAGCGGCACCACTTCATCGAATACGGCCTGATCGGCCGTGGACAGCTTGTGCAGTACCGCATCCTCGACTGGCCGCGCTATAACACCGTACTGGACTATAGCTGCCCGTGCCAGAAGGATTCTGGATTCTTCTTCCTGCCCATGAGCGCAGCGTCACGGCTGCTCAGTCTTGGAAAATGCTCCGAGATGGACGCGCTGCTCGATCTCTGGCTGAATGCGATCTACAATGACCATCAAGTTGCTGGTTCCGAGGCGGGGCCTGTAGTTTATCTGCGAAACGGCACCGGCAGCCCGCTCGTTTCCTATGCCGAACTTGGCAAACGGTGGGGCGTTTCCAAGGCAACTGCTGGACGTATCCTCAGCAAATTCGCGCGGCTGGAATACATCAAGACATTTTCATTCCCCGGCCGCGGCGGAACGGCAATCTATTTGCAGAACTACCTGTCCACCATGTTTCAGATCTCCGATGTTATGGTGGATAAGGAGGAAGTAGCAATGGCACTGAACCTCTGCATCCGCGTGCAGGATTGCGCACAGGATATGGCGCAGCCGGACTGCGCATCAGATTGCTCGATCAGCGTTTCAAAATCGCACACGGAGATTCTGCTCGCCGAAGTCCTGAAGCTCTTGAAAACACATGGTGTTTGCTGCACGACCTGCCCCCGGTTCCAGTATAGGTTATATCCCTTATCCGATTGCGTCGGAGTCTTATGGGAGCACGAAACGGAGGATCTTCGCTTGGGGCTGATGCTCTTCTGCGGCGGCACACAGACGCGGTATTTTGAACTTACGATTCAGCAGAAAGGAGCGAACGACAATGGCGAAAAATAAGCTGCCCGCAGCAGACGTGACCGAAGATCCGCATTATCACGATACCTGGACACTGCTGCGGAAATACCGCGACGTTGTCTGGAGTCTGGAGGTTTCCGTGCGGCAGGTCCGGAATCGGTTCCGAAGCGACTACGGTAAAACAATCGAGGATTTTCTGGAATCCGTCTATCTGGCCGGCGCAGATCTCTCCGGCACGGAGCTGGAACATCAGGTGAAGTGTATCGAGCAGAGCCATAAAATGCTCTGCCTCGTGGACAGTGCCGTGGATCTCATGCGCGCCAAGCACAAGAACGGCGAGGAATTTTACTGGCTGCTCTATTACGCCTACCTCTCCCCGCAGGAGCTGCAGAACGTCGAGGAGATCATCGACCAGCTCCGCCCGCACATCCGCGACATCAGCACGCGGACGTACTACCGGAAGCGAAAGGAGGCCATTGAGGTGCTTAGCTCGGTGTTGTGGGGATATACCGCTCAGGATAGTGCGGAGATCGTGCGGGAGTTTTTGCAGTAAGTTGAATTCTGCGGTCAAGGCGCTTAAGAAAGTGACTTGCACGTAAGTCGTTCAAGTTAAGTACAGCACCGTATTTAGAAGCGAAAACTGTGTATAGTTGCAAAAATCACTCCTAAAATACATTTCTATCTGAGCGTGGTTTAACTTGCTGACAACTTGCTTGAGGAAACGGCCTGATATGTTTTGAGCGCAAAAACGCAAGATACGGGACGAAAGCAGGAGCAAAACATCCAAACGACGAAGGAGTTTAATTTGCCTGTAACTTGCTGTGACCGCCAATAATGAAAACACGCCACAGTATTGTCACAACATTGGCACACTTTTGCTCTTTCGGCGCAAATCCGGATATGCTATACTGAAGACGCTCAAAAGCATATAAAAACTGAATCTTGTTGCGAGCAGACGCCCGGATTGGGCGTCTACTTTTTGCATCGGGAAAAGAAAAAGGAGGAGCATCTTTGAACACATCCAACAACCTGCCGCAGCTTCCGCCGCCGAGGAAAAATCCGGGGCGCTGGCTCTA
>OIWS01002133.1_pt1 | contig 17062 bp, 14 predicted proteins | sample 1587611 | NCBI WGS metagenome assembly OIWS01 (sample SAMEA3888919, study PRJEB22519) | human gut metagenome | biome: human gut; feature: human-associated habitat; material: faeces | place: Denmark | collected 2010 | reverse complement strand
TTCAGGAACTTCTCTCGATTCGCGGGAGCAGTTCAAAAAAACAGGAAAACTTGAAGTAAAAAATAAAGTGTTTTGTTATATTGATCTTTCTTCTGTTGATCGTGATTTTCATAAAATTACAACTGTGAGTGAAATTACTAACGAAACAGCTCCGAGCAGAGCCCAACAAATTGTGCAGATAAATGATATCCTTTTGGGAACAACTCGACCCCTATTAAAACGATTTTGTATCATTCCAGAGAAATATAATGGACAGATATGTAGTACAGGGTATTGTGTTTTACGTCCAATACAAACTGTTGTATTACCTTTATGGATTTATTATCAGATATCGTTACAACGATTTTATGATTATATTGAAAAATATCAAAAAGGAGCAAGTTATCCGGCAATCTCAGACAGTGATGTAAAACGATATAAAATTCCCGTTCCCCCGCTGGCGGAGCAGGAGCGGATTGTGGCGATTCTGGATAAGTTCGACGCGCTGGTCAATGATATCTCCTCCGGCTTGCCGGCGGAGCTTGAGATGCGCCGCAAACAGTATGAGTATTACCGCGACCGGTTGCTGACTTTCAAGCCGCTCGCAAAGGAGGCGTGACCATGTGCCGGTATGATATCGTTTCCGAGAATCCCGAGAGTACCGTCGTCGCCGAATATCAGCCGCCCGATACGCCGCGCTCCGCCGCCTGTCAGTCCGAGGCGGAACTCGAAAAGGCGTTCCTCACACTCCTGCAGTCCCAGGCCTACGAGTACCTCCCCATCTCCACCGAGGCCGAACTCGTCGCCAATCTGCGCAGAAAGCTCGAAGAGCTGAACGACTTCGCCTTCACCGATGCCGAATGGGAACGCTTCTTCAAAGAGTCCATCGCCAACCCCAACCGCGGCATCCGCGAAAAAGCCGTCGTCATTCAGGACGATTACGTTCAGCTCCTTACCCGCAGCGACGGCTCCGTCAAAAACATCTACCTGCTCGACAAGGAGGATATCCATAACAACAAACTGCAGGTCATCAACCAGTACACCCCCGAGAACGGCGCCCGCGAAAACCGCTACGACGTCACCATCCTCGTCAACGGCCTTCCGCTCGTCCACGTCGAACTCAAGCGGCGCGGCGTCGATCTCCGCGAAGCATTCAACCAGATCAACCGCTACGCCCGCGAATCCTTCTGGGCCGGCAGCGGCCTCTTCGAATACGTCCAGATCTTCGTCATCTCCAACGGCACCCTCACGAAGTATTACAGCAACACCACCCGCGACAACCACATCCGCGAGGGGAACGGCAAAAACGCCTCAAAGGGGAAGCGTTCCGGCAACAGCTTCGAATTCACCTCATGGTGGGCCGACGCCCGCAACCGCCCGATCTGCGACCTGATGGATTTCGGCAAGACCTTCTTCGCCCGGCATTCGCTGCTTTCGATCCTGACGAAATACTGCGTCTTCACTTCCGAAAAACAGCTCCTGGTCATGCGCCCCTATCAGATCGTCGCGACCGAACGGATTCTGGACCGCATCAAACTCTCCACCAATTACCGGCAATACGGCACCCTCCAGGCCGGCGGCTACATCTGGCACACCACCGGCAGCGGCAAGACGCTCACCTCGTTCAAAACCGCTCAGCTCGCCTCGCGGCTGCCCTACATCGACAAGGTGCTCTTCGTGGTCGACCGCAAGGACCTCGACTACCAGACCATGAAGGAGTACGACCGCTTCGAAAAAGGCGCCGCCAACAGCAACACCAGCACCGCCATCCTGAAACGGCAGCTCGAGAACCCGAATGCCCGCATCATCATCACCACGATCCAGAAACTTTCGGTCTTCATCAAGAAGCAGAAGAATCACGAGGTCTATTCGCGCCATTTCGTCATCATCTTCGACGAGTGTCACCGCTCGCAGTTCGGCGACATGCACAAGGCGATCACCCGTACCTTCAAAAAGTATCACATCTTCGGATTCACCGGGACGCCGATCACCTCGAAAAACGCCGGTTCCAGCGGCAGCCCCGATCTCCAGACCACCGAACAGGCGTTCGGCGACATGCTGCACGCCTACACGATCGTCAACGCCATCAGCGACAGAAACGTTCTCCCCTTCCGGGTCGAATACATCAGCACCATGCGCGAAAAGGAGAACATCAAGGATAAAAAGGTCGCCGGCATCGATCGTGAAAAAGCACTGCTCGATCCAGCCCGGATCCGCAACATCACCGGGTACATTCTGGAGCATTTCAACCAGAAAACCCGCCGCAACGACCGGTCGTTCGATTTCAGCGCGCTCACCAACGTCTCCGCCGTCGCCTCCGCCCGCGACCGCGGCAAAGTCGAGGAGATCAAGCGGAAAATCCGGATGACCGGCTTCAATTCGATCTTCGCCGTCGCCTCCATCGACGCGGCAAAACTCTACTACAGCGAATTCCAGCGGCAGATGGAGGCCGATCCCGCCCGGCGGCTGAAGGTGGCGCTGATCTACAGCTTCAACGTCAACGAACCGGAGGCGGAAGGGTTTCTCGACGAGGAGAATTCCGAAGACACCAGCCGGCTCGACGCCTCGTCGCGCGACTTTCTCGAAGCGGCCATCGCCGATTACAACGCGATGTTCCAGACCAGTTACGACACCAGCGCCGAGAAGTTCCAGAACTACTACAAGGACGTATCTCTGCGGATGAAGAACCGCGAAATCGACCTTCTGATCGTGGTGAACATGTTCCTGACCGGCTTCGACGCCACCACCCTCAACACGCTCTGGGTTGATAAAAATCTCCGCTATCACGGACTGCTTCAGGCCTACTCGCGCACCAACCGCATTCTGAACTCGATCAAGACCTTCGGCAACATCGTCTGTTTCCGCGACCTGGAGGAGGAGACCAACGAAAGCATCGCGCTCTTCGGCAACCCCGAAGCGCGCGGCATCGTGATGCTCAAATCCTTCGACGACTACTACAACGGCTATACCGACAACAAAGGGGAACACGTCCGCGGATACTGTGAACTGGTCGCCGAACTCCAGACCGTCTATCCGCTCGGTGAGCCCATTGTCGGCGAGGAGGCGCAGAAAGCCTTTATCCGGCTCTTCGGCACGATCCTCAAGGTGCGGAACATCCTTGCCGTATTCGACCGCTTTGCCGGGATGGAGATCCTTTCGGAGCGGGACCGGCAGGATTACCAGAGCATCTATCTTGATTTCTACCATGAGTATCGGCAGAGAGAGAAGGCGGCGAAGGACATCATCAACGATGACATTGTCTTTGAAATGGAATTGATCAAGCAGATCGAAATCAACATCGATTACATCCTGCTGCTGATCCGCAAATACCGTGACGGCCAGATGCAGGATAAGGAGATTGTGATCTCCATCGCCAAAGCGATCGATTCCAGCCTGGAACTGCGCAACAAGAAGGATCTGATCGAAGCGTTTCTCGCCTCGTTGACTCCCAACGGCGACATTGACGAGGAGTGGCGCGCCTTCGTCGCAGAACGGAAAGAGGAGGAGCTTGCCCGCATCATCCGCGAAGAGAACCTCAACCCGGAAGCGACCCGCGAATTCATGCGGAATGCCTTCCGCGACAACTTCCTTCAGGTCAACGGAACGGCGCTCGCGAAGGTGCTTCCGCCGGTCTCCCGCTTCACGCCGACCGGCGACCGCGCCAGAAAGCGCGAAACCGTTCTGGAAAAATTGTCCGCCTACTTCGAACGCTTCCGGGAGATCGCCGGACCGTAACCTCCGGCGGGAAATCGTTGCAGAAAAAAACGGGAGGGGATTTCCCCTCCCGTCCCTGTGCGCCGCTTCGTTCAGAGAAAACGTTCGGCCGGCTTGAAGTTGCTCTTGCGGAACGCTTTCTCCATGATGTCGGTAACCGCGATCCCGTTTTCGATGGTGATCGGGTAGGGGACTTTGTTGACGATCGCGTCATAGACATGCTTCCAGATCTCCGACATCGGGATGGGCGGAATTTCGACGAACTGTTCAATGAAGGTGAGCGTTTCGTCGAAGTTGCCGTATTTCATCGGCGGATTTTCCGGATGCGGCTTGAGCGGCTTGAATTCGATTTCCGGGTCGACGTACCGCATTTTGATTCTGCCGTCGACCGGATAGATCAGCGTGCCGCGCGATCCCTGAATCTCCAGTTCGCGCCCCGGGAGGGTGTGCGCTCCGGAGATTTCGATGTCGGCGACCCGCCCGTTCGCCGCCTTGAGCAGCAGTTTGATGTGGTCGTCGCCATCGCCGATGCTGATGATGGAACGGATGTTCGCCCAGAGGTCGACCACCGGAGAATCGAGGTACTGCAACGCCTGATCGATGATGTGCGGCCCCCAGTTGGTGAAGAGCCCGCCGCCGAATTCGGTCATGGTCATCCAGTCGTTGCGGCGGCAGTAGCCGACGCTGCGGTAGAGCTTGACGGTGTTGATTTCGCCGAGCACCCCGGTGGCGATCAGCTTCATCGCCTTCTGGAACGGGGCTTCATACCGGCGGTTGTGGCGGAGAAAGATCCTGCCCGGATACTTTTTATCCGCCTCGGCCAGCTGTGCCATCTCCCGGTTGTTCAGCGCGTAGGGCTTGTCGATGTTGACGTATTTGCCCGCCTCCAGTGCCTGAAGCGCCATCGGAACGTGTTCCGGGTGGCGGGTGGCGATGGAGACCAGTTCCACGTTGTCGTCTTGGAGCATCTCACTGTAATCGGTGTAGAGTTTGGCTCCTTTGAAACGCTCCGGCAGATTCTCAAGCCGCTCCTTTGCGTGGTCGCATGCGGCGGCGATGGCGAAACGGTCGGGGTACTCGGCGAGTTCCGAGGAGTGCATGCCGATTCCGGCGCGGCCGAGCCCGACGATGCCGACTTTGATGATTCTGGACATGGGAATGGATTCCTTTCCTTACTGTTTGACGTGAAGCGCGCTGGTGTCGAGCGCCGCAAGCGGATTCGGTGTGCGGATCGGTTCCGACGGTTCGGGGCAGGGGGTCACCCGCGGCGGAAGAATCGCCGCCGGGGCGACGAAGCGGATCGCGTTGGCGATCACCCGTTGAATGTTGGCGTCGTGATAGATCGCGTAGGTTTCGTGACCCGGCGAGAAGTAGAAGATCTTCCCCGCGTCGCGCTGGAAGAGCATGCCGCTGCGGAAGACGTCGCCGCCTTCGAACCAGGACATGAAGATGATCTTCCCGTCGTCCGGCAGGTCGAACCGTTCGCCGTACATTTCGCTGTGCGGCAGGGCGAAGGTCTCCGGAACCCCTTCGACGATCGGATGGCCGGTCGCCACGACGCGAAGCCGCTCCTTTTCCCCGACTTCGCGCCAGCGCAGCCGGCAGCTGGTGCCCATCATCCGGCGGAAAATTTTCGAATAGTGGCCGGAGTGAAGCACGATCAGCCCCATGCCGGAGAGGATGCGAAGCCGGATCTTTTCCACCAGTTCATCATCGACCCGGTCGTGGGCGCAATGGCCCCACCAGAGCAGGACCTCGGTCCGGTTGAGCCGTTCGTCGGGGAGTCCCTGCGCGGGCTCGTCGAGAGTGCCGGTGCAAATTTCGAGATCGTCCGCGGCGAGAGCTTTCGCCAGAAAGGCATGGATTCCTTCCGGATAGAGGTCGCCGACCGGACCCTCCTCCCGTTCGTGGACGAATTCGTTCCAGATGGTGACTTGAATTTTTTTCATGCAAATTACCTGCTGAAATTCTCTTTCAGAAACCGGATGCTCGAAGCGAAGGAGCCGAAGGGATCGCTGGTGTCGCCGTCATGTTCGACCACCCAGCAGGAGACTCCGGCCCGGCCGGCGGCGTCGAGGATCCGCTTCCAGTCGAGATTGCCTTCGCCGACCGGCATCATGACCGAATCGCCACATTCGCAGAAGGGTTTCATCCCGTAATCCTTGAGGTGAAGAACCTGCTGGCGTCCGGCGAGTGTTTCGATCCACCGGACCGGGTCGGCGCCGCCTTTCTGAACCCAGTAGGTGTCGAGTTCAGCGTCGATTTCCGGCGCTTCGGCGTAGAGGATCTCCAGCATCGTGCGGCCGTTGAACCGTTCGAATTCGATGGAGTGGTTGTGGTAGGCCAGCGTGACTCCGGCGGCGCGGAACCGTTTCGCCGCCTCGTTGAGTTCGCGGGCAAGTTCGATCACTTCGCCTTCGCCGGTCGGTCGCCAGTGCGGGAAGGGGTAGGCGGTGTGGCGGCAGCCGAGTTGGAGAAGCCGTTCCGCCTCCTTTTCCGGTTCTTCCACAATGGTTTTGGCGAAGGAGTGACTGGTCGGCGCCGTCAACCCCTCGTCGCGGAGCATCGCGGCGAGGTCGGCGGTCGGCATCGGCGCGATCGAGCCGGAGAGCTGAATTGCGTCATAGCCCATCTGCTTCAGCCGGCGGAAGGTGTTGCGCACCCCTGCCGGGGTTTTGATGTAGTTGCGGAAACTGAACATCTGGGCGGCAATGGTGATCTTCTGCATGATGAATTCTCCTCCTTGCTTCAGCCGACGACGACCGGTTCGATGTGGAACCATTCGCAGAACTGGAGCAACTCCTGCTTGACGTCGGCATGGATGACCGCGTAATGGTGTTCGAATCCCTTCTTCATGATGGTGTCGACCAACTCCGGCACGGCTCCGTCGAAATGGATGGTGAGCGGATTCCCGCGCAGGAAGGGTTCGGTGTCGATCGCGGTGCCGGGGGCGATCAGCATGCGCATTTTTCCATCGGCGTCGGTGTCGAATTTGGCGACGGTGACGCGGCCGGCCTTGAGCGAGAAGTCGTTGGTGACCCCCTTCTTGTCGCCGCCGTCGACGCGCATGTGCAGTCGAAGTTCCGTTTCGTCGAAGTTGCGGCAGAGCCCCTTCGGCGCGGCGCCGCAGTGCCAGATGACGCCGGTGTTCTTCCCGGTGTCGTACTGGATCAGGTCGACGAAGAAGGGAATGCCACCGCCGGCGAGCGCCTGAAGCAGTTTCATGGTGAAGGCGCCGGTGACGTCTCCCTCACAGCTGGTGGCAAATCCGGTGTCGGAGAGCATGCCGAGCACGGCGCAGGGCGCGATGCCGAAGAGGTCGGAAAACTCCGGCCAGCAGCGGACCGCATAGGTGCTGAGCTGATATTTCTCCGCCGTCTTACGGAAGGAGCCGTACATTTTCGCGGCGAGTTCGAGGTCGGCCGCGGAGACTGCGTTGACTTTGGCGGCGCTCTCTTTGACCACCTTGCGCGCGGCGGCGAGCTCCGCTTCGGTGAGGGTGTCGGCGGTCTTGACGATTTCGAGCAGGTCGAGCACTTCGACGGCGACGCCGAATTCGCGGCGGAGCAGAAGCTCATCGAAATTCGAGGTGTAGAAGCCGGGAACCCGTCCGCCGGCGAGGCCGATCCGCAGATTGCGGAGCATCTTGACGGCGCGGACGACGGCCAGCGGTTTTTTCAGCGCTTCGGCGGTCTCTTCCGGACGGGCCATGACGAAGCAGTAGCGTTTGCGCAACCGGTTGAGGCCGTGGGCCGCCATGTTGGCGCCGCAGAAGGAGTTTTGTTCCCACATCTTGCCCGGACCGGGCTCCTCGGGGTTGGCGAGCAGAATGAAAGGAACGTCGAGGCGGGTTGCCGCCGCCGGAATGGTCGCTCCGACCGGGAAGGTGACGAAGTGCATCACGACCGTGTCGACGCCGGCGCGGGCGAACTCTTCGGCCCGGGCCGCGGCTTCCCCTTCGGTGGTGGTGACGCCGTGATAGAGGATCTCCGCCGGGAGCGTTTGAAGAGCTTCGAACGTCCGCTTGGCGATGGCGTCGATTTTAGGAGTCATCCAGCTGGCCTTGGAGATGGCGATGTACCCGATTTTCATAGTTTCCATGGTTGCGTTCCTTGACTTTTGGTTGAACGGGGATATTTTTCCCTTTATCATAACGTACGTCGAAAAATCCGATTTCAAATGGAGAAAAACAACCTTTTTTTGCACAAAACGAAGATTTCTTCCGACTATGAATTTTTTTGACGGTCACTATTTCAGTCTGTATCACTCCTCGCCGGAGTTCCGCGGGGAATCCCATCATGTACCGATCTACTACGGGATTCAATACAACCATGCCGGGAAACTCTGGCTGCAGATCGACCATGGCGAACGCTTTGAAGTGGAGGGGGCCTATGTGTTTATCACGCACCCCAATGCATTTTTCGAATATGGGAATGCTCCCGGTGAGTCGCGACATCACAACTTTCTCTGCTCCTACGGGGAACGGGTGGAGGAGTATGTGAAAAGCGGCCTCCTGCCGATCGACAATCTGCACCCGCTGCGGAAGGTGCGCAATCCGGAGCGCTTCCTTGAGACGATGCTGCGGATCATGTCGCTGTTGCGCCATGCGGCGCCGGTGGTGCCGCCGCGGGCGGTACTGCTCTACGAGGATCTGCTGCTTCAGATTCAGGAGGCTGAGCCGGACGGGCCGCCGGTTCCGGCGTTTCAGGAGGAGTACTTCGGCCATCTGGTTTCCGAGGTGCGCCGCCACCCGGAAAGGGGGTGGGAGTTCTGCTCCGAGGCGCGGAGGCGGAACCTCACTCCCGCCCATTTCCGCCGCCTGTTCAAAGCGGTTTCCGGCTTGCCGCCGCAGCAGTTTCTGATTCAGTGCCGCCTGCAGCAGGCCGCCTCGCTGCTGGTTGGCACCGGGGAACCGGTCGGCGTGATTGCCGAACGGGTGGGGATCGGGAATGAATTCTATTTTTCGCGGCTGTTCAAGGCGAAATACCGGATTTCGCCGCTCGAATATCGCCGGGAATTCGCCGGGCGATACTGAAAAAAAATTCCGCCGTTCCCCGGAGTTCAGCGGGGCGCGGCGGAGAGCAGACGAAGTTCTGCTATTCGGCGGTCAGCTCAAAACAGACGGAAATTTCCGGCTGTTTCGCCACTGAAGGGCCGGCGAATTCTGTTTTTCACGATTTTTCCACAAGAATACCGGCATTCCGCCGCGACAGTACCGGGAGTTCTATCAGAACTGGGAAGAGGCCGGGCAGGGCGGGAGAAAGAGTGGAATTGCAGGTTGATTTCCGGTGACAGCAGGGGTATAGTAAGAGAAACAATCCAACAGGAGGAGATATGTTTCAGATTATTGCACTGTTGTCGGTCCGGAAGGAAGAGACGGAAAAACTTGAAGCGCTGTTGAAGCCGTTGCTCGAAGCCTCGCGGCGGGATGCCGGCTGCCTCGGCTACGACTGCCGGGCGGATGTGCTCAACCCGGGCACCTGGCTCTTCTTCGAGAAGTGGCAGGATGACGCTTCGCTGGAGAAGCACATGGCGGCCCCCCATTTCAAGGCGTTCGAACAGGGCGTCGCGCCGTTGCTGACCGCGCCGCTCACGATTCACAAGGTGATGGAATGAAGGCGGCGTCGGATTTTTTTCGGACGGAGGAGAAATTGAATTGCGCGCAGGCGGTTCTGCGCTATTTCGATTTCCCGCCGGAGAAGATTGCGGAGTTTCGCGAGTTCGGCGGCGGGCGGGCGCCCGGCGGATTGTGCGGAGCTCTGTATGCGGCGAAAACCGTGTTGAATGACGAGGAAAAATTCGTGGAATTGTGTCGAAAATTCGGCGAGAAGACACAGGGGGCGCTGACTTGCCGGGAGATCAAGGGCGGTTCGGGATTCCCATGTGAAGCCTGCGTCAATCTTGCCGCGGCGCTGGCGGAAAAAATGAAGTAGAAGCGAAAGGGGAGGGGCGGCGGCATGGATGTCAACTTTATTCCCGGGAATCTCCGGGAGGCGCTGACTTCGGGCGGCGTGACTGGAAAAATCCTCCATGCGGTGCGGTTCAGCCGGCAATTTTCCGGCGAGTCGGGGGAGGGGTACTTCTTTCGGACAGACCGGGAGTTCGCGGCGATTGACCGCGGGTTTGGCCGTTCGGAATTCCGGCGGATGAGCTGCCCGGTTGCCGGGGCGTCGATCCGGAAGCGTCAGGTTGACGGGAACAACGTCTCGGTGGAAATTGCTTTGCCGGATGGCACGATTCTGACAGGCTGCGCCTCTTTTTCGGAAGGCGATGCGCTGGAAGAGTTGCTTGACAGTCTGGAGAACGAAGCCACCGGAGCGGCAGTGGAATCCGCCGCCGTGTCAGCGGAACCGGTTTCGGAGAATGCGAAACTTTTCGCCGCCGGACTGCTCTGGGCAGTGCGGTCGGATGGGGATCTCGCTCCGGAACAGGAAGCGATGGTGCGGAAGCTCTGTCCGCCGGCGGCATTGCAGGCGGGAGTGGATTACACACAGTCGAATGGCTTTGAAGCGTTTCTATCTGCCGTGAAATCGACCTTCTCGCGGGAGCAGTTGACCAGCCTGATTGCGAACCAGCTGGAACTGGCGATGTGCGACGGGGATTTGACGGGGCGGGAGATGGATTTCATCCGTGCCGAGGTGAACGCCTGGGGCTATCCGGTGGAAGAGTACCGTTCGCTTCGCAACTTTCTGCTGTTGAAGAATCAGTCGCCGATTCTCTTCGCCTGACGCTCACCTCAAAAAAGACAGGAGCCGCGATCGGGAGACATCCCGCGCGGCTCTTGTCTTTTATCGTTGTCAGTCGATGTATTCGATACTGGTGACGACGATCTGCCCGGTCACTTCGCTCACCCTCTCCAGCGTGACCAGCATCTTCACTTCGCTGGTGATTTCGTCGAAGTAGAGGTAGTCATCCGGACTCTGATCGGAAGTGTTAGTGTCCTCCCCGGTATTGGAGGGGTCTGTGGTGACGGTACTTCCATTTTTATACCGATGGGCGTCAAAAACTCCATACTGGCAGTCCCGGCTGACCGCGGTATTGTTTTCCGGATTGATCTTAGTGATGCCGGTTCCGGCTACGTCGCGGATCGTTTGTGCCACCACGATGAACTGGATGACGTTGGAAGCAGACTGTTCTGCCTTGAGCAGGTTGATAGTTTTCCCGACAATTTCCTCCTGCTGTGCATCAGAGGCGTTGGTCATGGACACCACTCCGAATGCGTTGGCGAGACTGTTGCCGCCGCTGCTCCAGTCGAGAAACTGGGTACGGCTGGCAAACGGGCGGTTGGTGGAGGCTCTGAGATAGGAGACTACTCCACTGGTTGATTCCAGCGCAGTTCCCGTTCCATTGGTTTCAAAATCATTGATCTCCTGCCCATATTTAATATAGTAGAAGAGAGCCTGCCCCATCTGGTCATCATACTCGCTCTGGTAACCTTCGTTAATGTTGGTGTCCGAACAGAGCATGTTGATGTTAACGAGACCGTAGCTGTAAGCTTTTTCCGTCAGCTTGACCTGTTCCAGAATACCGCCGTCACCCTCGGCATAGGACGTCCCAGAAGAATTATCCCAGGAAAGGCCTTGTCGCATGTCAGAGGGGGAGATGGTGCCGGTACCGCCTGGAGCACCGGCTGCTTTCAGATTGAGCGTCTGCCAGGCTGCACCTCGGTGGATCACTCCCAGCTCCCAGAGGCTCTGCATCGGGGCGTTCCGGATGTACGCGGTTGACAAATGGTTGGTATCGTCACCCCAGGCCGGGCCATTGTTTGCCGCCTGCCTTTCGATGTCATACCTGCTGGTATCGGTGACTGCTCCGGGATCGAACGGATGAGGCGGGGCATCAGTGCCGTGCAACGCATTGGCTTTCCCAATGATTGGAGTGCCCAAGGTAACATCCATCACCGCATCCCATTGAGCATCGCCTCGGGCAACACGTGGCGCGACAAACCAGTCGTTTTCATTCAGATTCTGCCGGGGATCGATTCCACGGATGCCGCCGAGCAGAAATTTGAAACTACTCTCTTCTGTATTTGAGGTGGAATTCGAGAATGTGATGGTTTCCGTGGATTCCAGCGCAGAGGCGGGAGAACGGACATAATCTACGCCGAACGTACTGGAGCCGCCTTCCGCATCGGAATAGGTACCGGTGAGAAGTAACGGACCGCGTTTGACGGCGATTCTTGTGATTTCCACTTTATCGACCGTGATGCTGGTTGGGCCAGAAACAATGCCGGTTGGGGTGTGGCCTTCCTGTTTTTGTATGATTGTTTTGAGATAATCTACGTTGGTTTCGAGTAAGTTTTCCGCCGATAGATCACAGTACCAGCGGCAGGGGTTGGTTCCGGTCATATCTGCTGCCTGGAAGGGATATCCACTGAGTGTCGAGGAAAACGAGAGGGTGTTAGCCGTATCGTCCGGCGCATGTAGCGGATTGGTGGGTGACGAGCTTGTCCAGGTTCCGCTGAAGGTTTTTTCCAATGATTCTTTCTCGGGAATCGGCAGTGTGATCGAAGCAGTCGCTTCGACTTCCCCGTCAGTACCGGTATATTTATATTTAATATTGTGATAGGTTGCTCCGGTAATCTTCCCTTCCAGCGTAATTTCCCGCACGCTGTTCTTAAAGCTGAAACCAGTGAATCCAGATGGAACATCCTTGTAGATCTGTGCGAGTTTTACAGCAGGGTAGAGTTCCAGCCTGAATCTGATGTTTCCATTAGTTTCTGCTGCGATCCCGGCGGTCCTCGCCTCGTCTTGCTGATGAATTGCGAATCGATAACCGAGCTCGTAGATATAGGGGGTACGTTCATTGCCGGTGAAGGTCGGCTCCGTGACTCCTTCATTGACGCTCCAGTTGGTGGCGTCGACATCCGAAGTCGGTTTCGAATCAGAATCGCAGTAATCATTCAGGTTTGCCGCGATCTGTTTTCGGCGGTCAGCCAGTGAGGCGAACGTTTCGGGCGTATCAGCAATTTGTTTCAGGAATGGAATCCCAGTATCTGCCGGGGTATTGTCATCCGTCAGGTTAAATTCCACTCCGTCATGGGCAAGTCTATCCAGAATGGCATCGCTGTTTTTGTTGAGTGTGACGCTGGTATCGTTGCGGAAACGGTCGTACCACTCCTCGTCCCCCAGATCACAATCAACAAGTTCTCCAAGATTGAAACGGTGCAGTAATCTGTATTCGGAAGATGTTATATTGTAACGGTAATACTCCGGCTCCATCGGGTTGGTCCCCGCGGTGAACCAGCGCTCGATGAAAGACTTATTTCTATATCCCTGACTATCAACGGTGGTATAATCGTAAAAATATTCTCCAGGATCTTGGTATGCTCCAAAAAAAGAAGGTAAGCTAGAGACGTCTAAAGAGCTTTCATCCGGCTTCTGCACCTCCCAGTTGTTCAACGGGGTTGTGTTGTTGAGGTTCAATTCGTCGATGGATTTCCCCCAACGGTTGGTCCATGGTATCTGGTTGGTTACCGGAGTGCCGGTCGAATGGCTCTCCTGCGCGTAAACTCCACGCAGGACATTGTTCAGGGAAATTTTGCTCATTCCGCTAGATCCCTTAACCTGCTGATAGGCGATTCTGCCGATGATTTTCCGGTCGGAGTCACTCTCAGGCTTGTCAAAAACAAACGCCCACTTTGGTTTCTCATAGGTGGTGGAAGTCGGCGTATCTGTTGTAACCGATGATGGAGGTGTCAAAAGCGAATCATTGGTACTGAACAAGCCATCAGCGAATACTCGGTTGTCACGATCCTGGCCATGACTATATACATCGGAATAATCGATCGGAATGACCACGGGGCTGTGGGTTGTTGCCTGATACTGGTAATACATGACTGCGATCGCAATTCGGCTGATGGCGGACTGTGCGAGCAGTTTTGCCTGGCTTCTGTTACTGTTGTTGGCGGCGACTTTCTGAGCCAGCAGGGCGTTGGAGGCAAATGCGAGCCCCAGAATCAGAAGCAGCGAAAGAATGCCCAGTGCGAACAGCAGGGCGACACCGGATTCATTGTTTGTTGCGGATTTGCGGAACATGGTATTGATCCTTCCAATGAGGCTGATATTCGTTTAGTCGTCTCGCCGGTTGCCTAAATAGACGGTCCGGGAGAACGTATACTCGTTCTCTTCCCGGAAATTGTCTCTATCTGTTGGATTTGTAATCTCAAGCCAGCGACTGAAATCTTCCGGAGTGAGAAGCGACAGTTTCAACTCCACCAGGTACGGCACTTGTTGGACTGGTGAGCTGGTATCTCTGACGATGTCATTGTCAGAATCTAATCTGTAAGGAATAATTCTGAACGCAGTGACGTTATCGGCGATTGCCGAAGAGAATTGTGTATTGGTGAGCAGGCCGTCCAAGCGTGAAGGCAGAAGATTGGTTGCCTGGGTAAAATTGGTGACCGGGTTTACTCCATAAGGAGGAAAGAAACTGCTGAAATCCGGCGTGCCAGGGCTGGTGTCACAGAAAACCGCAACCCGGAGCTGTTCCTGTTCCGCATTGGTTTCCGAATTGGCCGCGGTGATATTATTCCGTTGAAACGTCATGTACTTAAGGGAACTGTTCCCCGGAAACTGGTCGCCGGTTCGGGTAGCAAAATAAATTTTAGAGTCATCGGTATCCGGATCCACAATGACAAACGGAATTCCGGCGTTGGTATAGAATGTATTCTGAAGTTGCGCGGTCATCAGATCCATGGCGATTCGTGCATTGGCGTAGATCTCATTGCGTTTCTCCATGCCGTTCCAGATTCGCTGTGCTCCGGAGAAAAATTGCAGCATCAGCAACAGAAGAATGCTGAACACCGCCATGGCGACGATCAGTTCAACAAGGGTAAATTTCGTTTTTTTCAGGTTGTGTTTCATGATCCGGTCGGCTCCGCGCTATGGGGTGGAAAGTTCATAAGCCTGATTGAAAATTTCCAGACGGAAAACTCGTTTTTCCCTGTCCGCATAGGGCAGTTCGATCGGCCAGCTGATTTCAAGGCAGAGATTCTGGGCGTATTGCGGGAGAGATTCATTGATCAGATGGTGGGTGGTTTCCGCTCCGGTATTAATTTGAGGAACATAGAAATTGATATTTTCGCGCCATACCTTTACAATAGCGGCGAAGTCCACCACATCATTGCTCATCTGCCGGTAGAGGAATGTTCCATTAGAGCCTGCGAAAAGATTGGCGGTGGTTGCATTGTTTCCGGGAACCGGATTGGGGAAGTTCGTGGCATCCTGGCCATTGGAATCCAGCGTGACCCCACTGTCGCCGACCGTAGAGGCGGAGCTGGGCAGTGCATCAGCAAAGGGATAAGTGGCAGAAGTTCCTTCCCCGGGAGGGTTCTCGGCCAGGTTGATCCAGTCGGTATTGCATCCCGCCTGCAGATAGCCCATGATGTATTCGGCGATGTCGGCGAGATTGTTGTCGGCGATGGCCGACTTGCTGGCGTTGATTCCCACCGGGAAGAGCACCAGAATACCCGAGAGGCCGATCGCGATGATCGCCATTGCCAGCGCAATTTCAACCATGTTGAAGGAATATTTGCGAATCTGTCTTTTCATCAGAATGCCTCGTTACTGGATGGATAGATAATCGACTTTTCCGGTGAACCGGTTCAAATTGAGAACGCGATAATTGGTCGGCCCGGCATTGTCCCGCGACGGAAACAGCAAATTGTCTCCATTTGGAATCGCTTCGGCGATGACAAAACGGAGATCCTCGTTGCCTTTCACCCCGCCGTAAGGCGAGAAAACAACGGCACAGTTGGAACGACTTTCTGAGGTGGAGGTTGAAGCGTCATAGGAATATCGTGAGAGCGTCAACAAATTGTTACCCAGGCTGGTGTTTACATCCGTAACTGTGTTGGGTAATCCATTGCCCGGATTCTGAAACTGGGTCTGGAACCGGTTGGTGTTCGCGGAACCGGCCACTTCAACCAGCATGGCCCCGTCCGGCGCGTTTTTCCAAACGGAATCGGGAACCCATTTCTGAAATTCCCAGGTCGACGTACTGCCGCTGTTCCTCACGTATGCCATGCGGTAGCCGCCGAGGCAGTACGGTTGTTCTTCGGTCTCCCAGGCGCTTCTATTGCTCGGCAGTACCAGCGCGACGTAGCGGCGGCTGGTGATCGCGTGGGACTGCGCCTGTTCCAGCGCCAGTTTCAAATTCGACGCCATCTGATCGACCTTGTTCCCGCTGATCATCCGGTTGAAGCCCGGCAGCATCAGCGTGATCAGAAAGCCCATCAGCAGCATGACGACCAGGAGTTCGATAAGGGTGAAATTCGTCTTTGTCTGCTTGATCATTTTTTTCTTCCCGGTGATTTCTTCGATTTCCGGATTTTCCGGATCTTTTACTCTTCACCTGCCTGTACTATATGATAACGGATGATTTTTTTCAATGCCTTTTCCCCCTCTTTTTCCCCTTTTTTTTATAAATTTTCCGCAGAAAGCGACGTTTTTTTCTGTTTTTTTGAAAGATTGCCGAAAAGCAATCCGGAGCGGACCTTTCCCGGCGCTTGACAAACGCCTGTTCCGGGAGTATGGTAAAAGCTCGTTTTCCGGAAAAAAACAGCAATATCTGCAGGGATGAATCATGAACAATTTCGCCGATGAACTCGAAAAGCTCAGCTACGCCATGGGGATGAATATGGGCGAGTACCTCTCCCACACTCCCGTCAAAATCAATCAGGAGGCCGCTCTCGCCGGAATGCGCGATTTCTTCGCCGGCCTCTCCGCCGAGGAGTACGCCTCCGCCATGCAGACCCTCCGCACCCGGATGCAGCAGGCCGCCCAGGGGCAGGCCGAACAGCTCGCTTCCGCCAACGCCGCCGCGGAAAAGAAGTTCATGGCCGAAAACATCACTCGCAAAGGCGTCTCCGTCACCCCCTCCGGGCTCCAGTATGAGGTCGTCAAACAGGGCAATGGCGCAAAACCCTCCGCCACCGACCGGGTCCGGGTTCACTACACCGGCACCTTCCTTGACGGTCGCGAATTCGACAGCTCGGTCCGCCGCGGCGAACCCGCCGAGTTCGGCGTCAATCAGGTGATCGCCGGTTGGACCGAGGCGCTTCAGATGATGCCGGTCGGCAGCCGCTACCGTCTCTTCATCCCCGCCCGTCTCGCCTACGGGGAGCGCGGCGCCGGGCAGGCCATCCCGCCGAACGCAGCTTTGATCTTCGACGTCGAGCTGCTCGACATCCTTCGGTAAACGAAGTAAAAACAAGAGCCTTTTTGTGCGGATTCGCATGAAAAAGGCTCTTGTTTTATGCGATATTGCTATATTTGCAATGAGCAGCCTGTATGAGCATGGTATGTCAAACTATGGATTTTCACAGGGTGATATTGGTAAGGCTATGGTTACATTCTCGGAAGCAAGA
>OIWS01002132.1_pt1 | contig 17069 bp, 20 predicted proteins | sample 1587611 | NCBI WGS metagenome assembly OIWS01 (sample SAMEA3888919, study PRJEB22519) | human gut metagenome | biome: human gut; feature: human-associated habitat; material: faeces | place: Denmark | collected 2010 | reverse complement strand
CAAACGGGGACTACACCATGTATTTCTACATGGGCGGGGCATTGGCGTTCAGCACAAACAGCGATGCGAACTTTGTTACAGACGAAAATATCCTTGATCCCAAGGGTGTGATCGTGGCGGGCAAACGGCAGGATAATGAGTACAACGCCGAAAAACCGGAAGGCCAGTATTGGATCTATCACAACGATGTCCGAGGCAGCGTAACCAACATCGTCGGAACGGATACAAGCGGCGCACTGTATCGCGCAGAGAGCAATGCGTACGACGCTTTTGGTAAAGACGATGCGGAGAACAAAGAAGCTGCCGGCAGCATCCAGAATGAAGTGAAGTTTACAGGCGCTGTACAGGACAATACAGGGCTGTATTACCTGAGTGCGCGCCACTACGACCCGAACACGGGGCGGTTCCTCCAACAGGATACAGTAAGTGGAGACCCGTACAGCCCGTGGACGCAGAACCTGTACACCTATACCTCCAACAACCCGACAAACTATACAGACCCAACAGGGCATTGGCTGTTCCAGGCTGTTACCGGTTTGTTTAATGGAATAGCAAAAGGCGTTGGGAAGGTTATTTCCAATGTTGCTTCCGGGCGTCCTGTCTTTGAACATGTGACAGGGGCTTTTGTAGGGGGTGTTGTAGAAGGGGTTGTATATGCTAACACATTTAAGATGGATGTAGCTAGTGTTGCTGGTTCAGTTACCGAAAATATCATCAATGAAGGAGAAGATTACTTAACGGGGAAAAAGGAACTGACGTGGGAGAATGTTGGACAGTCGCTTGTGGACTCAGGGAAAAACGTGATAGTTGATGGAGCCATAGGCACTTTAGTAGAAAGTGCCGGCTTTGGAGGCGAAATATATACTCATTTGAATACGGGAATGAGAAAACCAAAAAGTGTTAGGAGTTATGTTTTTGGAGCATTAGGAAAAAAGACAACTATTAATCTATTGTATAACGATATGATATCAGCAACACTGGAAACGGTTAAAAATAATGCAATAGATATGGCTAGAGAGATTTCTCCAAAGTCCACAAAAAGAGGTGGAGTATCATCAAGCAAATTAAATATGAATGAAACCAAACAGAGCTCAGGTATTACAAAGGAGCAATTGGCGGCAAGGCAGATATTTTATGCAATTACGAGTTTGATGAAAGTTCTTTTAGGAGCGCGTTAAGGAAGAAGGATGGAGTAATGAATAAAAATAGATGGAAGCATTTTCTAAGGAGCGATACCTGCATATATACAATAATGGTATGCACTCTGTATGGATTTGTGATAGGAACGCCATGCCTTATATATGTATGTTGGTTTCATGGTTCTCCGTGGTGGCTTATAAATCTATTATTGCCTGGAACTGTTGCGTTTTTTCTCATGATGTACGCAAAACCATCGATAAAACCTAAGAAGCCGGAGCGGTTTAAGATAGAATTGAAAAACACAGATGAGATAATGACTAACGTACAAGATTGGATGGAGGCAGAGCGGTTTACGGAAATCCATATTGAACGGGAGGAAGATGTATCTATTCTTTGGGGGCAACGATATAGAATGCGCCATCGATCATTGATGGAATACATAGCTGTGCTTTCCTATCAAGATATGTATAGCGAAGAGAAGGAAGCGAAAATTCTAGATAGTATTTTCCGGAAAGCAGTTCAAAGTACACATCGAGGGCCACGGGTAAACCTGCAGATCATATCCATCAACTGTATCAAAAACAGGCAGGCAGCGCTGACCAAGATGCTGTATAGGCCGACGAGAGGATTCACGAATTTCATAGTGCACTGCGGGTATGTAGGGCAGGAACAAAGCTTCCGAATCCAGGCAATCGACACGATGCTGCTCAACAATACAGGGGTACTGAGGAAGATGAGAAAGCGGATACTAGCGATGTTTGAAGGGAAGCTGATGCCTGTAGAGGAGAAATAATTTGATGGCGTGATCGCTGCCGGCATAGGCGGCGCTAGAGGGAGCTGTTTTTGCCAGCACGTTTGAGCCAAGGTTTGCCAGCATGGCAGGCAGTGCCGCAGAGAGTGCGGTAAACGAGGCAGGGGATTATCTGTCGGGGAAAAAGGAACTCACCTGGGAAAATGTAGGGGATTCTGCATTGAATATTGGGAAGGATGTAGCGGTTGACGCAGCTGCCGGCTGGGTCACGAAAAAAGTAGGGTTGGATTATAAACCATATAAGATCAATGAAGGATGGTTCCAACCCAAGAGCTTCAAGTCGTATATTTTTGGGAGCTATGGACAAAAGATGACGATGAACCAGTTGGCAGCTGCATTGCAAAATATGCCTGCGGATTTATTCAGAGGAGAGACAACGGCATTTGCCCCTGGTGAAAGGGTGAGCGCAAAGTCGACAAAACGCGGAGGCGGTTCCCAAACAGGGAATCGAACAAATGGCAACGCTGCAGCATTGCAGGCTGCCGAAGCAGCGGTTCAGGCAGTGATGGATATGATGAAATGGATGCTGAGCTTTTTTCACTAAAATGGAGGGTATGAGTTGACAAAAAAATGGAAACAAAAGTGGAATGCGCTGATCCATCACAGATTCTTCAGGAGCGAAGCGTGTGAAAGATGGCTTATTGGGCTAGTCTTGTTTGGTATGACGATTGGTTTTGTCGGATTGGGATTTGCGGAATATGGAGAGTGGATGGCATTGTTGTTTTTTATGCCAGGTTTCATAGCGATGTTTCTATATTGGCATTACCGGCCGATTGACCCGGGACAGGTGCCGGAACGCTTTGACAGCTGCCTGGAAAGCACAGCGGACCTCATCGCATGCTGCAAGGCCTGGATGGAAGGAAATAAGTACAGCCAGATATACCATGATACGCTGCTGGGCTGCCAGGTGCATTGGGGGTATCGGTATCGAAAACACAGTGCCTATATCGCGGAATTGCTGGTGGTGATTGAATATGAGCAATACACGGAAGAACAAGAAATAGCCATACTGGAAGAACTATATAACCGTATGCTGGGAGAAATCAAAAAGAATCCGTTATACCTGAACAGCAAAACCATCGTGGTGAACTGTATCCAAAACAGGCAGTCTACGTTGACCAAAGCCTTATATAAACAAGCGGAGGTAGGCTTAGAGGCCGTCTTGCTGCTGCGGTGCGGATACACACAACAGGACAAGAGCTTTCGGATGCAGCGGATCTGGGATAGTGCATTCAACAACCAGCGGATGCTGAAAAAAGCGCGAAAGCAAGTGCTTTCCATCTTTGAAGGGAAGCTAACGCCCATACAGGAGAAACAAAAGGAGCCGAAATAGGCTCCTTTTTTCTGTCCCCTTGCGCATCATGATACGAGTTGGAAACACACCTTCATCGGCAAAAAACTTAGCATTTCTGTCAAATGAGAAAAAGCAAGATTCAAGGCGGACGGCCGTAAAATCGAAAGCATACTCCTAAATATCTATATAGAAAGAATAAAACGGGACTATCTTGTAATTGCGAGGAATCTATATATCGGATAGAATAAACGCGAACATAAGTTCCCATATGCCCTCTAGGTAAGAGAACGCAGCAAAGGAGAGAGACATGGAAGAAAGAGAGCTAAACGAACTACGGTATTTGAAAAAAGAGATCCGGTATCAGATGGAAAGGGTACGGAGGCTGGAAGAAAAAGCAACAAGCGTAACGCAGATCATCGGGGGCATTCCGGCCTGCAAGGGCATTACAGACAGGGTAGCGGAGTACGCGCCACAGATTGCAAGCATGAAAACGCTGATTCAAAACAACATCCGATGGTGTTTGCATCTCCAATACAAGATCGAGGCGTTTATCGAATCGATTGAAGAAAGCGAAATGAGACAGATATTTCGCCTCAGATATTTGGAGGGAAAGACCTGGAAGCAGATCGCCTTTGTCATGACAGGCGCCGGGGACGGGAGCACGCAATACAAACAGCACAAGGAATATCTGCGGCAAAGACGGAGGGAGGCAAAGAAAGCCGGTTAAGGCAAGGATACAGAAGATAAGGAAAACGGCCCTTAGAGGGCCGTTTTTTGCATATTACAGATGCAGATAAAAGGGCAATTCGACCTGGGGATGGGCAGGCGTACCCCGGATATAGTGCGATTCCAGGGTGATGGGATTGATGTATAAAACGTCATTGAAGATAAGGGCATATCTAAGCGAGACAGGCAGCGGGCTATTCGGCTCAAAAATGCCAAGAGTATAGGGATCATAGAGAAAACATACCACATCGTTTCGCAGCTTGGTAAGCCCTTGCTGCGTCCAGGAAGCAGCGGAGTCCCGGTGCTTTGCAATCCCCAGGTTTGGCAACAAAGCGGCTTGCCCTGCCACGGAATCACAGCACCGGTTGCAGAATGCGTTTGCGGTATAGAAAAGATGGAGCTGCGTAAAGCAAGGCAATGTTTGCAGGAACGGGAGCAGGGGTTCCGTCCACCCGGGCATATACTGCCAATCGATACAGGGAATGGATAGATCCTGCACCGCACCCGCGATTGCGCGTGGCAGAAAAGCATTGTACATACGTTGGTACGCACGTTTTTGCCCGACCAGGCGCCGGAGATTCCGCGCATATAGCGCGGGGTCCGGCATCACCCCCTTGAACGCAGCGCTTGACGGTACCTGGGAAGGCGTGTAAACAATTTGATTGAGATCCTGGGCCAGTACCATCATTGGCTCATAGCACTGCAAAGCACAGTGAGGAACATGGGCGAAACGGACTGGGCGTGAAGGTCGCGGCAAAACACGCGCGCGGCCCGCTGCCCGTCCGCATACCCGAGCTCAAAACGGCCGGATTGCGGGGAAAGGGAGCGCCCCTTACGGCCGTCCACAATATGTATATCCGGCACATTTTCAGCCGGATACAAGGCTTTCAGCGTTTGCTGGTCCAGATACCGTTCCGAGGAGATGGGCAGGGACGCCTCCTGAAATTCTGCTGTTTCCAACAGGGCTTGCATCGCATGGTACCCGTTTTCTGTCAGCATATCGTACAGCGCGTCAAGAACCTCACCAAACCCCTCCCGGAACCCATCGGCATAGTCCGGCGTATCGATCCGGATAAATGCAAACCCTTGCGCTTCCAGCATACAGGAATTCTCATAACAAAAGGCCGATTTGCATGCCAGGGAACGGGGGTTAACCAATATATAGGCGCTTTCCATATAGCTGTCGTACTCTTCAAGCGCTTCCCTGGGATCTTTGTACCAGCGCCTTAGCTCCGGCAAAGAAGCAGCGGCAGATACCTCGTTTTGCAGTTGAAGGAAATGTGCCGCGCAGGGCGTATCCGATGGCAGCGTTCCGGCGTCGATCCGCCCATCGGCAATCAAGCTGGAAAGCGCGTGCCAGGCATGGTAGAACGCCCGGGCATACGCGGCGTCTTTGGTCTGGAAAAAAGGAACATATTCGCTGGCCAGAGCATCCTCGTACTGAGCCTTGGTTTCAACAATGGTAAGCAAAGCACCGTGGCGTAAGAATAAAAACATAACGGCCTCCTTTAAGTATAGTTCCAGTTGGTCATCAGCCCTGAGGGACTGATGGATAGAACATGCTTTGTGGTATGACGGGCAAAAATACTGGTAAAGTCGGATAAGAGGTCCGCGTCAATATCCAAATCAAAAATGAGAAAGATGTCCGCTTTGCGAAACATCGCCATAAAATCGCCTGGAGATAGGGATAGTTTTTCAATGGCAATGGGATTTTGGATGTACTGAACGGATAACTTCTCCAGTTCATTTTCCACATACGGCAGCGCATAACAGCCGGCGTCGGCTAAAATGCGGTCGCACCCTTCGGCAATGATCCCTCCCAAGGTAAATCGAATTGAGCGGCGGAAATTATCCTCGTCAACGGCAAGGTCCTTTTCATCTACGAGACCTTCGCAGAGGCCCAGGCATTTCGGATCGGGCGAGAATCCAAACAGGATACAGGTTTTGGATGTGCTCATCAAATACCTCCTCATGGAATGATTTGTGATAACAGATAGGTACAAACAGCCTGATCTGTGGAGGGAATGGTGATGTAAAGGATGCACTGTTCTTTGTAGGCGTCGAGATAGGCGGTGAATCCATCATCATCCAGATAGCATCGGGCTGTGTACCCGCATACATTTTGGGAAAAGACAGTGCCGACCGTTTCCAATCGGAGCGTAGTGTCGTTTCCGGCATAATCGTTGTAATCCTCCAGCAAAACAAACTGAATGCCCTGATAGGCGTAGGTCGTGGAGATATATCCATCGTTGGCATCGACGCCGCCAACCTGCGTAATGCCGTCGGTCCGGATGGTAAAGGCAGGCGCCTGATGTTGTACCGTGACCGCCTGTGAAAAAAACAAGGATTTCACGGCAAAGCCAGCCGTAGGCAGCAGCACCGCCAGCATACAGGCAAGCAGGACGGCGCGGGGTTTTGTGCAGCGGGAGGAACGGTATTGCATTTGAGCGATATGCGCTTGCTTTTTGGCGTGTTCATGGGAAATCTCCGGCGCGCTGCGATAGAGTTCATCTGCGAAAATTTGGCCGAGAGTATGTTTTTGCCTATTCTTCATGCCCTGTCACCTCCTGCGCAGAACAGAGTATTTCCAGTTCACGGCATAACCGGCGGATGTTGGCGTAAGTCGTGGTATATTTTCCGCCCAGCATCGTGTTGATGTCCCGGATGGAAACGTCGAAGTACAGGTACAGCGCCAAGGCGTCCGCCCATTTGCCGGGCAAAGCTTCAATGAAATCCCGGACCAACAAACGGGCATCGGCATCGGCGGCAAAATCCGGTTGATAGCCGGAAAGCCGTTCTTCGAGTTTTGCAGGGTCCAGCAATTCTTCCGGCTTGGTGTAAAAGCGTTTGTGGTAACGCTTGATGACACGAACGGCGATGCACCGAATCCACGGACGGAATTTGGCAGGATCGCGCAGCGTATGAAAACTTTTGTACGCTTCGATGGCGATCACTTGCATCAAATCATCGGCGTCGCTTGCGTGACGGACAGAGGACAGGACCAACCGAAACACGTAGTTGCGGTGTTCTGTCCATAATGCGGAGAAATCGGTCAAGTTTTTTTCACTCCTTTTGAATTTTCGTGGATGAAAGCCACACGTTGTATGTGACCGGTCATCTCAACCGAAAAGGAGTGAAAAAGGTGAAAGAGCAACCAAAGAAGAAATCAACCCGAACCAAGCTCGTTTGCTGCCTGCTCGCCGCGCTCATGCTGACGGCCTCAACATCAGCGATGGCGGCGCCCGTAACAGAACCAAGCAAGGATCAGGCGCAACAGACGGAAAGCGTGCAGCCCCGTGTAGCGGCAAACATTCGGAATTATGTGACCAAATATTCCAATACGCAGCTCAAGGTGCACGTATCCGTTGTGCTCAATGCAGCCAAAGCAACGAATATCACCGCCCAGCTTCAGCGGTGGAACGGCAGCCAATGGCTGACGACAAACACGTACATGGCGTCGGGGAACGATATACATACCTACCTGATCCGGTACGCCAACGCGCCCAAAGGATACCAATACCGGGTGCATGCAGTCATCACCGTCAACGGGTTAGGCACCTACGTGTCCGATTCCCCGACGTATTCTTGGTAACTTAAACGCAGCGGGATGGCCGGTCACTTTCTTTTGTACAGGAAACGTCCCAGACTGCGGGTATGGAACGCTGCATATTGGACAGCCAGATTTTTGAGAAAAGGAAGCTGTTCTTCCGTTAAACCGTACCAGTACAAAAGATACAAATCCGGCGCCCATTGCATATCGTTGTACAACGCAAGCAGGGCGCTGCCAAGAGAAGAAATTCGATACTGCAAGCGGGAAGGATCATAGCCGTTTGCTTTGGCGTAATGAACGATGGGCATGGGATGGGCGTACAAATCTTTGAGGATTTGAATGTCCTCCTCCATAAAGATGGAGAAAAGATGGCAGCGAAAGGTGAGGCGGCAGCCGGTGAGCCGCCAATGCATTGCAGCTGCCAATTTCGCGTAATGACGGGAACCGCCGCCGGATACCCCGATGAGCTTTTCAAGGGCGTCCGAGGCCCGGATGGATTGGACAAATGAACTCAATGTACTTGTGATCCTGCTAGTTGTCGTCTGGTAATGTTCCGCTGTTTTCTTCCATACTTCCCCGCTTTGGAGCAGCGAGGGGTCTTCCCAGGAGAGGGACAGCGCATAGACCATGTAGGCGTATCCGCGATGGGTAGGACGCAGGTGCAGGCTGTCCATGAGCTGGCAGATGGACCGCTGCGGCTCTTGCAGCGATGCGTAATCATGAAACTGCCATTGCCTTTCCAACAGTTCGCGCAAAACGGCGACGCGTTCAGGGCAAAGGTTGTACCAATACAGAAGGTAGGCGCTAGATGCGCCGGCGTCCGCTGCATATACCGCTTTTTTCGCAGTGTCCCGGGCGCGCTGGTATCTGCCGATCAACGATTTGGGCTGGAGGCCCAGCCGTTCAGATAGCGCCTGTGGCTGTGTTTTGTAGTGCAAAAGCAAATCATAATCATCTTCAGAGATGGCGTGGCGGAGCTGGAAGCGCAGCTTGGGACGGCGGCCGGTCAGATACGCCACCGCACAGAACAGGAAGCGTTCGGGGTGAACGTCCCAGCCGTCCGTGCCGGTGAGCGTTCCCATCAGCGCGGTGTTTTGCGCCGAGCAAAGCGCCTTTTTAACCATGGACGCCACCGTAGAGGTATATAGGTCGTTTGAAACGGCGTAACGATAAAAGAGCCGATGCGTTTCCAGCAATGCCGGCTGCCCCACCGCCAGCGCCAGCACGTCTGCCAGACGTTTGCTGTTATACACAGGCATGATTTGCAAGTCGTCTAGGAAAGATTGGATGTCACTACGCATAAATAAGCCCCCCTTTCCTAACACGATTCAGAATGATTTTTTCAATTATGGATAGAATAATCATTGGATTTTTCACGAGTGATTCTATGACAATGATAGGATAAAATGCGATACTTTTCAATAAAAAATTACTCGCAATTTATCTAGCCTGCCAATTTAGAATGAATTCGTGGGAGTACAGATAAAATGCAGTTATATGAAGTGACAAAATATGTCCTGAATCGTATTACGGAATTGAGATTGAGTAGGGAAGGATTGACAGAATCTCAGTTGAGTAGGGCATTGGGGCATAAGGGAAAATATTTAAGTACGATGAATGCGGAGCAAAAGATGGTATCTTTTCCTACGCTTTTGAAAGTTTGTGATTATTTTCAGATCACATTGGAGGACTTCTTTTCCGAGGCGTATAAGGGGAGTGCATCAGCAGAGTATATTACCCGTAGAATAGAAGAAATTGTAGATGAAGAGGACATGTTTGAGATTTTGAAAATTCTAGAAACATTGGATAAAGAGGATGTTAAGGCCTTATTAAAAATACATAATAAGAAAGGCGAAATCCACGAATAATCGTGGATTTTGATTTATCCAAAAAGCGATATATTTCTAAAGAAAATAACTCGCAGCTTATCTCGCCGCCCATTTTAGAATGGTAAGCGAGGAGTGTTGTCGTGGATATACATGAAACAACAAAATATGTCCTGGAACGCATCACAGAATTGCGATTAAGCCGGCCTGGGCTGACAGAATCCCAGCTAAGCAAGGAATTGGGCCATAAGGCCGGTTATTTGGGAACGATGAACGCAGAGCAAAAGATGGTATCGTTCCGAACCCTTTTGCGAGTGTGTGATTATTTTCAAATAACATTGGAAGATTTTTTCTCCAAAGCGTACAAGGGGAAAGCATCGGTTGAGTATCTGGCAGATCGTTTGGAAGTTTTGTTGGATGATGAGGATATATTAAAGATGATCAAATTGCTGGAGATTATGGATAAAGAAGATTTACAGGGCTTGCTGCGCCTGGGTGACAAATTTGTAAATGCGAAATAAAATCCCTCATTGTGGAGGGATTTTGTTTTAGCTGGGAGTGAAAGCGATGATCCGATATACGCCCTGATGGGAGACAATGAAGAAAAGAGGGGCAACGACGTATACCTTGCGGATAAAAGAGGGAATGAGCCATGCTACGGTGCAGAGACTGTAAAAGGATATGCCGGTATCAACGCATACACTTGAGGAGTATGTTCCAGACAAAAAGGAGTAAAGGGCCCTATATAAAGGGCCTTTTGTTTTTTTGTACAAACAGAGGAGTATGGTATAATGCACATAGTATAGGAATTTTAGAACAGAGGAAGATTGGTATGGCAAAGGTATATACGGTCATCGGCGGCGTCAACGGGGCAGGAAAGTCCAGCTTAACAGGCGTATTGAAAAAAGAACGGGATGACCTTGGCATGATCATCGACATTGATAAAATGGCGTCGCTCAACGGCTGGGCGCCTATTCAGGCAGGAAAGCAAGCGTTAGCGTTGATGGCAAACTATTGTGAAAGGGGCATTTCCTTTACCCAGGAAACAACGCTTTCCAGCCATCAGGTAGGAAAGATGGTTCGGAAGGTGAAAGAGCATGGTTATGAGGTCCATCTGTTTTACGTTGGGATTTCTTCGGCAGAGGAGTGCTTAAAGCGCATTGCGAACCGTGTGGCCAAGGGCGGGCACGATATACGGGAGGAAGATGTGCGCCGGCGATTTGCCCGGCGGTTCGATGTGCTGATCGACATTTTGCCGTATTGCAACGAAGCCAAGTTTTATGACAATGAAAACGGCTTTGAAATGATAGCAGAATACCAAAACGGGGACTTCATGCGGATCAGCGGGGAAATGCCTGGTTGGTTTTGGGAAATGGAAAAGCAATACAACGCGGAGAGATGAAAAATGCGCTGATTCTTCAGCGCATTTTTGATAAACAACAATTCTATGATTGAGTGATGGAGGGATACAGATGAAGATTTACGCGTACATTTTGCCTCATGACACGGGATTTGCACCTTGCTATGCAGACGGTATATGGACCTTGGCTTGCTGCAAGCCGCAGATGAGACGTAATATTTATAAGCTTTGGCATTCCGCTCCAATATATAAAGCACAGGAAGAAGACATCTGGGTGATGGGAATGAAGCATGGAGACAAGACGGAGGATGGTTTTTCCTCTTACATTGTGTACGCGGCAAAAATCAAAGAGGTTTTGAATCGAGAACATTATTTTGATGAAAAGGGCGAGTTTGCCGATAGGGCAGATTGTATATATACAGGGGTACCAAAATCGGAGGAAAACCCAAGCGCTGGGCTTATAGACAGGCCGCAAAGGTTTTATCGGGGCATCCCATCTGAGCATGAATTGCCAGAAAATCCAACGAAAGAACAGATAGAGCGAGCATCAAAAGATATTAAAGGAAATTGCGTGCTGTACTCGGATCATTTTTTCTATTTTCATAAGGATAAGGAGCCCGAAAAGGTATGGAATATCATGGAATTTGCCCACGAGAAATGCAAGGCACGCAGGCCGGGAGATTATTTCTTTGCAAATAAGGACAGGGAAGGACGCTTTTGGGATAAAAGCAAAGAGGAAGAATTTAGATGTGCGATGGAAGAATTGAAAGATGATAGCAGAATTTTTTGCCCAAGGAAGCTGACGCCGATAGATTACAAAAGGGATGAAGAGCATAGCAAGGATGGGTATACGGGCAAGCTATCTGATCATGCGAAATCGAAGCATTGCGGAGGGTGTGGTAAAAAAAGAGCTCCACGCAGAAAGAAAACATGTGAATAAAAGGCCGGTAGATCCGGCCTTTTATAATTCGTTTTTTAATAGTTCCAGCGCGTTTTGTGCCTGTGGAGAAAGGGAACATGTGTCATCGAATAGACCATCGGCCCATTGAGTCGCTAAATCTGCGTCCATTTGGTCAAAGGCCATCAAAGCAGCAAGCGCATGCGCTCGATAGCCGTATTCGTTCAAAACAGCCTCGCAAAAGCTTTCAGGGGTAAAGCCCCTTTCCTTTTTTCGATTTTCCAACAACGCAGCTAAATCCATGACAGCATTCCTCCTGGGGCTTCATTATACCATAATGGAATAGGGAAGGAACGAACTGACATTTTCTTCCAATCGATTCCCAACTTTCCAAATTTTCAAGATACAAAGCGTTATATTGATAGTGTCAAAAGAACGGGGGAAAAGACTGAGAGGCGAACTTTCCAAACATTCAAGATCCGATGCGCTATCATGATAGTGTCGAAAGATGCGGGAGGTTCAAAGGGCAAATATTCCTTACAGCAGACCCAATTCATCTATACAAAGTTCTTGCCGCGGCAGGGACTTTTTCTTTACACAAAAGCTGCGATGGGGGGAAGAAATTTGCAATCGATGAGCGTTTCAACAATCTTACAGCTATTGCAGACGGGATCGATCCTGCTGGGTATTTTCGTAGCATTGAGCACGCTGCGCGGCCGAAAGGACCAAGAGGTGAGCAAGATAACGGAAATACAAACGGATATTCGGTACATCAAGGAAAAGGTGTCCGAAATAGATCGAATCGACCGAAGGCTGACAGTAGCGGAGGAAGCGATCAAGCATCACGCTGAACAGAGTGGACTGGGATAAACGATGTGGGAGCGGTGTTTGATACTGGCGGTATTGGTAGAAGCGGTTTGGGAATCGGTAAAGCTGCTATGGGAAAAAGGGCGTTTCAATACAAACCAATTTGGTGCAATGTGTATAGCGCTTTTGTTCTCCCTAGCGACCGATACCCGGCTGTTGGAGGCTGTGGGCATAACGGTGGCCATACCGTTGTTGGATGGGATTTGTACCGGTCTTTTGATGAGTCGTGGGAGTAATTTTGTGCACACGCTGTTTGACTGGGTGAAAAACAAGACGAAAGCATGACAACCATGGCGTTATGCCGGCTGAACAACAGGGATACGGGGGGAAGAAGAGGAGCCTTTTGCTGCGGCGCGCACAGCGGGGGCGGTGGTTCTTTTTGACGGTTCCTGCAGCCGGCAGGCGCCTTTTATATCCCTAAAAAACAAAAAGGAGAAAAACAATATGTTGTTAAAAGAAGGCGACACGGGAGCAACAGTTGCAAGCTTGCAACGAGGTTTGAGGATGATGTGCTGCGATCCGAACGGTTTGGACGGCATTTTTGGCCCTGGCTGTACGGCAGCGGTAAAGAAATTTCAAAACAAAATGGGCATTGAGCCGGCAGACGGCATTTGCGGAGACGATACCTGGAATACTCTGGTAAGCGAAATCTATGAGATCCAAATCATTTTATCTGCAAAGGGCTATGATACAGGCGGCAATGACGGGAAAGCCGGCCCGAAAACCTATGAAGCTGTTTTACAGTTCCAGCGGGATAACGGCCTGACGGCCGATGGCATGGTAGGCGACCAGACATGGGCTAAGCTGATGGCTATGGGTGATGGCACGGGTGGTACAGCCGGTTTGCCGTTAAAGCAAGGCTCTCGCGGCAGTAAAGTGCTGTGCGCGCAATATGCATTGCGCATTTTGTGCTGTTCGCCTGGTACGATTGACGGTACTTTTGGGAGCCGTACTTACAACGCGGTCAAAAAATTCCAAAGCAGCAACGGATTGGCTGCTGATGGCATTATTGGAGAAGCGACATGGGAGAAACTGTGCACGGAAATCCAAAATATCCAACAGGCATTGAAGAATAAAGGATATGCGATTTTGGTAGATGGGCTGGCCGGCTTGGACACCTACGAAGCGGTCATGCAGTTCCAAGCGGACAACGGCTTGTCTAAGGACGGACAGGTTGGCGCGGCAACCCGTGAAAAGCTGTTTGGTACGGCAGGCGGGGGCGTAGATGGCTTGCCGCTGAAAGAAGGACAGAGCGGGGAGATGATTACGTTCTTACAGAGGGCCCTTCGTATTGCGGTAATCAACTGCCCCATTACCGGTACCTTTGATGCGGAAACAAAAACGTGCGTGATTCGTTACCAGGGGCGCAACAGCTTGACAGCGGACGGCATCGTAGGCGTAAAAACATGGGAAAAGCTGCGGGAGAACGTGAGAAGGTATCAAACTGCTTTGCAGAATAAAGGCTATGATGTAGGCGGGATCGATGGTATCGCGGGGGATAAGACATACAACGCGATTTTGAAGTTTCAATCCGATAACGGCTTGGATGCGGACGGCATGTGCGGAACGCAGACGCAAACCAAGCTGTTTGGCGCTTCCCAAGGCGGCGGTACGACATCCAGCACGCTCAAACTCGGTTCCAATGGTTCTTTGACCCGGTATTTGCAGATCATGTTGAATAAAATGGGGTATCCAATGTCCGTGGATGGTATTTTTGGGACTACCACAGAAAATGCTGTAAAAGATTTTCAGAGTAAAAACGCCCTTACAGCAGATGGGATTGTAGGCAATGGAACTTGGAAAAAATTATTTGAAAAATATAAAGTACCGGCGAGCGGGACAGGTATTGTAAAATTTGTCAATGTCGCTAAGCACGAGGTGCGGGTAGGATTCCATGAGGATAATGGCAACAACATCAATCCGTATGGACAGTGGTATGGAAATCAGGGACAAGCATGGTGCGCGTCGTTTGTATCATGGTGTGCTTACCAGGCGGGTATCTTGAATACGACGGTGCCGAAGTATCACTACACGCCTACCGGCGCGGCATGGTACAGAAATCGTGGAAAATATCATAAGCGAAGCTCCGGCTATACGCCTAAAGTTGGCGATACGGTGTTCTTCTTTGATCCATCCAAGGGGCGTATTGCGCATACGGGGATTGTGACTAATATAACGAGCACGGTGGTTTACACTATTGAAGGGAATGCCTCTGATGGTGTGATCGAGCGCAATTATAGCCGTTCTGACAGCTATATTGACGGATATGGTAGCAATGGTGGAGAAACCACTATAACGGCGAACCCACCGACTCATATCCAAGATGTGATTCCTTTTATTCGAGAAATAGAAGATATCTTAGCTGATATGGGGGAGTCTACACAGGATATAGCAACAGGAGTCTGCGACTTTCTAAGACGGAATTGCTACAATGGTGCGGAGATAGATGAATGGGGGGATCGAATGGAGTGGAGCATTGCTATTAAACCTATTGTTATGGAAGATATGATGGTTGTTATAAATAGACTTGGTACGAAAAAAAATGAGTGGATAAAAGATTACATTAAGAAAAATCCTACTCTACTCAACGCAGATGACAATATGAAGATGGATTTACCGCATTTTAGTGCTGTAGCAGAAGCATATATACTGGATAAATATAGAACTATCCATACTATTCCGCCGCACTGGTGTGGTTGGGGTGGTGACTTGGCATCCGCTGCATATGATTTGGAAAAGCTAAACCCAGAAACACAACAAGAGGCCGATGCCGATGCAGCAGCACATATTTGTAAAGAAACTGGTCGTTTCAACCTGAGTGATATTCCCTGCGATGCAGACGGATATAAGATTGCATTGAGAACGATTGATTATATCGAAAGTGGGAACAATCATGCTCTTTCAGATTCTATGGTTTATTATTACACGAGTAATGATGTACACCGACGCGCTCATCATTTTATCAATGACTTTGGCATCTCTAATTCTGAAAATGCCACTTATGATGCGATTAGAACAAAAATCGTTGAAAAGATGGATTCAGAAATCCTTTGGGGAACTAAAGGCAAATTGAATAACGGCAAGAAAGCGACAACTGTACATAGGGAAGCGCTATGCCGTGCCTTTGCAAAATATTGTATTGAGCATAGGTAAAGAAAAGGACGCCATTAGGCGTCCTTTTTTATTTTACGTTCAAACGGGCAGACAAGCGATAGATCCGATGAAGATTACCCTTTACGGTATCATACTGGTAAAGGTGTCCCTCAAAAAAGTATAGTTCACAGTAAATGTTATCCAGTGCAAGCTCCTTTTTTAGATTTTTTCCATCTGCTGCATCAATGCGATAAAGAGGATAGGTATCTGTGTTGTTTTCTTTATCGCCTTCAAAAAAAATATATTGCCCCGTATAGTATATGCGGCTGTCGGCGGGGATTCCCTCATACAAAAGCTTGTTCGTTTTTCCAGACAAAGCATATAAATTTCCATGATCTACGTATAACAAAGAAGAAGAAACGAAAGGAAACCATTTATCCGGAACAGAGGGACATATAATTTCAGCCCCTGGTTCAGGAGTATACTCAATATGTTTACAAAACACAGCGGAAGCTCCCGCTGCATTGTATGCTTCATAGTACAGCCAGTAGTCATCACGATAACCAAACACAGGGTTGGAAGCCTCTGCGCGGAGGAGCCCCTGATCGTTTTGAATCCCATCAAAATCGAAGACGCCGGCTTCATATATCTTGTTATCCTCTGTCATATAAAGCAGGCTGGAACCAATGATAAAAATATAGGGACAGTGATCGCGGATGTGTTCATTGATCGTCCCGCTATCGTTTACACGCCAAAGATTGTTATCATCATCCACGTAATAGATCCATTCTTCGCCGGTAGTTTCATCCAAGTATAGATTCATGCATCTAGCAGAATTGTCTGTCAATCGGACGGATTTGATACCGCCTGCAGACTCCTTATAGATACCGGGCTGCTCGCCCTCTTTATAGATATACCAATAGGAATAGGGATTTTGCTTTACGAATCGGCCCGTAGTATTGAATTGATTGTATGGGACCCCGGTACCAAATTTAGAGCCTGAACGCTCTAGAAATCCGCCTTCCTGCATATAATAGGGCGGTGGAGCGAGAAAAGCAAAATAACAGACAACAAGGACAATGGCTATCAAGAGAAAAATGCCGGTTCGCTTCCAGGTAATCATCGAGCACTCCTTTTTTATGTAGCTTGTTTTATGCAATTTGATTGGTATTTCGGATACCTAAATTAGCCTTGTGGAGAAAGATTTGAATGCGTATTCCAGTATATGAATAGTGAACATCCCTGATTGTATTTTTTGTTTCCCTTGTATGTATCTCTATAATACTGAAGAAACTAATATGGAAGGAGTTTTCGACATTATTCGTATGAAATCTGAATATAATTGGCGAATTTCACCTAAAAATAAATAGGAAAGCGATCCTTTATGGAAAAGGACTGTGTCGTGCTTTTGCAGATGTCTTGAACGCTAAAAAATAAAAGAGGGCCTTGGGCCCTCTTTTTTTATCCATAAATATAAGGAAAACCTAAGAACATAACGATTTCA
>OIWS01002126.1_pt1 | contig 17114 bp, 18 predicted proteins | sample 1587611 | NCBI WGS metagenome assembly OIWS01 (sample SAMEA3888919, study PRJEB22519) | human gut metagenome | biome: human gut; feature: human-associated habitat; material: faeces | place: Denmark | collected 2010 | reverse complement strand
GCAGCGGGGATAGAGTGAAAGGGGCAAAAAGCCCCTTTCGCGTTCCATCAAGCAGGTTTTTGAACTGATCAAGTTCAGAAACCTGGACAAAGCAGCGGGGCGAAAAACCTTTTTCGCCCCGCTGCGGACGCTGCTTTGCGGCAGCATCCTTTTTGTCAGGTTTCCATGTTCCGCAAATCTCAGCGGTCTTCCCGGAAATAGGGCAGGCCCAGCGAAGCGGGCGGCTGCTTTTCCTTGTTGTTGCGCATGCTGGAGATGACCAGCACGATCACCGTCACCACATACGGCAGAATCTTATAAAGCTGTGTCGGGATGAACGGGATGATGAGCCGCAGATAGAGGATCATCAGCGCACCGAAGAAAATCGAACCCCAGATCGCCGACAGCGGATGCCACATACAGAAGATGACCAGCGCCACGGCCAGCCAGCCCACGCCGGAAAGGCCCTCGTGGTTCCACACGCAGCCGGCCGTCGTCACGATGTAGACCATCCCGCCGATGGCGGAGATGCCACCGCCGATGATCGTCGCCAGATACTTGAATTTTGTCACGTTGATGCCCGCGGCGTCCGCGGTCGCCGGATTTTCGCCGACCGAGCGCAGATGCAGCCCCGTCCGCGTCTTGTACAGGAACCACCACATCACAACCGCCAGCACCAGCGCCAGATAGAAGAACAGGCTGTGACTGAACAGCAGCTTGCCCGCCACCGGAATGTCCTGCATGGCCTGTGGGAAGAAAGACTTCGAGAAAAATTCCTTCAGATGGTTGCTCAGCGCCACATAGCCGCCCTGATGCACGCGCATGTATTCGCCGGTAAACTGCCCGACACCCGTGCCGAAGATCGTCAGCGCCAGACCCGTGACATTCTGGTTGGCCCGCAGCGTGATGGTCAAGAACGAAAAGATCAGCGAAGCGATCGCACCCGCGGCAAACGATGCCGCCAGCGCAATCAGCAGCGCCACCGCCGCGCTCGAGTTGGCCTCGCCGACGGCCTGCTCATAGTAGAACACGCCGCCCAGGCCAAACGCGCCGCCCATAAACATAATGCCCTCGACGCCGAGGTTCAGGTTGCCGGAGCGCTCCGTGAGCACTTCGCCCAGCGTGCCGTACATCAAAACCGTGCCGAACGTCACAGCTGCCGCGATCAAAGCAATGATCGTACTCATACCTTCGCGCCCTCCTTTGCACCGGACTTGCCGCGGAAAATGATCTGATAGTTGATGAAGAATTCGCATCCGAGCATGCAGAACAGCAAGATGCCCGTGATGATGTCGGAGATCGACGTCGGCACCATCAGCCGCGTCTGCAGCGTCTCGGCGCCCTTCGTCAAAATCGCCAGCATCAGCGAAATGATAATCATCGCAAATGCATTGAGCTGCGAGAGCCACGCGACCGTGATGGCCGTAAAGCCGTTGCCCGCCGCGACGGTGTCCGAGAGCGTCATGTTCGCGCCCGAGGCCACCATAAAGCCCACCACGCCGCAGATCGCACCGGACAGGAACATCGTCCGCATCATGATCTTGCCGACGTTCATGCCGGCATAGCGCGCCGTGTTGATCGAATCGCCGATGACCGCGATCTCATAGCCGTGCTTGGTGTAGCGCATGTAGATGTGCATGAACACCACCAAGACCAGCACGATGATCCATCCGCAGTGTACGCCGAACACCTTCGGCAGCACAGCGGCGGAGTCAAAGTTCGGGATGATCTGCGAACCGGGCCGCCCTTCCCACGGGCCGCCCTTCAGCCAGCGGACAATGCCGATCATGATGTAGTTCATCATGAGGGTAAACAGCGTCTCATTCGTGTTCCACTTGGCCTTGAAAAAGCCGGGGATAAACGCCCAGATGCCGCCCATCAGCGCCGCAGCCAAACCCATCACGATCAAAAGCAGCCAAGAGGGCATCTTGTCATACCAGAAAAGCGCGAAGTAGGACGCGGCCATGGCGCCCGCCGTGATCTGGCCCTCGGCGCCGATGTTCCAAAACCGCATCTTAAAACATGGCGCAATGGCCAGCGCCGTGCCCAGCAGCGGCACAGCCAGCTTGATCGTCTGGCGGATGGCCGTCTTTTTGCCGAGCGCGCCTTCCACAATCGTGCCGTAGGCCTGGAATGCGTTCGAGCCCTCCGGCAGCGCAATGCTCATCACCAGTCCGCCCAGCAGCAGCGCAACCAGGATCGAGCCCACGCGGATGCACCAGGCCTTCCACGGCGCCATAAGGTCCCGTTTGGCCAGGCGGATGAGGGGCGTCTTTGTTTCATGCTGATTCATTCTGCATCCTCCTTCCCGCCGACCTTGGTCATCATCAGACCGATCTCTTCCTTCGTGGTCGTCCGTCCGTCCACAATGCCGGACACCTTGCCGCCGCAAAGCACCAGAATCCGGTCGCACAGTTCCAGCAGCACGTCGAGGTCTTCGCCGACATAGATAACGGCGGCCCCGCGCATTTTCTGCTCGGTCATGAGATTATAGATGGTGTAGGAGGTGTTGATGTCAAGGCCGCGCACGGCGTAGGCGCTCATCAGCACCGACGGGCTCGACGCGATTTCGCGCCCGACGAGCACCTTCTGCACGTTGCCGCCCGAGAGCCGGCGTACCGGGAATTCCGTCCCCGGCGTCACAACCTCGAGTTCCTTCCAAACCTGCATCGCCAGATCGTTCGGATCCTTCCGGTTGACAAATGCGCTCTTGCCCTTCCGCCACGAGCGCAGCATCATATTGCCCGTCATGCCCATCGACCCAACCAGACCCATGCCCAGCCGGTCTTCCGGCACGAAGGCCAGCGCCACGCCAGATTTCTTGATCTGCATCGGCGTCTTGCCGATCAGCTCGCGCGCCTCACCGTCCACGGGCGTGTAGACGATGGAGGCCCCGGCGACGGTCGGGTGGAGCCCCGCGATGGCCTCGAGCAGCTCCTTCTGTCCGGAACCCGCAATGCCCGCAATACCCAAAATTTCGCCGCCCATGGCCGTAAACGAGACGTCGTCGAGCTTCTTCACGCCCTCCGCGTCCAGACAGGTCACATGCTTGAGCTCCAGGCGCGGGATGGGATTGTCATATTTCGGCCGGTCGATGTTCAGCGTCACCGCATGCCCGACCATCATATCCGTCAGCGCCTGCGGGCTCGTCTCCGCCGTCTTGACCGTCCCGATGTACTCGCCCTTACGCAAAACCGCAACCTTGTCCGAAAGCGCCATGACCTCATGCAGCTTGTGCGTGATAATGATGATTGCCTTTCCGTCCGCGCGCATGTTCCGCAGCACCTGGAAGAGCTTGTCCGTCTCCTGCGGCGTCAAAACTGCCGTCGGCTCGTCCAGAATCAGCACGTCCGCGCCCCGGTACAAAACCTTTACGATCTCCACGGTCTGTTTCTGCGAGACCGACATGTCGTAGATCTTCTGCGTCGGGTCGATGTCAAAGCCGTATCGGTTGCAGATTTCCTGCACCTTTTGGTTCGTCGCGGCCATGTCGAGCTTCTGGCCCTCGTGCAGGCCGAGCACAATGTTTTCCGCCGCGGTAAACACGTCGATCAGCTTGTAATGCTGGTGGATCATGCCGATCTTGTTGTCAAATGCGTCCTTCGGGCTGCGGATCGAGACCGGCTTGCCCCCAATCAAAATCTCCCCGTCGTCCGGGAAATAGATTCCTGCGAGCATATTCATCAGCGTGGTCTTGCCGCTGCCGTTCTCGCCGAGCAGGGATAGGATCTCGCCATAGTTGATAGTCAGATCAATCCCATTGTTGGCCACAACGGTGCCGAAGCGCTTGGTGATGTGTTTCAGTTCAATCGCGCAAACAGTTTCCAAGGCTGTCATCCTTTCTTTTCAGGCTGCGAACACCTTATAATGGTAATCCCATTGTATCATATTTCAGCTTTCAAGTAAATGAAAACCGTCCCGCAATTCTGCAAAAATCTGAAGCAGAAAACTTGGAGAAAATCAACAAAGTGTTAGTGGACCTAAAAAATATTTAGTGCAACCTGACCATACATCGCATCAAAACTCTCAAAAAGAAGCGTCATTGCGAACCAGCGCGCACGCTGGCGCGGCGATCCCGCGGATATTCCCGGAGGCGCAAAGGGCGCACCCGCCCCAAAGGCCCCCTCTACCGGAGGGGGCTGTCGCCAAAGGCGACTGGGGGAGCCTCGCCGCAACGGAGAAAGCCTCCCCCTCCGGGGGAGGTGCCCCGATGGCACAGCGGGGCGGAGAGGGCCGGCATGCACGAATACTATTTTCTGATTAAATTCTTTCATCAGAAAGGTTCCGCCTTTGGCGTAACCGATTCCGTGATTTTGATAAAATCACGGAATCTCGTCTCATAATGATCTTCATATTAAAAACTTCCATTCCATGAATGAAAGTTTTTAATGGAATATCCGTATAAAATCTTCCTTCGTACCAACCCAACCAGCCCCAACCCCCATACAAAAAGCCCCCGGAATACTCCGGAGGCTCTGATATTCAGATTCAGTTTTCCATCCGGAGCTTCCTGCCAAGCGGCCGCCCCGCGCCATCCAGCGCAAACACGCACCCATAGGCGCAGCTGCCCGCCGTACGGCCGGCTGCCGATCCGCCCAGCGCCGCCGCGCTGCGCAGACGCCCATCCGTACTGTAAAAAGCGGCAATCAACTGCGCATTCTCCGCCGCGCTGCCCAGGAGCCGGACATTTGCCTGCGCAAGCTCTGCGCCCTTTGCGCCTGCGTCCCAGCTCCAGCAAAGTTCCGCCCCGGCTGCTCCATACCGCCGCTGCGTCATCCGCTTCACAACCGCTCCGCCGCGTACCAGCGCCACGCCGCCGTCCAAAATCTGCATACCGAAGGCTGCCGTCTGCGCCGTCTCCCGCTGCTCCGCCTCCGGCATCCCCGGCAGATACGAATACAGCGCATATGTCCCGGTGGTCGTCGAGCGGAGCGCATAGTAAACTACGCCCGCCTCGTCCATCGCCGCCGCGTAGATCAAATTTGACGGCATCTCAAGCAGCGTCCCTTTCCGAACCAGCGCCTCATCCGAAAAATCCATCCCAAACGGCGCACAATAGAGCGTGTTCCCGCGAATCAGCCAGATCCCATCCTCCCGTACCGTCAGCGCCGTCGAAACGCCGCTGCGCGCAAACGGCTTCCTGCAGTCCACCGCGCTCAAATTCTCGGCTGCAGAACGATACTGCTTCCCGACCGTCGACCCGCTGCCAAACAGCAGCGTCCCATAGTCCACATGTCCCGGCACCCAGTCCGCCCCGCCCCGCGAGGCGTCGATCTGATACCAAGCTCCGTCCACCTCCGCCAGATTCCAGACGTGATACGTCTCACCGTATCGCCCCGCAACCACCGGGCAGTTCAGCCCGGCCTTCTGCGTCAGCGCCCGAAACGCGGCTGCAAACCCATAGCAGTCTGCCTTCCCTTCGATCAGCGCCTCGCACGCCGTGCCATAGCCCGCAGCGGGAACAATCGTGTTCGCCAGATAGCTGTAAATGCTCGTCAGCCGCTGGAGCGGCGACATTTCCTCCCGCACGCAGGCGTCATACGCCGCCTCCAGTGCCTGCGGATATCCCGTGCTGCCGGCATACCGCAGCGTCACGTTTAAAACCTTATCTTCCGACCCGAAAGACGGCGCCGCATCAAATTGCGGCGAAACGTCGATCCACCCCGCCGCCAGAATCCGCGCCCGCATGGCGGACATCGCCTCATCAACCTCGCCGTCCGTTCCCGTCAGAGTTACTTGAAATTTCGTCTCCCTCGCCGCGACCGCCGCGTTCAGCTGCTCCACAGCGACATCCGCCGTCCCGGCCAGTGCCAATGTGCTCAAAAGTACCGCCAGCAGCAGCACCAAAATTCCCCGCCGTACCTGCTTCAATGCACACCTCCTAACGTCCGCTCAGCCCTTCGTCCGCCGCCCACCGGCCTGCACCGCACAGGCGAGCATCCAAAGCGTGCTTCCGCCGTAGATCAAAAGCTCCCCGCGCCCTGCGCCGGCCATTGCCACGCCGCCGAAGAGCACGCCCGCCAGCGAGAAAAACTCCAGCTGCCGCCTCGACCCGTGGTTATAGCAGTACGCCGCTGCCTGATACGTCGCGATCATAAAGCAGATCAGCGCGAACAACGAAAATGCGTAATCCATGATCTGCGGATCGGTCGTCCAGCTGCGAAAATCGTAAAACAGTTTCGCCGCGTAAAACAGGACCGCCAAAATCAGGAAAAACGGCTGCGGCCGGCGCCCGCCGGCACGGCATACCGCCGCCGCGGCAAGCCCAACGGCCCCGACGATCCCCAGCATGTCCAGCGCCTTGCCGAACATCGTCCCGCCCGGCAGCGACAGAATGCAGCCCGCTGCGACCGCCACGGCCCCGAGCACACTCAGCACCGCATCCGACGGCAGCTTCCGGTACACGTCGGCATACGCCTCCCGTTTTTCCAGCGCCGCCGCGCCCAGCAAAAACAGAAGACACATCAAAACGGCAAAGGCCACCAGCGGTGTGCCGCTCCCGCCGCCGCGCAGCGTGACGTGAAAAAAATACCCCGCAATCCCGGCGATTACCGCCAGATACGGCAGACCAAACGAAACGGCTTTTCCTTGCATAAGGGGTTCCTCCAAGTGTGGTGAAAGTGAGAGATGAATGCTGTTGGGCGGGCGATGCCCACCCAAAGGCTCCCCTTATGAAAGGGGAGCTGTCACGGCGAAGCCGTGACTGGGGGAAAATCGCGTTACGACCTCCCCCGATCGCCGCTGGCGAGCCCCCCTCTTTGCAGAGGGGGGGCTATCCGCTGCGGCGGGCATTTGTTTAATATAGTATAGCATACCGCTGCGTTTTTTTACAGTCTCCGTCCTGAAATTTCCGAAATTTCGCTTCCCGGCAGAAAAAAGCGCGCCAAACGCAGGAAAATCCAAAATATTTCAAAGTTTTCCCTTGCTTTTTTGCCGGAACGGTGTTATAATTCCAGTATCTTGATAGTGTAAACTTGAGAGTGGGGAATGTTTCCCCACTCTTTCTTGCTGAAAAGGAGGAATTCCCGTGAAGATCACCGATCAGGTCCGGGCCTTTGCTGAGCCTGTGGTACAGGCGCACGGCTGCTCGCTCTGGGACGTGGAATACGTCAAAGAGGGCGGCGACTGGTTCCTGCGGCTCTACATCGACAAAGACGGCGGCGTCGACATCAACGACTGCGAGGCCATCTCCCGCGCGGTCGACCCCATCCTCGACGAAAAAGACCCCATCCCCGACAGCTACAGCTTCGAGGTCTGCTCCGCCGGGCTCGAGCGGGAGCTCAAGCGCCCGTCCGATTTTGCGCAGTTCCTCGGCAGCCCCGTCACCGTCAAGCTCTATCAGCCCAAAAACGGCCTGAAAGAGCAGCCCGGCGTCCTGATTGCCTATGAAAACGGGGCCGTCACCATCCGGCAGGGAGAAACAGAAGTCCGTTTTGAAAAATCCGAGGTCGCCCAGGTGCGGCTTCGCGTCGAATTTTAAAGGAGGAATCCGGAAAACATGAACGCAGAAATCTTTGCGGCGCTTGCCCAGCTCGAAAAAGAACGCGGCATCCCGCAGTCCTACATGCTGGAAAAGATCACCCAGGCTCTGATTGCCGCCTATAAGAAGGATAAAGAGGGCTATACCGACAATGTGTTCGTCGAGGTCGAAGACAACGACATGCACATGTACGTCCAGAAGGAGGTCGTCGATGACGTCCTCACGCCCGCGACGGAGATCTCGCTCGACGCGGCCCGCAAGATCAACAAGCATGCCGAGCTTGGCGACCTGGTCAATGTCGACGTCAAGACGCAGGCCTTCGGCCGCATCGCGGCCCAGACGGCCAAGCAGGTCATCATCCAGGGCATCCGCGAGGCCGAGCGCGGCATGGTCTTCGATGCCTTCTCCTCGAAGGAGCACGAAATCCTCACCGGCACCGTCCTTCGCATCGAACCGGCCACCAATGACATGACCATCCGCATCGGCGGCGGCAATGACCGGACCGACGCACTCCTCGCCGGCTCCGAGCAGGTGCGCACCGAGCGCTATAAAGAGGGCGACATGATCCGCGTCTATGTCGTTGAGGTGCGCCGCAGCAACCGCGGCCCGCAGGTCATCGTCTCCCGGACGCATCCGGGCCTTGTCAAGCGCCTGTTTGAGCTGGAGGTTCCCGAGATTGCTTCCGGCGCGGTCGAGGTCAAGTCCATCGCCCGCGAGGCCGGCTCCCGCACGAAGATCGCCGTCCATGCCACCGAGGCCAATGTCGATCCGGTCGGCGCCTGTGTCGGCCCGCGCGGCGGCAGAGTTGGCGCGGTTGTCGACGAGCTGCACGGCGAGAAAATGGATATCGTCGTCTGGTCGGAGGACCCCTGCCAGTTCGTCGCCTCGGCCCTCAGCCCCGCCGATGTTGTCTCCGTCACGCTCCTGCCCGGCATGGGCAAGGCCTGCCGCGTCATCGTCCCGGACGATCAGCTCTCGCTCGCCATCGGCAAGGAGGGCCAGAACGCAAGACTGGCTGCCCGCCTGACCGGCTATAAAATTGATATCAAGCCCGCCTCCCAGGCCGCCGAGTTCGAGCAGCCGGAGGAAGAAGCCGAAGCCCCGGCAGAGGCCACGGACGCGGCCCAGGCGCCGGAAACCGAACAAGCCTGAGCCTCATCGTGAGGAGGAACCGCCATGCAGAAAAAAATTCCGATGCGCCAATGTGTCGGCTGCCGCGAGATGCGGCCCAAGCGCGAGCTGGTTCGCGTCGTCAAATCGCCGGAAGGGGAGATCTCCCTCGATTTCAAGGGTAAGGCCCCCGGCCGCGGTGCCTACGTCTGCCCGAATGCCGAGTGCCTGAAAAAGGCCAGAAAGGCCCGTGCGCTCGAGCGTGCGTTCGATTGCCAGATTCCGCCCGAGGTCTACGACGCGCTTGTCGGGAGAATGGAGGCAGAGCATGGAACAGACGAATGAAAGCCGGGCCCTGCACCTGCTCGGCATTGCCCGCAAGGCAAACCGCCTGGCCATCGGTGAAGAGCCGGCCGGCATCGCCTGCCGCAGCGGCAAGGCGAGATTGCTCCTTGTCGCGTCCGACGCGGGCGAGCATACCGTCCGCCGCGCCCAGTCGTTCTGCCGCACCGGCAAGCCCGCCTGGACGCAGATCCCCTTCACCAAGGAAGCACTGGGCAACGGCCTCGGCTGCAACGCCTGCGCGCTGTGCGCGGTGCTCGATCCGGCGCTGGCCCTCGCCTTCCTCGAGGCCCTGAACCAGCCGCAGCAATACGAGGCCATCCTGCAGGAGCTGACGCGCCAGACCGCGCGCGTGAAAAAACGCCGGCAGGAAGAGAAGGCCCACAGAAACAACATCAAACATGGGAAGAAATAACAGGAGGTGACTGTATTGAGTATTGAAGTCAAGCAGAAAATCAAAGAAGTCGCCGACGATTTTAAGATGCCGGCCAAGCAGGTCATCGAGATCGTGGGCAAGTTTTTCGATAAGCCGAAAAGCAGCTCCCAAAACCTGACCGAAGAGCAGTTAAACGTCATCTTCGACCAGATCACCAAAGATCATCAGATCGATTCGCTCGAGCAGGTCTTTGCGGTAAAACCCGCCGCACCCGCTCCGGCGCCCGCGGCCCAGCCGCTCTCACCCGCAGCTCCCGCTGCGGCCGTACCCGCATCCGCACCCGCTTCTCACCCGCAGCGCCCCCAGCCGCAGCAGGGCCAAAATGCCCCCCGCCCGCAGGCGAACGCCGGTGACCAGAAGCAGAATGTGTCCACGCCGAGCGGACAGTCCCAGCAGCCCGCCAAGCCCAAGGAGCCCGAGCGCAAGCGTGAGCGCCGCGTGATCGACACCTCCGCCGTCACCGTCAACGCCGATCGCTACGACGACCGTGTCGACTCCCTCGTCTCCGAGCGCGTGCAGAATTATAAGGGCGGCAAGCAGAAGATCAACAGCAAAAACAACAAGCGCCAGCAGCAGGCGAGAAAGTTCGGCACAAAGTCCCGTTCCGAGGAACAGGAGAAAATGCGCCGCCTGCAGCTCGAAATTGCGAAAAAAGCGCAGCTTGTGGTCAAAATTCCAGACGAAATCACGGTTGGCGAGCTCGCCTCCCGCATGAAGAAGACCGCCGCCGAGGTCATGAAGTGCCTCATCAAAAACGGCGTCATGGCCACCGTCAACCAGACCATCGACTTCGATACCGCCGAGTTTGTTGCCGTTGAAATGGGCTGCAAGGTCGAAAAAGAGGTCGTCGTCACCATCGAAGAAAAGCTCTTCGACGACCATCAGGACACCGCCGACGAGCTCGTCACCCGTCCGCCGGTCGTGGTCGTCATGGGCCACGTCGACCACGGCAAAACCAGCCTCCTCGACTATATCCGAAATGCCCACGTCGCCTCCGGCGAAGCCGGTGGCATCACCCAGCACATCGGCGCTTACACCACTGAAATCAATGGTCAGCCCATCACGTTCCTCGATACGCCGGGCCATGCTGCGTTCACAGAGATGCGCGCGCGCGGCGCGATGTGCACGGATATTGCCATCCTCGTCGTGGCCGCGGATGACGGCATCATGCCGCAGACCATCGAGGCCATCAACCATGCGAAGGCCGCGGAGATTCCGATCATCGTCGCCGTCAACAAGATGGATAAGCACGGCGCGAACCCTGACCGTATCCTCACCCAGCTCACCGAGCATGGCCTGACGCCCGCAGAATGGGGCGGCGAGACCGAGGTCTGCAAGATCTCGGCCAAGACCGGCATGGGCATCGACGATCTGCTTGAGACCGTCATCCTGACCGCTGAGGTCGAAGAACTCAAGGCCAACCCGAACCGTGCGGGCAAGGGCTGCGTCCTCGAGGCGCGGCTGGATAAAGCGCGCGGCCCGATCGCGTCGCTCCTCGTCCAGAACGGCACGCTCCATCAGGGCGACCTCATCATCGCGGGCACGGCCGTCGGCCGCGTGCGTGTGATGACGAACGACAAGGGTGCGCAGGTCAAGGACGCGGGGCCCTCTATCCCGGTCGAGATCACAGGTCTTGCTGAGGTGCCCGCGCCGGGCGACGAATTCAACGTCGTCGCGGACGAACGCATGGCCCGTCAGCTCGTCGAGCAGCGCAAGCAGAAGATCAAGGACGACGCCAACAAGCTCAACCAGAAGGTTACGCTCGAGAGCCTGTTCTCCAAGCTGCAGGAGGGTGAGATGAAGGAGCTGAACCTCATCATCAAGGCCGACGTGCAGGGCTCTGCCGAGGCGCTGAAGGCGTCGCTCGAAAAGATTTCGAACGACGAAGTCCGCGTTCGCGTCATCCACACCGGTGTCGGCGCGATCAACGAGTCCGACATCCTGCTGGCCTCGACCTCGAACGCCATCGTCATTGGCTTCAACGTCCGTCCGAACGACCTGGCCCAGGCTGCGGCCAAGCGCGATAACGTCGACATGCGGATGTACCGTGTTATCTACGATGCCATCAACGAGATTTCCGACGCCATGAAGGGCATGCTCGCGCCGAAGTTCCATGAGGTTATCATCGGCCACGCCGAAGTGCGCCAGACCTACAAGGTCTCCGCCATCGGCACGATTGCGGGCTGCTACGTCAAGGACGGCAAGATCACCCGCGACGCCTCTGTCCGCGTGCTGCGCGACAATGTCGTCATCCACGAGGGCAAGCTCGGTTCGCTCCAGCGCTTTAAGGACTCCGTCAGGGAAGTCGCTGCGAACTATGAGTGCGGCATGTCGATTGAGAAGTTCAACGACATCAAAGAAGGCGACATCTTCGAGTGCTTCGTCATGGAGCAGATCAAACCCGAATAAGCCAGCACCGGCTCTTTTCTGCCAGAAGTTCGTTGCTGCGGACTCGACGTATACCCGATACGCCTTCGTCCGCGCGCCTTCTTCTGACAGAATATCTCTCGCCGCTGGCGGTGCGGAACGCTCTGTAGGGTCGTCCGCCCCTACAAAAGGGCCGATGGGGCATCGGCCAAAGGCATTTTTCATAAAAAGGAGGCTGTTTATGGCATCCAACAGAATTGGGCGCATCAATGAGGAGATCCAGCGGGAGCTGGCCGAGCTGATCCGGAATTTGAAGGATCCGCGCGTGCAGACCATGATCTCCATCACCCGCGTGGACACCACGCCGGATCTGCGCTATTCCAAAATTTACGTCAGCGTGCTCGAAGAGGCACGGCAGAAGGAAGCCGTCAAGGGCCTGAAGTCCGCGGGCGGCTGGCTCCGGCGCGAGCTGGGGAGCCGTCTGCAGCTCCGCTATACGCCGGAGCTGGTCTTCGAGCTGGACGATTCGCTGAAATATGGCGCGCACATGTTTGACCTGCTCACCAAACTGCAGGAGCAGGAACAGCGCACGGAGGACGGCCATGACGAGGGCTGAGACCGCCGCGTTTCTGCGCGAACATGACAACTATTGCATCCTGACGCACCGCCGCCCGGACGGTGACACCATCGGCAGCTCCGCCGCGCTCTGCCTCGCGCTGCGCGCGCTGGGCAAAACGGCCTGGCTGCTGCGCAATCCGCAGTTTACCCCGCGTTTTGCCGCGGTGCTGGGTGGACTGGTCTGCGAGAGCGTGCCGGACGGGGCGACGGTTGTCTCCGTCGACGTGGCTGCGCCGGATTTGCTGCCCATTGGGCAGGAAGCGCTGGCAGAGCGCGTGGAGCTGGTGATCGATCACCATGCGCGGAGCAGCGTCCCCGCGCCGCGCCGTCTGGTAGAGGCGGAGCGCGCGGCCTGCGGCGAGATCGTGTTCGGCTTGACAGAGGTGCTCGGCATCGGCTTGACGGCACGGATGGCGGAGGCCATCTACATCGCAGTTTCCACGGACACCGGCTGCTTCCAGTATTCCAACACCACAGCGGACACGCTGCGCATTGCCGCAGCCTGCGTCGACGCGGGTGCGCAGATCTATCCGATCAACAAGACATTCTTCGGTACGAAGAGCTTCGCGCGGCTGCAGCTGGAGTCGCGCCTGACCGGCTCCGTCGAGCTGTACGCGGATGGTAAGGTAGCGCTTTGCGCGCTGCCGCAGGCCTGGCTTGACGAGCTGGGCGTGGGGGAGGACGATGTCGACTCCATCTCCGGCTTCCCGCGTGCCATCGAGGGCGTCGAGCTTGGCATTATGATCCGTGACGTCGAAGACGGCAAGGGCAAGCTCTCGCTGCGCACAAGCGGAACCTATGATGCCTGCAAGCTCTGCCAGGAGCTCGGCGGCGGCGGCCATGCCGCAGCGGCGGGCGCGACGGTCGCGGGCGGCATCGAGGGCGCGAAGCGCGCCATTTTGGACGTGCTGCGCCGGAAAGGGATCATCTGAGGATGGCAAACGGCATTTTGATCGTGGACAAGCCCGCGGGCTGGACCAGCCAGGACGTGGCGGCGAAGCTGCGCGGCGTGTTCCATGAGCGGCGCATCGGCCACAGCGGCACGCTCGACCCGATGGCCACCGGCGTGCTCGTCCTGTTCGTGGGGCGGGCGACGCGGGCCGTCGAGTTCGCCGAGCGCGACAGCAAGGAATATCTGGCCGGGCTGCGCCTCGGCCTTGTGACGAATACGCAGGACACGAGCGGCGAGACGCTGGAAACCCATCCGGTCTCGGTCACGCGCGAGCAGCTGGACGCGGCGCTGGATGCCTTCCGGGGCGACATTTTGCAGATCCCGCCGATGTATTCCGCCATCAAGATCGGCGGGAAAAAGCTCTACGAGCTGGCACGGAAGGGCCAGGAGGTGGAGCGGAAGCCGCGGAATATCACGATATTTGAGCTTCAGGTGGAGGACGGGCACGATTCTGACTGGAATCTGCGCGTCCACTGCTCGAAGGGAACCTACGTCCGCACGCTCTGCCACGACATCGGGCAGCGGCTTGGCTGCGGAGGCTGCATGTCCAGTCTTCGGCGCACGCGGGCCGGGAGCTTCCGCCTGGAGCAGGCGGTCACGATGGAACAGATTCTGGAATTTGCAAAGCAGCACAACCCGGCGGAGCTGCTGATGCCGGTGGACGCGCTCTTTGCGCAGCACCCTCCGCTCATCGTCACGCTGGGACAGACAGAGAAGCTGAAGCACGGGGCGGCCATCCGCGACTGGCATTTTGCGGACGGAACGTACCGCGTCTACAGTGAAACAGGAGAATTTTTGCTCCTCGGCACGGTTAAAGGGCAGACTTTGACCACGGTCAAGAGCTTTTTTGAAGTATGAACGAAACAGGAACGCGCGTGATTGCGCTTGGATTTTTTGACGGCGTCCACCTGGGCCACGGTGCGCTGCTGCGCCGGACGCGCGAGCGGGCAACGAAACTGGGGCTGCGCGCGGCGGCGATGAGCTTCGACCGCCATCCGGACACGCTGGTGTCCGGCACGCCGGTGCCGCTCATCAACTCGATGGACGACCGCGCGCTGCTCATGCGCCGCCTCTATGGGACCGATGACGTCATTTTCGCCCATTTCGACCGGGCCATGATGGAGATGCCGTGGGAGGAATTCCTCGGCGATTTCCTTGTCCGCCAGCACGGCGCGGCCCACCTTGTGTGCGGACATGATTTCCGCTTTGGCTATCGCGGCCAGGGCACGCCGGAACGGCTGCGGGATTACTGCGCAGCCCACGGCCTCGGCTGTGACATCATTCCGGCCGTCACGCTGGACGGCCGCACGGTGAGCTCCACCTACATCCGCACACTCCTTGCCGAAGGACGCATGGATGAGGCGGCGCGCGATCTTGGCCACGGGCATCTGCTCTCCGGCACGGTGCGCCGCGGCTATGGACGCGGCGGCCGGATTGACATGCCGACGGCAAACCTGGCCTTCCCCGAGGGCGTGCTCGTTCCGGCCTTCGGGGTCTACGCCGCCGAGGCCGAAGTGGAGGGGGCGTGCTACCCCGCGAGTGTGAATATCGGCGTCCATCCGACGGCGGGCGCACTGGAGCGGCCGGTGCTGGAGGCCTGGATCCAGGGCGACTGCGGCGATCTCTATGGCAGACGGGTTGCGGTGTCTCTCTATCGCCGGATCCGTGAGGAACGGAAATTTCCCTCCATGCAGGCCCTGAAAGAGCAGGTTTTGCAGGATACCACGGAAATTTTGACCTATTTGAAGGAGCGGAACCGATGAATCTTGAACGCATCACCGATCGGGCGCACCCGCACTATGCACCGGCGTGGACGCTGTATCAGGCGGCCTTTCCGGCCAACGAGCGCCGTGACGAAGCGTGGCAGGCGCAGGCGCTGGCGCAGGTGGAATACCATATGTGCGCGGCGCAGGAAGATGGCGGGCTGATTGCAATTGCGTTTTACTGGGCGCATGGCGGAGAACTGTTTTTGGAGCATCTTGCCGTGCTGCCGGAGCTGCGTGGGCGCGGAATCGGCGCGGCGGTGCTCCGGGAGATCCGGGAGCTGCCGGGGAAGCTGATTTTGGAGATCGAAAAACCAGTTGATGCGGCGAAGCAGCGGCGGCAGCGGTTTTACGAACGCGAGGGTTTGACGCTTGCACCGTTTGGCTACGACGCGCCTTCCTATCAGGCGGGCAAGACGGATTGCCCGCTACAGCTGATGAGCGAGGGCACGCTGACGGAGACGGAGTTTACGGCGCACTGCGCGTTTTTGCAGCGCACGGTGCTGAAGTGTACGGCGGGCGGCGGTACGCCGCTCAAGCCCTGGACGGACTGAGGAGGAGCCATGCCGAAATTACTAAATGAATGGAAAGAGGACCTCGTGGAGGTCCTGGAGGAGCATGATCTTCTGCTTGGCAGCCACCATCAGAAGCTGGAGCACGCGGTGCTGCTCATCCGCAATCTTGCGGTGGGCGCGGCGCTGGTGCTCTTCCTCGCGTCGCTGCTGCATGCCCCGGCGGAGGGGCTGCTCAAGGGGATCGCGTATTTTTTTGGTGCGGCGGCCTATTTCTGCGAGATTGTCCTGCTCACCGACTGTTTCACCACCCGGGTCCCGCATAAAGAGCTCTTTATGGCCTATTGCTTTGGGCCGCTCTATATCCTCCTGGGCCTGAGCTATCTGCTTGGACATTGAATCAGGAAACAAGAGCCGCTGCGAAAGCATCGGCTCTTTTTGATTTTGTACCGCAGCATGTAGGGGCCGATGCCTTCATCGGCCCATCCCCGCCGCAGCGGCAAAGCCCCCTCTTCGTAGAGGGGGCCTTTCGGGCGGGCCATGCCCACCCCTACATATTCTATCGCACTTCGATTCTAAACGTAGGGGCGACCATTGGTCGCCCGCCATACGCCAAATCTTTGCGCGCAAAACGCCCCGGTTCTGAATAGAACCGGGGCGTTTCCCTATATTTATTGTTCGTAGAGCACGATCGCAGCGGTCTTCGCCGCGCCGTCCGGCGCATAGGATTCCATCGGATAGACGTCCCGATATCGTTCCAGCAGCGTCTCCAGCGTCTCCGCGTCGACCGGATAGACCCATCCGCCGTCGCTCAGCCTTCCATTGCTGTCCGCCAGCTCCGGGAGCGACGCACAGTCCCAGATCGCAAGCACCGCACAGGCGTTGTCCCGCGCATACTGCGCCGCGGCCTCCGACGTGTGCTCGTCGGACTGCGTCTCCGGAAAGAGCGTATCCACGATCTTGTGCAGTGACGCGCTGCTCTGATTCCGGTCGGAGAAGCCCGGCATCTCGATCAGGCCGAAGGAACCCAGCACGAACGCCGCAGCCGCCGCCACGCCGATCACCGCCACGGGCACCCAGCGTTTTTTCTGCTGCCGCTTCGCCGCGTCCGCGCGAACCTCGCGCATCACCGCGTCATGCAGTGCCTTTGGCGGCTCCAGCTGCGTCTCGGGCAGCATCGCGTCCACATCCCGCAGCGTCCCATAGACCCGGCGGCAGTCCGCACATTCGTCCAGATGGGCCTGCAATTCCGCGTGCTCCGCTTCGCTGAGCCTGCCGTCCAGCTCTGCGCTGAGCAGCTCCAGCGTCTTGTCACAGTTCATTTCGCAGCCACCTCGCCTTCCATGGATTCAGACGACGCGCGGCGCGAAAGGTTCCCGCGTTCGAGAATTTTTTTCAGTTGATTTCGCGCGCGTGACAGGCGCGACTTCACCGTTCCGATCTGGATGTCCAGCACATCCGCGATCTGCTCATAGCTCATCTCGTTCACGACCCGCAGCTGTAAGACTGCCCGGTGCTCCGGCAAAAGCTGCGCCATCGCCGCCTGTAAAATCTC
>OIWS01002117.1_pt1 | contig 17163 bp, 8 predicted proteins | sample 1587611 | NCBI WGS metagenome assembly OIWS01 (sample SAMEA3888919, study PRJEB22519) | human gut metagenome | biome: human gut; feature: human-associated habitat; material: faeces | place: Denmark | collected 2010 | reverse complement strand
CATCCAGGACAAGGACGGCGTGCTCTACGCCTACGCGAAGACCGTGGACACCGAGATCCCCGCGACCGGCGAGACCGTGAAGGGCGACCCGCAGCCGGCCGACCTCGAGGAATACTCCACCAGGAAGCTCGACGCGACGAAGGATCCAAGCATCGACCAGGACCTGCTCGGCCAGGAATACCAGGTGGTCCTGCCGTACAAGGTCGCCAAGGTCCAGGACGGCAAGGTCGTGAAGAACAAGGCCATCCAGATCACCAACGATCTGAGCCGTGAGACCAACGAGGTATCCAACCCGCTCAAGCCAATCAACCCGGCCAAGGACGTGACCGTCAAGGTCGGCGGCGAAAGCATCGACGGCAAGAGCGTGTACCTCAACCGCACGTTCCTCTACCAGCTCGACTCCAGCATCATCCCGGCCAACCGTGCCTACCCGCAGGTCGACCAGTGGAAGATCGTGGACCCGCTGAACACGGAATACGACCAGTACACCGGCCAGTGGGCCGTGTACGCGACCCGTGACCTGTACGCGGGCGGCCAGGTCGTCGCCGCGAAGGGCGACAGGATCGCCGGCAACGGCTTCGACTCCTCGAAGTTCGGCGGCGACCTGTTCACAGCCACGGCGGACGAGAACGGCCAGGTCACCGTCGAGGCGACCGAACTGTACCGTCAGCTCGTGTCCACTGACATCGACCACGAGGCCGGCTGGCGCGCCTACATCCAGTGCAAGCGCATCAAGATCGGCGAGAGGATCGAGAACCGGTTCACCGAGATCTTCAACGACAAGAACCTGCCGTCCAACATCGTGTGGACCCGCACCCCGGACATGACCCCGTCCATCCACATCGAGAAGTACGACGTGGCCTCGGGCGAGCAGGCCGGCGACCGCGACGACGTGAAGGACGCGTTGAAGATGGCCGGCGACAGCCAGGAGATCGCGTTCAAGATCACCAACACCAGCAAGGTCGACTCCTCGACCGGTGAGGGCGCCTGGTATCTCGCCAAGGACCTCAGGATGGTCGACAAGACCATCGCGGGCGAAGGCGAGGTCGTGGACCTGAAATATCCGGACAACTGGGACACCTTGGTGCTCAAGCCCGGCGAATCCACCGTCATCACCGGCACGTTGAAGGGCGTCCAGGCCGGCGGCAAGCACACCAACCGTGTGAAGGTCACCGGAACGCCGCTCGTCGAATGCCCCGTCACCGACCAGCTCGGCGACCAGCAGCCCGCCGACGGCGACCAGACCGGCGACAGCCAGTCTGATGGTGACGGACAGTCCGACACCGGCACCGGCACGAAGACCGACGGCGACGCCGACGACACGACCGGACTCAAGCAGGTCAAGGTCGGCGACACGACCCTGTGCGAGGACACCACCGTGGAATCCAACACGGATGACTGGAACGGATACCGCGAAAGCCTCGCCAAGACCGGCGCGACCATCGCCGGCATCCTGCTCGCCATCGTCGCGTTCGGAGCCATCGGCGTGGCCCTCATGGGCGCACGCCGCAGGACCGGCGCCCACTCCGGCAGGTAACCGCTAAGGCGCTTCGGCGCCGGATTCCCTGACCATCATGGCCGCGAGCCCCGTTTCTCCGTGGGGCCGCGGCCATTTTTTTGCCGCGGCGCTGAAACTTGTAGACATGGTGCACCGCAGGACGGCGTGTCCCGGGACAGTATGGGGAACGTCGAGAGCGTCCGGCCGCGCCATGTGGGTCGGATGCGAAGGTAAACGACCATCAGAAGGAGAAATCCAACATGGACAAACGAAAGATCTCAGCCGCGTGCGCGACCGCCGCCGCGTTGGCCGCGTTGTGCGTGCCAGGCTCCGCCGCGTTCGCCGCGGACGGCACGCTCACCCTGAACGCGGGCGACGGCAGCACCCTCGCCGGACACAGCTTCACCGTGTACAAGGTCGCTGGATACAACGACGTCGTCAAGGACGGCGCGAACGTGAAGAGCGTGAGCGCCTCATCCCCGGACGCCACGACCGACGCGTGGGTCAAGGCCGCGTTGAACAAGAACGGCGTGACCTACAACACGTCCGAAGGCCGTAACGCCGCCGAACAGCTCCTGCGGTTGAAGACCAATTCGGACACGCTGCGCAAGGTCGCCGGCACCCTGCAGTCCACCGCCGCGTCCAGCAAGGTGGCGGCCGTGAAGACCAACCAGACCTCCGCCACGGGCAGTCTGAACCTGACCCTGCCGGAGGGCTATTATCTCGTCGTCGACGCCCAGGGAATCCCGATCCTCGTGTCCACCACGATCGGCGGCAGCGTCAGGATGAGCAACGGCCAGACCCTCGGTTCCACCCAGATCAAGACCAACGTCACCAAGATCGACAAGAAGATCAAGAGCGTGGACGGCACGTGGAAGGATTCCGCGGCCGCGACCAACGGCGAGACCCGTGACTTCAAGGCCACGTTCACCGTGCCGAACAAGCTGGCCGTGGACACCATCACCCTCGAGGACCACATGACCGGCATCGTCTACGTGGACGGCTCCTTCCACGCGGCCACGTCGTCCGGCACGGACGTGACCAACCAGTTCGGCACCATCGGCAAGGACAAGATCGGCAATTCCGCCGGCACCGGCTTCAAGACCACCAGCCTGCAGAGCCTCGTGGACACCTACCAGGGCAAGCAGGTGACCGTGACCTACCAGGGCAAGGTCGTCAACGCGTCCAAGGCCAACCAGGGCCTCAACCAGATCCTGATCACCTCGAACTGGCTGCCCAACGTGGTCCCGCCGGACGTGCCGACCCCGAACCCGGGCACCGATGAGACCCCGGTCCCGACCTACGACGTGAACCTGAAGAAGATCAGCGCTGCCGACGGCAACAAGGTCATCCAGGGAGCCAAGTTCAAGCTCCACAACGACAGCCTGAACCAGTGGTACGTGTGGAACACGAGCTCGAACCAGTGGACGTTCACCACGGATGAGTCCAAAGCCACCGAATTCTCCACGAACGCGTCCGGCGTGATCAACTTCACCCGCCTGGGCGCCGGCACGTACACCGTGAAGGAGACCCAGGTGCCGACCGGCTACTTCAGCTTCGTCAAGCCGAGTTTCGGCATCCACATCACCGATGACGGGCACGTGACCATCACCGGCAAGGACCAGCCGGGACTGACCGGCACGGTCACCAACGCGGACGGCAAGACCACCACCCCGACCGCCGTGGTGAAGAACATCGACAACATCACCCAGCTGCCGCAGACCGGCGCGACCACCATGGGCGTCATGCTGGTCGGCGCGTTCGCGATCATCCTCGTGGCCACCGCGTCCGGCTTCGCCGCCTACCGAGTCCGCCACGAGAACATTGGCGACGGTCCGATCGCGGCCTGACCTCTTTTCTCGGCCGATTCCACAGCAGCAGGGGCGGAGAAGCTTCGCCTCTCCGCCCCTGCTACTCCTTTTATCAGAGGACTTTTCTAAAAACAATATGAAGGAATGAAAAAAGAATGGGATTCTTCACAAGACTCATCGCCGGTCTGGTCGCCGCGTCCACGTTGGGCGCGGGGTTGGCCGGCACCGCCGGTGCGGTGGACACGACCGGCACGACCGGGGACGCTAAAGGCGTCGTGAAGCTCGCATCCGACGACACGAGCGGCCTGCCGGACCATCTGGTCAATGGTGATTTCGAATATCCGGGAGCCAACGTCCTGAGCAAGAATCGCTATGACGAGAAGGCTAGTGGGAATTGGTGGGGCGTCAGTCGCAAGGACAAGATGGTCTACGACGCGGACCATGAAACTCAATGGGTCTCCCTCCCGTCGACTTTCGATTCGGACAGATTCGCCTGGGATTCCACCGAGGTCGCCGGAACCCAGAATGGGTCCTCGCAATGGCATACGAACGAGGTCGAGCTCCAGCGGGACTCGCGTACCGGCAACATGTACGGTGAACTGTGCGCATATCAGACGAATACCAGCATTCGCCAGTACATCCGCACCACGCCTGGCACCTTATACAAGGTGCGGTTGAAACACGCCAGTTTGAGCCGTGATTATTTGGATAAGATGCAGGTTTTGATTGGACCGGCCGGAAACGAGCAGCCGGTGAGCATGACCCGCGTCGGATCCCAGAACGGACTCGATGCTACTGGAGAGTCTACGGCATCCACGACTGTTTCAACTCATGCGTCGAACGAGATGGAGATTAAGGATGGTCAGGGCACACCTTATTCGTCACGGAACCATGACGGACAGTGGGCCACTTATGAAGGTGTTTATGTCGCCACTTCCGATGTGACGTCGTTCACATTCAAGAGCGTTGACGCGAAGGCATGGAATTTAGGCAACCTGTTGGATGACATCGTGTTCGACAAGGCGTACCGCCTGTCCTACGACAAGAACGCGTCCGACGCCTCCGGCCAGGTCCCGTCGAACCAGCGTGGCAAGGAGAACACCGTCCAGCCCGCCAAGACCAAGACCAACGGAACCGTGAAGACCGTCGCGGATGAGAACGTCCGGTACGGTTCCCTCATCAATGGCGATTTCTCCTACCCCTCGTTCTCCGACATTCAGAAGAACGAGCAGGAAAACGTCGCCGATCTGCGCACGTTCCTCAAATCGGATGACGGCACGCTTTGGTACAACATGTCCAACACCGATCTTTCCAAGTACGGAAAGATCGGGCAGATCCCCGGTTTCGACTCGTCCAGGTTCGCATGGTCCAGTACCGAGAACGGTTCAAGGGTCGAATTGCAGCAGGACCGCAACACCAAGAACACGTATGCGGAGATCGTCGCCCAACAGGACAACACCAGCATCTACCAGAACGTGTCCACCGGCAACGGCGGCGTGCTGTACAAGATCCGGCTCAAGCACGCCAGCCGCCAATCCTCCCATGCCGACAGGATGCAGGTCCTCGTGGGATCCGACACGGATCACGCGACGCCTGTGGAGATGACCCGCGTCATCTCTAACGGCCATGGCGACAAGGTGGGCGGGAAGTCCACGATCATCACCACGAAGGTGTCCAACACCGATCCCCGAGACCATGGCAACCAGTGGGAGACGTACGAAGGCTACTATCAGGTGCCCGAAGGGCAGAAGAACACGGTATTCATGTTCAAGAGCCTCGAAGGGTTCAAAGAGGTTGAGACCCTGCCCGGCAACAACGTCGGCAATCTCGTGGACGACATCGAGTTCTCCCGCTCTTACAAGTTGACCTATGACGCGAACTCTTCGGACGCTTCAGGCCAGGTTCCGTCGGATACGGCCGCGAACACCACCCAGCCCGCCAAGGACAAGACCTCCGGCAGCGTGAAGCTCGTGGCGGATGATGATGTGGCGGAATACGCCGCCAACGGCTTGCCGAAGCAGATCGTCAACAGCGATTTCGACCATGATTGGCGGAATATCGTCAGCCAGTCCAAGATGACCGCCAAATACAACTTCGCCAACATCGACCCCGCGCACGGCGACGTGGAGGTCAGCGGACCGTTGAACGGCAAGGGCGAGGCATCCAAGCAGTGGGTGCACCTCAACGGGTTCGACGCGTCCCAGTTCGGTTGGAAATCCAATCAGACCGACACCAGGGTCGACGGCCGCGGCGGCATCGTCGAGATCCAGCGCAGCCGTGCGAACGACAACATGTACGCGGAGATCACCGCCTCGCAGGCCGGCACGTACCTGTACCAGGACATCGATACCGCGCATGATTATCCGACCGTGTACACCGTGAAGCTCCGGTACGCGCACAGGAACGGGACCGTCAACTCCAACGAGAAGATCCAGATCCTCGTCGGCGCGCCCGGTCACGAGCAGCCCGTCGAGATGACCCGCATCGCGTCCGACCGGGGCAACAGGCTGGGCGAGAAGTCCACCACGGTGAACGCTCCGAACACGGATGGCTGGCTCGGCTCGTGGGACACGTTCCAGGGTTCGGTCGTGGTTCCCGCCGGTCAGAACGTCAGCAGGTTCACGTTCAAGGCGTTGGGATCCATCGACGGTGTGAGCGGCAATCTGATCGACGACGTGCAGTTCAAGCTCGCCTACAAGCTCTCCTACGACAAGAACGCGCAGGACGCCTACGGACAGGTGCCGTCCAACGAGACCGCGAACACCGTCAAACAGACGAAGGCCAAGACTACGGGCAGTGTCAGGCTCGCGGCCGAGAAGACCGCTTCCGGTCTGACGGTGCATGACCTCGAAACGGATGATGTTCCCGGTGACTACCGCCAGTTCGTGCTCAACACCACCGACACGAGGCTCTCGCAGGTCGAGTTCGAGGACGGCGCGTGGTACAGGTCCACGGACTCCTCGTCCCAGGGCATGTGGCCGTTGAAGCCCGGCGCCTCATTGACCATTCCGTCCGTGGGCGACTGGACCGACCCGTCCGGCAGGACCCACCAGATCAGCATGACCATGCGGTTGAAGGACTGGAACGGCGGCAGTGTCAGCGAACTGTACCGGTTCGACGGGCACGGGAACATCGTCGGCGACGGGAAATTCTGGATCAACACGGCCTACGGTTCCGGCTATTCCAGCCTGCCTGCCAAGGTCAAGGCGGCCATGGGCGGGGTCGACACGTCGAAACGCGTGGGCTGCTCGTGGACGGTCGAGTTCACGTACGCGGACACCGGCGAGAAGGTGCCGGACACGTTCAGGGGCGTGACCGGCTTCAACGACCTCGACGGGTGGGACGCGCAGCCCGACCTGAAGTTCGAGGGCGTGCAGCTGCTTTCCGGTTTCGACGGCGCGTACAAGCGTTCCGACGCGGAACTCGGCACATACGGCGTGAACGGTTTCGCGGGCGTCAGGCACGACGCGGGCGACGAGGCCCACCTGGACGCCCCGCAGCAGTCCAGGCACCGTCTCGCGGTCACATGGACGGGAAGCACGTTCACGTTCTCCTACGATCTGGGCAATCCCGCTGGACGCACCGACGGCTCTCGCATGACGTTCGGCTCCCCGGTCACCCGCACCGCGGTCCTCACCTACGACAAGAACGCGAGCGATGCAACGGGCAGTGTTCCATCGAACACGATGCCGGGCACCACGCAGACGGTGTCCTCCAAGTCAACCGGCAAGGTGTCGGACCTCGTGCAGCGCACCACCACGCATGCGGATGGCAGCGTGACCGTCAGGACCGTCGACGCGACCACCGACGTGGTGTCCGGCTGCCAGGTCTACTATCCGGCCGGCCAGAAGATCACGTTGGCGACGTTGGCGAAGGACGACGACTGCTGGGATTCCGCCATGCTGTCGCGTCCGGGCCACACCCAGCTGGGTTGGAACCAGGACCGGAACGCGACCCAGGCGCAGGCCCAGGTCACGATGGTCGAGGGCGGTATGACCGTGTACGCGGTGTGGGTCGGCAACCCGGTCCTCACCTACGACACGAACAAGCCGGCCACCTGGTCGGGCCAGATGCCGTCCACCCCGGCGTCCGTCTCCGTGCCGTACAATGCGCCCGCCGCGGACGGGTCCGGCTGGCGGGCGGGCGACACGACGAAGATCCGCGGCTACAGGTTCCTCGGCTGGTACACGGGACCGCAGGACAATGCGGGCCTGTACGACTGGAACACCCCGCTGACCGGCAGCGTCACCGTGTACGCGCACTGGCAGCGGTTGCAGGCCAACGTGATCTACAACGCGAACGGCGGCACCGGTTCGCATCCGAACACGACCGGCTGGCAGTATTCGGATGTGACCATTCCCGGCGACACGTCGAAATCGTTCACGCGAGACGGATACGTCTTCAAGGGATGGTCCCTCAAAGCAGGCAAGGCCGATGTCGTCTATAAGGATGGTTCACAGATCCCGTTGCAGGACAAGGACATCACCCTGTACGCGCAATGGCAGGGGATCCATGAGAACTTCACCGAGACGGGCGGCATTAGCCTGCCGCTGCTTATCGCGGGAGGTATCGGTCTGCTCGTGATGGGTGTCGGGTCCACGGTCATGCTCACGAGACGTATGAACGGCCACGGCATGCCGGACGGCGAGTGACCGGGAACAGATGACGGGAGGGCCGGCGGCCGGCCATCCACCACTCCGACCGGATGCGGCGTGATGGCCTGGACACCGGCTTTCCCTGTTCTTCCCGATATTCGTGGAATGGATCGTGGCGAAGGCATGGACGTTATGGACTGGGATTGGATCATCGAGGGCGAACGCGCCACGGAGGGCCGGCGCGGACGGCGTGTGCGCCGTCTGCATGCCCGTCGCGCGCGTCGCGTGTTCCGTGCTCTCGTCGCGGTCACCGTCGCCTGTTGCCTGTTGGGCGTGGGCGTTTTCGCGTGGCTTGGCGTGGAACAGGCCGGCACGGCCCGCCGTGCCGCCGAATCCTCCGCGTTGGCGGTGAAGGACGACCATTCGGCCGAACGGTACGCGCGCATGGTCGCCAAAGCCCGCGCATACAACCGGCGTCTCGCGGCCACACCGCAGGTCATCGGCGAACTGTCCGGCGAGGACGGCGCCGTCAAGGGCGATTTCGGGTTCAAATCCGACAGGGAGTACCAGAGCCTGTTGGATTTCGGCGACGGGATCATGGCGACAATCGAGATCCCGTCGATCGGCGTGGACCTGCCCGTCCGGCATGGGGCCGACGCGTACGCGCTGGACAACGGGCTCGGCCACCTGCACGGCACGTCCCTGCCAGTCGGCGGGACCAGCACGCACAGCGTCATCACCGGACATACGGGAGTGGCCGACAAGGCCCTGTTCACCCGGTTGACCGAACTGCGGAAGGGCGACGTGTTCTATGTTAAGGTCGCGGCCCAGACCCTCGCCTACAAGGTCACGCGCATCAGGACGGTCGACCCGGACGATCTGAGGAGCGTGCGCGTCGAACCCGGCCGCGACCTGGTCACGCTGGTCACGTGCACGCCGATCTTCCTGAACACGTACCGTCTGCTCGTCACGGGCGAACGCGCGAGCATGCCGGGCGACGCGCCCTATCCCGAGGACGCGCCAAAGACCAGCAGGCGGGACATGCGCCCCTATCTCGTGTCCGGCGTGGCACTGCTCGCGGGACTGCCCGCGGCGGTCGTCGCGTCCAGGAGGAAAACCCGCCCGTACGGGAGACACGGACGGAAGGACTGACCTTGGACGGCGTCACGTGGGGTAGTCTGTAAGGGTGTGACGCCACGCCACCGCCGACAGGCCGACACGCCGATGACGCCGATATCGGATTGGGGGCACGTGGAATGTTTGACGGAAACGTCGCAGGGATGTTTCCACTGGAGCCGGATCCCATGGAGGGAACGGCATTGGAGGGTAGACAGATATGAACAAGAAGGCTTTCAGCGTCGCGGTCGCATCCGTGGCGGTCGCGGGCACCATCGCCGCACCGGCCATGGCGGACGAGACCGCGGTCACGCCGGTCGAACAGGCCCAGCAGGCCGTCGTCCAGGCGCAGGAAGCGGTCGACCAGGCCGCGGCCCAGCAGGGCGCGCAGCAGGATCAGGTGTCCGCCGCCCAGCAGCAGGTCGCCAATGCCAAGGACAGCCTCGACCAGGCCAACACCGGCGTGCAGGACGCGCAGCAGGACGTGCAGCAGGCCCAGCAGCAGGTCGACCAAGCCCAGCAGGACGTGCAGCAGGCCCAGCAGAACGTCGAGGACACCATCAACCAGGACCGGAACGTGCAGCAGGCCACCACCGGCGTCCAGCAGGCGCAGGACAGCCTCGGCCAGGCGCGGGACAATCTCAAGCAGGCGCAGGAGAAGGCCGACCAGACCGCGAAGAACGCCAGCAAACTCGAGAAGGCCATGAACGACAGCCAAGCCATCCGCGACGACGCCGCCAAGGCCAAGGAGCAGGCCGACCGGAAGGCCAAGCAGGCTCAGGCAAAGGTCGACGCGACCGACAAGGCGAAGCTCGACCAGGACACCGCCGCCAAGAAGACCGACGCCGCCAAGGCTCAGGCGAAGGCCAACGAGGCCCAACAGGCCGCGGACAAGGCGCAGGCGAAGAGCGACGAGGCGAAGGCGAAGCTCGACGAGGCCACCCGCCTGGCGGGCGACGCGAACGATCCCGCCAAGGTCAAGGAGGCGCAGGACGCCGCCCAAAAGGCCGGCGAGGCCGTCAAGGACGCGAAGCAGGCGCAGGCCGAGGCCACCGTCGCCGCCGCGACCGCGAAATCCACGGCCGACAAGACCCAGTCGAAGGCCGACGACGCGCGGAAGAAGCTCGACAAGGCGAACGACGCCGCCGACCAGGCGAAGGCGCAGGCCGACAAGGCACAGGCCGCGCTCGACAAGGCCCAGGCGGACAAGACCACGTCCGACAAGGCGCTCGACAAGGCCCAGGCCGCGAACGACAAGGCCCAAAGCGAGCTCGCCAAGGCCGACCAGAAGGCCGCTGACGCGAAGACCGCCGCCGAGAAGGCCGCCCGGCAGGCGGATGCGGCGCAGGCCGCGTACGACGCGGCCGTGAAGGCCGCGCAGGATGCGAAGAAGGCCGCGGACGAGGCCGCCGAGAAGGAGGCGCAGGGCGCGGCCGGCTGGTTCCAGTCCGACAACGCGGAGCAGGCGTACAAGTATCTGACCGATTCCAGCGTCTCCCAGTACCTCGAATACACGCATATCGGCGCGAAGGACGATGCGACCAGCCTCGACAACCTGCTCAAGGCCCTGGACATGATCGACGAGTGCAACAAGCTGCGCGCGGAGAACGGGTTGGAGCCGTTGAAGGTGTCGGAGACCGCGTTGGCCATGGCCATGGTCCAGGCCAACTACGCGGCCAACGGCCACTACGAGCACAACTACCAGTACGACAACGTCGGCGAGAATCTCAACTGGGGCTTCGCCGATGACGATCCGTACGATGGTTGGTACACGATGGAGAAGGAGACCTACGACGCGGCCGTGAAGTCCGGCGACTATCCCGACCTCGCCAGCCTGTCCGCGTACGACGTGTTCCGGAAGTATCCGGACCTGTATTACAAGGTCGGCCACTACCTCAACATCGTCAATCCGGACTACATCGCCACCGGCATGGCCTACAGCGGCTACGGCGAAACCAACTATGACCACGCGTTCACGCAGGAGTACTTCAACGACTGGAACTCCTACAATACGCACGACACCGTGTACGACGCGGCCGTCTACCGCACCATGGTCGAGAACTACGTCAACCAGGTCCGTTCCGCCCAGTCCACGTACGACGAGGCGTTGAAGAAGGTCGACGAGGCCAAGAAGGCGCTCGACAAGGCCAACCAGGCGAAGGCCGACACCACGGCCGCGCAGGCCGCCGCCGAACAGGCCCAGCAGGCCGCGAAGGCCGAGGCCGCCGAAACCGCGAAGGTCCTCATCGCCGCGACCGCCAAGAGCCAGCAGACCCAGGTCGCGTACGAGCAGGCGAAGAGCGCGAACGACAAGGCCCAGGCCGACTACACGGCCGCGGACACCGCCCGCCAGTCCGCCCAGGCCGCCTATGACGAGGCGAAGAGCGCGAACGACAAGGCCCAGGCCGACCTCAAGGCGGCCGAGACCGCCGTCGGACAGGCGCAGACGGCTCTGGACAAGGCGCAGGCGGACAAGACCCAGGCGGACGAGCGTGTGAGCATCCTGACCGACGCGGAGAACGCGTTGGCCCAGGCCCAGTCCGCCTACGACGAGGCGAAGAGCGAGGCCGACCAGGCCCGGCAGGCGTTGGAGGCCGCCAAGGCGGATCTCGACGCGAAGCAGGACGCGTACGCGCAGGCGAAGGCCAAGAGCGACGAGGCCGCACGGCAGGTCAAGGATCTCGAGGCCGCGTTGGCCGACCTTGACGCCAAAACCCAGGCGTTGACCGCCGCGCAGAAGGACCTCGACGCGAAGACCCAGGCCTACGAGCAGGCTTCCACGGCCCGCGACGACGCCGCCAAGCAGGTCGAGGCCGCCAAGACCGCGGTGAAGGACGCCGAACAGGCGCTGTCTGACGCGCAGGCCAAGCTCGAGCAGGCCAAGCGGGACGCGAAGGACACCGACGCGGTCAAGGCCGCGCAGGCCGCCGTGGACAAGGCCCAGGCCGACCTCGACGCCGCGAAGCGGGCGTTGACCGCCGCTCAGGCCAAGCTCAAGGCGGCGAAGGCCGCGCAGGCGCAGGCCAAGACCGCCTACGACAAGGCCCAGGCCGCATTGGCCGCCGCGATCAAGGCCGCGGCCGACAAGAACGGCTCCAAGACCGACAACAACACCGGCAACGGTTCCGCCACGGTGTCCGGCGCGCAGACCGGACAGACGGGCCTGAAAGCCAGCGAGACGGCCGCGCAGGCCGCCGCCGCGAAGGCCGACAAGGTCATGGCATCCACCGGCGCGAACACGAACGGCATGCTCCTCGCGGCCGTCGCCCTCACCGGCATCGGCTGGACCATGCTCGACATGAAGCGCCGCCGCATGGACGTGACCGCACGCCACAGCACACGCTGACCCAAATCCCCCTCCAATCCAGAACAAGCGGCCGGAACAGGACCCATGGAAACCCGTACGACGGTTTCCGGAACTCCCGTTCCGGCCGTTTTCCTTTCTGGTGCGTCAGAACTTGTAGACATGGTGCACCGCAGGGCGCCGCACCCCGGGACAGTATGGGAGCGTCGAGAAAACGAAAAACCGAACGAAAGGCCCACGGAATGGCGCAAACTACCCGGCAGCAGATTCAAACCATGTTCGATTTGATCGAGACCTTGAAGGAACGCAAGTACCTTCCAGGGGAATCGAAGATCTCCGATGACCGCATCACCGACGCGCTGCGCACCATGGTCGAGCCGAACGGACTCATGGACGCGACCATCGCGAAGGTCCTTCGCCCCGACATGTCCGGAGAGGAGTTCGAAGCGGTCGCCATGTTGGATGAGGAGGCGTCGTACGGACTGTTCGACACGTATCGCGCCATCATGATGCCGTCCGATTACGACGTCTCGCACGCCATAGCCTGCGCGTTCAAGCAGGACATACCGCGCCTGTTCTCCGATTTCGCGCTGCAGATTCATCCGACGTCCGACCGCGCCGGCGCGTACCGCATCGCGGCTACCGTCAGCTATATGGAAGGGGATCCTGCGGCCAGATGCAAGCATTTCGCCGACCAGCTGTACCGGGTCAAACCCGAGGACGAGATGCTGAGGAACCTGTCGGTCGCACTGATCCATGGCATCGAGCCGGCGCGGACGGCCGGCGCGGACGGCATCGCGGCCGAACGCGAACGCGTCCAGGCCCAAAGGGAACAGACGGACGCCGGCGAAGGACTCGCCGCGGAAGCCATGAACCGCGTCGCAGCGCGCTGACAGGGAAAGGACTCTCTCAGGATGGACGAGATCGACGAATGGACCGTCGGTCCGATTCCCATAAGGCCGGCGCCCGGACCGGCCGCGCCAAGGCCGTCTCCCGATGATGCGGGCGCCCGCCCCGTTCCGTCGCCGGAACCCCGGATCCCGGACTCATCCGAGAACCGTCCCGCCGCTTCGGACAAGCCTCCGGTCCAAGGACCCAGGCTCAAGGGGCTGTCGCATGCCCGTACGCCCGAGATTCAGGACATGCCTCCGTTGCCGTCGAGGGCGCCGTCCCGGGACAGCATGCCGTCCGTAGCTCCCGCGCCCGCGCCGATCCGTCCGGAACCATCATCCTTCGTGGCCGCGAGTCCGGAAAGCGTGCGCGACGGACTCGAGGCCGTCGCCGACATCCCTCCCGAGACCCACGGCATCCCCCGTGCCGCCGTCATCGTCTGCTGTTCGGTCGTGGGAGCCATGCTCGTCTCGGCCATCGCCGGAGGCTGCGTCGTCGCGGCCGGCCGCGTCCGGGAAGCCAAGGCCGCGGAACAGTCCCGCGACCGATGCGAATCGTCCCTGGGCAGGCTCTCGTCCGCCCGACGCGAACTGGACAAGGCCATGGAAGAGGCGGAACGGACGTCGAAGACGGATCCGAAGACCGTGAAGGATCCGAAGACCATCGACAGGCTGAACCGCGCGGCATCCGTGAAGACGCCCGGCATGGTCTCCTGCGACGCGTCCGACGTGGACGGCCTGGACACGGCCGCCGTGAAGGCGGACAGGAGCGCGAAGACCGCGAAGACTTCCGTGAAGGCGATACGGACGGCCGTGAAGGCGGTCGAGGCGTCGAAGCTCGACAAGACCGTCGACGACGCGTCACGGCTGCTCAAGGATTCGGAAGGCAAGGTCCAGGACGCCAGGACCCGGGAGACGTTGTCGAAGGCCATCAAAGCCCGCGATGCCGTCGCGATCGCCAAGGCCGTCAAGTCGGTGAACGATTCGAAGGCGGCGAAGGAGAAGGCCGACGCGGAAGCCAAGGCGAAGGCCGATGAGGAGGCCGCGAAGCGGAAGGCCGAGGAGGAGGCCGCCGAACAGCAGCAACCCCAGAACGTCCAGCGGCAGGCCACCGGAACCGGACAGGGCCGCGCCCAACGGCAGGAGAGCGTCCAGACGCCGTCCGCGCCTCAGCGGCAGCAGTCCTCGACGCCATCAGCCCCATCGTGGAGCGTCCCGTCGGAAAACGACGACGGAGGAATGCCGGACACCGATCCAGGACTGTGAGAAGGAAGGAACGAATGAACGTCCAGAACCAACCGCCTTTGCCCCGGGCACCGCATCCCCGGCCGGCGCTGACCCAACTGGTCCCTCCGTTCGCGGCCCGTCCGACCGCCGACCGCGTATGGCTGGTGGCGGCGCATGGGGGAGCGGGGTGCACCACAATCCGCATGAGCGCGAGGGACCGGTACGCGGACGCGGGACGCGGCCTGCCGGTCAGCGCTGACCCTCGCGTCCCGAGCCGGGTCGTGCTGTGCGCCATGTGCACGGGACGCGGCCTCGAAGCGCTCCGCGCGCTGCTCGCCGACTGGAACGCGGGACTGTTCGGCCAGACCATCCTCATGGGCGTCGCCGTCACCATGCCGTTGCCGAAGACGCCGCGGGAGCTGCGCAAGGGCGCGCTCCTGGTCGGCTCCGCCGCGCCCGCGCTGTGGAGGCTGCCCTTCATCCGCGGACTCGACCTCGACGGCTTTCCCGAAACGTATCCGCGCGCGTACGCCAGGATGCTCGCTGACCTCGAAGCGGGCGGGAAGGCATGAGGGAACTTGTAGACGCCGTGCACCGCCGCGGCGTCGGGGATGTGCGACCGTGGAAGGCGCACCAGCAACGAACATCAAAGGAGAAATGATGCTTGAACACATCGCATCCGCCGCCGCATACGGCATGGTCCTCGCCGACCTCGCGAACCCGAAGGCATGCCTTCCGCCTGGATTCTCCAGCCCGGTGAGCACCGCGCTCGGATGGGTCAAGGCCCTCGGCCTCGTCGTCGCGATTGTCGCGCTGATCCGCATCGGCGTGCACGTGCTCCGCCAGCAGGGCGACGGCGTCCCGGACAGGGACGACACGTTCGACAAGCTCATCAACTGGGTCGTCGGCATCTTCATCGTCGCCGGCGCCCTGGCGTTCATGAGCGCGCTCGGCCTGTCCATCGCGGAAAGCTGCTGAGCGGATGGCGCGCCGGCGCAAGGGCCGCCTCGTCGCGATGCTTCTCGCGCTGGCGGCCGTCCTGTCACTCGCGGCCTGCGGAGGACCGAACTTCGACGCTTTGAAGGACGACCTCAAATTCGGCGACGAGGAGATCTCCGACGTGATGACCACGTATTCGATGAAGATCCCCCAGAACAAGCCCGGAAAACTCATCCGCAGCCCGCAGTACGCCTGGGCCAACAAGAACCAGGGGAACGCGGTCGCCGCCGCCGGATCCGCGAAGGTCTACTTCGTCGCGAACCCTTCCGCGCAGTGCGACGCGCTCAACGCGACCAACTCGCAGATCTCCGACGACGACGCGTCGGAGGGCGCGGGAACCTGGACATACGTCTCGTCCACGAGATCATGCGACAAGCAGCGCAAGCTCAGCTGGCTCGAGAAGACCATGTGGACGATGTACGAGCAGCAGTCGGGCGACACGATCGACTGGCTCAGCACCAGCCGCAACACGCTCGTCGCCTCGTCGGGGACCGTCTCCACCCTCCAGAACTCCGTGCTGCCCATGTACGACGCGTGGGACACGAACGTCAACAAATACCTCAACATCGCCCAGGGCGTGCTCATCGTCGCGGCCGCGATCAGCCTCATGGTCCTCGCGGCGCGCATCGTCTGGCAGATCGGCAACGGCTCGGCCGGCATGGACGGACACCTGCTGGGCAAGATCGGATGGATCTTCCTGGGCGTGTTCATGGGCTCGTCCGCCGCGAGCATCGCCCTCACGTTCTTCAAACAGGCCCACATGACGAAAACCGTCGTCAACGGCGTGCCCACGGCCACGGCCGGACGCTCCACTCCGGCCCTCGCGTCATGGACGCCCGGATCGGGAGCCTCGTTCTTCGTGTCCGACTGGGTGAGGCTCCAGGTCGACCCGTTCCTCATCATCGCGGCCGTCTGCGGCGTCGTCGCCGCCGGCTTCAAGCTCATCACCACGCAGGAGGGACGCGAACTCGTCCCGTTGGGCAAGGCGTTCATGTGGGCCATGCTCACCAGCGTGTGCCTCGCCGGATTCGTCAACCTGTTCCAGGACACCGTGGACACCTGGACCGCGGGCGTGCTCAAAAGCGCGTCCAACATGATGCGCGACTCGTGGCAGCACAACACGCTCGCGGCGACGGAATTCTTCAACCTCGACTGGCCTATCGCCCTGGTCCTCACCATCGTGGTGTGGTTCTGCAACCTCATCAGCAAGGTGTTCTGCTACCTGCGCGCCGGCCTGCTGCCCATCATGGTGGGCGTTGCCCCCGTCTGGGCGGCGATGAGCTGGATGGAGACCGGACGCCAGGCGTTCGGCAAGGTCATGGGATGGCTGTTCGCTTTCCTTTTGTACAAACCCGTCGCCGCGCTCGTCATGGCGACCGGAAGCGCGATCATGGTCACCGCGACGGACGGCGACGACAGCCAGGCCATCACCCTCATGCTCACAGTCAGCGTCATCGTGCTCCTGCCCGCGATGATAAAGCTCATCGTCCCGGCCGTGGCGGGAAGCGTCGGCGGCGGCGGGGTCATACCGTCCATGCTCGGCGGAATCGCGGGCATGGGCGTCATGGCCGCCGGCGGCGCGCTCAAGGCCGGCGCGAAGGGCGTGGCCGGAGCGGCCGGCAAGAAGAACGCCGCTCCCGACGGCGCGAAACCGTCGGGAGCCGCGCAACCATCCGGCCTCGGAGCCGGCGGCGGACCGGCGGGAACGCAGGCGGGCTCCTCC
>OIWS01002108.1_pt1 | contig 17262 bp, 14 predicted proteins | sample 1587611 | NCBI WGS metagenome assembly OIWS01 (sample SAMEA3888919, study PRJEB22519) | human gut metagenome | biome: human gut; feature: human-associated habitat; material: faeces | place: Denmark | collected 2010 | reverse complement strand
CATTCGCCATGCAGACGAAGAGATTCTTTTGCGTAATCCATGTTTATTCACCTGTTTTCTATTGAATCTGCCGTCCGGCAGCGCTGCCAAACGGCACGGCCCGCATCACCGCGTCCGGCGCGGAGATGCGGGCTGTAACTTACTTCTGCGCGGATTCCCGGCGCTTTTTCCACCGGTCCATCAGCAGCGGCATATAAAGCCCGCCCTGCACGGTACGCGCGATAAAGCGCGCAGAAACGCCGTCCTCCGAGTGATAAAAATCGCTGAATGGGACCCGGCTGGGCGTCTCCCGCACGTAACGGGCGACCGGGTGCAAAAACGCGGCAAAATCGTCCGCGTCCGCCATGGCGGCGCACCACAGGAGCCAGTCGGACTTTGTCAGTACGCTTCTGGAATCGAGGGGGATGCCATAGGTGTTGCTGCGCGCCAGATAGCTCTTTGTTTCCTGCGAATAGAAGCTGTCCGGCAGCAGATCCAGCCCGAAGAGCTTGTCCCAGACCAGATTGTATTTGAGGCTCCACCCCTGTCCGTCGAAGGTCAGGGCTGTGTGATCGCCCACGGCTGCCCGTTCCAGCCAGCTGTTTGCCCGCCGTTTGGCTTCGTCGCGGTAGATCTTGGCCTCGGCGCCCCGGCCCAGTGCGTCCAGGATCATGCCGAAGGCCGCAATGCCCATCACCGCCTTGGCTGACAGATTGACGTTTCTGGCCAGATGACCGGCAAAATCGTCGGTGCACATCTGGTTGCCGGGATCCTCGCCGTGAGTCAGCAAATAGCTGCACCAGAGCTGCAGCAGATCCAGATTGTCCTTCGCAATCCGCCAGTCACCGTCGGCATAGCCCGCGGCGGCGGCCATCAGAATGGCGTTCGCGCTCTCTTCGACCGGCATCTGCCGCTCGGCGCGATAGGCATCCACGGTGGCGGGATAGAGATAATACGGCGGATGCGTGATGCCGTAGCCCTCATGCTGTGAGCGGTGGCGTGCGGCATAGATCTGCCCGTTCAGGATCGGATAGCGGCCCGCGTCGTGGGGCGCAAAATCATAGGTCCAGATCGGCAGTCTCGCGACCTTGAAGATCGGGCGGAGCATGGCGCACACCAGCTCCGGCGCGTATAGCAGAAACAGCGGCACGGAAGGATAGCTGATATCCGTGGTGGCCGCGCAGCCGTTGGAATCATTTTCTTTGGAGATGAACAGCAGCTCGCCGTTTGTATCCGCCACGAGCTTATGCCCGGCGATGGTCTGCCGGTAAGAAGCCGTCACGAGCAGAGCATAGTCCTCGCCGCCCTTTGCGCGGGCTTCGTCCAGCAGCTGCCGGTCAAATGCGGCGCAGCGGTCAAGCAGCTCGTCGTGCCGGCGATAAAACTCCGCAAGCGCCTGCGTGATCGTCTTCCCGTTTCTTGCGTAGTAGGCGGGGAGCATCCGGCCGAAATAGTTGATGGAAGCAATGTCGTCGTAGCCGATCAGCAGGGTAAAGCGGAACGGGCTGTCGGCGCGCTTGACGCATACCAGAGAAACGGCGGCCATGACCGGCCGGTTTTCCAGCGTTTCCTCCGAAGCCAGGAACAGATAGCCCCAGTTGCAGGTCAGCCGGTCGCCGCTTCCGGCGAGCGGCGCTTGCCGGACCTGGCCCATGTAGGCGTAGTTCAGCCCGTCGGCGCTGAAAAAGTCCTGCCGCATCTCGGGCTGCTCCTCACCGCTGTGGCACAGGCCCGCATCCGCGGTGAGGGCGACCTCGACCTCGTGGCTGCGCCCGTCGATAAAGGACACGTCGACGTCAATATAGCTGATGGGCGTGGAGAGCACGTCCAAATCGTCCAGCAGCAGCGGCGAGGTAAATTTCACGGAAAGCCGGACTCCAAGGTCCTCCAGAATGTACTCCGTGGACAGAGGCGTCACGCGGGTATCCACGCAGCGCATCGCCTGGCGCAGACCGCGGCTGAGAAACCCGCGCTCAACGCCGTCGACCAGAATGCTGCCGCGTAGGATCTTCCGGATCCCGGACCAGTGGACGGTGTCTTCGGCCGTGGGCGTGTCTCCGGGGGCCCAGATGGAGAAATAGGGGTCGTGCGTGATCAGCGGCGTCGCGGGTAAACGGGTAGAATACTGCATAAAAACCTCTCAATTTCTATCGGAATGCAGGGGATCGTCAAACGTACGTCAGAGCCTGAATTTCCGCTTGATGGGACTTCGCTTTTTCCGGACTGGTGTCGGGTCCTCGCGCAGCTGCTGAAATTCCTGCCTGCAGGCGCCAAACTGCTGCCGGACGGGAGCGGTCATTTTTGGACACCGGTCGGCGTCCGCATCCATGTACAAAGCGGCCTCCGCATACTCGCTGCACTGGCTATAGCCGCATGCGCCGCAGTCCTCACCCGGAAGAAGGGCGGACATGCGGCCGCAATACGTTCTGTCCAGCCGGAGCGCATACCGCTTGCCGAAAAACGCTGTCAGCAGGCTCGTGATCCCCGCCAGAAGCAGGACAAACAGCAAAATGGCGCCGATCGCCAGAAGTACCCAGAGGATCGGATTGTCCGTCATGTCGTGATCGCTCCTTTCGGCCTTTTCACAAAACTTTTTCGTACGGAACGCAGGTCAGTCGACCATGCGGTTCCGGCAGATCTGGCTGAAATAATACCGGCTGTTTTTCCAACGCCGCTCCCCTGTTTCATGATCGACCCAGGTCAGGCCGAAGCGCAGGTTGTAGCCGTCCAGCTCCTCGTAGGAATCCGCGTCGTTCCAGTAATAATATCCTTTCAGCTTCGCGCCCGCCTGGAGGCAGCGGCAGACCATCCGGAGATGCTCGCGCAGGTATGTGATGCGCTCCGGGTCGTCGCACTCTGTTCCCGCGTCGTGCCGGTTCTGCAGCGCGCAGCCGTTTTCCGTAATATAAATTTCAACGCCCGGATACCGCTCCGCGATAGACATGACTGCGTCAAAAAGACCCGCAGGATAAGGCGCGAACCGCTGGCCCGGCGCGGAATAAAACGACTGGACCGGCCTTGAATGCAGCGGCATCGTCTCGCAGAACTGCGTGCGGGTCGCAATATAATAGTTTACTCCGATGAAATCCATCGGCGCGAACCACCGGTCGAGATCCTCCTGATAGTGCGCGGGCAGATTGTCCCGGATGAAGGGCAGCTCGTCGATGAGAGATTGGGGATAGCGGCCCTCGAGCATCGGCTGTGTCCACCAGCCGAAGGTGTGCTCCCACTGGATATCAACGGCTTTGACGTCTTCGGCGCAGATGCGGGCCGGGGTGATCGCAGTCAGGCAGTTTACCGCGCCGATCTTTCCGCCCAGCTGCATCGACCGGTACAGCCGCACTGCGCGGAAATGCGCCAGCAGCACATGATGGCCGCCCAGCAGTGCCTCGCGCTTGTTCTGCCGGAAGGGCGGAAAGCCGCCGGAGTCAAACCCGCCGTTCAGCGAGATCTGCGTTTCATTGAACGTGCTCCAGAGCTTGACCCGGTCGCCGAACGCGGTAAAGCAGACCCTTGCGTAATTCTCGAACCACGCGGGGAATTCCGGGTTCAGGAACCCGCCCTGCTCAAACAGGCACATGGGCAGATCCCAGTGATACAGATCGACGAAGGGCGTGATGCCGCAGGACAGCAGCTTGTCGATCACGCGGTTATAATGATCGATGGCCAGCTGGTTGACCGCGCCCACGCCGTCCGGGAGGATCCGCGGCCAGGACAGGGACATCCGGTAGGTATTCTGCCCCGTTTTCTGCATGTCCTCGATATAGGCTTCGTAGTTGTCGTAGAAAAAACAGCCGCGGTCCGGCATTTCCAGAGAATTGGGCCGGACCTGATCCGGGGACCGGCCGGCATCCAGCTTTCTCTGCTCGGCGGGCGAGAGCTTCCCAGCGTATTTCCGGGCGAAGTGATCCATGATGCTTTCGGACTTGCCGTCCCGGTCCCACGCCCCCTCCGACTGAAACGCCGAATTCGCAGTCCCGATCAGAAAATCCTCCGGCAGTTGAAATCTGTACATAAATATGCTCCTTTCCACAGTACGAGATACAAAAGCAAGCTGGGGAGCAGATAGAGTTTTTTGATCACAGCGTCCGTGTTCTCATTGTGTAAGCTGCTGGTTGGCAGCCCACTGCCGATTGGTATGGGAAGGCTGCTGCAGTTGAAGCAAATGAATGGAAAAAACAGAGGTATGTGTTGACTGGGGGCCGTGCGGGATGGTTCCGGGGCGGACGTCTGGGGGGATGGGGCAGATATAGCCCTTTCCGATCCGTTTTCTGTGCTCCTGCCGGGCCTGTTCCAGCAGTGCCGGGTCGGCCATCAGCTCCACCGCGTCGAGCGCACTGCGCCCCAGATGGGGCTGGATCGACGCGTGGGCCGCGACGCCGTCAAAGCGGTAGAGCACCTTGCAGTTGGCAAGCGTGGTCAGATTGCGCACGCCGGTCGTGTCGGCCGGGTGCCAGCTGAGCGCCGCGTCCAGTGCGTCGAACACGCCATCGCGAGCCAGAAATGCCTTGGCGGAGCCGTTTTCCTCCGCCGGGCAGCCGAAATAGATCACCGTGCCAGATGCACCGGTCGTTTCCAGATAGGCCTTGACGGCAAGCGCCGCTCCGAGAGAACCGACGCCGAGCAGGTTATGCCCACAGCCGTGACCATAGAGGCCGCCGGCGGATTCCTGATGCGTCACGCCCGCCTTCTGGCTTAGATTCATCAGTGCGTCGAATTCGCCCAGAATACCGATGACCGGCCGGCCGCTGCCGAAACGCCCGGAAAAGGCGGTCGTGATATGCCCAAGTCCGGTCTCGAGCTGAAACCCTTCTGCTCGCAGGACCTCCTGCAGCTTCTGTGCGCACTGAAATTCCTTGAAGCCGAGCTCCGGGTGATCCCAGATATAGTCTGCTGTTTCTATCAGCAAATCTTTCTTTTTTTCAGCTTCAGCAACAACGTCAAACTTCAATTTATCCCGTTCCCTTTCTGCGCTCACCCATTCATTTTTTTACTATTGTATCAATGTTTGTGTAGATTTTACATTGCCGATTGCTTTATTTTGATTGCAAAATCCGTCATAATTCAGGGTCGCGTTTTTCACGGTTTTGTGCTACAATACAAATGTCGGAAACCGACGGGAAAGGAGCGGCTGTTCCCATGCAGGAAAACATCCCATATTACCCTCTGAAAAGCAGTGCGCGCGGGCTGGACTTTTCGGTCAGCTCCTCCAGCTCCATCCCGATCTCCGAGCAGATCCACTATCACGATTATTACCAGATCTATTACATCCGGCAGGGCTATATCTTTCATCACGTCGGCGACCGGCATCTGAAGCTTGCACGGGGCGACTGCTTCATCAATTCGCCCTATACCCCGCACCGGATCGAGATGGGGCCGAACACGGCGTTTATTTCCTTCTCCTTCCGCAGCAGCTTCATTCCGCCGTCGATCACGTCGCAGCCGGAATTCCAGCGCTTTACGTCCAATCTGCAGTTTTCTGACCTGAACGGGCGCATCCGCCTGCGGACGCAGGATGCCGTGCTGATGGATCAGCTGATGCAGCTGACGTACCGGGAATTCTGCGAGACCAATTCCAACTACCAGACCATCGTGCAGTCCACGCTGGCGATGATCCTCGTAATCCTGATGCGCTTTTCCGTCGCGCCGGTGCAGGATTATGAGTATTTTGACAAGCTGATGGCCTCGCTGGATTATATCAACACCCATTTCTCCGAGGATATCAACGCCGTTCACGCGGCCAAGATCGCCTGTATGTCGCAGTCGAGCTATTACCGTGCCTTCAAAAACCTGACCGGCCAGTCGTTCAAGCAGTATCTGAACAAGATCCGGATCCAGTACGCATGCAAGCTGCTGACCAGCACCGACGACCCGCTTGCCGCCATCGCCCTGCAGTGTGGCTTCAATAACTATTCCTCGTTCTATCGCCTGTTCATGAAAGAATGCTCCCTGTCGCCCTACACCTACCGAAGCGTGAGATGAGTGGATGCGTGGAATATCTAAAATATACCGGGAGAGCTTTTGGACAAAGAAAAGCCTTGAAACCATTGGCTTCAAGGCTTTTTATGGTTGCGGGAGAGGGATTTGAACCCCCGACCTCCGGGTTATGAGCCCGACGAGCTACCGAACTGCTCTATCCCGCGATATCTCTCAAATGAGCTTATTCAATATACCACAGACTGCGACGCTTGTCAAGAGAAAAAATTGAAACCGCAAAAACTGATTTGCCGGGTCGACCGACCGGGCAGTTTTTGTGAGAATTCTACAAAAAAATTCGAAACTTTTCTCTTACACGGCGGCAAAAAATCTGTTATAATAAACCTAGAAGAAGTTGCGTTTTTACAGAGAGAATGGGAGGAAAGTTATGTTTTCGGTCGGCGAACATATCATTTACGGCGTAGAGGGCGTCTGCCGGGTCGAAGAAGTCGGGCGGCTGAGAGTGGCAGGATTGGATAAAAACCGGGACTATTATCGCCTGACGCCTTATTATCACGGCGGCACCATATATACGCCGGTGGACGGTCGGGCGGTGATGCGGCCAGTCATTTCCAGGCAAAAACTGGAGGCACTGCTCCCACGTCTTTCCGAGCTGGACGTGCTTCCAGATATTCCCGCAGACAGCCGCTCCGCCGGGGAATATTACCGCGGCATTCTGGCTGGTCATGACTGCGAGCGGCTGCTTCGGCTGTGCAAATCGCTCTATCAAAAGCAAAAGCAGCTCGCCGCTGCGCGCCGCAGCATCAGCGCAACAGAGCTGCGGAACTGGAAAATGGCGGAGGAAATGCTTTACGGCGAGTTCGGCTTCGTGCTCGGGATCAAGCCCTCTGAGGTAAAAACCTATCTGCATCAAAAGCTGGCTTGAGAAAAAATGCGCGCCTTAGCAAGCAGATTTCCGGATTTTGTTTGAATTCGGAATCTCCAAAAAGATAACTTCCGCAAAAAGCTCCCGAAAGGGAGCTTTTTTGCACTCAGAGTGCGGGGAGGATGGCGTCCAGCGCGGCGCGGAACTGCTCGGGCGGGAGATCGGCATAGTTGACCACAACGCGGCCGCGCGACGCCGGATCCGGGCGGCGGATATAGAAGGAGGAGAGCGGGGGTGTATGGAGCCCCACAGTACGCAGGAGGGCTTGCAGGTCGTCGTCAGAACGCGGCGTGTGGAATTGGAGGACAAAATGAAGCCCAGCGTCGGCGCGCAGGACGGTGCAGACGCGGCGATAGGGTTCTTCGGCCAGCACGGCCAGCAGCGCGCTGAGCTGGGCGCGGTAATAGTGCCGCATGCGGCTCAAATGGCGCTCAAAATAACCGCCGGAGAGAAAGCGGGTGAGCGTCAGCTGTTCAAAGGCGGGAACGGTGCAGCTGTAAAAGCCCATTTTCTCCTCCCAGGCGTCGAGAAGGCGCGGCGGAAGGATCATATAGCTGATACGCAGCGCGGGCGCGATGGTCTTGGAAAAGGTGTTCATATAGATGACGCGCCCGGCGAAGTCCATGGTCTGCATCGGCGGAATGGGCCGGCCGGAGAAGCGGAATTCGGAGTCGTAATCGTCCTCGATCAGATAGCGGTCGCCGCGCCCGGTCAGCCAGCGCAGGATGGCCTGGCGGCGGGCAATGGGGGTGACGATGCCGGTTGGATAGTGGTGCGAAGGGGACAGATGCAGTATCTCCGCGCCGCTGCCGTCGAGAAGTGCAGGGAGAATACCGTCATCATCCATGCCGATGGGGACATAACGGACGCCGGAAGCGGCGCAGATCCGGGCGATTTTCCGATGACCGAGCGTTTCCAGCGCATATACGCGCTCCCGACCGAAAAACTCCAGAAGAAGGTGATAAAAATATTCCGTGCCGGCGCCGAGATAGACCTGTTGCGGTTCGACGTGCATGCCGCGCCGGCGGAGCAGATCCTCACAGATTGCCTGCCGCAGCGAAAGCAAACCTGCCCCAGGGGTAGGGCAAAGAAGCGCCGCGCCCTCGTCCAGAATGACGCTGCGCATCAGCCTGGCCCAGACGGAAAACGGAAACAGCTCCACTGACCGGGACGTGGGAGGCAGGGGCTCCGGCGCGGCACGGGACGGAGCGGGCTGCGGCGCAGCGGGCGGGACGGCGGCAAGCTGCTCGACGTAATATCCCGAGCGCTCCCGCGCGGTGAGATAGCCCTCGGCCAGGAGCTGAGCATAGGCGGTCTCCACGGTGATTTTGCTGATGCTGAGATGCTCAGCCAGCGCCCGCTTGGAAGGGAGCTTCGTCCCGCCGGGGAGCTGGCCCGTGAGGATGTCCTGCCGGATGGCGCGATAGAGCTGTTCATAAAGCGGCGTGCCGGTGCCGCGGGTGAGCGCATAGGTTCGAAGCATTACTGACCCTGCCGATCATTCATATTTCTGCAATTGGAGCAGACCAGCTTTATCTTACGCCGCCGGGGCGGAATTTGTCAAGCGCGGCCTTGTAAATCCGGATGCGGTTTGATATGATGGAACAAAAGGAGGAGAGGACAATGATCCGATTCAACAACGATTATAACCGCACGGCGCATCCGCATGTGCTGGAGGTTTTGCAGGAGGCTTCTTCGCAAAGTTACAGCGGGTATGGCACGGACGAGTGGTGCGCGCGGGCGGAGGCCTGTATCCGGACGCTGACGGGGCAGCCGGAGGCAGCGGTCTGGTTTTTTCCGGGGGCGACGCAGGCGAATTTCGTCGTCTGCGCGGCGGCGCTATCGCCGGTGGAGAGCGTGATCTGCGCGGAGACCGGACACATCCAGTGCCATGAGGCCGCATCGGTCGAGCACATTGGGCACAAAATCCTGGCCCTGCCGGAGCGGGACGGAAAAATCAGCGCGGCACAGATTCAGGAGTGTGCCGCGGCCTATTATGAAGGCGGCGAGCCGGAATACTGGACGGCGCCGAGGCTGGTCTATCTCTCCTTCCCGACGGAGACCGGGACGCTCTATTCCCTCGCCGAGCTGCGGGAGATCCATGCGGTCTGCCGGAAGTATGGGATGTATCTGTTTGTCGACGGCGCGCGGCTGGGCTACGGGCTCGGCGCGGCGGAAAACGATGTGACGGCAGAGGCGCTCGCGGCGTTGGCGGACGTATTTTATTTTGGCGGGACGAAGTGCGGCGCGATGTTCGGCGAGGCCGTGGTCATCACGGCGGAGGCGCTGAAGCCGCGCTTTAAGGCATATATGAAGCAGAACGGTGCAGTGCTGGCCAAGGGCTGGCTGCTTGGGGCGCAGTTTTGTGCGCTTTTGGAGGATGGACTTTATTTCCGCATCACCGCAGAGGCCGACCGGCAGGCGATGCGCATCAAGCAGGCCTTCCGTGCGCGCGGCATTCCGCTGCATGGCAGCAGCCCGACCAATCAGCAGTTTGTCTGCCTGACGGACGACCAGGCGGCGCGGCTGGGGGCAAATTTTACGTTTGAAGACAGCGGCAGGACGCCGGACGGCCTTCAGATCGCACGGTTTTGCACCAGCTGGGCCACCACGCAGGCGGAAGCGGACGCGCTGATCACGGAGATCGGGAAAATTTGAATAAAAAACTGAATTTTGAATGAAAAAGAAGCCGCAGCGCCGGGCAAAGCAAACGCCCGGCGCCGCGGCTGTATATTTCTCCTCTGCTTGCAAACAATAGAGATATCGCCAAACGAAGGGCAGAATGATAGAGCATTGGAGGAGCGAAGTATGAAGGCAACAGGCATTGTTCGCCGCATCGATGACCTTGGCCGGGTCGTCATTCCCAAGGAGATCCGCCGAACCCTGCGAATCCGCGAGGGCGACCCGCTGGAGATTTATACGGAGAAGGACGGCGAGGTGATTTTTAAAAAGTATTCCCCCATGGGGGATCTGACCGAGTTTGCCGGGCAGATCTGCGAGTCGATGGGGAAGAACACGGGACACATTGCTGCGGTTTGTGACCGGGATACGATTATCGCTGCAGCTGGGGCGCCGCGGCGGGAGCTTGTGGACAAGCGCGCCTCGGCCGAGCTGGAGCAGCTGATGGAGTCGCGCCGCACTTACCGCTTTGAGGCCGGACAGCCCGGCATCCGTGCCTGCGAAGAGTCGCGCTACCGCCTCGGGGTGGCCGCGCCGATCCTGACGGAGGGCGACCTGATGGGCTGCGTGATGCTGCTTTTGGAAGAACAGGATGCCCCGCTGGCGGAGGCAGAGCAAAAGCTGGTGCAGACCGTCGCCGGCTTCCTCGGCCGGCAGATGGAAAACTGAAAGACCCCGCCGGGGACGGTCTCCCGGCGGGGTCTTTGCGTGCAGCTTATTTTTTGTGGCCGAACAGACCGTGCTTTTCGTAGGGCGCGGAAGTGAACGAGACGAGATCATAGCCGGTGGCCTTGATCGCCGCGCGCAGGGCCTCCTCGTCCAGCGGCTCTTCGGAGAGGATGACGGTTTCTCCCTTGCTGTGTGAGGACGTCACCTTCTTGACGGAAAAAGCACGGCGGACAGCGTCGTTGATATGGCTCTCGCACATGCCGCACATCATGCCATCGATCTTCAGTTTGGTTTCGATCATGAAAACAGCCCCTTTCAGTTAGAGTAACTAAACTCCGGTTCTGCCCACATTATAGCACGCATGTTCTGTTTTGCAAGAGGCTTTTTTGCCGTCGCGTTTCCATTCGTCACCGGGCACGGAGCTGCCAGAAGGCGAGCGCGCCGGCGGCGGCCACATTCAGCGAGTCCACCTTGTGTGACATTGGGATCTTGACCGTATAGTCGCAGGCGGCGATGGTTGTATGGGCCAGACCGTCGCCCTCGGTGCCGAGGACGATGGCGAGCTTTGGCTCGGCCATGAGCGCCGGATCTTCAATGGAGACGGCATGATTCGTCAGAGCCATAGCCGCTGTGCGGAAGCCGAGCGCCTGCAGCCGGGCGATTCCACGGTCCGGCCAATCGCCCGGCGCGTCGCCGATGTACGTCCAGGGCACTTGAAACACCGTCCCCATGCTGACGCGAACCGCGCGGCGGCAGAGGGGGTCGCAGCACGTCGGCGTCACCAGAATGGCATCCACACCGAGGGCGGCAGCGGAGCGAAAGAGCGCGCCGACATTTGTGGAATCAGCGATGCCTTCCAGCACGGCGATGCGCCGGGCGTTGGTGCAGATGGCCTCCACGCTGGGAAGCGCCGGCCGGCGCATCGCGCAGAGTACGCCGCGCGTGAGCGTGTAGCCCGTGAGCTGCGAGAGCAGCTCGCGCGGGGCCGTGTAGGCCGGGACGTCCGGGAAGCGGGCAAGCAGGGGGGCGGCGTCGCCTTCGGAATGGCGCCGCTCCATCAAAAATGCGGTGGGGAGGTAGCCGTTTTCTACGGCGGTGGTGATGACCTTGGGGCTTTCGGCGATGAAGACGCCCTTTTCCGGCTCGAGCCGATTGCGCAGCTGCGCCTCGGTGAGGCGGGCGAAGACATCCAGCCCGGGCGCGGAGAGATCGGTAACGGTGATCAGCATGGAAGATTCCTCATTCGCTCAGCTCGCCGCGCAGGTTGCGGCCTAACTGGGCCTTGATCCAGCCTGCGTCGTCGGAACGGCTGAGCAGGTAGTAGAGCTTGGCAAAGGCGGCCTCGGTTGTCATGTCGCGGCCGTTGACGGCCCCGACGGCATGCAGTGCGGCACTTGAAGCGTAAGCCCCGAGGTTGACCGAGCCCTGCGAACACTGAGAACAGACAACGATGATCGTGCCGTTTTGCCAGGCGCGTTCGATGATCGGGAGCAGCGCGTCCTGCGCCGCGCCGGGGATGTTGCCCGCGCCGAATGTTTCCAGCACCACCCCGCGCAGCTTTTCCGTCATCAGCGAGGCAAAATGGGCAAACTGAATGCCGGGGAAGATCTTGACAACGCCGACGGGGAGCTCCCGCAGCGGCTGAAGATGGAACGGCCCGTCCTCCGCCGGGCGCAGCGCGCCGCGATGGTAGCGGATCTGGATCCCCGCATGGGCCAGAGGTGCGTCGTTCGGGGCGGCGAAGGCCTCAAACTGGTCGGAAGAGCGCTTCACGCTCCGGCAGCCGCGCAGCAGAAGGCCGTTGAAGTAGATGCAGACCTCATGCACCTGGCCGGAGGCGGCGATGAGCATGGAATTGATGATGTTGTCGCGCCCGTCGGTGCGGATCTGGCCGAGCGGGATCTGCGAGCCGGTGAAGATGACCGGCTTGGAGAGCCCTTCCAGCATAAAAGCCAGTGCGGAGGCGGAATAGGCCATCGTGTCCGTCCCGTGCAGCACGACGAAGCCGTCATACCGGTCATAGCGCTCGGCGATGACGCGCCCAAGCTGGTTCCATTCGCGCACGGTGATGTCGGAGGAGTCCAACAGGGGATCAAATTCCACGACATCCCAGTCCGGCATGTCGTCCCAGTAGAGGTCGGGGATGGCGCGCAGCAGACGCAAAAACGCGCCGCTGCTCGGCACATAGCCGCGTTCGCTCGGAATCATGCCAATGGTGCCGCCGGTGTAGATGATGCAGATGCGGTGTTTTTCCATGCTGCGTTCCTCCTGATGTTTGACCGTACTTTCGCTCGTGGCCGAAATCCCGCCGCAGCGGCCCTAAAATAGAAGCGTCATTCTGAGCCAGTCTGAGGACTGGTTCGCAATGACACGTCTATTGTAGGCTTTCGGGCCGACAGCGTCGTCGGCCCCTACAAAACCGTAAGGCAACCCAGCAAAGCGGTTGCCTTTCGGAGAGGAAGAAGGAGACTGCGAATATGGAGCTTTCGCCGCCCCGGCGGAAGCGCAATGCAGTAGACTTCTTCTGACGAGGCGGCGGCCCTTTTGTTTACTGGTGCGTCTCGTTATATTTCTGAATCCCAAGGGCCAGCAGATCCATGGCGCGCTCGAGATCCTCCTGTTTGAGGACGTAGGCGATGCGAATCTCGTTTGCCCCCTTGCCGGGCGTGGCGTAGAACGGGCCGCCGGCAGCGAACATAACGGTGTCGCCGTGGTCGTCGAAGTCTTCCAGCAGCCATTGCTGGAACCGCTCCGCGTCGTCGATGGGCAGCGCCGCCATCAGATAGAAAGCACCCTTCGGACACTCGCAGACGACGCCGGGAATCTCATGCAGCTTGCGCACGACGGTGTCGCGGCGGCGCTTGTATTCTTCGCGCACGGCGGTGAAGTAATCCGGCTCGACGGTGTAGAGCGCGGCGGCGGCAACCTGGTCGAGTGTGGCGACCGAGAGGCGTGCCTGGCAGTATTTCAGGGCGTTTGCGATGAAGTCCGGATTGCGGCTGATCAGGCAGCCGATCCGCGCGCCGCAGGAAGAAAACCGCTTGGAAACCGAGTCGATCAGAATCAGGTTTTCCTGTCCATAGCCAAATTGCAGGAACGAGAGCAGCTCGCCCGTCTCATAGGCAAACTCGCGGTAGACCTCGTCGGCGATGAGATAGAGGTCATGCTCGACGGCCACGTCGAGAATCATTTTCATCTCCTCGCGCGTGAGGCAGGTTCCGGTCGGGTTGCCGGGATTGGTGATCATGATGGCGCGGGTGTTCGGCGTGATACAGTCTTCGAGCTTTGCCCGGTCAGCAAAGAAATAGCCCTCCTCCGGGCGGGTATGCAGCGGATGGATGCTGGCGCCGGCCGTGGTGATAAAGGTATGGTAGTTGGGATAAAACGGCTCCGGAACGATGATCTCGTCGCCGCTGTCTAAAATGCAGTTGCACGCGATCTGCAGCGCCTCGCTGCCGCCGGCCGTGATGAGGATATCTCCTGCGTCCAGCGTCACGCCGATGCGGGCATAATAGCCCCGGATGGCGTCGATCAGGGCGGGAATACCGGGAGAGGGCGCGTAGGCGAGCGTCGGCTCGTGGAAATTGCGAACTGCGTCGAAGAGCTGCTTCGGCGTCTGAATATCCGGCTGGCCGATATTCAGATGATAGATCTTCTTGCCTGCTGCCGCCGCTGCGACCGCATAGGGATGGAATTTACGCATGGGTGACTGTTGGCAGCGAAGCACTTTTTCAGAGAACTTCATTTGAATACCTTCTTCGGATCAATTTTATTATGCCAGAGTCATGCTCCTGAGATTCTTCAATCCATCGATTTGCATTGAAAAATTGGCATTATTATAACACATCACGTCGAAGAAGTATAGATGTTTTTTGGCAAAAAGAATCCCACGGACAAGTGACCGGCTTGCCCGTGGGAGTTCTTTTATTGTATGAGGGGAAAATGAAAAAGTGTTTATCGCTTCTTGCAGTATCATCATAGCAAGCGGTTTTTAAAAATCTTAGAGGGAAGATATGAAATAAGTATGAAATCCACAAATCTTTTCTTCCAAAGGCCCGGACGCGGAGAAAAAGAAAACCGTGGGCAAGTGACCAGCTTGCTCACGGCCTTCTTTTCACAAAATATATATGAGGGGAAAATGAAAAAGTGTATATCGCTTCTTGCATGATTATCATAGCAAGCGGTTTTTAAAAATCTTAGAGGGGAAATATTAAATATGTATGAAATTCGGAAATATTATGTCTACAAATAATTTACAAAAAAGTCACGGACGGCCCTTGACAAACGAGAAGGGTGAGGCTATATTGTAATCAAAATGAATTAGCACTCGAAGGCAGAGAGTGCTAAAACGAGGAGTTGACGAGTATGAACGCACAGAACTATACGCAGAAATCGCTGCAGGCCATTCAGGCGGCCCAGCAGCTGACCATTCAGAATCAGAACCAGCAGATTGAGCAGGTGCATCTGCTCTCCGCCCTTTTGCAGCAGGAAGGCGGCCTTGTGCCGCAGCTTCTGAAAAAGATGGGCATTTCCGTCGAGAGCTTCCATGCCGCCGTCACTGCGGAGGTGCGCAAGCTCCCGCGCGTGACTGGCTCCGGCCGGGAGGCGGATAAGATTTACGTCTCGCGGCAGGTCGATGAGGCGCTGACAAAGGCTGAGGAGATCGCCAAGGGGATGAAGGACGACTTTGTCTCCGTCGAGCACCTTCTGCTTGCCCTGATCGACTGCGCGGACAGCACGCTGAAGAATCTGCTTCGCACCTACAATATTAAAAGAGAGGCCGTGCTGCAGACCCTGCAGAGCATCCGCGGCAATCAGCGCGTGACGAACGACACGCCGGAGGACACCTATGAGGCCCTTGAAAAATACGGCACAGACCTTGTCAAGCGTGCCCGCGAGCAGAAGATGGATCCGGTCATCGGCCGTGACGACGAGATCCGAAACGTGATCCGCATTCTCTCCCGCAAGACGAAGAACAACCCCGTTCTCATCGGCGAGCCGGGCGTCGGCAAGACGGCCATCGTCGAAGGTCTGGCGCAGCGCATCGTTGCCAATGAAGTCCCGAAGGCGCTGCAGGACAAGACCATTTTCTCGCTCGACATGGGCGCGCTGATCGCGGGCGCAAAATACCGCGGCGAATTTGAAGAGCGGCTGAAGGCTGTCCTCGCCGAGGTAAAAAAATCCGAGGGCAAGATCATTCTGTTTATTGATGAGCTGCATACGATTGTCGGCGCGGGCAAGACCGAGGGTTCGATGGATGCCGGTAATCTGCTCAAGCCGATGCTCGCCCGCGGTGAGCTGCACTGCATCGGCGCGACCACGCTCGATGAATACCGCCAGTATATCGAAAAGGATCCGGCCCTCGAACGCCGGTTCCAGACTGTATTGGTGCAGGAGCCGACCGTGGAGGATACCATTGCAATCCTGCGTGGTTTGGAGTCCCGCTACGAGGTCTTCCACGGCGTCAAAATCACCGACCCGGCTATCATCGCCGCCGCGACACTCTCCAACCGTTATATTACCGACCGTTTCCTGCCGGATAAGGCCATCGACCTCATTGACGAGGCCTGCGCCATGATCCGCACGGAGATGGACTCCATGCCGACGGAGCTGGACGTCATCAACCGCAAGATCATCCAGATGCAGATCGAGGAGGCCGCCCTCAAGAACGAGGACGACGAGCTGAGCAAGGCCCGGCTCGCCGAGCTCCAGAAGGAGCTGGCCGAAAACCGCGAGACGTTCAACGCGATGAAGGCAAAGTGGGAGAATGAAAAGAACGCCATCGGCCGTGTGCAGCAGCTCCGCGAGAAGATCGAGCAGATTAACCGTGACATTGAATCCGCCGAGCAGAGCTACGACTTTGAGAAGGCGGCTAAGCTGAAATACAGCGATCTGCCCGAGGCCAAGAAGCAGCTTGAGGCCGAGGAACAGATCGCCGCACAGGCCAAGGATTCGAGCCTGCTTCGTGATAAGGTCACGGAAGAAGAAGTTGCGAAGATCATCGAGCGCTGGACCGGCATTCCCGTCTCCCGCCTGATGGAGGGCGAGCGCGAGAAGCTGCTCCATCTCGAAGATACGCTCCACAAGCGCGTCATCGGGCAGGACGAGGCCGTCCGCGTCGTCTCCGAGGCCATCCAGCGCAGCCGCGCCGGCATTCAGGATCCGAACCGCCCGATCGGCTCGTTCCTCTTCCTTGGCCCGACGGGCGTCGGCAAGACCGAGCTTGCCAAGACGCTGGCCGAAACGCTCTTCGACGACGAGAAGAACCTCATCCGCATCGATATGTCCGAATACATGGAGAAATTCTCTGTCTCGCGTCTCATTGGCGCGCCTCCCGGATATGTCGGTTATGAAGAAGGCGGCCAGCTGACCGAGGCCGTCCGCCGCCGCCCGTACAGCGTGGTGCTGTTCGACGAGATTGAAAAGGCCCATCCGGACGTGTTCAACATCCTCCTGCAGGTCCTCGACGACGGCCGCATCACCGACTCGCAGGGCCGCACGGTCGACTTTAAGAACACCATCCTGATCCTGACGAGCAATCTCGGCTCGCAGGCGCTTCTGGACGGCATCGACGAGCACGGCGAAATCAGCGAAGCGGCCAAGGATGAGGTTCGCGCACAGCTGCGCCGCTCCTTCCGTCCCGAATTCCTGAACCGCCTCGACGAGATCGTCTTCTACAAGCCGCTCACGAAAGAGAACATCACCGGCATCATCGATCTGCAGATCGCCGCACTGAACCGCCGCCTCGAGGACAAGCAGCTCCACTGCGAGCTGACGCCCGAGGCCAAGCAGTTCATCATCGATGCGGCCTACGATCCGCAGTTCGGCGCGCGTCCGCTGCGCCGCTATGTGCAGCATACGGTCGAGACGCTCCTCGCCAAGCGCATCCTGCGCGGCGACGTCATCCCCGGCCAGCCACTTACCTGCGGCGTGGAAAACGGCGAACTTATCATCCGCTGACGCATCCAAAGCAGCTCCCTCCGTCTGGAGGGAGCTGCTTTCAGCGTGCCGAAAAAGTCTTTTCGCCCCGCTGCCGTCCAGGTTTTTGAACTTTAAAAAGTTCAAAAACCTGC
>OIWS01002106.1_pt1 | contig 17279 bp, 16 predicted proteins | sample 1587611 | NCBI WGS metagenome assembly OIWS01 (sample SAMEA3888919, study PRJEB22519) | human gut metagenome | biome: human gut; feature: human-associated habitat; material: faeces | place: Denmark | collected 2010 | reverse complement strand
CCGCCGCATTGACTCCGTATTTTTTCGCTATGTCCGCATCAAAGAAATGAACCATGATTTTTGCCTCCTTTTTGTTTTCGGGATATGTAAAGGGGCAGCGGATTTCGCTGCCCCAAGGCTTACTTTTTCTTGGCCCTGATCTTCAGGAAAATCAAAGCTCCGACGATAAACACGACCAGCCCGATCGCCAGAATGGTTTTCAGCTCCATTACTCTGCGTCCTCCTTTCTGCGTTTTCTGAATCCGACTGCACCCAGTGCGGCAGCGCCTGCGGCGGAAACGCCGAGCAGGGCAAGCCAGAGGGCGGAATTGCTGTCGTCGCCGGTTTTCGGCGTGTCACGAAGTTCATTGTGCATCTCCACTTTCGTTACCGCACCCTCAAACACGGATGCCGTCTTGTCGGCGGGCAGCACATAGGCGGAAGATGCGCCGTCCGATACCTCGGACACCACATATTCACCGATGCGGAGATTTTCAATGATGATCTCGCCGTTTTTGTCCGTGGTGAATACGCCGACATATCCGTTCGGACCGGTGACACGGAACGAGAAGCCCTCGACCTTGCCATCCGAGGAAGTCTTGATGATTTTCAGAGAGCCGATCTGCGGCGCATTGATAAAGCCCTTTCCGGCTTCGTTCTCCACGGTCACGGTCTTTCCGTCCTCAGTGATCTCGAAATAGTAGGCGTTGCCGTCCAGATAGAATCCTTCCGGTGCTTTTGTTTCTTTGACAAAATAGCCGCCGTAGAGCAAGTCGGCCATTTCATAAACGCCGATGCCGGTTTCGGTGAGTGTGCCGAGCCGTTCATCGTCGGCATCCAGTTCCTTGTTGCCGTTGCTGTCACGGTAAACGGTGAACTCCGCGCCCGTCAGCTTGTTGTCGGGATAGTCCCGGTCGGTCTTGGTGAGCTGCACTGTGCCACGGATGCGGGTGTTTTCGATCTCCACCTCGATCACCGCACCGTCCGCATCGACGGTCACGGGATAGGTTTTCTCCGACAGCACAAAGCCGGTCGGGGCTTCGATCTCCCGCACGATCCAGTTGCCATAAGGCACACGGACAAAAGAAAAGTTTCCGTTCCCGGCAGAGGTGGCAGTCAGAATGGCGTTTTCCGTTGTAAACTCGGTGCAGTCCGCACGGAACAGTCCGATCAGCGCACCGGCAAGACCGCTGCCGTCCTCGTCCTTTTTCAGCCCGTGAATTTCACCGTAGAGCAGCTTGTTTTCGATGGGTGCGCCGCCGTTTGCCTTGATTTCCACCAGCGCCGTGTCCTGCCCGGCGTACTCAAACACAATGGGGTACTTTTCGTCGGAGAGGATATAGTGTCCGTCCGTGGACAGCTCTTTGAGATAGTAGCTGCCAAACGGCAGATCGGTGTTGCAGACGGCGTGGCCGTTTTCATCTACAGACACGATCTCCAGCAGGCCGTCGGCGGGAATGATGCTGCCGTCAGCGGCGGTCAGCTCCTCGGCGGCGAACAGTCCAAAGGTCACAGCGGAAAGCTCACCATTCTTGCCGATGCCGAAGCGCTCGTCCTGCTCCAAGACCTTATCCAGAGAAACGGCGGCTTTCTGTCGCTCGTTGCAGAAGTCGGCGGCGGTTTCGGTGATCTCGACCTCCTGCCCGGCATAGACAAGCCCTGCCGTGTGGACTTCGGTGTTCCGCACATAGCCGGTGGGGGCCGTGACCTCTCTGACCTCATATTTGCCGAGATACAGCGGCTTGCTTTCGGCAAGTCCCGTTTCATCGGTGGTCACGGTATCAACGACCTCACCGGCCGCATAGCGGAGCGTGCCGTCCGGCGTGATGATGTCCTCGGCAGCGGTGATCTCATAGACTGCGCCCGCAAGCCCCTTGACCGCAAACACCGGCTGATAGATGCCGTCCGCCTCGGTGACAGACGAAAAGACCTCGCCGCTCTTGCTGATCCGGATCACACCCTTTTGCGCCGTGTTTGGCTTTGTGATCTCGACCACCGTAACGGCGTTTTCCTCCGTGGCATTGTCGGCGGTCACATCGAAATAGACCGGCTCGCTGTTCAGCGTGTAGCCGTAGGGGGCGGAAACCTCCACCAGCGAATAGCCCGTGCCATATTCCAGCTTTTCGGGCGTAATAAGGTAGCCGTCGCTGTTCGTGTAAAAGGTGTCGATGGTGGTGACTTCGGGATAGGTGAAGGTCTGCGTAATGAGCGACCCGTCCGGGCGGTAGAGCCGGAAGCCTGCACCAGCCAGCGGAATGACCTTTCCCGTTTCGGCATCCACCTTGACGATTTTGATATAGCTCTCAAAATTGCGGTTGTTGGCAAGGTAGCGATAGGTCTGCCCATCCTTGGCGATATACACATCGAAGTCGGCAAGCAGCTCACGGCCGTCCCAGCCCTTGGCCTGATGCACCGTATAGATGCCGTAGGGCAGGTCTTTTGTGACCGCATAGCCGTTTTCGTCGCAGATCAGATAGTCACGCTCGGATGCCTTGGCGTTGTCATAAGAACCTGCGGCTTTCAGAAAGACCGCAAACTCCGCCCCGGCCTCCGGCGTTTCAAGCTGGGTTTCGCCGTCGTCGGCGTGCTTGATGATGGCGATTCTGCCCTTGATGATCTGCTCGGTCACATCGTTTGCCGTGGTGTTGTATTCCACGGTGTAGTTTTTCGCCTCCGCACCGATGGGATAAACGGTGCTGTCCAGCAGATAGCCCTCGGAGGGCGTCATCTCGCGGATGGTCCAGTCGTCGCCGCAGACATAGTATTTCGTGGTGAACTGTCTGTTGGCATCGGTGGTGTAGGTGTCCACAAGCTGGTCGCCCTTATAGATGCCGTAGACGGCACCGGCAAGGGTGGCATCGCCTTGCGGCAGACCCGTTTCAGCGTCGCTCTTGGTGACAGTGACATTCCACTTTTTCAGGATGTTCGTAAAGCTCTTGTTTGTGACGGTGTTCCATTCCACCGCCGCCGTCTGCTTTTCGGGGACGACATAGCGGATCGCCGTATCGACTTCCTCCAGCGTGTAGCCTGTGCCGATCAGCACATCCCGGAAATACGCCTTGCCGGAGCTGTCGGTCACGGCGTATTCATCCACCGCAAGCCCCGACAGTGAAGTGCCGAACAGGTGGAAGTTCACACCTTCGTTCATCCCGTCCTCGGCGGTTTTCGTGACGGTGAGATCACTACGCTTTAAGGTGTTATTGAAATTGACCGTTGCCACCTGACCGCTGACGACGGTCACACGGCGCACCTCCTGCGGCTCGTATTTGTCGTAGCTCTGCTCGGTGACGGTGTAAACGCCGGGAGCAAGGTTGTCGATCTGAATGACACCGCCTGCACCTGTCTGAACGGTTTTGTTCACGCCGTTGCCCGTAACGGTAAAGGAAATGCCCTCGACCTTGCCGTCCTCGGAAGTCTTGACGATCTTGGCGCTGCCGTAGCTGACCTTGATGTTCAGATAGCCTTTCACTGGGTCGCTGACCGTAGCACTGTATGTGACCACATCCTGCATTGTTCCGTCGGGGCCGTAATGGCCGTCACTCCACACCACAACGCCTTTGCGAATATTGGTTTTGGTAGCCGAGATTATCAAGGGCTTTGTAGGTGCCGCTTCGGCGGTGATCGTCAGTGTATTACCACGGGTCGTAAAATCGATTCCGGTCTGCTCTGAGGAAAAGGTATAATCACTCAGCACACCGTTGGTGTCGGTCAGAGTGGTCGTATAACGGCTACCGTCCCAATTCATCTCAACGGTCTGAGCCTTGCCTGTGCTTCGGGCCATAAAGCTTGGAAGGATGGTGTGTTTTTTCACACTGGCTTCCATACTGTCATAATAAGCAGAAAAACGGCTGTACAGCGGATGGCTTGTCCGATAAACGGATTTCACGGCATCAGCTCTGCCGGGGTCAACATGGTTAAAGTTTGCATCACGCTCACCGACAACGGTTTCCCATACCAAAACCTGTGTTGCCATCATGTGCGCCAACTTGTCGGCATCTGCATTATTCTGTGAACGCCAGCCGAGAGACAGATTGCCCTGATAACCGTATTGCATGATCCGTCCCAGCAGCGTCTTGATCGTATCGGCATCAATGGTACTGTTGCACTCGGATGGGTAGTCCTTCCAGTAATCTTCGCCGTAGCGAGCGTAGGTTCTTTCCAGCAGACGGGGTACCCCCGGTTCGATGCAGTAACAGGCCGGGCCGTTAAAGTCCCCAATAGTGTGCAGTGTTGTCATCCATGTTTTTTCGCCGGATGTCCAGCCGTTCATATAATGAAGTTCATCATGTCCCCATGTGCCGCTGGTGTCCAGATTTGCATCTCCGTTTCTGGGAAATGCCACAGAATAGGACTTTGCTGTTTCCGCCGGAACCGATGTGGCAAGGGCAGTCACACTGCTTCCCAGAATAGTAGTGAAGCAGATCAATAGAGCCAAAAGCCCCGAAATGCTCCTGCGATAAAACTTTTTCATTTGTTTACCTCCTTGTTGACATGAAAAAAAGCACCGCATTACTGCGATGCTTCCTTCTGTGTGTGAAATTACGCGTACCCGATATAGAGCAGATAGCTGTTGGTGCCGACTGCTTCGCACCATACCCAAATATCCGTGATGGTTTCATCTGCGGCATAGCGATTCAGACGGGAACAAATATCCCGTTCAAGATAGATACAGTCCGCATCTGCATCAATAGGTGTATCCCAGCAATCGACCGCAGAGCCTTCCGGCCGCAGTCCCACGCTTTCGGCGTAGGCTTTGGCATAGTCGATCCAAGTCTGGATGTCAAACTCCGGCTCGGCAGGTTCTTCTGCGGCAGACGGTTCGGTTTCCTGCATCGGCGGTTCGGTGGGTACTGCCGGTGGCGGCTCGGATGCTTTCGGCGGCGCAGGTTCCGTAGTGCCGCTCTCGGTCGGCAACTGAGCATTGTCCACGGTTGGTGTTGAAACCTCCGGCGGTATTTCCACCATTTCGGATTCTGCGGCATTTTCAGTAGCAATCTCTGTACTTTCCGAAACAGAAACGGTTGTGTGCTCCTGCGGCGCAATGCTCTGCACAGGCTCGGTCATGGCCGTTTCCTCCGAAGATGGCGTCCCCTCGGAATAGTCTGCATTTGCACAGCCCGAAACAGAAAGTGCCAGCAGCACCAAAGCGGCGGTCATCCACGCTTTTCTCATGTTCGCAAACCTCCTTTGCCGTTTCATTGTACGGTCTGCCGCAGAAAATGGCAAAGCTGCAAGAACTGCCGCCCTTGTAAATTCTCTTTTTCGGGAAGTACAGGTAGTTTTGAGGGGGAGAGGTGTGGAGAGGGGGAACACACAAGCACCGCCGTACACTCATCAGAAATGGGTATGGCTGTCCCTTGGTAGTGAAATTCTACCGTTCGGCTTCACGGTCACGCTGCCGTTTGCGGTATAGCTCCAACGCTTTAATAATGGTATCTTCAATTTTCTGTGCGGGCGTCCCCGGCGCAAAATACTTGCTGATACGCTCTTTCGGCATTTTGAACTGCTCTTTTTGATTCGGCTTTTCCTCCTGCATGATGGAGAGGATCACTTCCTCGGTCAGTTTACCGTCCTTGCTAAACTCCTTCATTTTAATGGTCTGCGCCAAAGACGGCGTGCAGTCCTCGCATTCCATGGTACTGTACAAGACTTCCTGCTGCTTCGGGGAAAGGTAGGAAAGCTCCACGGCGGGGCGGAAAGCGATTTTTCCGTCGTCCACCATTTGCAGGATGGAGGGGATCAGCTCGGTCAGACGGATATAGCGTTGGATTTGGGTATTGCTATCCGGCGATTTAGCCGCCAGCAGCTCCCTTGATGTTTTACCATCGAAATTCTGTCCCACTGGGACAGAATTTTCCTTGCTTGGTCTGCCTACTTGCCGTTTCATCGCATCCAGCTTCATTTTATAGGCAAATGCCTTTTCGGACGGCAGGATCGTTTCCCGTTGCAGGTTGCTGTCCACCATGATAATGGTCGCTTCATCATCGGTGAGATCACGGACGATACAGGGAATCTCCGGCAGCTCTGCCAAGGTTGCCGCAAACTTGCGCCTGTGACCTGCCACCATTTCATAGCCGCCGTCCGCTTTCGGGCGGACAAGAGCCGGAACTAACACACCGTATTTTCGGACGCTCTCGACCATCTCTGCCATTGCCTCGTCCTGTTTGACCTTGAACGGGTGATTCGGGAAGTCGGAGATCTCGGCAGGATTCAGCGTCACGACCTTTTCAAGCTGCGATTCCGCACGGCTTTCATCGGTGGAGAACAGGTCATCGAGCGGCGTCATCCCTAAATCTCTCGTTTTTACGCTCAATCTCCAACACCTCCTTTGTCAGCGCACGGTATGCGGCGGCGACCTTGCCGTTCTTGTCGTGGGCAAAGATGCTCTTGCCTCTGCTGCTGGTTTCGGCGGCTCTCACGGAAAAGGGTATTTCCGTTCCAAACACACGGATCTTCTCGCCGTAGTGGGCGCGCAGAGAAGCGATGATCTCCTTTGCCTCGTTGGTACGGCTGTCCACCATCGTAAAAAGGATGCCGTCAATTTTCAGCTTGGGATTGATCTGCCGTTTGACCTTTGCGATGGACTGCATCAGCAGATCCAGCCCCTTTGCCGACAGAAACGACGGCTGCGACGGAATGATAACGCTGTCCGCTGCCGCCAGTGAGTTGATCGGCATCATACCGAGCGAGGGCATACAGTCAATGAGGATATAGTCGTAATGGGGCTTGACCGCATTGATATATGTCCGCAGTACGCTCTCTCGGCTCATAGCGTTGATGAGCCGAATTTCCATGCCCGACAAGTCGATGTTCGCAGGGAGCAGGTCTACGCCTTCGCCATGGTGCAAAATACCGTAGCTGTCCGGCATGGGCGTGTCGTCGATCACATTCTGCATCACATCCGCCAGCGTCACGGGCAGCTCATCCGGCTTCGGATAGCCGAGAGAAAGCGTCAGGGAGCCTTGCGCATCGGCGTCGATCAGCAAGACCCGCTTGTTCTCCTGTGCCAGTCCGATGCCGAGATTGGCGGTGGTCGTGGTTTTGCCCACACCACCCTTTTGGTTCGTCACCGCGATCACTTTGCAATTCGCCATATGGGGTTCCTCCTTTACATAGATTTAGCCGCCTGCGGCGAAGCAGGCGGCTATGTACGGGTATGAAAAAAGCCACCTGCATTTCTGCAAATGGCTTAATGGTTAAACCCTCGCTTTGAGTGTTTTACTGTATTTGGCATAATCTTCGCTCAATACATAATCTATCACACAGGCTTTGGGTATAAGATAGGTACATCTTATGTAAAAGTGTTTGACCTTGTTTGCCCGCATTATTTTTCGGGCTGTACTGTCACCGATACCACCCAGCATTGTTTGAAATTCGGGCAGAGTAACAACATCGGGATATGAAGCGAAAAGTTTTTCATAATGTGCGCGTGTTTTCATAGCAGTACCTCTTTTTCGGAAAATGTGTTGTCAATGGCAGAGGAATACGCTATAATATCGTTTGTGATTTATGAATCTATTGCGTGTGTTGTTGTGCTCCGTTTTGGGGTTACATCCCTCCGATGTCCCTCCAAAATCCAAAATTTCCGCCAAAATTGAAAAGTACGGAAATGGCAGACGAAACGGAGCTTTTTTACACACCAGTTTCAAAAGTAGTAGTGTTTGCAACGCTTTTGGTGTCCGTTAGCGACCTCCATAAGGGGTTGAGTTCGTTTGTATTCCCTGTGAAGCAAATAACTCAAAATCCGGTGGTGGCGACACCGTACCGGTTCGACCCCGGTCACCGGCACCAAACCAGAAAAATCCGAACCAAGTTTTCCAAATAGGAAACGGGTTCGGATTTTTTGTTTGTTTTTGATTTTACATAGAAAAAGCTCCGTGTTTGCGGAGCTTTTTCTGGTATTAAAGCACTGTCATTTGAAATATAAATCAGTTTGAAATTACATTTTCAATAAGTATCAACTACACTGTTAATACCAATCTTCAAGCAACTCTCGAATTTCCTCTTGCCTGATTTCTTTTTTTTTTAAAATCCACACATTCGACTAAATATGTATGAGCGTGAAATATAACATTCAAATTGACAAAAAGCTCTCGCCTTTACTTTGGAGCTTACTTACTGAAAACTTCAATTGTATTGTTGATAAGATACAGCATTCTGAAAATGGCGAGGATTTGATTGTTTTTATAAACATAAAAACTAAATAATAATATATAAACTCCGCAAATTAAGTTTGACTTAGTAGGCGGAGTTTTGTATTATAAGGTTATAAAAATTATTACATCTTCCAAAAAGTAGAAAAATCAGGCAAAACTGCATAACAAAACTGTTACGATATGTGATATAATATTGTTAAATGATAAAATCGTGTCATTGAAAATCGATTCTAAACTTTTTATTGTGTTTACATAGGGTAAAAAACACAAAGAGGAAGGACTACCATATAAATGAAATTAAAAAACAACAAAAAAGCGGTAAATGATTTGTGGCATGAGTTTGAGCCATATATTCGCAAATTGTGTGAATATAAACTGCAAAGTCTTCCCAATCACATTGACGATTGTGTCCAGGAGGTCTTTCTTGATTTGGCAGACGCTTTGCACAAGGGAAAGAAAATTGAATATCCGAAAGCATGGCTTACAAAAGTTGCAAACAATAAAATCAAAGATATTTACTCGCAAGCGAAAAAAGATGCCGAAAAAATTGTTCCTTTTGATTCACAAAATCTCGATAATACATATTCCGGAGTTGTATTTGACGAGTCTTTTACGATTAACGATGACCAAATTCTGATACTAAAAGAAAAAGTAATAAATGAATTTAATGAAAGTGAACGGCAACTGTTATATGACAGATACACTTTGAAAAAGAGCATTTCGCAAATTGCCGAAGAGTATAACACAACGGAAAATAACATCTATCAAAAAATATTCAGATTAAAAACGAAAGCAAAAATGATTATTGATGAAGTGTTGAATAAAAATTTATAAATTTTTTTGTAAGAAAACAAGAATTTCAAGACTATATAATTGAAGGAGGAAAAATTAATGCTGACTGATGAAGAGTTTTTAGCCTTTCTCAATGACAAAGAGCTTGATGGTTCATTAGAAGAAAATCTCAGTAAAATTATTGATGACGAAATGGAAAAGCCCGAAGAAGAAATGGATACGGAGCTTATTGAGTATTGCTTAGATAAATTGAGCGAACTTAACAGCAACGCAACCGATGCCAATATTAAGGAAGGAAACGGTGATTCCAATGATAAACATATAAAGATAAAATTCAGACGAGTTATTGCCATTGTCGCTGCTGCCGTAGTGTTGTTGGTCGGAACGATGTCGGTATCTGCCGTTATTTTTGATGTGAACATATTTGACGGTATGGTTGAACTTTATAATGATTATATTCGTATAAACTTTGATAAAACCGACGATGAGCCTGCAGATTACCAACTTCTTGACACAGACCTTGCAAAAGAACTTGCAGATAACGGATTTGATAAAGTTCTCTTACCTGAAGCAATTTTCTCTGATGAATATGAAATAACAAATATTGAATATGAGTCAGGCGAATACACGAATACAGTCAATATCACATTTAAATATAAAAATGAACTTGGTAGTCTCAATATAACGAAATATAGTATGGATGAAATCGTGCCAGATGTGGAGTTTCTTAATGTTACAAGTGAAATAAAAGAAGTAAAGAATGGTAACATAACGATATATTGCTTTATGCAAGATGATTCTGCTGCGGTAACTTACAGAGACAGTCTATCTGTTTATTTCATTCAAATTCCCATGGAATTAGATGAAGCGGTTGAATTTGCAAAAACTATTAAATAAGAGGTTGCATTAAATATGATTTCAACGTTTATGAGTGGTTCAGGATCAACCTATTCAAATACAAAATTGACGTCGGCTGCTAAAGAACATGAAACAACAACGAATTATGTTAACGCTGTCAAAGGACAAATTAAAAGCCTTTTATCCACATATAAAGGGGACATATATAAATTGCGATATACGGCTTCTACAAGAACATCTAATCCTTTAGTTCAAAAAATGCGAGCAAATAATATCAATCAACCTGTTTTTAACAAAGCATCAGACAAAATAAAGGGGCTCACCTTTTGTGTTAATGGATTATGGGGAAATGAAATAATAGTAAAATCATACACATGTAACGGTTCATCATATAGTTGCACCTTAACTTTTACTCTTTATGATCATTTTGGTTTAAATGAACCAGATATTGATAAGTATGGTGGAACTCATGAGGGATTCAGAGACTGGTACATTCTTCAGCATTTTAAAGAGTATAATGGAGCATATAAACCTTTTGTGTCAAAAATGTCTTTTGATGTCAGTTTTTCAGGTACTATATAAGGAGGAAAAAGCAATGAAAAGAATCATAGTTTTAATCGCTTTATCGCTAGTTATTATTATATCAATAACATCAATAACATCAATAACAGCGATTTCTTTTGAACAAAATCAATATGAAGATGAAAACAGTATTATAGAAAACGAAACTTTAGACGGCAATAGCAAGGCTCTGATTGAACAATTCTATAATGACAAATCGCTATCAACACAAGATAAAGAAGAAATGAAAGCTTTGTTTGATATGCCCCAACTCTTCAATTCTTCAAATGAAACAAAAATGGCGGATAGTAGCTTAAAAAGTAATATAGATAGTTATAATATCGTTATTAAATATTTGATAACGATAATTGAAGAAAACCCAACCGATAACTATATTTGTCTTGGCATTGATGGCTATACGAAAGAAGACATTGTGCTATCTTTCGCTTCAAGAAACGGTGAAATACTTGAAATAAGTGAAGATGTTGCTAATGCACTATCCATTATTAAATCAGCCTTCTCTGATATGGGATACAAACTTGATACAATTAAAATTAAGGATGGATATATTTCTTTCGATACAATTGATGGTCAATACTCACTAATGTTTGCATTAGATGAAGCTACAAGTATTAACAGCATAGACAATAAAGATGAAAAAGTAACTGCTGCAAAAGCACAAGACAATTGGTACCATAAAATGTCAAAGTAACAAAAGAAAGAAAATTTTTATTTTCTAATAGCAATTATTTACAGAGGTAGTGCAATATGAATGAAATTGTTATTGCTGCACTCGTTATGTTCTTAATATCTTTTGACCACAAAACTTTTTTGCGGCAAATGTCAATGTCTTATGGTTGGCGAGAGCGGTACAAGCAGGACAAAAATTGTGCATCGTTATTACAAATGTGTAAGCGTTAAAAATCATAAGGGTTGTGATAAAAAGACCGTTAAAAAGGATTGGATTGAAGATTTGGTAATTGACAGTATCCGCAAACTCATTATGAATGATGAAACCATTGAATATCTGACTGACCTGGCACTTGAAACCTTTAATAAGGAAAGTACCGTTCTTCCTATACTGCAAAAGCAATATGCACAGACTTTAACTGCAATCAACAATCTCATTACCGCTATGGAAAAAGGTATTATTACACCTACCACCAAGGAGCGAATGGAAGAACTTGAAGCGGAAAAGAGCGAGCTTTCAATCAAGATTATGAAAGAGGAAATGTCGCAGCCAAAATTGTCCCGTGAGGAGATTTTATATTGGTTCTACAAATTTCGTAAGCTTAACCCCAAGAAACTCGACCACAGAAGAAGCTTGATAAATAACTTTGTAAATTCGGTATTCTTATTTGAAGACAGAATGGTAATTAACTTTAACTTCAAAGACGGAACCGAAACCATAACCTTTGCCGACCTTGAAAAGTCGGCATTAGGTTCGGATTTGAAAGTGTCAGGTGCACCAATACCCCGTTCTTTCGGACGGGGTATTTTTCTTTGCGGAACAAACTTTTCGCAGCCGGGCTGCGCGGAGACGTTTTTTGTCCTTAAAGTTTCGTCTCGGGAACACCGAACAACACGTGTCGGTATTTTGACCAAATTGCCGCCGTCCCTTTTGTGAAACCTGCTCAAATATATCCGTGTACTTGAAAAACCTTTTTACATATGGTATAATCCTTTAAAATTATGTGTAAAATTTTACACACGAATTCGCACATAAAAACCGTATCGAAAAACCACACAAAAGGAAGGTAGAAATGAGCAAAGGAAAAAACAAGGCGCCGAGCGGAGCTATTAAGCACAACACCTACACCGGCAAAGAGCTGACAGGTTACTTAGTAGGTCTCGCAGGACAGAACATCATCTACAACATCATCGCAGGCGGACTCCAGTACTACTGGCAGTCGATTATTTTTTTGCCGGCGATGGCCATCTCGGTAATATTCTTCGTCGCCCGCGTTTGGGATGCTATCAATGACCCGATGATGGGTTCGATAGTTGACCACACCAGAACAAAATGGGGTAAGTGCAAGCCCTACCTCATGTTCGTCCCGATCCCGATAGGAATCATTACCATTCTCACATTCTGCAACAAGACGTACACCGACTACACCTCGCCCACAGCGCACGCTCTTATCATCGCCTGGGCGGCAATCTCCTACATTCTCTGGGGTATGTGCTACACCGTCGGCGATATTCCGCTCTGGGGTGTAACCTCGCTTATGACCGACGATGAGAACGACAGAGCAAAGGCTCTCTCGCTCGCCCGTATCGTCGCCAACGTCGGCGCTATCGGTATGCTTATCACCTTCGCCGGAAAGGCACTCTCCCCCATGTTCCAGGAGAAGAAAGGCCTTGACCTTATTCATGCGGACAAGATGTCCTATATCATAATCGCCGTTATCCTTACGATATTCGCAACTGTTCTCTTCCAGTTTTCCGGCTTCTCTGTCAAAGAGAGAGTTCAGCAGTCCGAAAAGAAGTACACCATGAAGGAGAACTTCAAAATTGCGATCTCCAACGATCCGTTCAGAAGACTCCTCATCTCGGGCATTCTCAGAAGCCCCATCATGCTTCTCTCGATCGTCGGCCTGTCGCTCGTTATGTACTACTTCTTCGACAACAACCTTGCCAATCTTGTTGTTGACGGCCAGCTTCAGATTATAAAAATCGTTCAGCTTCTGGTTATGGCTATCGGCCTTCTCGGCGGTATGCTCATCGGTACTGCCGCCACTCCCAAGATGAGCAAAAAGTTCGGCAAAAAGCAGCTCTACAATTTCTATTCAATCGCCGGTGCAGTCCCCTACGCAATGATCTTTGTCGTCTATAAAATAGCCGGCGGCAACCTTATGCAGAACATGGTTTATGTCGTTTTGATGGCTGTTATGATGTTCGCAGCTTCATGGGCAATGGGCTCGATAAACATTCTCCAGTCGATAATGATAGCAGACTGCGTTGACTACGAGGAGTACAAGAACGGCGTTCGCACCGACGGCGTGTTCTTCTCCGGCCAGTCCTTCATCACCAAGCTTGCAATGGGCGTTTCCTCGCTCATCTCCGGCTTCATTTATTCGGCTGTTCACTACACCGCCGAATACATCGAGACTCTTAACCTCGACCTGGCGGCAGGAAAGTATCATTTCTACGAGGCAAACGACGGAAAATATGCTATGGCGATGTTCCTGCTTATTTCCATTCCGCCCGCAATCGGTATGCTTCTCTCCGCTATCCCCACTCTCAAGTATTCGCTCACCGATAAGGAGCACACAAGAATACTCAACGAGCTTATCGAAAGACGCGCAAGCAAGAATAACGGAAGCAACGACTGATTGTCTCCGACAAATCAATAAGCACGGCGGTGCAGCTCACTCGGGCTGCACCGTTTTTTTGATATGCATAAAAAATAACTGAGCAGGCAAAAACCTGCTCCGTTATTTTCTTTCGGGTTATTCGAGCGTCCCGTCTCCGCCCATGAGCGCCGTCAGCTCTCTTATGCGCTCTATCGGGAACGGCGGGGAGCACAGCGGCTTTAACGCCATGCTCATCAGCTTCATCGGGTTATCGTCTGCGGCGATGCGGTTTGAGGACAGAGCGCCGCATATGCGGCAGCGGTGGACTATCGCCCACTCGCCGTTTTTCCTCACCCAGACCGCTATGGGGTCCATAATGCCCCGGCAGTCCGCGGCTCTGTCGCCCGGCTCGATATCGACGTGCAGGCTCGAGAGGCAATTCGGGCAGTGATTTCTGTGCTCGCTGCCCGCACCCTGCGGCACTGCCGTGCGTCCGCACACCCTGCAAACAAAAGCTTCGTTGCAGGCATGGGTCTTGTAATAACCTTTTTCGTACTGTTTGCGTTTGTTTTCGCGATTCATTTTTCCTCCCGAAGATTGAGCTGCGGGAGGACGGCAGAGTGTGTTTTATTTGCCGACCTCCCGGTCAGCGCACACTCTCCGATGATTTTGTGATAAACTTCAAACAAAATCTCCTTGTGTTTTTATTCAAGAAACGGTCAGATGACCGATATCCCGCGCATTGCGAAATAAAAGCTTATTTACCGAAAAGCTTCTTGAAGAGGTTGATTATCGCGCCTTATCAGCCCAATAATCAGCTTAAATGGTATTTAGCGAAACCTTGAAAAGAGACGTGTAAAGAAACGCTTAATGGAATATGCAATCTTGTGAAAAAAAGCTTTAAGCTTTCCGAAGAATGAGGTACCATGGTTTTTTCCGCATAATTTACAAATATTATTCGATTCGGCATTTTCATATTTTTCAATCGCAGATTCAATCTTATTAACTTCCTCATCAGTTAATTCATTTTTTCCAGAAAGAAGCTTTTTCATTTCTTCAATATCCTCTTTGTCAACTTGTACAGCCTCTTGGGAAAAAGTAAAATCACTCGATTTGCCATCTGAAACAATTGAACAGGTAATTGTATATTCGTCGGACAAAATATTTTTTGTAATGGGGACAACAATGCGTTCACTCTCGATTTTATCTCTTGAGCCAGGAATCGTTATTGATTTTGTATAATTGTCAAAAAGTGATTTGCATTGAATATTAACTGTGAATGTTGTTTCATTTGCAGACATATTTCCCACTTCAAATTCCAAGCTTTGACCATTCAAATCAGTTATTAAACTTGAGGGCAATAGCTCAACATAGCCTGTCCCGCTTGACGCCAAAGTAGAAGTTTTCAGCGCTTCTTCAAGCGTTTTTTCTTGAAGTCCTGTATCATTTATTTGGAATGCTATACCACTTGAATTGCCATTTGAAGAATTATTATGTTCTCCAATTGCTCCGCTTTTATATACAATTCCGCTCCAGTCTTCGTGTCCTTTTAGTACCGCAATCGGTTTATCATAAACATTACCATTCGGATTTAAATCGAGTGAAATATCAGTCTCCAAATTCCCATTATTATTAAAATCTATTGCAGCTTTGGAGATCGGAATAACATTTCTTTGATTTGAAGCCCAATAGAACAATGTTGTACCCAACCCGGTTCCCACCGTTAAGCCGGAAGGATCAATTCCCAACTTCTCGTTAATGTGCGCTTCATTTATATCGGGTAGTTTGTAGTCGGAGTAGCCAACCATACCTGAGCCAACCAATCCTGTTGTTTGAAACGTATAGTTCATAACACTCAAATAATTTGGCTTATAGAGTTCATGATCACATCCGCCATGGCGTAACCCCAAAGTATGACCAAGTTCATGCATAAAAGTGCCACCGACAGAAATATTTCCGCCATTAAATACCCAATCTTGATTTGCAACAATAAAAAACTGACCGGGTATATTGTTCGCTATACCAGACCTTATGCCATTATATTGATCCACAAATAAACAATGTTTGAAAACATTATGTCTCGCCTTCGAAAAATTGGCATTTACAGTACTGTTCCAAGATGATTTGATATTGAACTTCTTTTTATATGGAATTTCGTTACCGCCGGAAAGCTTTCCCCATTTTTTGCCCGTCACGAAATCTATCGAGTCCGGACCCACATCGATATGGAGATTGATTCCATGTTGCTTAAATGAGTCATATACTAATTTCATAGCGTCCTCAGACGGAGCCAAGTTTCTGTACTTACTTATTTCCCACCAAAGAATCTTTTTTTGCGGTCTCACCATCCAGTCAACTTCCACAAAAATATCGGGGATATTCGGATCTGCTCCCATGGCGGGGAGGTCTACATCAATCTTTCCGTCGCCATCATAATCCAAACCTTCCTTTTCCCACACATCAGGTAGACCATCTCCATCAGTATCTAATAAAGTCTCCGGATTGCTGCCGGGTTCAGATATCGCAGATGCCAAATTTGAAATTTTTATAGCAGGACGAACTCCATAGAAAGTACTGCTAACATCATTCCAGCGGAGGTAGGAGTCGTCGTAGAGGCAGCCGTCGCTGGAGACTTGGCAGCCAGAGTTAGAAAAGCAGCTGGCAGACCGCAAACGTTGATTCGAGCATTCGTTCGTTGGGTCAACCGCCAATCCCTGACATTTTGCATAATCGGTGCCCTTTGCCTGACGGGCGGAGCTTGGATTTTGGTTTGCGGGGAAACCGTATGCGGTGTTCTGCATCTCGCTCCAAGAGAGCAGAAAGACCTTGTCGTAGGTGGTTTTGCTGTCGTATTTACTGTCTACTTTATTATCGGAGGTCAAAATGCTCGTCTTCTGTGAGGAGGAAAACGCGATGTTATAGAAATCATTGTTGAGCCACGCTCTGATGCTGCTTGTGGCATAGTCATTGGCATAGTGGGTATGCTCTGCGTCGTTCCAGTAGGCTGTGACGTTTTCATCTGTGCCGTACTTGTATATCGTGTTGCTGTAAGCCTGGGAATCGATTATGCTCTCACAAAGAACAAGACCCGTTGAGGGGTCAAGGATGCGCCATTTCAGAGGCTCATATTTGAAATAGTATATATTGTTTGGAGTATAACCGTTATCGTCCTGAAATGTATTGCCGGAAGAGGACGAGTCACTTGTCCAATACGGTCTGTACTGAGAAAAGGTGACGGCACGATATTTTGTGCCGTTATATGTAAAATCGGCATATTTCATCCAGTCGCCCTGAACCATGGTGTCAGAATAGCTGCCATCACCGCTATAATAGCCGTAGCTGACCCATTTTTTTGAGGCTTTATTGAGGGCAGAAACGAGCGACGAATCCGTGACCTTGCTCTGCGGATAAGAGCCGAATTCGACGATGTCGCCGACTTTATATGTTTTGCCCACCGCTTCGGCTTTGGGCGCAAAAAGGCTTGCCCAATCAACGCCCGCAAGCTCGTTCAAGGGCGCAACGCCGAGCACCATGATGAGTGCAAGAGTCAGAGCCAAAAGCGATTTAAAAATGTTTTTCCGCTTTGTTTTCATTGTTTTTTGCCTCCGTTTTATTTTTTACGGCAGTGCCGTTTTAT
>OIWS01002103.1_pt1 | contig 17291 bp, 16 predicted proteins | sample 1587611 | NCBI WGS metagenome assembly OIWS01 (sample SAMEA3888919, study PRJEB22519) | human gut metagenome | biome: human gut; feature: human-associated habitat; material: faeces | place: Denmark | collected 2010 | reverse complement strand
CGGCTCCGCCAATTCGACTCATCAGCCATAACTGCGCAGCAGTCCCCATGAGATTTGTTGTTGAATATAGCGATGGCTCCTTTTTCGCAGCAAGGTCAGCTCCGTTCTGAAACGCCTGAAATTCTTGCTTTGACTGCTCCAGCGGTGATAACTGTGTTATTACATCCATCGCAGAAGTGTACCCTGTTCCGTCCATAAAGCCCTTGCCCAATGCATATTGCTTTGGATACAGATTTCCGTCCAGCTTGTAGAAAAGATCCGCCCAGTATTCCGCCGCCTTGTCATCCTTTGCTGCGAGCGCCTGTCTATATGGATCAAAATTTACTAATGATCCACCATTTCCAATCGTCCCAACCGGATGGGCTGTATTTATCACCTCTTTTGCTTCGCTCCGCATCTCCTTCGTCATTTTCCATGGATAATTAGCCAGCTGCTCGATACGCGGCACATAGTCCGTCAGATTTTCCTTTGTGTACGTCTCCGGCCTTGGCATCCCGCGGTCAGCCCAGCTCAGATAGTCCAGCGTCGGCAGCTTCTGCATCAGCCGCTGCACCAGCCTCTGTGTCTCATATCGCTCCCGCTGCCGCGGCTGATCCAGCCACCGATCCAAATTCCCCAGCGTCGGCGAAAGCGCCGCCCCGCCTGTCGTTGTCAGCGGCTCATCCGCCAGTTGGCGGAGCTTGTTCTGGTTATATTCCAGATTCGCCATCGCGCCGCGCAGCCGCGCCACCGACGCTGCCTCGCCCAGACCCGCAATGCTGCTCGGCGTGACCGTTCGGTCATAGATCTCCGGTTTCTCAAACACCCTCGTCGTTTTTGGCTTCCACACTTCTTCCGGCACTCTCGCCTCAACCTCTGTCCGGATCTGCCATTCCAGCCGCTTTGGCGTCTCGACCAGATCCAGCCCCGGCATCCCGCGCAGCCGCTTCTGTTCCTCTGCCGCCGCAGCGGCCATCTCCTGCTTGAGCTTCAGCGCCTTGGCCTTCGCCTCAAAGCGCGGCTCCGCCGTGTAAATCCCCTCTACCTGCAATTCCATCCCTCCTTACAAAGCAAGGCCCCTCCGCTTTCGCGGAGAGGCCCCATTTTTTATCTCCCGAGCAGCGATCTCGCCTGTGCCTGCGTCAAGCCCATCGCCGCCAGCTGCTCGCCGTTCGGCATCACGCCCGCAAATGTACCCGAACAAATTGAAAAAAGCTCCCCATCGAAGTGGGGGAGCCAATTCCGCTTATTTTTTTACTCGCAACAGCGCATCAAAAGGCTTCAGATCAAACTCTGACTCAACATGCACATCTCCAAGCATCTCGTCATTCTTTATGATCACATGACCTCTCGGATATACGTAAATCTGAATCAGTGTGCCATCCACATCCTCCAACAGCGGTTTTTTCGTAAACCCCCGCACTCTTTCTTCCAATCTTTCACACTGTGCATAGAACAGTTTCTCATCTGGCCTCGGATAGATCCCATAATCGTACATCTTATCTTCCCTTCATTTCAGCCATTTATTTTAACAGCACACCGTATGGTCTTAAATCGAATTCTGACCGAAGATATAACTCATCCAGTTGCTCATCGTTGTATACATCGATCTCTCCTCTTGGATGCTGATAAATCTGGATCAAGGCACCATCCACATCCTCCAACAGCCTTTTCTTTACGATCCCACTCATTTTCTTTTCAAGCCTTTCGCACTGCTTATAAAACAGTTCTTTATTTACCTGCGGATTGATGACATATTTATACATTTCATTCCCTCACTTTAATCCTAACTTCTCATTTACACTTTTTCTTGTCTTTGTGGCAGTTGCATAAATATCACGGATTGCTTCTTCTCTGGTATAGTTCTTTTTCTTCATTTTTTGTGCAATCAATTCCTCATAGCTCTGATTTGGATATTTTATGTCCAACCACTTTCGCTCCTCCTGATCAAACATCAAGTCTCTCGCCCACGTTCGGTTTTGATTCCGAAGCTCACAGGCCAGCATTGCCTGTTCCTCGATACTCAAATCCGTGTCTATCAAGGATGGTATTTTCTCATCCTGCGCAATATACCATCTCCGTGTTGCGCGATTTGACATTTTACCTTGCAGCGGCTGCAACTCCGCAAATGAGCGTTCAGAGATCACCTTTTCCGTGGCCTCATCCATTTCTATCTCCATTATACCCGGCTGCTTCGCTTTTTCAATTACTTCTGAAAAAACTCTGTCATCGTAATCATCATGGGTCAGCGCATTTGCCGCATTTTCGTGTGCAATGGATTCCTCTGCCGTCTCCATCGCTTCTCTCGCTCTGCTTTCTGCCTCCTTTCTGGAAACGCCGCGCCTTTGTAGAGAATCACTGGCCCCATCGAAGAACCGTCTCGCCGCATAGCCAGAGCCCTCCACCAGCGCCGCTGTCGCGGCATCCGCCGCGAACTGCCTTGCGTCCCGCTTCGGATTGAACACCGCATTCTCATCCTTCGTGGAATACCACTGCTTGTCCGGCGAATAGGACTTTTCTGCCAGCCGTCCCGCTACGCCCTTCGCATACTCTTCGCCGCTCTGCTCCAAAACGCTCTTGCCCAGATTCTTCATGACCTGCCCGCCGTTCAGCGACCGGTCAGCCATCCAACCGCTGTTTTCATAGCCGCCGCCCAGGTCGATCATCGCACCGGTCAGCCCGGAAAATGTACTGGACGCCAGTGCGTCACTGTTGCTCGCCCCGGCGGCCTTCGCCTTGGCATAGCTCTCTCCGGCATTCTGCCCGTATGTCAACCAGAACCTTGGATTGCTGACCAGACTGCGAAGCGCCATCTCCAACATTCCCGCCTGCGCGCCAAGCTCTCCTGCCGCACTCGCGCCGCCTGTCCAAAATGCCAGCAATGCCTGCGGGATTGCTGCCACGCTGTTCACTGCAACCTTATTGAACACCCGCCCGGCCTTGCTGCCGCTCCAGTTTCTCGCGCTGCGGTCCAGCTCTGCGTTGGCCTTTTCCGTCACGCTGTCCGCCGCGCCGTGCGCCCATCCAAGCAGCGACGATACAATCGGCGAATCGCCCTTCACATATTCTCCATCAGAAGTCCAGCCGCCATTGAGATATTGCTCGGCCTCTTCTAAGCCGCCAACGATCTTGTTTCCGAATTGCCCCACAGCGGAAAAGAATTTTCCAGAGCCGGCATTTGCCGCTCTGAGCAGCTTCCCGCCCAGCGTTGCGTCCGTATTCTGTGTATTCTGTGCTTGTGCACTGCCAAATCCGCCGCGCCGGCCTCCCTGAAAGGCTGTGTTTGCGGTTTTTTGCGGCTTTGCCCTGCTTTCATAGCTCGTCCTGCCGCTTCCGAACCCTCTACCTCCCTGCGCAGCTTTCTTCTCAGATTGTGTGCTTCTTTCTTCTGCTGCCTCCCGCTGCATCCGATACTGATAGTCCATCGCCTGCCGTTTGGTCTTAAACTCGATTTCCCCCGGATAGCCCTCGATCACCCCAAGCCCATGATTGGGACTTTCTTTTTTTGTGCCCCATTCGTCAATGACACGCATTCTACGCCTCCTTATAACATAAGGCCCCTCCGCTTCTGCGAAGGGGCCCCATTTTTATTTGCCGAGCAGCAATCTCGCCTGCGCCTGCGTCAGGCCCATGGCCTTGAGCTGCTCGCTGTTTGGCATCACGCCCGCCGCGAGCAGTGCCTGGCCGCTCTCGGCAAGCAGACTGTCGCTGTATTTTCTCGCCGTCAGCGTCGTCTGCCCCGCATAGCTTCCCGTCACCTGCCCCACCGACAGTGCAAACTCATTTTCCCATTCCCGCACCGTCTGCGCAAACTTCGCCGCCGACAAATCATATTCCGCCGCCCACTGCTCCAGCGAGAGCAGCTGCTGCAAATACGCCTGCGAAATCTCCAAAACCTTGTTTGCCTTCTCAAATTCGCCCTGCGCGCGCAGATCTGCAATCTGTCGGTCGGTGTCCGTTGCCATTTTGACCTGTGCCTCGTTCACCGCCAGCCGGTTTTCCGCCGCCGTGTTCTGCACGGACTGATACTGCATCTGCCCGATGCCGCCCCGGTCGCCCCGCAGCTCGGCATAGAGCGCTGCGTTGTCCATCGCGTTTCGCTCCTCTGCCGCGATCTGATCCCGCTGCGTCTGAAACTGACCCGCCGCGTCCTCTCTGGCCCGTTCCAGTGCGGCGATGCCCTGGGCCGTCGCATAGTCGATCTGCTGCTCGGCCTGGGCTCGCGCCGCGCTGCGCCAGTCGCCGAGCATCCCGGAAAGCGTCCCCGCGCTCCCTGCTCCATATCCATAACCGCCGTAACTGCCGGATGATGCGCCATAACCTTCGCCGCCCACGCCGGAACCGTAGACGCGCGTGCTGCCGCTCTCCTCCGTGCCGCTTCTGCGCCCCAGATAGACCTCCGGATGCTGCTGGTCGTGATTGAAGTAACGCTCCGTATTGCTGAGAAACGCATCCAGCTCCGCATCCGTCACCCCATACATCCGTTTTGCGTTTTCCCGGTCATAATCCGTCATCGTCCCATAACCCAGATTTCCGTTTGCTGTATACCACCTCCCGCTTGCCGGATCATAGCTGCTCTCCACACCCCCGGCATACTGCGACAAAATGCGGTTTAGCTCCAGATTCTCCTGATGCAGCGCATCGCGCTCCGCCTGCGTTCCCGCGCTGTGCCAGTCCTGCGAATTTTGCAGCATCTGCTGCCGGATTTCATTGGCCTTTGTGCGCACATTGTAGCCCGTGGAATATCCGTTCGTCCATTGCCCGCGTTCGCTGTCATAATTGGCGCGGTTAAAGTCCTGCATATTCTGCTCCACGCGGCTGGCTGTGTCCGCGCTCCCGCTTCCGTTCCCGCCGCCGGAATAGCCCGCCTGTCTGCGCACGCTCTCCGCTGCCTCATGCGCCGCCTGCATCCCGGCCTGATCCTCTCTGGCCTTGGCCGCATTGTATTGATCCGTATAGCTCTGCAACGCTGACTGCTGTTCGCTCGTCAGGCGCTCCTTATCCTTCGTACTGACCGCCATTGCTTACTCCTTTCTGCGCAAAACCGCCACATTCCCCTGATTGCCAATCTCCAGCCCCAGCGCCGCCGCCACGTCGCGGATCTTGACGTAATTCGTCCCATTCTTCAAAATCCGCTCCACTGGAACTTCCTTCCCATCCACGATCATCCTGCTTGTTTCCACCATTTCTCCTGCCTCCTTCACCAGTTTTCGAAACCGCACAATCCCCTCCGGATTGTCCACCCAATACTTTGGGCAGAGCTTGCCCGTCACATCATAATGCCGGATGATATGGCTCACCGGCAAGCCGTACTTTTCGCAGAGCGCCGCGGCCAGCTCCGCGGCATTCTGAATTGTCTGTTCCGTCGCCATCACACACCCATCGCGCTTGCTGTCGCACATTTCGATTCCGATCGAGTTGTAGTTCCGGCAAAATGGATGTCGGTACTTGTACGCGCCGCAATGATATGCAACATATTCGTCCGGTACCGACCGCACAATTTCCCGGTCATCCACAAAATAGTGCGCACTCGCCACAGGACTGCGCGCCTGCTGAAAATATCGCGCATTTGACATTCCGGAGTCTCCATCGTTTGCTGTGTAGTGCATTACGATCCACTCGATCTTCCCGCGCCGCACACCATAGTTGGCCCGGTGTGCAAGTTCCGTCCGAACCGGCTTCATTTCGTCCCTCCCTGTTCCTCCGCCTTCGCGCTCTGATAGCCGAAATAAAATGTCAAAACCATCACCATCACTGAATAGAAGTCCTTCGCCGCCACATCGCCGCGCAGCGCCATGGTAATAAACGCCGCCGTCAGCATCAGCGTCACAATCGACTTCACCTTGCAGAGATTCTGCAACACCTGTTTCCAATCCTTCATTGCTCCCGCTCCTTTCTGTCAATCGGCCCGCTGCCGGGCCTCACCTCGTTTCATCTTCCGTCCGCCAGCCCGTGCGCCGAGCAGTTCAGGTGCTTCTCCAGCATATGCAGCGCCTCCGTCACCGGCCCATTGCACCCCTGTTCCTTCATTCCCTTCAAGCACGCCAGAATGCCGTAGCACATCACGGTCTGCTCGCGCTTGATGGCCGCGATCTCCGTCTGCTGCCGCTTATCGCTCTCCACGAAGCGAAATACCGCGACCACCACGCCCGCCAGCACGCCGATCGCCCCCACGACCTTCGCCGCCGTCATAATTGTCTCCCAGTCAATGTACATGTCCATCCCTTCCCCTTGTTAAAAAATGCCGCCCTGTCATCCTTGACAAAGCGGCATGTTCGGCTAAAATGGAAATAGAAAAGGGCGCTGCTGCGGCGGTCAGTCCTAAACGATCAAGTCAAAAACAGTTGACCGCTCGGGTGCCCTCCGGGCGGTCAACACGCTTTCCGCGCCAATCGCATCATGATAAGTACCATGATTGCCAATCGAAACAGGAATCGAAGGACTCTCGCCCTCTGCCTGTGTCCCATCCTCATCCCCCTTACAGGGAAGTGGCCGGCCGGCCGCGCGGTATGCCGCGCGGCCACCGCCTTTATGGATCGCAGCGCCCTGCCCCTTGCGGGGCATGTCCACCATAGCATGAGCCAAGCGCCTTGTCACTTTCCGCCGAAATGGCGGATTTTTTGTTTTCGCCTGTCTTTCCTTATCCTGTGATCTCCGTCGCGCTGAGTGCACCGCTGTCGTCCGCCGTGATCTTAAATCTCTTGCTCGATCCCTCCGTGCTCGACTTCAGGATCAGTGCCGTCCCTTCCACTGAGCCAGCATACCAGGCATTGCCGTCCCAATCCAGCGTGTGGGCATTTGAGTTTCCTCCCGACAAACTGCCATTGCCGACAATGAACACATATTTCCCCTCGAAAAAAGGGGCTTTAGTGCCTTTCACGTCATTCACGTTCAATCGGCCGATAACCAGCTGCCGTCCGCCAATGGCCGTCACGCCGTAACCCATTGCCATAGAATATGGCCCGCTTGCCATAGCATTGTACCCAATAGCAAACGACTCTTTCCCATGTGCCATACCATTTCCCATTGCAATCGATCCATAACCCCTCGCGTCTGGATTATATCCAATTGCAATGCTTCGGCGTCCAATTGCTGACGCTCCGGTATACGACTCATCTACCGATACGCCAATCGCAATCGAATCTTGCCCAACCGCGCTGCCCTTCCTTCGTCGAATACTAACCTCTGTTGCGTTTGGCATAATCAGTCTGTCATTGTCGCCGGAAAAGCTCAACGTACCGCTTAGTGTCGGATTGCTTACCGGCAGATACAGCCCGGAGACTGCATTTGCCTCGCCGTTGTTTACCCATTTGCTCCCTACGCCATCCCAGACATAGATCGCATACGGGATCGCCGTGCCAACCGCATACGCATCGCCTGCAGCCGGGCTCGTCACCGCTGCGCTCAGCGCCGCCTCTGTTGCATAATAGCCCAGAATCGTCAATCCTTTGCCCGTATCGCCCTTCTCTCCTTTTAGTCCGGACGTCCCCTGGGAACCCTGCGGGCCACGCGGACCCACTGCCCCAGTGTTTCCCTTTGGCCCCTGCGGGCCGGTCTGGCCGACATCCCCCTTCGGTCCCTGCGGCCCGACCTCGCCCTGCGCCCCGCGCGGAGCCTCGATCTCATACATCTGCCCGTTGGAGAGCGTCACCGTATAACGGTTGTTCCCCGCATCATCCTTCTCCTTGAAACGGATCTCTGACACCCCCGCATGACTGTATGCCTCATTGATTGCCGCCGTGAGCGTCTGCTTTTCCGTGGTCTTCAGCCCGGTCAGATCGCCGAGTTTCTCCAAAATCTGCTGCGCCAGCTCCGGTGAAAACTCCTCCGGCTGCAATCCTTCCGCCGCACCGCATGGCTCCACCGGGATGGGCTTGGTCATCCTCGCCGTGCACACCACCTGCGTTCGCCCGTCCCCGAGCGTCTTCGTCCCCGTCACCGATACCAGAAGTCCGCCCTCCCGGCAGACCTCCCACGGCAGCACCAGTCCGCCCGTGTAGAGCTGTTCTACACGAACCTCCCCGTTTTCCAGCACAACGGTCTTCGTCAGCCCGTCCCAATCATCATCAAACGAGAAGTTCAACGCATAGTGGTTCACCGCCCCGGCCACCACCGGATTCCAGTCCCGCCGGACGATTTTCTTGTCCCGTACCGCAAACTCCAAAACCTTCATCTACTCACCCGTTCCTTTCTTCCCCCGCGCGCCTCACCCCAACGCCCGGTAATAATAGGTATATCCGCTCTGATTGAACTGCGTGCCCGCGTCGTTCGTGTACCAGTACACGGTCTTTCCGTCCGCGCTGCGCTTGCCGCGCATCATATTCGCATCAGACGGTGACCCATTGAACAGGCCCGTCCCGTCGCTGTATTCCTCACCCAGCCGGTCGCAGATCATCAGAGCCAAGCGTCCGTTCTTGTCGGCTGACGTTGGGATGACCGCGCTGGACGAAAAATACGCAAGGATCTCCACCGTCTTCGGCACAAACGTAAACTCCAGCGAATTCGGCGACGATGCCCCATAAAGCCCCGTTCCCACATAGCTTCCCGTCGCGCATTTGCCGACGGATGACAGCTGGCTCTTTGGCGCGGACACATATTTCACATTCTCAACCCATCCGTCCGCCGGATAGGCGTCCTGTGCCTGACTCGTCACAATGCCTTGAAACTCCAAGCTCCCGATCACCTTTGGCACATCCAGAATCAGCGAATAGATCCCCTGTCCGTTGGCATAGCCCGTCTGCTCCTGGCGGATGGCCGTGTCCGCGCCCCAGTGATACACGCCCGGCGCGTCCTGATACCCCCAATACATCCAGTACTTACAGGTGAAATACTCGCCCGCAGTCGGATTCCGGCTCACAGCCGTGGGACTCACCAGTGTGATCTCGCCCGTCGTCGGATTCATCGCCACGCTGTTTGCCACCGTAAAGCGGAAATATCCCGTCGAGGGTACGTTGTCGCTCTCGCCGGAAGTAATCTGCCCCGCGATCTCCTTCTGCTCATAGGCATACTTGTTCCACACATAGCCGCCCGCCGCGCCGTTGATGGCATCCTCGATGCGGGAGATGCTGTTTCGTACCGCGATGAGCGCCTCGCTCAGCGTCGCGCCCACAGAAACGCCTGCCAGCCCCGCCACCGCGTCCGTCACCGTCAGCTCGTCGCTCGTCTGATCCTCATCCGGCACCAGCCGCTTCCAGCTGCCCACCGCTTGCTGGCCATAGAGCTCCAGCCGCGTCCCGGCCTTCGAAAACGGAACCTTCGCCGCAACCAGCGCGTCCAGGTTCCCATCCGTCAGCGCAATGGCCCCCGGCAGCATCACCGCCGCCTTGTCCACCGCCGCAAATGCCGTGATCGTAAACTTGCCGCCCGCCGCCGTCGCCGTGTTTGACCAGTCGGCCTTCACCTGAATAGAAATCTTGCCGTCCTCGCCCGCCGTCACATCCTGCACAAGCTGTGTTCCGCTCGTCAGGGCATATTCCGCGCTGCCCAAATACAGCTTCAGCGAGGCAAACTGCCCCGCCATCTCCTCCGCTGTCAGCCACACGCGCACCGTATGCCCCGCCGGGACGGCCAGTTCCGTCTTCGCCGCGCCGTACTGGCTGTCGCCCGTGCCGGAGAAGACCAGCTTCCCGCCGCTCGCCTCTTTCGTCACGTTCTCGCCCGTCCAGTCCGCACCGGTCGCGAGCGCATAGTCCGCCGCGAGATTCTGAACCAAAAATTCCGGCTTCAGCCAGAGCTTCCCCAGCTGGCAGCCCGTCTCCGGCGTGTCGTTTGCCGTCGGCGCATTCATCGAATACGTCACATCAATGGCATTGATCTTCGCAGCCAAAGCCGACGCCAGCTTCGCCTCCGTCACCGTCCCGTCGAGGATTGTCCCGGCCTGCGCACTTTTTGCCGTCACCAAAATCTCGGCCAGTGCCGCCGCCAGGTTTGTAGCCGCCATGCCCTCCGTGCTCACCGCCAGATGGCTTGCAAATTCCGCCGATTCCAGCTTGTCCACCAACGCATTGATGGCCGCCTTTGCCTCGTTGTGCAGCAGCTGCAAGTCCGCGCGCACCTGACTCTCGTCCGGCTCATACGTCGGGAAATCCTCCGCCTTCGTCCAGTCCTTCGAAAATACGAGCTTTTCCAGATAGCTCATCATCGATCCCTCCCTTGGTAGTTGTAGTAGATCTGCGCCCCCACCAGCGACATATCGCGGAACGCCTCATGGTTTTCCAGCGTCATCGTGAAATGCCGCACATGGCGGCATCCCGGCCTCCGTACCGCCGTCAGCGCAAACTGCGGCACACCCAGATACCGGTGCGTCAGATCCCGCGGGCAGAGCCGCCAGCTGAAGCTTGCGATGTCCGTCAGATCCTGCCGCGTCTCATAGTCGCTCTTGTACGTGATGCGGATCGCCGTGTCCGTGTCCGATCGCGTCTGAAATACCACCCGCCGCACATCCTTCAGCCGGTCATAGCTCCCAAAGTGCTGCGTCGCGAACCGGTATACCTTGTCAATCGGCCCGTTGTAGTCGGCATACGTCCGTTCCATCCGCGTCACCCGGCCTGAAGGACTCAGGTGATGCACCGTCTCGTCCGCGAGGAAGAACGCCGCAGCCCGGATGTTCGTGAAGTAGAACCAGCTCGGCTTGCCCGCCGACGACAGCACATAGTCCCACACATACACATGCCCATTCGCCGCCAGCCAGTATCGATCCCCGTCGTCGCACGCACACACATCGCCCGCTTTTCGCACATCGTAGAGCAAACCGCGCCGCTCCGCCGTTCCGTTCACGTTCCGGCTGATCGATTCGATGTTGTTCTCCAGTGCTGGCGTCGTGCTCTTTACAATGTGCACACCCTGCTCCCGGTTGCAGAACACCAGATTGTTCTCCACCAGTTTAATTGTCCACGGCAGGTCACATCCCGTCTCGCTGTTCACGTTCGTGTAGTTCAGCGTCAGATATGCCCGCCCGTCAATTTCGCTTGTGGACAGCTCCGCCCGTCCGACCGAATGCTCCTTGAAGATCATCAGAAATCCGCTCTGCACGCCGAATCCCGTCACGGCTTCGGCCCGGTCGCCCGCAAGATTGTAGTGCTGCACCGGAAAATACGCCGCGTCCATCACGGTATGATTCCCGTTCCAGAAATAGGCGTTCGGCTGTTCCTCCGATCCAGCCAGCACCAGCACCACCGAGTCCCCGCCGCCATACACGATTGCATACCGGCAGTCCATCACGGCCTTCTTCGCCGCCGTGTTCTCCTTCGTGTAGGTGATCTTCACGGTGTTGTTCGTCGGCGGATTCGTCACCGACGGGGCCGACGTGAATGTCACCGTGCCCTTTTCCAGATCGACCGTGTAATCCGTCTCCACGGTCTTTTCCGCACCGTCCACTTCGACCTTCGTCACCGCCGCCACATCCTGCACCGGCAGATGGTATTCCTTCACACCTTCCTTCGCGTTGTACCACACGGTCTTTCCGTCGGCCAGCCGGTTTTCCGGCTGATAGAGGTCTCCGGAACCCGTCGCCGGGTCGGCATTGAGCACAATAACGGGGACATAGCCCGCCACATCCGCCGCCTCGAACGTCTCGCCCTTCGTGATCTTCTGGAAGCAGCCCTTTGTCTTATAATAGAGCGCCCCGTCGTACTGAAAGAACGTCCCCCGCACCTCCGGAATCCCCTCGCAGAGCTTGGTAAGCGTCATGTCCTCCTGCCCCGGGTCTCCATAGTAGATGCACGCCCCGATGTGGAAAAACTCCATCCCGTGGAACTGTCCATTGCTTGCCGCATACCCGACGCCCGGCCCGGCCTTTTTGCCGTCCTCATCCACGCCATCGCAGGCGTTCTGCCCGTCCCGGCAGCACAGCACGCCGTCGCGCCACCAGAGATTCTCCATCTCCGGGCTCTCATTCCGCCCCATCCGGTAGTCGAGGTCCCATAAATTCAAGCCCCCATCCAGCCGCGCATAGTCGACCACATATTCGCGCTTCGCTGCCGGCCTGCTCAGATACGGACTGCGCACGCCACCATAGCGTGCAATGCCGCGAAAGCTCATTCCACCGCCTCCCAGCCGCCATATACATCGCAGATTGCCTCCCGGCTCACGCTCGGCAGTTCCCCGAGTCGTGACAGCCGGTTTTCAAACTCGTTGTAGAGCGTCGCCTGCAAGTTTCCATCGTCAAGCGCCGCCAGCTGCGCCGCCGCATAGCAGGCCGCCGCGCCCAAGCACTCTGCCGGGCAGTCGATCCGGTCGCCATCCTCCGGCTCCGCCCGCAGCAGTGCCGGATACCGGAAATATTCCAGCATCCACGTCCCGTCCCCCGCCATGTCCGGTGCCGCAATCCGATCCTCGCCCAGCAGTCGGAATCCGTTCGTCCGCTCCACGCTTCCGTCCGTTCCCAGCCGGAACACCCCGCCGGAGCACACCTGCCAGCAGTCCTCCGGAAGCGAAAACACGCGCCACGCGCCCATCCGTTCCGCCTCCGTCAGCTCCCGCACCTGCCGCAGCCGCCGTGCCGTCGTCGCCAGATACACCAGCGCATCGTTCACCGCCGCCGGCACCCGTGCCAAATAATCCGCCTGGTTGTTGTATGTCACCTTGATCTTGCCGCCCGCAATCGAATACTGATTGAGCAGCATCAAAATCCGATCCCGCATCTGTCCATATGTCATCCAACTTCCTCCTTCCATTTCTGATTTATCTCCTCAAAGGCCCCCTCTACCAAGAGGGGGCTGTCTGCGCTCCGCGCAGACTGGGGGAGAATCCCCGCCGCAGCGGTTTGCCTCCCCTGAAAGGGGAGGTGGCGCTTGCAAAGCAAATGCCGGAGAGGTCGTCCCCTTCAATTTTCCTCCGCACTCCCGTCCTCGCATGTAGGGGCTGGGCTCTGCTCCGCCCAAAGGCCCCCTCTTGGTAGAGGGGGCTGTCTGCGCTCCGCGCAGACTGGGGGAGAATCCCCGCCGCAGCGGCATGCCTCCCCTGAAAGGGGAGCTGGCATTTGCGAAGCAAATGCCGGAGAGGTCGACGGGCGGGCAATGCCCGCCCCATATTTCATCCTCTCTTAGCCCACATGCAGCACCGCATCGCCCACGGCGATCGGCTTGCTGTCCTTGTCGACTTCAATCACACGGATCACCGTGCTGCCGCTCGCCGGCGTGATCTCCGCGCTGGCCGCTGCCAGCTCGGTCCACTTCGCCGCCGTGATGGCCGTGCCATAAGTGACCGTCTCCAGTGCCGAGGCCGTCGCGCCCGTGCAGTAATACCACTTCACGCCGCTGGCATCATGCTGCCCCGGAATGACGAGCACCGTGCTCTTGTCGCTGCTTGTCGCCGCCGTGCCAACGGTCAGCTGCTTCAATCCACCCGCGCCGCCCTGATAGAAGATGGCATTTCGCTTCTCGCCCAGCACGAAGCAATCGTAGATCACGCGCCCCTCGACGAGCCAGCCCGAAATGCCGGGAGGATTGTCGTGGGTCTTGTATTCCTCGAGCTGACGCGGCGCGGTCGCCGCCATCGGATGCGTCAGAATGAAGCTGCACCCCGACGGCAGCCGCCCGGACGGTACCTTTACGATCTTGCACCCGTCCACTTCGCCGATCACGCCGCGAATCAGCATCTTCTGTGCCGCGTCGCCATAGCGCATAAACGCACTGTCCTGCTTGAGCAGGTTGGCGAACTTGCACGAGCAGAAGCAAACTCTGCCCTTGTCCGGCACATTCTGGTTGCCGAGCTTCTCCATCGCATTCAAAAACAGACTGTATGCGTTGGACGTTGTCGCGGCCGTCGCATCGGTATTTCCGCTTGCGGTCGCCGCATCGGCGAGCACGCGGAACACATAGGTGTCAAATTCCGGCACCCAAACCTCGCGGATCTGCCGTGCCAGCGCCTTGCCCGCGTCCGATACCATCTCCGACTGCAGCTTGTCGCCCTTGTCGATGATAAATGAGAACGCACGGTCCTTCGTCACCGTCAACGTCTGCACATTGCGCGTCAGATCGCTCGGCGTGCCATACCGGCTGCTTCCGTTTCTCTGATAGTCGCTCATCGCAACCACCGGGATCGAATAGACCTTCACGGTGTTCGCTCCCGTAAATTCGAAGTCGCTGTTCACCGCCAGCATCGCCTGCGATTCCTTGGAAAATCGCTCGTCCGCCTTGTTCGCGTACTTCGTAGCCAAATTTTTCCCGCCTGCCATTGTTTGTCCTCCTTAAAAATAAAAGTATTGTGTATTGCAAAGGAGGCCCCGGACACCTCCTCTTTGCCAAATAAAACGTTTCCTCCGTACCCAGTAGGGGCCGATGCCCTCATCGGCCCGCGTTTTGCGACCCCATTTCCTTTTCTCCTTCAGAAAAGGAAACGGTGTCGCCCGCCAAAGGAAAAGAGGGCTGTGCAAAACCAGAAGTGCAAACCGTGCCGCCATCATGTAACAACTCATTTGCCCGGTCTGATTTGCCCGCCCCTAATCACCTTACGTCATCCAACTACGCGCCGCACGCTATCTTGATGATGGCGGACAGGCAACATCTTACGGATACGGTTCGTATGGGCGACCATTGGCCGCCCGCTCCTCTCACCACTTCTCATCACTGAATCCCATCAAAAACGGATCCTCCGGCTCCTGCTTCGTGTCTCCGCCTCCGCCCACACCGCGTACCGGCGCGCGCATCGCCGCCGCAGCATTCTGCCGCAGCACCTGATTTTCGTGCTGAAGCCTTCTTGCCTCCGCACGGCTCTGTCCGCGCTCATATGCAGCAAACGCCTCTCCGAGCCCCGTCCCGCTCAGCCACGCATCCAATACAGCCTTCGGCATCTGCCCGCCCTGGTAGCCCGGATGGCGCGTATAAAATTCCTCCGCCTCGCTGCGAAAATCTCTCGTCTGCTTCGCATTTCCTTCCTCCTCTTCCTGCGCCTGCTCTGCCGGTTCCGGCGTCTGTGCACCCTTTCCCCAGCTCTCTTCCTCAAAATAATCGTCGCCCTCGCCATAGCCCTCCGGCAAAATGGCCTCCTGCGCCTCCTGCTCCATCTTTTCCAGTTCTTCCATCCTTGCTTCTCCTTTCCCTCATCGGTTTCTTGCTTCCGTTCTCTGCCGCAGCGCCCGCTGTGTCGCCCGCGGCAGCGTCGGATAGCGCCCCTGCATCTGATAGCTCATCGTGCCGAGCATCTGCTCCGCGCCCTCGCCGCTGGTCTGCTTTCCCACTGTCTGCTTCATCCGCAGATTTTCGATCAATTCCCGCTTGCGCGGAATCAGCCGCTCCGGCACGCGCTCCAGATACTCGATCACGTCGATCACTCCTGCCGCCCGCAGATTGTCCAGCGTCTGTGTCATCGCAATCTCCGAGAACTGGCTTGCAGCGCCAACGTCTGCCCGTACCCGCAGCCAGATCTCCCGGAACTTTCCAAAATCGAACCGTTCCTTCACCCGCCGCCGTACTTTTTCTGTCTGCAGAAGGCCGTCGTCCCGCATCACCGGTGTGCCATCCTCGCCCCAAACCGGTTCCTCCACCTCGCGCTCACGAACCACCGTCCGCTCGCCGTAGTAGGTCCCCATCATGTCCAGCAAGATGGCCCCGATGTCCTCCATCCATTCATGAATCCCCGCCCGGATGTTCTCCAGCGGAACTTCCGCATTGCTCTGCAGCACCATCAGCGCCGACGTGTTATCCGGCTTCACGTTGCCGAGCTGCGCATCCGTCGCGCCCATGCAGTCCTTCGTGTAGGAGATGGCCCGGTCAATGACCGTAAGAATCTGGTTGGACATATCCGCCGGCTGTAAGTTATACGCCACCTGCGATACGCTCTGCCCCGGCTGCAGCCCCCGCACGCCAATGGCCTGCCCAATCTCGTTCGACCAGTTCCCGATGAGATCCGCATTGTACACTGTCTTCGGAAAGCCCATCAACTGCAAATGCCGCATTGCCATCGCGAACATCGTGTTAATAAAAATCTGATTCGGCACCAGCCCCGTCACCAAAGCCCGACCGTGATACTGGTTTTTCTGCTTTTCCCAGTTCCCCCAGGCAATCGGATAGCGTGTCAGCCCCGTGTCAATATCCTCAAAGAGCACCGCATCCCGCGTCGCCTTCGTCACATGCACATGCTCCACACGCCGCATCATGTCCCGCATCTTCACCACCGGCTCGCCAAACGAATCCAGCAGCACCTGGCCCTTTTCGTCCACCTCATATAAAACTTCGCCGTTTTTATCAAAAACCGGCTCCTGCAGAACCTCGCCCGTCTTCCTGTCGACCACCGGCTCCCAAACCGGCGTTTTCGTGTACAGGTAGACGTAAAGCGCCTTCCCATCCTCCTCTCCGCCGGCCTCCAGCTCCGTCTTTCCGCCGATCCCGACCTGTTCCTCGACGTCGCTGTCCGCCGTAATCTCTCCCTTTTTGTGCCGCAGCCTCAGCTCCTCGCGAAGCTCCTCCACCGGCGCGCGCCCCAAAATCAGAATATAGGGTTGATGCTCCACCTCTGCGTCGTTCGGGTTGCCAAACATCACGTTGATCCCGTCTACCAGCTCCATCCGGATCTCGCCGCGCGCCTCTTCGCGTTCCCCATACGGCGCCGCCGTCGGATCCCACCAAAAATGTGCGCAGTAATCGCCCGTCTGCGCCCCGTCATAGAGCGCCTCACGCAGCCGGTATTCCATCTTGAATTTTTCCAGCAGATTTTCCACTTCCGCCGTCGCAAACGCCGCCGCATTCTCCTCCGGTGCACGCAGATCGCCGCCCTCATAGTCGCTCAGCGGCGAAAACTGCACCTTGCATCCCGCGCTCGTCAAGCTCGCCACGAACAAACTCGTCACACGCTTGATGATGTTAAATACCGGCTTCGGCAGCCGTGCCATCGCCGACGTCTGTGGAATGTTCCGCCACTGATTGCCCGCAAAGAAATCAATGTTCGTGTTCACCAGCCGATACTGGTTCGGCACCAGGCTGTTGTTGTATTGCCGCCCCTTCTCATAGAGCGCCCAGGCCCTTGTCCTGCAATTCTTCTCCGACATTGCTTATTCCTCCCCCCGCAGGCCGTAGGCCGTCTCCGCATTGTATCCCATCAACGCCTCAAAGGCCTGCCGCTCCGCGCGAACCCGTTCCAGATCCCGTGCCGCGTCCGTCCCGGCCGTCCCCCGGCCCTCCTTTGCCGCCTCCATCAGTCTCCGGGCAAACCATCCGCCCAAGCCCCCGATCATCAGCAGCACTACCCCGATCAATACCTCCACCATTTCACCTTTCTCCTTTCATCTTCCATTTTGCTTATATCCAAAGGCCCCCTCTTCGTAGAGGGGGCTGTCTGCGCTCCGCGCAGACTGGGGGAGAATCCCCGCCGCAGCG
>OIWS01002102.1_pt1 | contig 17291 bp, 14 predicted proteins | sample 1587611 | NCBI WGS metagenome assembly OIWS01 (sample SAMEA3888919, study PRJEB22519) | human gut metagenome | biome: human gut; feature: human-associated habitat; material: faeces | place: Denmark | collected 2010 | reverse complement strand
GAAAGGAGGAGTCCAGCTTGGCAAGAGACTCCATCCGCTGCTCCTTCTGCGGCAAAAAACAGGAGCAGGTCGGCCGCATCATCGCCGGTCCCAATGTCTACATCTGCAATGAATGCGTCGAGCTCTGCTCGTCCATCCTGCACGATGAGATGCACAACGGCCTGAACGAGCAGCAGCTTGAACTGCCCGACACGCTCCCCACACCGCAGCAGATCAAGACCTACATGGACCACTATATCATCGGTCAGGACGACGCAAAAATCGCCCTGTCCGTGGCGGTCTATAACCACTATAAGCGCATTTATTTCCAGAACGACTCCGACGTGGAGCTGCAGAAGAGCAACATTCTGCTCATCGGCCCCACCGGCTCCGGCAAGACGCTGTTCGCCCAGACGCTGGCCAAGATCCTCAACGTGCCGTTCGCCATCGCGGACGCGACCACGCTGACCGAGGCCGGTTACGTGGGCGAAGACGTCGAAAACATCCTGCTTCGGCTTCTGCAGGCGGCGGATTTCGACGTAGATCTGGCCGAGCGCGGCATCATCTATATCGATGAGATCGACAAGATCGCCCGTAAGTCGGAGAACACCTCCATCACCCGCGATGTCTCCGGTGAGGGCGTCCAGCAGGCGCTTTTGAAGATTGTCGAGGGCACGGTCGCAAATGTCCCCCCGCAGGGCGGACGCAAGCACCCGCAGCAGGAGTTCATTCAGGTCGACACGACCAACATCCTCTTCATCTGCGGCGGCGCGTTCGACGGGCTTGACAAGATCATTGAGCAGCGCACCGATACCTCCGCCGTGGGCTTCAACTCTACGGTCAAGAGCAAGGGCGACCACAACGTCGGAAAGCTCTTCCAGCTTGTGCAGCCGCACGATCTGCTGAAGTTTGGCATTATTCCGGAGCTTGTGGGCCGTCTGCCGGTCATCACGTCCCTGCGCGGGCTTGACAAGGACGATCTGGTGCGCATCCTGACGGAGCCGAAAAACGCGCTCTGCAAGCAGTACCACAAGCTGCTGTCCTATGATCAGGTCGAGCTGAGCTTCGAAAAGGGCGCGCTGGAGGCCATCGCGGAAAAGGCCATCGAGCGCCAGATCGGCGCGCGCGGTCTGCGCGCGATCATGGAGGAGATCATGACGAAGATCATGTACGAGATCCCGTCCGACCCCACCATCCAGTCCGTCTGCATCACCGAGCGCTGCGTGCGCGAAGGCGAGCCGCCCCAGATCACCCGCGACGCCGCAAAGCCCCGCGCTCCCATCAAGAACGCAGGCGTAACGCTGTAACACAACAAACAGGAAGGGAGCGTGCGCTCCCTTCCTGCGTATTTTTATCCTCCGCGAAAGGAGACAACTTTTATGAGCGATTATAAACCCCTTGCCTGCCTGCCGGTCCTGCCGCTGCGCGGGATCGTGGTGTTCCCCGGCTGCGTGACGCATTTCGACGTTGGAAGGAGCCGGTCTGCCCGCGCCGTTGAGGAGGCCATGCGGGCCGATCAGATGATCTTCCTTGTCGCCCAGCGCGACGTGCAGTGCGACGAGCCGAAGAAGACCGACCTGTATTCCGTCGGCACCGTGGCCTACGTGCGGCAGATCCTGCGCCTGCCGGGCGACAATATGCGCATTCTCGTCGAGGGCAAATACCGTGCGCAGCTGACCGACATGATCCACGCTGAGCCGTATCTCTTCGCCCGCGCGATGGAGCTGGACGAGCCGGGCTATCACGCCGCCGTACCGCGCACGCAGGCGCTCGTGCGGCAGGCGCACCAGCTGTTTGAGCAGTTTATCGATCTGGCCGTCAAATCCGGGCAGGAAAACCTGCTGCAAGGCTCTTCGACCGACAACGCGGGCGAGCTGGCCGATTTCATCGCCCAGAACGCGACGTTCGGCTACGAGGACAAGCAGCGCGTGCTCGAAACGCTGCCGCCCGTTCACCGGCTGGAACTGTGCATCCGCATGATGGCAAAGGAACTTGACATTCTGCGGCTGGAAAGCGAGATCAACGATCAGGTACAGCAGAATGTCAACCAGAACCAGCGCGATTATTATCTGCGCGAGCAGCTGCACGTCATCCGCGAAGAACTCGGCGAGGACGACGACAGCGACGCGGACAGCTACCGCGCCAAAATTCAGGCGCTGAAGCTTCCGCAGGAGACGGAGGAAAAGCTGCTGCGTGAAGTTTCGCGCTTCGCGCGCCAGCAGCCCGGCTCCGCCGAGGCCTCCGTTCTGCGCAATTATCTCGACACGATCCTCGACCTGCCGTGGAACAAAGAGACGAAGGAGCGGCTGGATGTAAAGGCCGCTGCGAAAATTCTCGACGAGGATCACTTCGGCCTTGAGACGGTCAAAAAGCGCATTCTTGAAACGCTGGCCGTGCGCCAGCTGGCTCCGGAGCTGCCGGGGCAGATTCTATGCCTGGTCGGCCCTCCGGGCGTGGGCAAAACATCCGTTGCGATTTCCATTGCCCGGGCGCTGAACCGGAAGCTGGCCCGCCTGTCTCTCGGCGGCGTGCGTGACGAGGCCGAGATTCGCGGCCACCGCAAGACGTATATCGGCGCCATGCCGGGCCGCATCATGACGGCTCTCATTCAGGCCAAGAGCAAAAACGCGCTGCTGCTGCTCGACGAAATTGACAAACTCGGCAGCGATTATAAGGGCGACCCGTCGTCCGCGCTGCTGGAGGTGCTGGACTCTGCTCAGAATTCCAGCTTCCGCGACCATTATATCGAGGTGCCGTTCGATCTGTCGCACTGCATGTTCATCACCACTGCCAACACGACCGACACCATCCCCCGCGCCCTGCTCGACCGCATGGAGGTCATTGAACTGGGGTCTTACACGGACGAGGAAAAATTGCAGATCGCCAAGCGGCACCTGCTGCCGAAGCAGCTGAAAAAGCACGGCATGAAGCGCACGCAGGTGCGCGTCTCCGACGACGCGATCCGCGAGATCATTGCCTGCTACACGCGCGAATCCGGCGTCCGCAGTCTTGAGCGGCAGATCGCCGCGCTCTGCCGCAAGTGCGCCATGCGCTTCGTCTCCGACGAGCCGCCCAAACGCATTTCCATCACCGGCGGCAATCTCGAGGACTTCCTCGGCGTCCGCAAATTCCTGCCGGAAGCGAACGTCACGACCGATCAGGTCGGGCTTGTCACGGGCCTTGCGTGGACAGCCGTCGGCGGCACGACGCTTGAGGTCGAGGTCAACGTGGTCGACGGTACCGGCAAGCTGGAACTGACCGGCAATCTGGGCGATGTGATGAAGGAATCCGCCTTCGCGGCCATGAGCTTTATCCGCTCGCGCGCAAAGGCGCTGGGCCTCGCCCCGGATTTCTACAAAACGAAGGACATCCACGTCCACTTCCCGGAGGGAGCCGTCCCGAAGGACGGGCCGTCCGCCGGTATCACGATCTGCACCGCCATCGTCTCGGCGCTTACGAACCGCCCCGTGCGGCGCGACGTCGCCATGACGGGCGAAATTTCCATCCGGGGCCGCGTGCTTGCCATCGGCGGGCTGAAGGAAAAGACCATGGCTGCTCTGCGCCACGGGGTCAAGACCGTCATCATCCCGGCGGAAAACGAAAAGGATCTGGAGGAGATCGACCAGACCGTGCGGCAGGCGCTGCAATTCATCACGGTTTCCAGCGCCGACCGCGTGCTGGAGGCTGCCCTTCTGCCCGCAGACGATGCAGCGGGGACAATTTCGGTTCCCACCGCGCCCGCAATGCCGATCCCCGCACCCAAAACGCGCCGCAAGCCCGGCATCCGGCAGTGAGGAGGCCTGCATGAATCTGCATAACGCGGAATTTGTCCGCTCCGTCACCTCCGTCGCCGACTGCCCGAAGGACGGCCTGCCGCAGATCGCGTTTGCGGGCAAGTCCAACGTCGGAAAGTCCTCCGTGATCAACAAGCTCCTGCTGCGCAAAAACTTCGCCCGCGTCGGCGAAGCCCCCGGCAAGACCACGCATATCAACTTTTTCCGCATTGATGAGGCCATGTACCTCGTCGACCTGCCGGGCTATGGCTACGCCAAGGTCCCGCAGAAAGAAAAAGAGCGATGGGGCAGGCTCATGGAGGCCTATTTTGCCGCGCCGGCTACGCTTACCTTCGGCGTCATGCTCGTCGACGCACGCCATGCGCCGACAGCAAACGATGTGGTCATGGCGAATTACTTTCTGCAGTCCGGCAAGCCCTTCGTGGTCGTGGCCAACAAGCTTGATAAGCTCAAAAAGAGCGAGATCGAGTCAAATCTTGCCCGCATCCGCGAGGTGCTGTCCCTGCCGGATGACGTGCGCCTGATCCCCTTCTCCGCCGAAAAGGGCGACGGCCGCGACGAGCTGCTGACCGTCATCCTGCACGCGGCAGAACAATAAACGCAAAAACCGAGGCCCCGCCGTCTGCGGGGCCTCGGCTTATACGATCAAAACGCATTGCTGCCCGTTTCAGGCAGCAATACGTTCGTAGGGGCGGAGCGTATTCACCGAAAGCCGTTCAGTTTTGTGGTTGCCTGTGCTCGATCCACTTACTTTCTTTCCGGCACAAGGAAGATAAACACCAGCGAGCTGATGAGCAGCAGGTAGGGGTAGAACAGGAACGGGATAATCTGGAACGCGGTGAGCGTTTCGCCGAGCTCTGCGGCGGCGGAGATCGCCAGCAGCATCTGCGCGCCGTAGGGGATGATGCCCTGGAAGATGCATGAGAAGGTGTCGAGCAGCGATGCGCTCTTCTTGCCCGTGATGCCGTATTCCTCGCTCATCTGCTTCGCGATGGGACCGGCCATGACGATGGCGACGGTATTGTTGGCCGTGGCAATGTCCATCGCGCCGACAAGCAATCCGATACCCAGCTGGCCGCCCTTGTTGCCGTGGAAAATGCGGCGGATAAAGCCGAGCAGCGCTTCAAAGCCGCCGTATTCGCGGATGAGGCCGCACATGGCCGAGACAAGGACCGTGACCATGATCGTCTCAAACATCCCGGACGCGCCGGAGCCCATGTTCCCCAGCAGCTCGGTCGGGTGCACCGCACCGGTGGCGAGCATGATGATGGCGCCGGAGAAAATGCCGGTCAGCAGCACGAGGAACACGTTAACGCCCGCCACGCCGCCAACGAGCACCAGCAGATACGGGACGGTCTGCAGCAGATGGTATTCCGGGATCTCTACCGCGCCAATATCGCTTTTCAGCGAGAACACGAGGATCAGCACCAGCGCCACCAGCGCCGCCGGAAGCGCAATGCGGAAGTTTGTGCGGAATTTGTCCTTCATTTCGCAGCCCTGCGTGCTGCAGGCGGCGATGGTCGTATCGGAGATGAACGAGAGATTGTCGCCGAACATCGCGCCGCCCATGACGGAGCCGATGCACAGCGCCAGATGGAACCCCGACGCCTTCGCCACGGCGACGGCGATGGGGACGATCAGCGTGATCGTGCCGCAGGACGTGCCCATGGCCGTCGAGACGAAGCATGAGACGATGAACAGCACCGCAACGGCGAACCGCGCCGGGATATGCGCAAGCATGAAATACGCGACGGACTCCGCGCTGCTGCGGCCCACGACGCCGACGAACACACCGGCGGCCAGAAAGATCAGGATCATCGTCATAATATTCTTATCGCCGACGCCCTTTGCCATGACCTCCAGCTTGTCGTCAAACGACAGCGCCCGGTTCTGCAGGCAGGCGACGAGGATCGCGGCCAGAAACGCCACGACGATTGGAATGTTGTAAAAGCCCATTTTAATTTTCAGGCCGTATTCAAACAGGCAGCCCAGCCCCAGATACAAAGCAAGGAACACCCCGATGGGCAGCAGGGCAATGGCGCGCGCGGGTTTCTTCTCCATAAAATACTCTCTCTTCTTCATAAAATCTCACCCCCTGCCGCGTATGCAGCCAGGAGTCTGCGCATAAGCTTTCTTATTGTATTGGCTTTCTGTCCTTTCGTCAAGTAAATCGATGATTCTTTGGTGAAACTGCATAAAAATACACGGTGCATAAAATTAACAGCCTTTTTACATTTCCGCTCTGTTCAGAACGGATTTTTTCTGATAAAATAAGAACAATTCTTGAAATAGGAGTGAGGCTTTGTACCGCAAACAGGTGTTACTGGAAAAACTGAAGGAGGCTGCGGCCTCCGTGCTGCCGATCAGCCTGATCGTGCTGACGATCTGCTTCGTGCTCGTGCCGGTCGATACGGGGCTGATGCTCTCGTTCGTGCTGGCGACGGCCATGCTGATCTTGGGCATGGGACTGTTCACGCTCGGCGCGGAAATGTCCATGAGCAAGATCGGCAACTACATGGGCGCGAAGCTGACAAAATCGCGCAGGCTTGGGCTGATCCTGATCGTCAGCTTCCTGTTGGGCGTCGCCATTACGGTGGCCGAGCCGGATCTGCAGGTGCTGGCAGCCAACGTGCCGGAGATCGACAAGACGGTTCTGATTTTGACCGTCTCCGTCGGCGTGGGTATTTTCCTGATGCTCTGCATGGTGCGCATTCTGTTCGGCATTTCGCTGCGGCTGCTGCTGATCGTGTTTTATGTGCTGGTGTTTTTGGCTGCGTTCCTGTCCGATCAGGGCATTCTCGCTGTCGCGTTTGACTCCGGCGGCGTAACGACCGGGCCGATGACCGTGCCATTCATCATGGCGCTCGGCGTCGGCGTGGCGTCTATCCGTTCCGACGAAAACGCGAAGGCGGACTCGTTCGGCCTTGTCGGGCTGTGCTCCATCGGACCGATCGCGTCGGTGCTGCTGCTGGGCGCGATCTACAAGACGCAGCCCGCACAGGCGGAAAGCGAGACTGCCGCCGCCATCACCAATACGGTCGCGCTGGGCCGGGATTATCTGCACGCCTTCCCGGAATATCTGAAGGAGGTCACGCTGGCGCTGCTGCCGATCGTGGTGTTCTTCCTGATCTTCCAGATCGTCTCGCTGCGGCTGCGGAAGCTGCCGTTTTTGCGGGTCATGGTGGGCATTCTGTATACATACGCAGGACTCGTCCTGTTCCTGACGGGCGTGAACGTCGGCTTCTCGCCGGTCGGCTATGCGCTGGGCGCGGCGCTGACGGAGGGATGGAAGCTGTGGCTGCTCATTCCGCTGGCCATGCTGATGGGCTGGTTCATCATCAACGCCGAGCCTGCCGTCCACATCCTCAACCGGCAGGTCGAGGATTTAAGCGCGGGCGCGATCTCGGCAAGAGCGATGGGCATGAGCCTGTCCATCGCCGTCTCCGCCGCAGGCGGACTTGCGATGCTGCGCGTCATCACGGGCGTTTCGATCATGTACTTCCTCGTGCCGGGGTACTTCATCGCGCTGGCCCTGTCGTTCTTCGTGCCGCGCACGTTTACGGCCATCGCGTTCGACTCCGGCGGCGTAGCCTCCGGCCCGCTGACAGCGACGTTCATGCTGCCGTTTGCCATGGGGGCCTGCGAAGCGCTGGGCGGGAATGTCATGACGGACGCATTCGGCCTTGTCGCGCTGGTCGCGATGATGCCGCTCATCACCGTGCAGGTCATGGGCGCGATCTACGTGATCAAATCCCGCCGCGCCGAAAAGGAACCGGCTCTGCCGGACTTCGGCGACAACGAGATCATCGAACTGTGGGAGGCCTGCTGATATGGAATTATATTATATCATTGCCGTTACCGATTCCGACCGCGGCGAGGCCATGAACGCCCTGTTCCGCGAGACGGGTCTGCCGATGATCCTCAGCGCCCCCGGAAGGGGCACGGCCAAAAACGAGCATCTGGCCGTCTACGGTCTGGACGAGACACTCAAGACCGTCACGACATCCGTTGCCAGCGCGCAGGAGGCCGCGCAGCTCGTCAAGGCCGCCAAGCGCAAGCTGTTTCTCGACATTCCCGGCAACGGGATTCTGCTGACCGTGCCGCTCAAGAGCGTGGCGGGCGGCAGAACGCTCGCCTATCTGACCAACGATCTGAAAACAGGAGGAACGCCGCATATGGAATTCAATCATGAGCTGATCGTCGTGATCCTGAACGAGGGCTACGCCGATCTCGTCATGGACGCCGCACGGGCCGCAGGCGCAGGCGGCGGCACGGTGCTGCACGCCAAGGGCACAGGCTCGAAGCGCGGAGAGAAATTCTTCGGCGTGAGTCTGGCCGACGAAAAGGATATGGTCTACATCATCGCCTACGCGGACGAAAAGGCCGCGATCATGCGCGCGATCAACGAAAATGCAGGCCCCGGCACAAAGGCCGGTGCGATCTGCTTCTCGCTGCCCGTCAGCTCCGTCGCAGGTCTGCGCGAACGGGACGAGGAATAACAAAATCAACAACAAAGGGGCTGCAGCGAAATAAACTCGCTGCAGCCCCTGCCTTTTGCTTATTCCTCTTCCGTTTCCGGGAAATCCTTCTTGACGGCGGCCTCTGCCGACTTGTAGCGGCTGTAGGCCACGACGATGCGGCGGTTCGGCTCGGTGCCGGTGGAGAAGGTGGTCACGTCGGGATAATCCTGCAGCGCGGCATGGATCACATGGCGCTCATAGGCGTTCATCGGCTCGAGCGTGATGTTCCGGCGGTAGCGGGTGACCTTGCCTGCGACCTTCTGGGCCAGACGCTGCAGCGCCTGCTCGCGCTTGAGGCGGTAGCTCTCGGCGTCAACGTTGATGCGCACGCGCTTGTTCTGGCCGCGGTTGACGGCATAGTTGGTCAGATGCTGGATCGCGTCGAGCGTCTCGCCCCGGCGGCCGATGAGGATGCCGAGGTTCTCGCCCACGAGGTCGACCAGATAGGTATCATCGCCGGTGTTGACGGCGTGCGGCACGGCATCGGAGCCCATGTGCTCGAGAAGGCCCTTGATGAAGATCTCAATGCGCTCCTCCCTGGAGCCCGGCTCTGCGGGGGCATAGACCTTCGGCTCTGCCGGGACAGCGGGCTTTTCGGCCTGCTGCGGCTGGCGCGGCTTCTGGTCGCGGCGTTCCGGTCTGGGGCCGCGCTGCTTCGGCGCGCGGTCCTGACGCGGCTGCTGCGGAGCCTTGGGCGCGGCAGCACGCGTATCCTGCGGGCGGGGCGCTTCGGGCGCGGCAGGCGCGATGACCTTCGGGGCGGCGGGCGCGATGACCTTTGCGCCGTCTGCGGGCTTGGACTCAGCGGGCTTTTTCGGCTTGCTGCGCGACGCGGAAGACAGGGCGGGCTTGGGGGCCTCGTCGGGCGCTTCGTAGGTGACCTTGACGCGCGCGGGCTGTGCGCCGATGCCAAGGAAGCCGGATCTCGGGTTTTCCAGAACTTCAACGGAAACGCTGTCACGGTCCATATGCAGCTCTTCCAGAGCCGCTGCGATGGCCAGATCGATCGTTTTGCCGGTTGCGGTAATAAATTTCTCCATAATTACTCCTCTGTCTGTTCTGCGTCAGAGCCGGCAGGACGCTTTCTGCCGTAGTGAGCAGGATCGTAGGCACGGCCGCGGCTGTACGGGCGCTCCGGGTCGCCGGAAAGCGGCTTCTTTTCCTCGGATTCCTGCACAGGGTTCTTCCTGGCCTCGTATGCTTTGGCTGCCTTTTCAGCGGCTTCCTTTTCCTGCTGACGGATCTTCTTTTTGCTGACGTTGTCGGTGATGCCGTCGGGGTTCTGCTCGCGGCGCAGGGCGCGCTGGCGCTCCTTTTCGGCCTCCTCGGCGCGGCGCTTGGCGGCGATCTCCTGCTTGACGGCGTCTTCCTCGTCATAGACCTTGCGGTAGTGCTTCGTCAGAAAATAATCCTGCACAGCGCCGAACACGGCCTGCGCGATCCAGTAGATGGAGATCGCGGCGGGCATGGAGAAGCCGATCCAGAGGGACATGAGCGGCATCATGAGCATCATGGTCGCGTTGGTCTGGTTGGCGGTCTTGGCGGCGTCCGCATCCTGCTCGCCGTCGGCGTTCGTGGCGACCTGGTTGTTCATCTTCTGGCTGATCCACATGGACACGGCCTGCAGACCGGCAGAAACGACCGGGATCAGGAACAGACCGATCTCGCTCCAGCCCTCGCAGTCCCAGAAGCGGAACGTGGGGATAGCGGCCAGATCAATGCCAAGGAACTGGAAGTTCATGGCCTGCAGATTGGCGTTCGCCGTAACGGCCAGGGACTTGAGTTCTTCCATATAATCGCCGATATGACCGGCGGCGGCCAGCTGGGCATAGTACGCGTTTTTGCCGAGATTTTCGCCGCTGGCCTGCAGGAAGGCGACGATGGCCTCGGAGATGGAGCGGGAGTTGTGCATCATGTACGTGATCGGCTCACGGATGACGTTGTAAAGCGGCAGCAGGATGAGGAGCGGAATGAACGACCACAGGCAGCCGCCGCCCATGGACACGCCTTCTTCCTTGTACATCTGCTGGACGGCCAGCTGGTATTTCTGCTTGTCGTCGCCGTATTTGGCCTCAAGGGCCTTGACCTGCGGCGACAGACGGGACATCTTGAGCATACTCTTCTTGCTCTTGACCGACATCGGCAGCAGCACCAGCTTGACGATCAGCGAAAACAGGATCAGCGCCAGACCGTAGCTGTTGGTGAAGGTATACAGCCAGTCGAGCAGATAGCCGAACGGGACGCGGATCAGGTCAGAAATGCTGGTCGTATCCTTCGTCTCGGCGGCGGCAGCTTCAGCTGCTGCGGTAGGCTCCATGCCCACGTATTTGTCGTTCGAGCTGACAGCGCCGGCGGCGCAGCCGGCCATGGACAGCACAAGCACGGCGGCAAGGACCCAGATCAGGACTTTTTTCTTCATTGTGTTCCTCCAAATGTGATGGGGGTACGCGTTCGGACAACGGGAAAAACCACGCTGCCCTACGGCACCGGGTCAAAATAGTCTCCCTTATAAAAGGGATTGCACCGCAGCAGCCGCTTCAGCGCCAGCCAGCCGCCCTTCACCGCGCCGTATTTCGTGATCGCCTCCAGCGCATACTGCGAACAGGTCGGCGAGAACCGGCACCGGCGCGGAAGCCCGGGGGAGAGATACTTCTGATACAGGCGGATGAGAAACAGGAGCACGCGCTTCACGGCGTGTTCTGCGTCAGCAGGCCGAGCCTTGCGGCAAGCGAAAGATAGGCGTGCTCCAGCGCCGCGTAATCCGCGCCGATGGCGCGCGACCGGGCGACGACGACAAGATCATATCCACGGGCAAACGAAGTCTCGTGCAGCCGGTAAATTTCACGCAGCTGCCGGCGCAGCCGGTTGCGCTGCACGGCATGGGCCAGCTTCGCGCCGACGGTCAGACCGACGCGGTTCGCCTGCGAACCGTTTTTCCGGCAGTAGAGCACGAGATAGCCGTTGGCCGCGCTGCTTCCCTTGCGGTAGAGACGGCGGAAGATATGATTGAGCTTCAACGAGGAAGAAAACTGCATAAACGCCCACCTTTGAATAGCTGCTGATAAACAGATGGGGCGAACAGAACTGCTTCCATTCACCCCGAATTGTATGTGTGCTGCGGTGTAGGCGCGTCAGATTACGCAGAGAGCTTTGCTCTGCCCTTGGCGCGGCGACGGGCGAGGACCTTGCGGCCGTTGGCGGTAGCCATTCTCTTTCTGAAGCCATGCACCTTGGATCTGTGACGCTTTCTGGGCTGATAGGTACGAACAGTTGCCATGAAATCTACACCTCCTGTAAAAATATGCTCAACAGCGGACGCCGGTACAGCCTCCGCCGCAGCGAGTCAAGAATTTAGCTGCTCCCATGGAGCATACAAGTGGTATTATAGCCGATACCCCCTTGATTTGTCAATCATTTTTTGTATTTTCGCCATGTTTTCTGTTTCTGCAAAAAGTTTGCATATTTCCGCGCTGCACTTGCATGAAGACGGAATTTGATGTATAATACTTTGTAAATTTTTGAACGCTATATGAAAGCGAGGCTTCCCCATGAGCAAGGTCTTTATCCCTGAGGGCTACCGCGCCCCACTGTCCGTCTATGAGCTGCAGCGCGCGATCGAATTCATCAAGAGCAATTTCCAGACGAATCTGTCCAACGCGCTCAATCTGCGCCGCGTGTCCGCGCCGCTGTTCGTGGAGGAGGCCTCCGGCCTGAACGATAACCTGAACGGCTACGAGCGTCCGGTCAGCTTTGACATCCCCGACGTACACGCCGAGGCGCAGGTCGTCCATTCGCTTGCGAAGTGGAAGCGGCTGGCGCTGGAGCGCTATCAGTTCAACGTCGGCAAGGGCCTGTTTACCGATATGAACGCCATCCGCCGCGACGAGGAGGTCGACAACCTCCATTCCGTCTACGTCGACCAGTGGGACTGGGAAAAGGTCATTGCCCGCGAGGACCGGAACACCGACTATTTAAAGCGCACCGTGCGCGATATCGTCGGCGCCGTCTGCGAGACGAACGACGCGCTGGGCGTCGCGTTCCCGAGCCTGCACACGAAGCTTGACCGCGAGGTGTTCTTCATCACCACGCAGGAATTGGAGGATATGTACCCGGACAAGACCCCCAAGGAGCGCGAGAACGAAATTTTGCGCCAGCACCACACGGTCTTCCTCATGCAGATCGGCGGCAAGCTGAAATCCGGCAAGCCGCACGACGGCCGCGCGCCCGACTATGACGACTGGGATCTCAACGGCGATATCCTGATGTGGAACCCGGTGCTGCAGTGCGCGTTTGAAATTTCCTCGATGGGCATCCGCGTGGACGAGAAATCGCTTGACCGGCAGCTGACGCTTGCCGGGTGCGACGACCGGCGGAGCCTGCCGTTCCACAAAATGCTCCTGAACGGGGAACTGCCGCTGACCATGGGCGGCGGCATCGGCCAGAGCCGCCTGTGTATGCTCATGATCGGCGCCTGCCACATCGGCGAGGTGCAGTCGAGCATCTGGGACAGGGCCACGACGGACGCCTGCCGCGACGCGGGCATCCTGCTTCTGTAAGTTCTGCAACATCATAAATACGAAAGAGGATCGATCACTATGGAACAGCTTATTTCTGTCCGTTCTCTTTTCAAAGAGACTGACGCCTACGCCGGCAAGCAGATCAAGGTCGGCGGCTGGGTACGCAATCTGCGCGCCAGCAAAAACTTCGGCTTCATCAACCTGTCCGACGGCACGTTTTTCTCGCAGGTGCAGGTCGTCTACGGCTCCGAGCTTGCGAATTTCAACGAGATCTCCAAGCTGAACATCGGCGCGGCCGTCATCGTCACCGGTACGCTCGTCCTGACGCCGGACGCGAAGCAGCCGTTCGAGCTGCAGGCCAGCGAGGTCTTCGTCGAGGGTCCCTCTACGCCGGATTATCCCATCCAGCCCAAGCGCCATTCGATGGAGTATCTGCGCACTGTGACGCATCTGCGTCCGCGCACGAACACGTTCCAGGCCGTGTTCCGCGTCCGCAGCCTCATCGCCTACGCCATCCACAAGTTCTTCCAGGAACGCGATTTCGTCTATGTCCACACCCCGCTCATCACCGGCTCCGACTGCGAGGGCGCAGGCGAAATGTTCCAGGTCACAACGCTTGACCTCGATAACCTGCCGCGCACGGAGGACGGCCAGATCGACTACAGCAAGGACTTCTTCGGCAAGGAGACGAACCTGACCGTCTCCGGCCAGCTCAACGGCGAGACGTTTGCGCAGGCGTTCCGCAACATCTATACCTTCGGCCCGACATTCCGCGCCGAAAACTCCAACACGACCCGCCACGCGGCGGAGTTCTGGATGATCGAGCCGGAGATCGCGTTTGCTGATCTCACCGACGACATGAAGCTCGCCGAGGACATGATCAAGTTCATCATCGCCTACGTGCTGGAGCACGCGCCGGAGGAAATGGCATTCTTCAACCAGTTTGTCGACAAGGGCCTCATCGACCGCCTGCACCACGTCATGACCTCCGATTTCGGCCATGTGACGTATACCGAGGCTGTCAAGCTGCTTGAGGCGCACAACGACAAGTTCGATTACAAGGTCTTCTGGGGCTGCGATCTGCAGACCGAGCACGAGCGGTACCTCACCGAGCAGATCTTCAAGCGCCCGGTCTTCGTCACGGATTACCCGAAGGAGATCAAGGCGTTCTACATGAAGCTGAACCCCGACGGCAAGACCGTCGCGGCCATGGACTGCCTCGTGCCCGGCATCGGTGAGATCATCGGCGGCAGCCAGCGTGAGGACAACTATGACACGCTCGTGCAGCGTATGCAGGAATGCGGCCTGAAGGAGAAGGACTATCAGTTCTATCTCGACCTGCGCAAATACGGCTCGACCCGCCACGCGGGCTTCGGCCTCGGCTTTGAGCGCTGCGTCATGTACCTGACCGGCATTTCCAACATCCGTGACGTGCTCCCGTTCCCCCGCACCGTCGGCAACTGCGAGCTGTAAGGCGCACCAGCAGACACACGATATCCCCCACCGGCACGGCGGAAGCGCAAGCAGTTACCTCTTTGGATGTAGGGGGCGATGCGCACATCGCCCCGTTGGGCAGCTGTGAATTCGCCGAAGATTCCCGTAAAATCGGTACATCCTTCCCGATTCTGGCCGATTACAGCATCTTCCCGGTTGGAAACCGGCTGATCTACGCCACGCACGGCCACGTCTACAACACCGCGCACCTGCCGCCGCTCTGCCCCGGCGATATTCTCCTGCACGGCCATACACATGTACCCGCGTGGGAGCCGTTCGGCGAGGAAAACCTCTATTTGAACCCCGGCTCTGTCTCCATTCCGAAAAATGGCTCCGCACGCGGCTATCTGACGCTGGAAGACGGCGTTTTTCAGTGGAAAACGCTTTCCGGCGACGTATACCATACGCTCACGCTGTAATATGGTGCTTATACACAGCAAAAACAGGCTTCCCATCGAACCCGTTCGATGGGAAGCCTGTTGTCTGTTTGCCGGTTCATTCGCCCTTGACTTTGTAGCCGCAGATGCGGATAGCTGCCTTCGCAAGTTCTGCCGTCGGGTCAACGAATGGCCCGGGCTGCGGCAAAGCATCGGCGATAATAGGCAATTCCGTGCAGCCGAGGATAAAATAGTCCGCGCCGCGCGCGCGAAGTCCGTCCAGAAGCGCCTGCCATGCACCCTGCTCCGGTTCAAGCGGCTTGGATGCCTTCACAACATCGTAGATCAGGTGCATCAGCACATCCTGCTCGCCTTCGTCCGGCACAAGACAGTGCACGCCCTGTGCATTCAGCGCCTTTTCATAAAGGCCGGTTGCAAGCGTGCCCTTCGTTGCGAGGATTGCAGCGGTCTGGCCGGGAAAATCCTTTGCGCATGTCTTCGCCGTAGCCTCGAGCATACTGAGAAACGGCAGGCTTGTCATGGCCTGCAGGCGGGGAAGGAAATAATGCGCGGTGTTGCACGGCATGATAACGCAGTCCGCGCCGCAGCGCTCCAACGAGCGCAGAGCCGAGGCCATTTCCGGCACAGGATCCGGCCCGCCAGACAAAATCGCTGCCGTGCGGTCTGGAATGCGAGCGTTGGAATCGATATAGACGCGGATGTGCTCGTTGTCGCAGGCTGCATCTGTCAGAAGCGTGATCTTGCGGAACAAATCCGCCGTTGCAAGCGGTCCCATGCCGCCTAAAATGCCGATGGTCTTACCCATGGCGATTCCTCCTTGATGGGAAATATCTGATATAGAAAGAGGGGACGGACTGTTGTCCGTCCCCCTTTTATTAGGACTTGATTGTCAGTTCGAACGAATTAGCCCTTGATCGCGCCCTGATCGTCGACCGTGATAACAGTAGCGAAGTCGGAAGCGGCCTTGGTGGTGTCGTTGCTGACGGTGATCTTGCCGCTGTACATATCAGCGACCATCGCCTTGTAGTCGTCCTGCGTGAAGCTGTCGGACCACTGTGTGCCCTCGCCCATCGGGATCTGGACGTAGTTCGCCTCGGGATCGTCCGCGGAGACGAGGCCCAGCGTTGCGATCTTGCCAACGTAGTTGGCCCAGTTGCCGTTGTTGATGATGTCGTTCAGAGCGTCGTAAGTAGCGGGGTACAGGCCCTTCATCGCGGAGGTAACGGTCAGGCCGTCAACACCCGCGTAGTTTGCGATAACGCCAGCCTGGTCAACGTCAACACCGATGACCTTGCCGTTGGCCTTCTTGGCAGCGTCGACAGCGGAGGTGTAGATGCCGCCGCCGCAGGCGAAGACGACCTCAGTGCCGTTTGCATACCAGGTATCCATAACAGCGGTGATATCAACATCGCCGGAGAACTGACCGCCATAGATGTAGTTCAGGGTGACGTCGGACAGGCCCAGATCGGCAGCCGCAGCGTCAACGCCCTGCACGAAACCGTAGCCATAGCGGACAACGGCGGGAACGGCCATGCCGCCCAGGAAGCCGAGGTTCTTGTAGCCCAGCTTGACAGCAGCGTAACCGGCCATGTAGCCGCAGAGCTCTTCCTGATAGATTGCGCAGTAGACATTGCTCATGTCAACATACTTTTCGAGATCCCAGTTGTCGGGGTTGTAGTCATAGCTTTCGCCAGCCTTGGCAACACCGGCCTCGAGCAGGTCACCCTTGGCAACGTCGAGCGCGATGAACTTGACATCGGGGAATTCCGGAGCAGCCTCGACGATCGCGCCGCCGAATGCATAGCCCGGCATCACGATGACGTTGTAGCCTTCGTCAACAGCCTTTTCGATCATGGCGACACGGTCAGCGGTGTTGTCGCCGGCGGGCTTGAAGTAGCTGAACTCCACGCCGTTGTCCTCAGCGAATGCCTTGCAGGCCTCATAGGTGGTCTGGTTGAAGGACTGGTCGGTGATGTCGCCGTAGTCGGTGATCATTGCGACCTTATAGGCGCCCTCGTTCTCAGCAGGCTGCTCGGTCTGGTCAGGTGCATCGGTCTTGGTATCGTCGGTCTTCTTATCGCCGCAGGCTACCAGGGACAGAGACATGACCAATGCCAGAGTCAAAGCAAGAAACTTCTTCATTGGAATCTACCTCTTTCATGTTTTCTCCTTTTAACGTCCGCTCCCGCTCTGAAACGCACCGTGCCGTATTCCCCGGAGGGATCACAGCCTATGTATGGCTTCGGAAGCCGGGTGCAAGCTCTTTAAAAGGGTCGACCTCAAGGGTCTATGTCATTATAACAATTTCACCCGGGCAATGCAATAAGAAACCCGAATTGTTTTCAATTTTGCCATATCTTTCACGCATAAAAGAACACCCCGCCCGGGATCGGGCGGGGCGTTCCCTTCAGGAAGCGTTAACAGTCTATCGGCCTCAGTCCGCCATCTTCACGGCGACTTCCAGCGCAATCTTCATCATGTTGGTGAACGTGTTCTGCCGGTCCGCCGGGGACAGCTCCTCCCCCGTCACCAGATTGTCGGAGATGGAGCAGATGGCCAGCGCCCGCTTGCCGGTATAGGCGGCGGTGC
>OIWS01002100.1_pt1 | contig 17310 bp, 13 predicted proteins | sample 1587611 | NCBI WGS metagenome assembly OIWS01 (sample SAMEA3888919, study PRJEB22519) | human gut metagenome | biome: human gut; feature: human-associated habitat; material: faeces | place: Denmark | collected 2010 | reverse complement strand
ATCGACAGTAGTTACGCCTATGCTTCATAATATAGATGTATTCTCTTTTGCAGAGAATGAGAAGTCGGCTTATATCAATTTCATGCATATTGGAAACGGAGCGATCGTACAGGCTTATACTTTTGAATACAAAAAACGGCTGGACGAAACCAAAGAAGAACTGCTCAGCCTGGGTATCGTAGAAATGCGCGATCGTTTTAAAAGTACGGCACGCGAAATCATCGTTCCTTTCAAAATGGAAATGGAATTAGGAAATGTGACCTTTACGGTTCCACAGCGTGGCGATAAAAAGAAGTTGCTGGAACTATCCGAAATGAATGTAAAGCAATTTAAGGTAGACCGACTGAAACAAGCGGAAAAACTCAACCCGGAACAACGAAGCACACGTATTCTGAAAGAAGTGCAGGACGCTTTGCACCTACCCAAATTACCGATACATATCGAATGTTTTGACAACTCGAACATACAGGGAAGCGATGCCGTGGCAGCCTGCGTTGTCTTCAAAATGGCGAAACCATCAAAGAAAGATTACCGCAAATACATTATCAAGACAGTGGTCGGGCCCGATGATTACGCATCCATGAAAGAGGTGGTACGCCGCCGTTACCAGCGAGCCGTAAACGAAGGTTCTCCCCTGCCCGACCTGATCCTTACCGACGGTGGAAAGGGGCAAATGGAAGTTGTCCGGGAAGTCATACAAGACGAACTCCATCTCGACATACCGATAGCCGGACTGGCGAAAGACGGAAAGCACCGGACCTCCGAACTTCTTTTCGGCTTCCCTCCCGTTACGGTCGGTATGCCGATACAAAGCCAGATGTTCCGTTTCTTTACACAGATACAGGACGAAGTGCACCGCTTTGCCATCACTTTCCACAAGGACAAGCGCAGCAAAAGCCAGACCCGCTCCGAACTGGACAGCATCAATGGAATCGGAGAAAAGACTAAAGTATTACTTTTGCGTCATTATAAGAGCGTAAAGAGAATACGGGAAGCCAGCTTCGATGAATTGAAGGAATTGATCGGGGAAGCTAAAACAAAAGCATTAATAAATGGTTTAAAGTAAACATACAAATGAGAACAGTTATACAGCGTGTACAGCATTGCTCCGTTACAATCGACGGACAACTCAAATCCAATATAGGAAACGGGATGCTGGTATTGGTCGGTATCGAAGACCGCGACACACAGGAGGACATTGAATGGTTGTGCAAGAAGATTGCCAATCTACGCATTTTCGACGATGAAAACGGGGTTATGAACCGCTCTGTAATCGATACGGGCGGCGAGGTAATGGTGGTTAGCCAATTCACTTTACATGCCTCTACAAAGAAGGGAAACCGCCCCTCCTACATCCATGCCTCCAAACCGGACTTTGCCATCCCGATGTATGAATCATTCTGTGCCGAAATGGGATTGCAAATCGGCAAGAATGTCGCCACCGGAGTATTTGGCGCAGATATGAAAATAGAATTACTGAATGACGGGCCGGTCACTATCCTGATCGACTCGCAAAATAAAGAATAAGATGGCTGATATTACCTTGCAACAAGCCCAGGAGAAAGTGGACCAGTGGATCAAAACGTATGGCGTACGCTACTTCAACGAGCTTACCAATATGACGATCCTGACCGAAGAAGTTGGCGAACTGGCGCGGATCATGGCACGCACCTACGGCGAACAATCGTTCAAAGAAAGCGATAAAAACCGCGATCTGGGCGATGAAATGGCCGATGTGCTATGGGTATTGATCTGCCTGGCAAACCAGACCGGCGTGGACCTGACCGCAGCATTCGAAAAGAATATGCAGAAGAAAACCTGTCGGGACAAAGAACGACATATAAACAACAATAAATTATAATTTATGGCACACGAACACAATTGCAGCTGCGGTCACGACCATGATCATGAACATCATCACGATCATGAACACGAACACATGGACAAATACCATGAAGCGTTCGCCAAATTCGACCCGGCCGGAACGGAAGAAATAGTAGGAAAGCACGTTGCATCCATTCTGGAGAAACACGAAAAAGAGAACTTCACTCCCGAAGTCCTGAAACAAATCCACGGATGCATCGACCTGACTTCGCTGACCAGCATCGACACAAAAGAAAGTATCTGGAAACTGGTAGACCGGGTAAATGATTTCGAAGGTACCCGCCCCGACGTTCCGAATGTCGCTGCCATCTGCACCTATCCCCTATTCGTGGAAACAGTCAAGCAGGCATTGACGGCACAGGAAGTAAAGATCGCCTCGGTAGCTGCCGGGTTCCCCTCCTCACAGACATTCATCGAAGTGAAGATTGCAGAAACAGCCATGGCAGTCATGACGGGAGCCGACGAGATAGACGTAGTGATGAACCTCGGTTATTTCATGGAAGATAACTATGAAGAACTGACTGAAGAGATACAGGAGATCAAAGAAAGCTGCCGCGAAAGCAAGCTGAAAGTGATTCTCGAAACCGGTGCCCTGGTCACTCCGGAGAATATCCGGAAAGCTGCTATCTTAGCCCTGTATTCAGGCGCAGATTTCATCAAAACATCCACAGGCAAGGGTTACCCCGGCGCAACTCCGGAAGCCGTCTATACGATGTGTAAAGTGATCAAAAAGTACCATTCCATCACAGGAAAGCGTGTCGGCATTAAGGTTGCAGGCGGTGTTCGCACGGCAGAAGAGGCCGTCCGCTACTATACCATCGTCAAGGAAGTATTAGGAAACGACTGGTTGAATAAAGACCTGTTCCGCATAGGAGCCAGCAGCTTGGTGGAAGACATCGAACACCGCCTGGGAAAATAAGAGAAACAACGACATAAATTCGGTGACACCGGGATGTTCCCTCCTGTCACACCCGGATCTCCCCTATACGAACACCCGGATGTAGGGACTGCCTACACCCGGGTGTCGCCATGTTTATATAAGCTGTTTATTCATCTTTCCCCGTATCTTCCGGCTTTTATCTATTTGTTTTTCAGGGAATAATCGTTTAATAAGAAGGCATAAGCATGATGGTATGATAGATAAACATGATAGATGAAAAAGCAACTATCATGCTCGTATCAGATTGATATTCAACGAATACAAGAAGAAAATGATAGTATGACAGTAGAAACGTGAAAAACTTATTTGCGACGCTCTACGATATAGTCGGCAAGTAAGAGCAATCCTTCGCGTGCTTCCGATTCTGGAAGCGTCATCAGAACCTCGACCGCTTTATCACGATATTCCTGCATCCGCTGTTCGGCATATTCGATTCCCCCGTTCGCTTTGGCAAAATCAATCAGCAAACCGATATTTTCTGTGGTAAAATCTTTTTCCTTTATGATCCGAAGACATTTGTCCACCTCTTCCCTACTGCCCGTCTTCAACGCGTGCAGCAAAGGAAGCGTAACCTTTCCTTCCCGGATATCGTTGCCGGTAGGTTTTCCTATATTCGCCTCTTTGAAGTAGTCGAAGATATCATCTTTGATTTGGAAACAGTAACCTAAGTATTCACCGAACTCACGGCATTTTTCCACCATTTCACCGGATGCTCCGACAGAAATGGAACCGATCTCGGCACACGCGGAAAGCAACATGGCCGTCTTTTTCCGTATCACCTGCATATAGCAGGACTCGTCGATAATGCTTTCTTCGGCCGTTTCCAACTGTTTGATCTCCCCTTCCGAAAGATCGCGGCCCAGGTTGGAAACAATACCTATGATTTGCAGATTACCTGTCTGGATAGAACGGATCAACGCGGTGGAAAGGACATAATCGCCCACTAAGACAGAAATGCGGTTATCGAATATGGCATTCAAGGAAGGAACCCCGCGACGCTGTTTTGTCTCGTCGATCACATCATCATGGATAAGCGTGGCAGTATGAAGTAACTCCAGCAAAACAGCCGAATTAATCGTATTATCCGTTACCTGCCCGCATGCTTTAGCTGTCAAAAGTACCAATAAGGGGCGGACATGTTTTCCGCTCGCATTCAGTATCCGGTCAATAGCCGATTGCAAACGATTCGTTTCGCTTCGCAGCGAAGCAGCAAACTCCTCATTAAAACGTTTAAACTCTACGGCAACCGGTTGTTCTATTTTACTTCTATCCTTCATAATTGATCCTAAGATGCGCAAAAGTAACAAAAAGTATCGAGTAAGCGAGTTTTTTCGTACATTTACCGACAATTGTCACACTAAAACGTGTTAAAAGAGATGAAGTTATTCCTCATAGATGCATATGCATTGATTTATCGGTCTTACTACGCTTTTATCAAGAACCCGCGTATCAACTCCAAAGGCATGAACACTTCGGCCATCTTCGGTTTTATCAACAGCCTGGAAGATGTCCTGAAACGTGAAAACCCGACTCATATAGCAGTAGCCTTCGACCCGAAAGGCCCGACTTTCCGCCACGAAGCCTACGAACAGTACAAGGCGCAACGGCAAGAGACACCGGAAGATATCCGCAAGTCGGTCCCGTTCATCAAAAATATCATTGAAGCTTACAATATCCCGATTCTGGAAGTCCCGCGCTATGAGGCCGACGATGTCATCGGCACGGTTGCCAAGCAAGCCGAAAAAGAAGGTTTCGAGGTGTATATGATGACACCGGATAAAGACTACGGCCAGTTGGTATCCGAACATATATTCATGTACCGCCCCCGCTTCGGCGGCGACTACGAGATTATGGGCGTACCCGAAGTGTTGGGCAAATACGGCCTGACATCCGTCGACCAGGTGATCGACCTTTTAGGGCTGATGGGCGACAGTTCCGACAATATCCCCGGATGTCCGGGTGTCGGCGAAAAGACCGCCCAAAAATTATTGACCGAATTCGGAACAATCGAAAATCTTTTGGAGAATACCGACAAGCTGAAAGGTTCCCTCCAAAAGAAGGTCACGGAGAACAGGGAACAAATTCGTTTCTCCAAATTCCTGGCAACAATCAAGACAGATGCCCCGATCCGGTTCGATGCCGTCAAATGCATCCGGGAAAAGATAAATGAAGAACGTCTCGTAGAGATTTACACCGAATTAGAATTCAGAACATTTATTAACAAAATAGTAGGAGAGCCGGAAAAAGCCAAAACGGAGTCCAAAGCGACATCGGCACCGGCAAAAACCGGCACAAGGAAAAAAGCAGCTCCCGCAGGTCCGATTCAAGGCTCGCTCTTTGAAGAATTTGCGGCCGAGCCTACGGCTGTTCCTAAATATTCGACTCTCGCGGACTTAAAATCCACTCGTCACACTTATCATCTTGTTGATACAGAGGGAAAAATAGCCGAATTAGGCCGTTTTTTGGACGAACAGGATTTTTTTGCTTTTGACACGGAAACAGATGGCATAGACCCGCTGAAGGCAGGATTGGTCGGAATGTCGTTCGCCGTGAAGGAAAACGAGGCTTGGTACGTTCCTGTTCCGGCAGCCCGCGAAGAAGCGGACAAAGTTCTTGCCCACCTCTCTCCTGCCCTGCAGAATCCGAAATCGCTCAAGATCGGACAAAACATAAAATTCGATATCCTTGTCGTCCGCAAATATGGAATCCGGGTAGCCGGCCCTCTATTCGATACGATGATCGCCCATTACCTTCTGAATCCCGAATTGCGTCACGGCATGGACTACCTTGCCGAAACATACCTTAAATATAAAACGGTACGGATCGAGGAACTGATCGGTCCGAGAGGAAGGAAGCAGCTTACCATGCGCGACGTCCCGGTCACCCAAGTAGCCGAATACGCCGCCGAAGATGCAGACATTACGCTCAAGCTGAAAAACTATTTTGCCCCCTGCCTGGAAAAAGAAGGACTCGAATCGCTTTTTTATGACATCGAGATGCCTTTAATATATGTATTGGCCGAAATGGAGTATACGGGAGTGACGCTCGACACCGTCGCCCTGAAACAATCGTCCGAAGAACTGACAGCCGTACTCAAGAAGCTGGAGAAAGAAATTTATGAGCTGGCAGGAATGAAGTTCAACATCAATTCCGCCCGCCAGGTCGGTGAAGTCCTTTTCGATCACCTCAAGATAGAAGAGAAAGCAAGGAAGACGAAGACAGGCAGCTACAGCACGAGTGAAGAGATTCTGGAGAAAACCGTGCTGGGTGGGGAATACATCGAGCGCCTTGCGTATAAGAAAAACGGGCAGGTCTATCGCCAGCAGGAAGAAATTCCTTTCTATAAAAAGCAAACGCGTAATGTATTGGAGCACTGCGGCCATATCGATGCCAATTCCTTGGAAGAATATTTGGCACTGGGTGGATATAGTGCGTTTGAAAAAGCGCTGTTCGATATGAGCGGCGAAGAGGTCGTAGAACAGGTGGAAAAGGCAAACCTGCGCGGCCGCGGCGGCGGCGGCTACCCGACGGGCCGTAAATGGGCACAGGTAAGAAGACAGAACAGCGATGAAAAATACATCGTATGTAATGGCGACGAGGGCGATCCCGGCGCCTTTATGGATCGCAGTATCATGGAGGGCGATCCGCACCGTATGCTGGAAGGCATGATGATTGCCGGTATCGCAGTGGGCGCTAACAAAGGCTATATCTATGTGCGCGCAGAATATCCGTTGGCGGTTTCCCGTCTGCAAACCGCCATCGAACAGGCGGAAGCATACGGCCTGCTTGGCGAAAATATTTTAGGCAGTGGCCATAACTTTACCATTCAGATCAACCGTGGCGCAGGGGCGTTTGTCTGCGGAGAGGGCTCTGCCTTGACGGCCTCTATCGAAGGTAAGCGCGGCATGCCGCGCGTAAAGCCACCTCGCACAGTAGAACAGGGCCTATTTGGCAAGCCGACGGTACTAAATAACGTAGAGACGTTTGCCAATGTGCCGCCCATCATTTTGAAGGGTGCCGAGGAGTTTTTGAAGATCGGTACGCCGACAAGCCCCGGCACAAAGGCATTCGCTTTGACAGGCAATATCGAAAACACCGGGCTGATCGAGGTGCCGATGGGCACGACGCTGCGCGAGATCATTTACGATATTGGCGGCGGTATCCGTGGCGGCAAGCAGCTAAAGGCTGTGCAGATCGGCGGCCCGTCGGGCGGATGTTTGACGACAAAGCATTTGGATCTGCCTCTGGACTTCGATTCTTTGAAAAAGGTAAATGCCATGATTGGCTCCGGCGGTATGGTGGTGATGGATGAAAACAGCTGTATGGTGGAAGTGGCTAGGTTCTTTATGAGCTTTACGCAGAATGAATCCTGCGGCAAGTGCGTACCTTGCCGGGAAGGCACCAAGCGGATGCTGGAAATTTTGGAACGCATTGTAGCAGGCAAAGGACAGCCGGATGATATTGATCTGCTGATGGAGTTGGCGCAGACTGTTTCCGCCACCGCGCTGTGCGGCCTTGGCAAGAGTGCAGGCAACCCGGTAGTCAGCACGATAGAGAATTTCCGCGATGAGTACGAAGCGCATGTTTTTGACCATAACTGCCCGGCCAAACAGTGCCAGAAGCTGAAGAAATTCACCATTGATCCTGAAAAGTGCCGCGGCTGCTCAAAATGTTCCCGCCTATGTCCGGTGGGTGCTATTTCTGGGGAGATCAAAAAGCCCTTTGTCATCGATCAGGAAAAATGTATCAAATGCGGTACCTGCATAGAATCGTGCGCCTTTGCGGCCATCAGGGAGGAATGAGAAGATGAGCGGACAATTTATGATGATCGACAACATGCCGGTGGAGATCAACGGAGAAAAGAATCTATTGGATCTGATCCGTAAAACCGGGATCGAGCTGCCAACATTCTGCTATTATTCCGAACTATCCGTATACGGCGCCTGCCGGATGTGTATGGTGGAAAACAGCAGAGGCGGTATGGAAGCGGCTTGCTCTACGCCGCCGCGTGCGGGGATGGAAATCTATACCAATACGCCAAAGCTTCGGAAATATCGCAAGATGATTTTGGAGCTACTGCTTTCCAATCATTGTAGCTCTTGTACGACTTGTGAGAAAAACGGAGATTGCCGCCTACAGGAGCTGGCCAAGCGGTTTGGCATCGACAGACTGCGCTTTGAAAAGCCGGAGGAGAAGAAGGATAGGATCGACGATTCTTCACCGTCTATTTTCCGAGATCCTACCAAATGTATTTTGTGTGGCGACTGCGTGCGTATGTGCAACGAGGTACAAAATGTAGGGGCGATTGATTTTGCTTTCCGCGGCTCTAAGATGGAGGTCATGACTGCATTCAACGAGCCCATTGCAAACACCAATTGTATTGGGTGTGGACAATGCTCGGCTGTGTGCCCGACAGGGGCCATCGTGGTGAAAAACGATACGCAGAAGGTATGGAATGCGTTGAGCGATCCCAATACCAAGGTTATCGCGCAGATTGCGCCGGCCGTGCGTGTGGGCATTGGCCAGGATTTGGGCACCAAGATTGGGGAAAATACCATGGGGCAGATTGTGGCTGCGCTGCGTAAGATGGGATTTGACCTGGTCTTTGATACTGTTACGGGTGCGGACCTGACGGTGCTGGAGGAATCCAACGAGTTTTTGGATCGCGTGAAAAACGGCGGGAAGCTGCCGCTGTTCACATCCTGTTGCCCGGGATGGATCAAGCATGCGGAATTCAAACATCCTGAGTTGATGGAAAATATCTCTTCTTGCAAATCACCGATGCAGATGTTTGGATCTGTCATCAAGGAATTCTATAAGGATGATGAGAAAAAGATTGTCAATGTAGCTATTATGCCTTGTACGGCGAAAAAAGGAGAGGCAGCCCGGGATGAATTCAAGGTAAACGGGGAACCAGTCATCGATTATGTCATCACGACGCAGGAACTCATCAAGATGATCCGCGAGGCCAACATTGCCTTTACCGAGCTGTTGCCGGAGGCTGTCGATCTACCGTTTGGCATCAACAGCGGCGCAGGCGTTATTTTTGGCGTAACGGGCGGGGTAACAGAAGCGGTACTTCGCTATCTCATGGCAGACCAACCCGCAGCAAAATTGCATCAAATTGCCTTTACCGGTGTGCGTGGGCTCAAGGGTGTAAAGGAATGTACGGTGGATTATAACGGCATGCAGGTAAACATCGCCATTGTCAATGGCCTGAAAAATGCGGATGAGTTGATTGAGAAGATACAGTCCGGGGAAAAGCAGTATCATTTTGTAGAGGTCATGGCGTGCCCCAATGGCTGCGTATGCGGCGGTGGACAGCCCTATGCATTCCGCAGGGCCGGACAGCGCCGGGCGGACGGCCTCTATGAGGCGGATCGCCTGAGCTATATCAAGACTTCTCAGCAAAACATGACGGTACAGGATCTGTACAAGGGCTTGCTCAAAGGAAAAGAACATGAGCTGCTGCATGTACATTATCATGGCGCGAAATAAGCACGGATACGCATAGAACAGGCGCGCCATTGGGCGCGTCTGTTTTGCTTTTAGAAATGGGAATTGAAATTTTGCCTTTTTTTCTGTATTCTGTATGATGAAAAATATAGAAAGTAGGGATAGGCTTGGTAGAAATTACCGTTTGTGTGGGGAGTACATGCCATGTAAAGGGCTCCTATGGCGTGGCGGAAGCATTCAAAAAAGAGATCGAAGCCCAACACTTGGGCGATAAAGTAGCGTTGAAGGCGGATTTTTGCATGGGAGACTGCGTCAACGGCGTATGCGTTAAAATCGGCGAAGAAAAGTTGACGCATGTGGTGCCTGAGGACGTCCCAAGCTTGATGAAGGGGAAGGTATTGCCTTTAACCAAATGAGAGAGGGGAGGCGCATAGATGGGATTCATTGAGTTTCAGCCTGCAAATTGCAAAAACTGCTATAAATGTATCCGGTATTGCGCCGTGAAGGCCATTTCATTTCAAAACGAACAAGCAAGGGTCATCGATAATGAATGTATTTTGTGCGGCAGATGCACGATGGTATGCCCGCAAAATGCAAAACAAATAAAGAGCGATCTGGAAACGGTACAGACCGCTGTTCAAAATCATCAAAAGCTAATTGCATCGCTGGCACCCTCTTATGCTGCTGCATTTCAGGGGGTCAGCTTTGCTGTACTTTCAAACGCATTAAAACGATTGGGATTTGCCCAGGTAGAGGAAACGGCCATCGGGGCCACAGAGGTCAGCCGGCAGTATGAGCAGCTGATGCAGGAAGGTAAAATGGAGAATATCCTATCCACTTGCTGCCCCTCCATCATTGCATTGGTAGAAAAGCATTATCCGGAATTGACACAGTATTTGGCGCCTGTGGCTTCCCCTTCTACAGTACATGCCAGAATGATCCATGCCATATATGGAAACAGGGCTAAGGTGGTGTTTATCGGCCCCTGCTTTGCAAAGAAGCTGGAAACGGGCAAACGGGGAGATCTGTTTGCCGTTTTAACCTTGGCAGAGCTTCAACAATGGATGAAAGAGGCCGGGATAGAGCTTTTGGAAAGCGACGAAAAAGCGGCGGAAATACAGCAGACAAAAAGCAGACTGTACCCAGTGCCGGGCGGAATTGTAAGCACGTTGGATGTGCGTGCCAGAAAAAGGTACCGATGCTTGTCTGTTGATGGCCTGGATCGCTGTATGCAGACGTTGGAGGCCATGCGCACACATCGTATGAAAGGCTATTTTATCGAGATGTCCGCTTGTACCGGGTCCTGTTTGGGCGGGCCCGGGATGGAAGGGTTGGGTTTGCCGCTGGTGTTGGCCCGTGAAGAGGTGGTAGAGCGTGCGCGCAAAAGAATGGAAGGGCCCGCTCCTTTGACAGAAAATGCCAAAGTGGACGCTTTGGCAGAATATCACGCAAAGCCGATCAAACGAAAACAGCCCACCGAAGCCCAGATTCAGCTGATTTTGGAAAAGTTGGGGAAACGTAAGGAACAGGACTGCCTGAATTGCGGCACCTGCGGCTATTCGACCTGTCGGGAAAAGGCGATCGCTGTTTTCCAGGGCAAAGCAGATCTATTTATGTGCTTGCCATACATGCGAGAAAAGGCGGAATCCATGTCCAATTTGATCCTGGAGCATACGCCGAACGGCATTGTACTTCTCAATGATAAGGGATGTATTTTGGAAGCCAATGCGGCGGCGAAAGCATTGTTTTTGGATATGGCAGATGAGCTGAAAGGGGCACACATCGAATCGCTTTTGAATGAGGTGCCATATAAACAGGTACAGCAAAGCGGCCGCCCGTTGTTGGAACAAACCACCGCGACGGAAGACCAAAAGCATATCGTAGAGCAGAGCGTAGTGCCGTTGCCAAATGGAGATTGCTTGCTGCTGTTAAAGGATATTACAGAAGAAGAACGAAAACGGCATGAACTGGAACTGCTGCGAGGAGAAACTGTGGAAACGGCGCAGCGCGTAATTGAAAAGCAAATGCGTGTAGCGCAGGAAATCGCCAGCCTTTTGGGAGAGACAACGGGAGAAACCAAAATGGCGCTTACAAAGCTAAAGCAGTCTATTCTGCGGGAGCCCAGGCAATGAAGCTGTATTTTGAAACCAGTACGGGCCATTTGCATAAGCAGGGCGAAGAGCTGTGCGGCGATAAGGTTGAAATCGTAAAACGCGAGGATAAGACCTATCTTGTGCTTGCAGATGGGCTGGGCAGCGGTGTAAAGGCCAATATTTTAGCGTCTTTAACAAGTAAGATCGTGGCCACCATGCTAACGCAAGGGGCAGAACTGGAGGATGTGCTGGAAACCATTGCCTCTACGCTGCCTGTATGCAGCGAACGGCACCTGGCATACTCTACCTTTACCTTTTTAGAGCTGGGGGTCACGGGGCAGGCCTATCTGGTGGAGTATGATAATCCGCCGATGCTGCTTTTGCGCGCTGGAAAGCGAGTGGAGATTCCTTATGAAGAGCGTGATGTAGCGGGTAAATGCGTTCGCCAAGCGCGGTTTTCCATCTGCCCGGAAGACGTATTCGTTTTGATGAGCGACGGCGTGACGCATGCGGGGCTGGGTTCGTATTTGGACCTTGGTTGGCGCTGGGAAAATGTGGCAACCTATATGGAAAATGCAGTTTTGCGTGATAAGAGTCCGCGTACCTTGCAGAATCTACTTTTGCAGGCCTGCAAAAGCCTGTATAACCAAACGATTCGGGACGACACCAGCGTTTGCGTTTGCAGGGCCAGAATTCCCAGCCAGACCTGCGTGATGGTTGGGCCGCCGCAAAACAGGGAGCAGGATCGCTTTTTGGTGGATACGCTGTTATCCTTTGAGGGAAACAAAGTCGTGTGCGGCGGTACGACCAGTAAGATCGTCTCCAAGGTCAGCGGCCGTGCACTAACTACGCAGCTGGACTATATTACGCCAGAGATCCCTCCGGTGGCAAAGATAGAAGGCGTAGATCTCGTGACGGAAGGCGTTGTGACCATGGGCCGTGCGCTGGAGCTAATGCGGGCCTATGCTGCCGGCGATACCGGGCGCGACCGCGTTTTGCAGCAGGGGCGGGATGGCGCCTATCTTTTGGCACAGCTGCTGGTGCAAAAGAGCACAAGCGTAAAATTTTTGGTGGGCCGTGCGCTGAATCCTGCGTATGATGACCCGGACATGCCGTTGGATCTTACAATGAAGTTGCGGCTGGTTCACGATATTGCCCAATGCCTGCGAGATTTGGATAAGCAGGTTACGCTGGCGTTTTTTTGATAGAAAGGGGGACAGCGCTATGCCATATTGTACTGTATCGCTTAAGCTGCTGTCTCCGACAGAGCATAAAAAGCGGCAGCTGGAAGATGCAATGGATCGATATGCTTCTGCGTTTGAGCGCCTGCTCAGATGCGTGCGACCCAAAATTGAGGGGCATATATGCAGCAAAGCAGAGATTGCCAGGCAGATCAACCTATATATGCCGCAGGTAGATCAGCTGGGCGTACAGCCGTTTAAGGATGCGTTAAAGCGTGATGTGGCAAAGACGCTCTATCTTTATACCGTGCAAAAGCAAAAGGGAAGCGGAAAACGGTACCCGATGCTGCAAAGCAATGACGAGGACTTAACGCAGCTTTTGATGCGGAAAGAGCCAATTGCCCCTCGTACTTTGGATTATTGGTTGGAACGCTATCATAGGCAAAGGCCGCTGTTATTTTGCCGGTATAGCGAAACAAGAAATTATGCATTGCTGTACGATGAAATACAGGATAGATACTACGCAAAACTCTATCTTTTCAATGCCGAGCAGGCTAGGCAAACACGGCCGCGGCGCCAAGGGAAGCTGCGCTACCTTACCAGCGATAAAATCTTAAAACAGAGTAGGCGTCCTTACTGCTATCAGCTGTATCCGCTGGAGATAGGCGGTTGGCAAAAACAGCATCTGCTGTGGCTGCAAAATGGAACGGCTTCTGCCAAAAGTGCAGAGTTGGTGCAGCGCGATGGCAAATATTACTTACATGTAAGGCTGTGGATTGCGCCGAGGCAGGCACAATCCGTTAGGACGACACTGGGGGTTTCCAGAGGCATAGAGCATACGCTCTGCTATGCACTTTGCAGTGAACAAGGGGCTGTGTTGCGTACTGGCTATTTGCAAGAGGAACCGGGAGAGCATAGAGAGCGCCGGTTATCAGAGCAGGTATTGGCCTTGGCAAAAGAGCATAAAGCCCGTATCGTGCTGGCAAACCTGGTAACAAGAAACGACAGCCTGGATATGTTCACAGCGCCGCAGATGACGGTAAGAAGCTACAATCGTTTGGCGGGAAGGCTGCGATACCGTACAGAGCTTTGCGGTATGCCGCCCGCTGTGCTTGTCAGTGCCAGGGGTTTGTTTAGCCGCTGCCCAGAATGCGGTACGGTAAGCCAGGGGAATCGGATGAATGAGAGGATTTTTCTGTGCATTTCCTGTGGGCATGTGGAACAGCTGGAAACGGTGGGCGCAGTAAATCTTGCGGGGAAGTTGGCGCAATACCGTAAGGAGAAGCTGACGGTGTATTATGAGATCCAGGAGCAGCGAATCGTTTTTACCCTGCCGCAAATCTCGTTTCATCATTGCACGGAAAACGGCCCGCGGGCCAAGGAAAGCTGTTTACAGGCAATACAGGCATGGATGGATGCGCAAAAGGCGCCCAAAGAGAGTGTGCAAAGAAATATTTATCAAAAGCTGAGGCATACTGTGCCGCTGGAAGATGCGCTGCAGTTTGTACATAAATAAAAAGGTGTTGCTGCCGCACCTGCTTTCTGCACAACGGGCATCTCCCCTGTGCAGGGCATTTCTGCCGTGCAGATCCCATTTGGGAAAAGGCAGCTATTGATAGGGGGCCGGATATATTTCGGCCCTCGTTTTTTTACAGCGAGAATAAGTATGATATAATAAAAGACCAAAAAGGCTGCAAAAAGAAAGGGTGAAAGCAAGATGAAAAAGTTCCGGTTTGGGTACATCCAAATGCACGAGGGCTACGATCCGAAAATCCACAATGCATATTTTTGCCATGGGCAAGATGAAACCTATATCGTGGCAGTAGATAACCTGGAGCAGGCCTGCCAAGTGGCTAAGCAATGGGCCGAGGAAGATAAGGTGGATTTGATCGAGCTATGCGGCGCTTTTGGGGAAGCAGGGGCAGAAAAGGTAAACCAAGCTTGCCAAGATAAGCTGCCGATTGGCTATGCTACCCACAGTCCTAGCCAGAATGAGAAATATGAACGGCTGTTTGGCAAAGTGAAATAATAAAAAAACACTGCGTATTAGCAGTGTTTTTTTATGAATGGTATTTACAAAACAAGCGGAGAAAGCACCCTTTTCCCATCTTCGTACCCAAGTGCTAGCCTGCGCAGCAATGTATGCTGAGTCATATCAAACGATCCGCTTCCGGATACGCGTTCTAGCGGCTGGGAGGGAAAGAGGTGTACAATAGGCTTGCCGTCAAAAAAGGCCAGATCTACGGGCTCATTTTCATGCAAATGGATGAGGATCAGCATATCCAGCTCGGTGGCTGACAGGGCAATGGCGGGGCAGTTGTCGGCGTTGGCGACGGGATAAAGGGGATCATTGACGCCGCCATCTGCGTACATGCGCCCATGAATGGGAATAGCGGGGAAAACATGGGGCACAGCGCAGGAAGCCAACACGATCTCCGTAACAAGGTCTTTGGATTGCTTGGTCAGATCAAAGTAGACAGGGCAATGCGCCTCTATATCATAGGCACAGGCAAATACCGGATAACCGAGAGTATCTAGTCGGCTCAAATCGGTATTCTCCGTGACCAATGCCTTGTAAAGATCAAGCATGGGGCGGCCCAATCCGCTTTGATTGAGCTGCGTTAAAAGCGCGCGCGAATCGTTTTCCTCCTGCGTGTCCTCTGTCTGTGTTTTGAATACCTTGCTTTTCATTTGGTTGAACAAATTGGCCAGAGGGGACTTGGGATCCACATACTGCAAAAGCATAGAAAACGTAATGGTTTTCCATAAAGCAAAAGGATCCACCGTACCGCAGGAAAAAAGCAGAGCATTGAACGAGCCAATAGAGGTGCCGGCAATGGCTTTGATATGAGGAATTAGGCCAAGCTCCTCCATGGCCTTATATACGCCTGCTTGATAGGCTCCCTTTGTGCCGCCGCCGGACAATACCAGCCCGATTTTTGTATTTTGGTCCATTAAGGATCATCCTTTCTAATACGCCTTTTATTATACTCCATATTTTCAGAAAAACATGGAGTTAACAAAGGAAAATTACTGCAAAGCATAGAAAAAGGACCGGATGAAACCATCCAGCCCTTTTTAGATATAATTTATTTTACGATGAAAAAAGCACGTGCTTCATAGGTCTTATCATCGTTGGCTGACAAAAGCTGCCCGTAGACCTTCACATTATCTCCTACCGCATATTGGGTATCGCCTTTGTAGGAGAAGGTCATGGTCTGGCCGCTAACAAAGGAAAGCGTTAGCTTTTGTGATTCTACGGCTTGCACTGTACCGCTAAAGCACAGCGGCGTCCCCACAAATGCTTTCGGGTTATCCACGACCTTAGCCACATCCGCTTCCTTACATTGCTTTACATAGCTCGTGGAATCCGGGATGCGCTCAATGGTCCAGGTCAGTTCGCCATCACGCAGCCCTTCCTTGGTTGCTTTGATGGTAAAGGTATGGTCGCCATAGCCGGAGAGATCGCACTCAATAGAAAAGGTATTGTTCTGCGTATTGACATTCAGCTTTCCCTTTCCGCTGACAAGAGAGAGCGTTGCGCCGGCTTCAAATTTCCCATCCAGCTTTGGCCGAGCGTCAGTGGTTCGTGCGCCAATGGCTCCGTTAAAGGAAACACCGGCGGCCGGCAGCACACGATTGATGACCAAATGATGCTTATTTGCCGCGCTGTAAGGCGCGCGCACTTCCAAATCAAAGGTATTTTCCCCCATGCTCAAGGGCAGGGAAACGGAGAACTGGCCACTTGAAATATCCTCGGTACGCTGTTCGCCGTTGAGGTAGATGGTACTGTCTGGCGAACACTTGAAGGACAGCGTCAAGTTGGGATCGCTGGTTTCGTAAGTATCGGTAGGCGGATTCATCTCCGAAGCCTGCGCCTGGGGAATCTCAATGGTAAACGGATCACATGGCACCTGCACCTCGTTGCCGCGGTTATCCAAAATGACCATATCCAATGTGACGGGGAAATCCGTTTCCGTTGTGGTGATCTCCTTAGGGATAAAGTAGGAATCCGGCACCGTAATGGTGGCCTCTCCGTTGACAAAGGTTACGCGCTGATTATCCATGGACTTAATCAAAAGCACATCGGGGCTCATGCCCTGCACGGTGTTCTCCGTGATCTCGCCGTCCCAGGGCACGGCCTCCCAGTGCTCATTGCGGCGCTGGCCGGAAAAAAGACTGTCCCCCACCTGCACCGTCACGGCGTACAGGCGCTGATCCTCCATGAGCCCCGTCACCAGGGCGTCCGTGGAAACGGCGGTGAGTTCCCCGTGCAGTCCCAGCAGATGGGTGAAACGGCTGGCCACCCGGCCTGCCTCGTTCTGCAGACGATTCTGTGCGGCATCGCGTTCAGCCATGATGTTCCACGCTGCCTGCGCCAGAAAGAGCAATATGGCCAAAAGCCAGCAGGCCAGGGCCACCCAGCGGCGGTATCTGGTCAGGAAAATAAGAACTGACCGCTTCACGAGCGGGAATCTCCTTGCAATTTTGTGCGCAGCTTATGTGCCAGCATACGCGTATCGGCGTCCCCAAGCAGAACGAGGGCGCTCCCCCAGGCACAACATCCGGCCCCGATGGACAGAGCCAGGCCCGCCATGGCGGGCAGCCCGGGCAATAGGACCGGCATTACGGACAGCAGCTCCTGCAACGGGCAGACCATGCCGCACAGGCGCAGGACGATCAGGGCACCTGCGGCTGCCGCGCCCGCGGCCAGCACATGCCGCAGACAGGCCATGCCGTCCAGAAGCGCCGGCGC
>OIWS01002099.1_pt1 | contig 17316 bp, 12 predicted proteins | sample 1587611 | NCBI WGS metagenome assembly OIWS01 (sample SAMEA3888919, study PRJEB22519) | human gut metagenome | biome: human gut; feature: human-associated habitat; material: faeces | place: Denmark | collected 2010 | reverse complement strand
GCTGTATCGGCGGAAGGTCAGCTGTCTGCTGACGGCAAAGCAGTCAAGGGCCGCTGCCCTCGGAAGCGTCCCCCTCGGCAGGGCTGCCGATCTGTTCCACCGCGTGAACGGTCAGGTCGAGCACGGCCGCGCCGTCCTTCTCCTCGAGCGCACTGCGCAGCGAAAGCACGCGCCCTCCGTCCGTTTCGCGAATGACCGCCCCCAGCGCCCGGCGCACCATCTCCGTGCGCTCCTGCACCGCCGTCACGGTCTCCGGCTCTGCGTCATAGTACCGATAGGTCTGCACGAAAACCGTCACCGGCGGCAATTCGTCCGTCCACTTCGTCACTTCGACGTTACCCGTGGAAGAAACGTTGCCGCGCGCCAATTTCGACGTCGGTTTATCGATCGTGAGAGAGTTGGAATTCCCTTCCACGTCGATGCGTCCCTTCGGGGTTTTCCTCGGATCAAACCACGCGCCGTGCTGCACGACGATGACGCCGGGCTTGACGCGTTCGGTGACGATCGCCCCCGCCAACATCGCACCGCGGCGACTCTTTACCAAAACGACGTCGCCGCTCTCGATCTTGCGGGATGCGGCATCCTTCGGATTGATCCACACGGGTTCGCGGTCTTCGATCTTGCCGCGCTGACGATTGTTGACGCAGTCCAACTGGCTGTGCATACGGTAGCGACCCTTCGGAGCCATCAGAGCCAGCGGATAGTCTTTCGTCGCCGAGGCCGTCCCCTCGGCGGGCTTAAAGTACATCGCATGACCGCGGCAGTCGTCGTACTTGTACCCGGCAATCTTCGGACTGTAAAGCTGAATGAGGCCGGATTCGGTATTCAACTTATTCGCCTGGGGATCGGCACGGAATTCCGCAAAGGACACATACCGGCGTGCTTCTTCCGGCACGTCATAGAGATGGAAACCCTTTTCCCAGAAGGTCTTGAAGTCGGGCATCGTGATGTCGTACACGTCGCTCATGCCGCGGGCATCGTTGTAGATCTTTTCGATCCACTGCATTTCGGTACGGCCTTCGGTGAATTCCTTTTCAAACCCGAGTTTCTTCGCCAGCTGGCTGTAGATCCAATAGTCGCTGCGGCTTTCGTACTGCGGCTTAATCGCCTGGTGCATCGCCACCACGCCGTCGCAGGAATTGGTGCCGATGACCGAAATATCGTTGTGTTCCAAGAACGTGCACGCCGGGAGCACGATGTCGGCATGGCGCGCCGTCGCCGTCCACACCACGTCGGTGACGACGACCGTATCGGGCTTTTTCCACGCGCGTTCCAAGCGGAACGTGTCGGGGTGATGCGCGAAGGGATTACCGCCCGCCCACATAATCATGCGGAAGTGCGGGTACGTTTCCTTCTTGCCGTCAAAGTCGCGCACGGCGCCCGGGTGTTCGAGCGCATCCGTAATGGCCGCGACGTGCAGCACCTTGCTGCCCTGCCAGGGCTTCACGGCGCGGACCGGGGCGACCTTACTCGGAATGCCGCCCACGAAGGGGCCGTTTGCAAGAGGCGCGCCGCCTGAAGAGTAGTGGTAGCTCGTACCGAAGCCGCCGCCGGGAAGACCGATCTGCCCCAAGGCCGCTGCCAGAGTGACGAGCATCCAGTGGAACTGTTCGCCGTAATCAATACGCTGGATACCCCAGCCGATCATGAGCATCGTGCGGTGGGCCTTCAAGTCGTGCGCGAGGGCCTTGATGGTTTCGGCCTTGATGCCGGAAATCTTCGCAGCCCATTCCGGGGTTTTCTTGACGCCGTCTTCGTCGCCCATCAGATAGGCGCGGAATTCCTTCCACCCCGCCGTGTACTTATCGAGGAACGCGTGATCGGCTTCGCCCGTCACTTCGAGTTCGTAAATCATGGCGGCCATGACGGCGGTATCGGTGCCGGGGTTGACGGCCACCCACTCGCTCTTCATGTATTCCGCGGTGTCGTTGTAAACCGGGTTGACGGAATAGGTCTTCGTCCCCTTCTTTTTAAGGGCACGCATGTAGCCCGCGTAGTTATGCAGCGTCGTGTACCAGTCGATGTCGTTTGTCACCAAGGGGTTGCAGCCCCAAAAGACGATGCGTTCGCTGTGGTCGATCACGTTGTCCCACGCCGTGCAGCGGGGGTTTCCCGACCCCACCACGTAGGGAAGGATGGTGTTCACGGCTGCGGAAGAATAGGAATTGCGCTTTGCGGTAAAACCGCCCATAAAATTCAGCAGACGGTACTGCAGTGCGCAAGGATCGTTCACGCTCCCCGTGGATTTCCAGCCGTAGTTGGAACCGTAAACGGACGAAGGCCCGTAGGTGTCGTACATGCGGGTGAGTTCTTTGGCGACGAGTTCAAGCGCCTTATCCCAGGAAACTCGCACGAACTTATCTTCACCGCGCTTTTCCTTACTCTTGGGGCCGGACTTCAAATAGCTTTCACGCACCATCGGGTAGCGGATGCGGGCTTCGCAGTACGGAATTTCCGCAAGACCCTGAATGTTGGGACTCGGCGCGTAGTCGTATTCAAAGGGTTTCAATTCCACGACGCGACCGCCCTTCACGACCGGGCGCACAATACCCCAGCGGGTGGCGGTAATGGTTTCGCCTTCATTTAAGTTCGAAACTCCGAAGTCAAAAGTACCGCTGTTCGCAACATCGGGGTCCACGTCCGGAACACGGTCAAACAAGGCCTGCGTTTTTCCCGCGGCGGGATAGTCCGCCTTCACGTCAGGACGGGGCAACTTGGTGTCTTTGGCGTGGGCCGTACCGACGACGGGGGCCGTCGCCACGGCAGCCGCGCCGGCAAGGAAAGAACGGCGAGTAAGTTCTGTCATGATGAATCCTCTCTCTTAAAGCGCGAGAGGACTTCCCTACAAGGAATTAACTCCCGCACAAAATGCCCCCTGAGGGAGCGTTATTGAGAATTATTCTCACCGTTAATTTCCTTTGCCATCAGGGTAAACCGTTATTACCTTCCATGAATAACGCTAAGCAGTTTACCCAGGTTCCTCCGAATTTTTCACATGAAAAGAACTCTTTGCGGAGTACGACTTCCGACTTACGACGTAATTTTTTTCCCTGCTAACAACGGCAAAGCTTGACGGAGATCAGGCTCCGTAAGGTACTTTACGGATTCCGTTTACCGTGCACCCTGTCACTATTTGCTCAAAAGCTAAAGCCTGGGGCGTTTTTACCGTACCGACCCTTTCGTTTTTTCGAAAGAAGCCTACGATGACGCCCCTGATAAAAAGGATAATTTTCTCGTCCGTCTCCTCCTCGCGGGACAGACGCAACCACACTAGGGAGCGGCTTTCGAACCCACGTAAGAAAGCCACTGAAGCCATGACAAAACTCGAAAAACTCACCGACAACGCCGCCATGAAACGCGTTGCCGACAAGGTTGCCTTTCATAAAGAAGCAGGCAACATCGTCGATCATGCCGAAGAAGCTCAGAAAGCTCGCCGAGACGCCGTGATGCAGCACGTCGCCGACAAGGAAGACGTCTATGACCGTCTCAACACCGGCCGCGGCGAAGGTACGACGAAAACCTCCCGCCAAGATCAGGTGATGCAGCGTATCAACGAAAAAGAAGCGCTTTACCGGCGTCTTGCGGGCAAATAATCCGTCTGCGTTCTTTCAAGAGGCTCGGGGCTTCGGGCCTTTTTTGTGCCTACGCCCGGGCCGGCCGCCTTTAGAATTCGTCCCGCCAAACTTTTTTCTGCGGACGACTCCATGCTTCCTTTTGAATTGAATCTCCCCACCCGCCTCGTTTTCGGCGAAGGCGTCATCAGCGGCCTCACGGCGGCCGTTGAACAATTCGGCTCCAACGTGCTTCTCGTGACGGGAGGCGGCAGCGTTCGGCGCATGGGCCTCCTCGATAAAGTCAAGGCGCTGCTTCCCCGTTGCCGCCTTTCGGAGTTGTCGGGCATTGCCCCGAATCCCAAAATCGATTCCGTGCGCCGGGGCGTTGCGATCTGCCGCGATGAAAAAATTGACGTCATCGTCGCGTTGGGCGGGGGCAGCGTCATTGATGCGGCCAAAGCCGTAGCCGCCGGCGCCTGTTTTGAGGGGGACGTTTGGGATCTCGTCAAAAAGAAGGCCTCCGTCATCCGGGCACTTCCCGTCGTCGCCGTTCTGACGCTCGCGGCCACGGGGAGCGAGTACGACGGCTGCGCCGTGATTTCCAACCCGGAGACGAAAGAAAAGCTCTCTCTCAAATCGCCGCTTCTCTTTCCTGCAATGTCGTTCTGCGATCCCGCCTATACCGTCACGGTACCGGCCGGCCAAACGGCGGCCGGAGCCTGCGACATTCTGTCGCACGTTTTTGAGCAGTATTTTGTCGCCGAAGGGAACGACCTCACCGACAGCCTCTCTGAAGCACTGATGCGGACGGTCATCAAATTCACGCCGATTGCCCTTGCGCATCCCGAGAATCTTAAAGCGCGGGGCGAACTGATGGCCGCCAGTTCCTTCGGTTGTTGCGGACTCCTCGCGATGGGCCGCACGGGAAGTCCTTGGCCCTGCCACGGGATCGAACACGAGCTCTCGGCCTTTTACGACATCACGCACGGTACGGGGTTGGCCATCATTACCCCGCACTGGATGCGGTGGACATTAACGGATGCAACGGCCCCGCGCTTTGCGCAGTACGGCGTACGGGTCTGGGGCTTATCTGCCGATGGCGACGCCATGACGACCGCACGAAAAGCCGTCGACCTCACGGCAGACTTCTTCCGCTCGATCGGCATGCCCGCCACCCTCACGGAAGTCGGCATCACGGACGAACATTTTGAAGCAATGGCGGATCATCTGGCCGCCATCCGGCGCCCGATGGAAAAATCGTTCCGACCAATGGATCGGGACGGGATTCTCGCCGTGCTGCACGCCGCGCTCTGAGAGAACACTATGCGACGACTTTTCGCCGTCCTCACCCTTTTTCTCAGCGTCGTCAGTTCGTCCTACGCCGCCGACCGCCCCATACGTTTCGGCATCAGTACGTTTGCCGCGCATTCGGTGAACCTGCCCATTATTCCGGCGACCGAAACGCTGCTGGAGAACCTCTTGGGCGAAGAAAATATCGTCTTTGAGACCTTGCCCGTTGAAATCTTGAGCGAGCGCGTGAAACAAGGCGCTTTCGACATGACGCTCACCTCCGCCGGGGCTTTTCGTCGGATGGCCATCGAAGGCGCCGGCGTCCGAGATTTAGCGACCGCCGCCTCCCGTCGCGTTCCGAATCCCAATTTTGCCGAGGGCTCCGTCTTTTTCGTTCGAAACGACAGTCCGATTCAAACGATCGAAGACCTGCGAGGAAAGTCGGTCGCCGCGAACCATGAAAAAGGCTTTTCCGGATGGCAGACCGCCTTGGGAGAACTCGCGCGCCGGGGTCTCAATCCCCAGCACTTTTTCAGTCGCGAGGACTTCACGAACCACGACATGGCCGAAGTCATCCGACGCGTGGAAGACGGCCGAAACGACGCCGGAGTTGTCCGCACCTGCTTTATGGAGGCCATGAACCTCACGCTCTCGCGATTCCGTATTTTGGGCGCCCGAGACGACGGAAGCATCGATTGCGTGCATTCCACCGACTTGTATCCGAATTGGGTCATTGCCACTGCGCCCTCACTCTCCCCTGACTTAAGCCGTAAAATCGCCGCGGCCCTTTTTTCCATGCCGCCCATCGGGGATGATGTCCGTTGGTCGATTGCAACCGATTTCCGCGGTGTGGACAACCTTTTCAGGACCCTTAAGATCGGCCCCTACGAATACCTCGCCACCTTCAGTTTCAAGCGTTTCACCGCGCATTATTGGCCGGGATTTGCGATTGCACTCACACTCCTCATCGCTCTCGTTCTGCATTCGGTCACCGTAGGCACGCTGGTTCGTCGCCGTACCCGAGAACTCGAAGCGTCACTCAAACGGGAAAATGAACTCTCGCAGGAAACGGTCGCCGCACAAAACCGTTTTCTGGCGCTCCAAAAAGTCGGTATTGTGGGGCAAATGTCTTCCATCATTGCCCACGAACTGCGTCAACCGTTGGCCGCCATCTCGATGCAGGCCTTCGGTCTCATGCGGCGCTTTGAAAACGGCACGGTCACGCGCGATGCGGCCCTCACGGCACTCGACAAAATCTCGCACCAGACGGATCGCGCCGGTGCCATCGTCGAGCAGGTGCGGGCCTATGCCAAAGGCGACCGGCGCCGGGCACCGCTCGAAATCAACCGAACGGTGTCCGACGCCGTCGCCGAAGCCCGCAAGAGCTTCCGTAATCTCGGCGTGCCGATGGAATTTACGCCTTCCCCCACACCGATCTACACGACGGCGAATCCTCTCGAAATCGAACTCATCGTCATCAACCTCCTCAAAAACGCCGCTGAAGCCGTCAAAATAAGCGGTACGGCCGGCGTCGTCCGTTGCCGCATCACGGGTTTTCCGGGGAGTCCCGCGATCGAAATCGAGAATCCGGGACGTCGTTTCACCGACGCCGAATGGGATTCGCTTCTTGCGGATTCCCTCGTCACGAGCAAACGCAAAGGCTTGGGACTCGGCCTTTCCATCGTGCGCAGCCTCACAGACGACCTGGGCGGCCGCCTCACCTTCACGCGTCCCGCCTCAGGCGGCCTCATCGTGACCGTCACTTTGAGTACATTGCCTTCTGAATCATGACCACACCGCTTCCTCTCATCCGCCTCGTGGACGACGATCCCGACGTTTTGGAAAGTCTGCAGTTTCTTTTCGAAAGCGAAGGCTGGCGCGTCGCTGCCTACGCGGATCCCTTGACGTTTCTCGCCGGGGATTCGCCTTCGGTGCCCGGGTGCCTGGTACTTGACTACAACATGCCCACGATGTCGGGCCTGGAACTGCAAAAACTCATGACGGAACGCGGCTACAACCTCCCCATCGTTTTTCTTACAGGACACGGCGATATCGATCTCGCGGTCGCTGCCGTACGGCGCGGGGCGGTGGACTTTCTGCAGAAATCGGCGCCCGATATGAACGCCCGACTCATTGACGCCGCAGCAAAAGCCGTCGCCCGATCGCTCGAAGGCTATGCCGATCTGAAAGAAGATCCCTTTGAAGCTCGGCGAAAACTCGCGTCCCTCACCGAACGCGAACGTACCATCGTCGAAAAAATTGCGGCGGGAGCGCTTAATCGTCAGATTGCCGCCCAATTGGGAATTTCCGTGCGTACCGCGGAAACGCATCGGGCGACGGCGATGAAAAAATTGGGTGTCAAGAATGCCTCGGAACTCATCAGTCTACTGCGCTTGGCGATGCCTGCCTCTTAAGGCGACGAAGTACAACCGTTCTATGCCCGCTTCCGTTTCGATGCCGCTCGCGCGATTCTCTACGACGAATACCGCTGCACCGTATGGAAATGCTCTCCGAAAAACCATAGGCAATTTTCCTCACCGTCCGCCGCTGCCGTCGGAGTACACTCAAGAGCGATGGTTTGCCGCCAGAGTCCCCGCGGGCTCTGAGCGGCTGCTGTGTTCAATTCTTATAAGGCGGTACGCACTATGTCTTCTTCGCTCTTTTCCGGTCTTACGGCGGCCCCTGCGGATCCGATTCTCGGCGTCGCTGAAAAATTCCGCGCGGATCCGCGCGCTGAGAAAGTCAACCTCGGCGTCGGTGCCTACCTAACCGAAGAAGGCGTCACCCCGATTCTCGAAGTCGTGCAGGAAGCCGAAGAAACGCTTACCGCCGCCCGCATTCCTCACACCTATATTCCGATCAGCGGTCTCGCAGGCTACGGCGCGTTAGTGCAGAAGATGGTGTTCGGGGCAGAGAGCGAAGTCGTTCTTTCCGGCCGCGCTGCGACCGTGCAGACCTTGGGCGGTACGGGGGCCCTCAAAGTCGGCATGGACTTTATGCACCACATCTGCGGCGCCACGGTGGGTGCAACGAGCAAGCCCACCTGGGGCAACCATAACGCCCTTCTTAAGATGGCTGGCTACGAATTAAAGGGCTACCGCTACTACGACGGCAAGGAAGGAATCGATTTCACGGGATTCATTGAAGACTTGAAGTCCCTTCCCACCAAAACGCTCGTCATTCTCCACGCCTGCTGTCACAACCCCACGGGCTACGATCTCACGCACGACGAATGGGACGAAGTCATCAAAGTCTGCAGTGAAAAGGGCCTCGTTCCCTTCCTTGACATGGCCTATCAGGGCTTTGGTCAGGGGCTCGCCGAAGACGCGTGGTCCATCCGGCGTTTTGCGGAAAGCGATCTCGATTTTCTCGTTGCCACGTCCTATTCGAAGTCCTTCAATCTCTACGGCGAACGCATCGGCGCCCTCACGGTCGTCACGAAAAACGCCGCAGAAGCTCAAGTCGTCCTCTCGCAGTTGAAGGCCGTCATCCGTTGTATCTACTCCAACCCGCCCGCCCACGGCGCCCGCATCGTGTCGCACGTCTTGAGCGACGCCGCGCGCTACGCACACTGGGAAGCGGAATTAGCCGGCATGCGCAACCGCATCCGGGAAATGCGAGGGCTCCTCGCTGAAGAAATGGCCAAGTTGGGAACAAAGCGCGACTTCAGCTTCGTCACACGTCAGGCCGGGATGTTCTCCTTTACGGGGCTCACGCCCGAACAGGTCGAAAAACTTGCCACGGATTACGGCGTCTATGCCGTCAAAAACGGCCGCATCTGCATCTGCGGTTTGAACCACGGCAACGTTGCCTACGTCGCCAAGGCCATCAGTGCCGTGCTTTAACAACTGACCGATGGAAAGAACGCCGCCCCGGTTTTGCGACCGCGGGCGGTTTTAGCGGTCAGAACGACGCTTTCAAAATCCCCAGGACGCCGGCGCGGTCAATGGGCGTAAAGGCCCCGGAGAGCGGGTACCAGAACTTTTCCACGTGTTCGGCCATCGCTTCAAAGTCTTCAGCACGCACACCGACTTCCGACAGCTTCGCAGGGATTCCGAGCGACCGAAAGAAAGCTTCCGTACGGCTGATCGCCTTTTCGGCAGTCGCCATTGCCTCCCCTTCGTCCTTAATGCCCCAAACACGTTGCGCGTACTGCACAAAGCGCGGCGCCGTCTTTTCGTTTAAGGTGTAGCGCATCCAGTGCGGCGTAATGATCGCTAGCCCCACGCCATGCGTAATGTCGCTGTAGGCGGAAATTTCGTGTTCGATACCGTGGCAGGGCCACACGGACGGCGTACGTCCCATCGCCAGCAGTCCGCAACAGCCGAAGGAACTCGCCATCATGAGTTCGGCACGGGCCTCATAATCATCGGGCTCGGCGATAGCCTTGGGCGCATTGCGAATGACGGTTCGAAGCACCGCCTCACACATGCTGTCGGAAATGTCGTTGCCTTCGGCGACGAAATACTGTTCAAAGGTGTGAGACATGATGTCCGCAGACCCCGCCGCCGTTTGTGACGCCGGCACCGTAAACGTCCACGTCGGATCCAAAATCGAGGCGACCGGGAAAAGCGTCGGCGCATAAAGGAAGAGTTTTTCGTTCGTCGCCGGATTGCTGATGACGCCCGAATTGTCATATTCGCTTCCTGTCGCAGCCAAGGTGAGCACGGCAATGAACGGTACCGTACGACTGATCTTCGCGGAGTCATAGAGAAGATCCCAAGCGTCGCCCTCATAGTAGACGCCCGCCGCAATGCATTTCGTTCCGTCAATGACGCTGCCGCCCCCGACCGCCACAATGAAATCAATCGTTTCCTTGCGGCAGAGTTCGATCGCGCGTTTGAGCGTCCCGATTTTGGGGTTGGGCTCAATGCCGCCGAATTCGAAAACCTCAAAGTCCTTCAACTGCGCCTTTACTTCATCCAAAAGGCCCGTGCGGCGCACGCTGCCGCCGCCGTAAGTGATGAGAACGCGCTTACCGCGTCCCGCAGCGAGTTTTCCCAATTCCGCCACTCGGCCCTTGCCAAACACCAAGTGCGTCGGCAAATAAAGATCATACGACTGCATGTTCATTTCTCCCGTCTAAAAAATCGGCTGACCGACTCCCGGCAGCTTTGGTGTTCCGCATTTTAGGAACGGTCGGTCCAGGCCGTCCGACGTTTTCTCTCGAAATTCAGTTCAATAATCGCAAAGTGCCGAGTCTTGTCCAGTTATAGGTTAAAAACTATGAAAGTTATAGCAAGCATTGCTTAAAGGCTATATACAATGCTTCTGTCGGATGAGAATGGCTACGCCATAAGACCTAGCCGATCTCCTTCGAACATTGGATCCCAACCCCTTTAAGAAGAACCCAACCATGTCTGATCAAGCTCTTTGCGACCGCTTCACCGGCATCATGGCGGACTTCACGGCGTACATGGCCAAGCACCTGCCCGATGATGTCGTTGCCAAACTGAAGGAACTTCGCTCTCAACAGAACACCGAACTTGCGAACATCATCTACGACACGATGTTCGCCAATCAGGAAGCGGCTGCGCGCCGCAACGTGCCGAGCTGCCAGGACACCGGCGTTATTCAGTATTTCATCCAGTGCGGCTCGAAATTCCCGCTCCTGGGCGACCTCCCGAAATGCCTCCCCGAAGCCGCAAAACTCGCCACGCAGCGTGCACCGCTGCGCCACAACGCCGTGCAGATCTTTGACGAAAAGAACAGCGGCAACAACACGGGCGTGCGCATTCCGTACCTCGACTGGGAAATCATCCCCGATTCCGACGAATGCACGATTTACGCTTACCTCGCGGGCGGCGGCTGTTCGCTCCCCGGTCATGCCAAGGTCTTCATGCCCGTTGAAGGTTACGAAGCCGTCGTGCGCTTCATTTTCGACCTCATCTGCGATCGTGGCATCAATGCCTGCCCGCCGCTTCTCGTAGGCGTCGGTATTGCCGGTTCCGCCGAAGTCGCGGCCGTTCTTTCGAAAAAGGCTCTCCTGCGCCCGGTCGGCAGCCACAACAGCAACCCGAAGGGCGCTGAATTCGAACGCCTCATCGCCGAAGGGCTGGACAAGATCAACATCGGCCCCAACGGCGTGGGCGGCGTGAAGTCCGTGATGGGCGTCAACGTCGAACAGGCTGCGCGCCATCCGTCCTGCCTTGCCGCAGCCGTCAACGTCGGCTGCTGGGCGCACCGCCGCGCCGGCATTCACTTCAAGGCGGATCTTTCCTATGAAATCTTTACGCACAAAGGGGTGACGCTGTGAGCAAGAAGATTCTGACGACGCCGATCAAGGCCGAAGACTTGGCTGATCTCAAAATCGGCGATGTGGTTTATTTGACCGGCAAACTCATCACGGCCCGCGACTGCGCGCATACCCGCGTGGTGAAGTTGGGGCGCGAATTCCCCGTCGACATCAAGGACGGCGCGATTTTCCACGGCGGCCCCATCATGACGAAGGACGAAACGAGTCCGAGCGGCTGGCGCGTGGTGGCGATCGGCCCCACGACCTCGATGCGCATGGAACTCTTTGAAAAGGAATTCATCGAGAAGACGGGCGTGCGCCTCATCATCGGCAAGGGCGGCATGGGCCCCAACACCGAAGAGGGCTGCAGCAAGTTTAAGGCCGTGCACTGCCTCTTCCCCGCGGGCTGCGCCGTGATCGGTGCCGAAGCCGTTCAAGTCGTCGAAGACGTGAAGTGGCCCGAACTCGGTATGCCCGAATCCGCCTGGTGCATGAAGGTGAAGGAATTCGGTCCCCTCATCGTGACGATCGATACGACGGGCGACAACCTTTTTAAGCGCAACAAGAAGCTCTTTAACGAACGTAAGGAACCGATCGTTGAAGAAATTCTGCCGAAGACGGCCTACACCGACTAAGCCCCAAGATTAGTTCACTGTTTTTTTGTCTTTCCCCGCTGTCCTGTGACGGATCGCGGGGATTTTTTTGCCGCCGTTTTTTCCTTACCTGGTTCATCGGCTAACTCTTGGCTTGCCGAATACTGCTTTTTTGCCTACGATCCCATCCTCACGTAAAACGGTCTATATCATGGAAAAACAACCCCGCACTCAACTCCCCGTCGGCCGCATCCCGACGCTGCGTCTCGAACCGATGCCCCGCGACACCAATCAGCACGGCGACATCTTCGGCGGTTGGGTCATGAGTCAGGTGGATTTGGCGGGCGGCGAAGCCGCCATGCGCTACGCCCTCACTCCGAAAGTCGTGACGCGCGCCGTCTCGTCCTTTACGTTTGAACACCCCATCAAAGTGGGAGACATCGTGTCGCTTTACGCCGACATCATGAAGGTCGGAAACACGAGTCTCACCGTGAAAGTGGACGTCTACGCCGAACACATCACCCGCGGCAGAAATCTCGTTGATCTCGTTACCGAAGCCGAGTTGGTGTACGTATGCCTCGGCCCTGACGACAAGCCGCTTCCGGTGAAGGAAAGCCGCCGCCGATACTTTGCGGCGCACCCTGAGGACTCCGCTGACTGACCGATTTCTCCGCGGCACTGAACGAAAACACGGCGACAACCTCTGTTCCCGCCGTGTTTATCTTCAGCCGTCTGTGTATTGCAATATTACGAACGGCGTCCCCAACCGCCCAAAAGGGCCGCAACCGGGGCCTTTTTCTTTGCCGGCCGCGACCAGGTGCGCACGGGTTCAGCCGCAGGCGTTTCCGCGGCTTCGCTCGGTTCATACGGACGATCAAAAATCGGATCGTAGACCGCGGGTTTATAGGCAGGCCCCTCGGGCTTCACGCGGCCTTCGTGATCATTGTCGCGCCAATTATCGCGATCCCGCCGCGGCCGACGGGCACCTCGGTCAAAGCGATCGTCGCCCCGCCCTTCGCGATCAAAACGACGGGGCGGACACGCCGGGCGATATTCTTCGGGATCAATCGTCTGCTTCGTGAGTTTCGCGATCGCCGTCACCGACTTTTCGTCCGCATCCGTGATGAGCATGACGGCAAGGCCCTTCGCGCCCGCTCGCCCCGTGCGTCCGATGCGGTGCACGTAGTCTTCCGCCACATAGGGCACATCGTAATTAATGACGGTCGGCAATTCCGCGATGTCCAAACCGCGCGCCGCCACGTCGGTCGCGACGAGCACTTCGCAGTCGCCCTTTTTGAAGGCGTCCAACGCCGCAATACGTTCTTCCTGCGTCTTGTCGCCGTGAATGGCGTCGGCTTTGAGCCCTGCGCGTTCTAGCGTTCTGGCCAAACGCCGACAGGTAATCTTGGCATTGACGAAGACGAGCACCTGACGCAGGGCAGCGCCGTCATCCCCCGTTTTGAGAATTTCGATGAGGGCATCCGTCTTTACGCGGTCATCCACATGGTAGAAAACCTGCTTCACGGTATCCGCAGTCGCGTTCTGGCGCGCCACTTCAATCAAAACCGGGTCGTTCAAGTAACTCTTGGCGAGCTTTTTGATTTCGGGCGAGAACGTCGCCGAGAACATCAGATTCTGACGTGCCTTGGGGAGAAGATTCAGAATGCGGGTAATGTCCGGCAGGAACCCCATGTCGAGCATTCGGTCGGCTTCGTCGAGAATGACGATCTTCACCTGCGAAAGATTCACCGCCCGGCTTTCCACGTGATCAAGCAACCGGCCCGGCGTTGCCGTGAGAATTTCCACGCCGCGCCGCAGCGACAATTCCTGGGGCTTGATGTCCACGCCGCCGTAGACGACGTCCACTCGGAGGGGTGTTCCCTTCGCGTATTCCTTCAGGTTGACGTTTACCTGGTCGGCCAATTCGCGCGTGGGCGCCAAAATCAGCACCTGCACGGGGTGACGCGCGGGAGACGCCGACGTATTCGCAAACGGCAGCACCCGTTCCAGAGACGGCAGTCCGTACCCTGCTGTTTTCCCGGTACCCGTCTGAGCCGCCCCCATCACGTCGCGTCCTGCGAGAACCGCCGGAATCGCCTTTTCCTGAATGGGCGTAGGCTTCACATACCCCATCGCGGCAATGGCCGCCTGAATACGGGAATCAAGACCGAAGTCGGAAAAGGTGAGCGCTTTAGTATCAGACATCCTGGATTATTCGGGACTCAGATCGGCCGCCATGCCGCGCACCGTCTGATCCGCAGGGAGTTAAAACAATTTGTTAAGTATATCAGTCTTCCGCGGGTGACTCAAAAGGAAAAAAGTCCTTCCGAAGCCCGTATCAACGGGAGTTTTCGCCGTCTCGGGCGTCGCAAAACCGTCCGCGTGCCTAAATTTTGTGCACGTCGAAATTTTCGCGCCGACTCAATGCGCTTTACGCCGTTTCCTTGACGCTTTCCACACTTTCGGAGGAGAGCGCATTCACTCAGGCTGCGACCGTTTTCTCTCGGCGGCGCCGTTCGGGCGTATCCAAACCGCCGATGCCCCAGTTTTCCGGCGGCACCTCATCGATGATGACGGTCGTCGTCGCCGGATTTTTACCCAAAACCCGCACCAACAAATCCGTCGCACCGCGAATGAGTTCTTTCTTTTGTTCCGGGGTCGGAGCTTCGTTCCCGCCCGTCACAATCAACAGCGCAGGAAGCCCGCGACTTCAGTCGTCGGGAGGAATGCGCCAGGCATTGCCTTCGACGTGGTTGTCTGAATGCGGTGCATAATGACACCTATGACAGCTGCTCCTGAATCTAATCCCTGCTTCTCGCTGGAACTGGCACTGCGTATCGACAGTGCCGGTCGTAAGCGTTTGGACAGAGACTTCGATTTCGGGCGTCAGCTTGTCAATGCCACCTTGGGTACCGCTCTGGGCCGTCGTACGCAAATGCGTCAGACGCCGGAGTGGAAAGCCGCCTGCGCCATGCCCAAAGGCAAGGAACGCACGAAGGCTTTCTCCGAACTTTCGAAGCGATTCGGTATCGCCTCGGCCTACGACTTTGAAAAGATCCTTCAGGCACACGCCAATGCCAGCGGCAGAGCCAAACAGCTCCACAGCGACATTAAGCAGGTGCTTGCCGACAATCTTTGGAAGTCGTGGTCGAACTGGCGCTTTGAAGGCAAAGGCCGTCCGCGCTTCAAAGGTGCTTCGCGCGGTCTGCATACCCTTCGCGGAAAGAAGAACGCGACCGGTATCAGCTGGCAGCCGGACGAACAGCGTGTTCGTTACGGCGGCAAGCTGTATCGGGTGCACATTCCTGCAAAGGATGTCTACGCCAGAGAAGCCCTGCGTGATCCGTCGGATCCGACGAAGTGGCGCAAGGTGAAATATTGCATGTTGGTTCGCAAGACGATCTACGGAAAGACGAAGTACTTCGTACAGATACTTTTCGAAGGTTATCCGCCGACGAGAATCGTACCGGCTCCGAAGACTCTGGAAGTCGGCATCGATCCCAGTATGCAGAGCATGACTTTGGTCTTCAATAGCGGTGCCGCCGCCAAGGTGACGACCACGCCGTCAGTTGAAGACCGAACTCATGACATTCGCCGTCTGCAGCGGGCGATGGATCGCTCGCGCAGGGCGACGAATCCTGAAAACTTTCAAGAAAACGGCGTTGCGAAGAAAGGCGTCAAGGTCTGGAAACAGTCCAAAGCCTATCGGCAACTCCGCAATGAGGTCGCGAACCTGCAGCGACGCAGAGCGACTACCCGCAAACGTGACCATGGAAAGCTCATCAACCTCATTCTCCAGAGCGCAGGACATATCCGCGTCGAGGAGAATTGTTGGAAGGCTTTCCAACGAAACCGGTTCGGCAAATCGGTGGGTGACGGTGCCCCGTCGGAATTCATTCAACGACTTTTGAGCAAGGCAGAAAGAGCCGGTTCAACAGGCATTGAAATGAATCCTCGGGCTATCAAACCCACGCAGTGCGATCCGCTGACCGGTGAATTCAAGAAACACGCACTTTGGGAGCGCCGTATCCGGTTGGGAGAGACGAATCTCTTCCTTGACCGGGATGTGGCAGCTGCTCTCAATCTGCTTTTTCATAACCCGGAAACGGGTGAACGAGATGCCGTTGGGGAAGTTGTCTTCCTTGAAGCCGTGAAACCGATATGGCTGGATGCCGGCATTCTCGTAGAAGTACCAGCTGCAAACAGGCTGTCGAAGCGCGAGTTGAGACAGATCCTGCGGAACGGGATAAACCCCGTCTCCGTAGAGCGGCTGCATCCGAAAACGTTTCTCAGCAGCGTCGGTGACGTTGAGTCGAAGGAGATGCCTCATGGTATTTGCTCCGGCTTGAAGAGCCCGCTGATTAAAGAAACCCCGTTACTTCAGTGACGGGTGGTTTAGCCGTATCGTCACCAAAGGCATGATTCCTCCGTTTTCACGTTCAAACGCCAATGCCGCCGCAACTCACGCGGTACAATGGTTTTTTCACCCCGACTTCCGAGTCCGTCATGATGACTTCCGTCCGCCGTCTCCTTATTGTCGCGCTCACCGCTCTGGCTGTCCAATCGCAGGCGGCACCGTGGGAAGATCAATTCGCCGAAGCCCGGACGCATTTCGTTTCCGATTCGAAAACGACGCTTCTCACCGCAGAGCCCTGCGACGGCGGCACATGCATCAAGACGACGAGTCCCGAAGCTGCCGCCTTTCTTGAGGCCTCCGCTCATGACGGCGTTACGGTGACGCTCTTGCCGGACGCTTCCGTGGGGAGCGCATCAGTCGGGCTCATCCGCGTCCCCATGGCCGCCATTCACCGCAAAAACGCGTTTTCTTCGGAAATCGTGACGGAAGCCGTGATGGGCACCCCGGTGAAACTCCTGGAAAAAGACGGTTGGTGGCGTATTCAGACGCCGGAAGGCTATCTCGGATGGGTTCACTCTCTGCAGGTAACGCCCTTGACGGAAACGGCGTACGCCGAGTATCTCACACACCGACGCTACGTCGTGAGTCTTATGGACGGCACGGTTCACACACGACCCGACACGCGCTCCCACATTGTGACGGAACTCCCCAACGGCACGATCGTCACACGCACCCCGACACAACCCCGAAACGGTTACGCGGAAGTGCATCTTCCGGACGGCCGTACCGGGTGGCTCGAAACGCGGTACCTCAAGGATTTTGATCACGCCCAGAGCCTCACGGAGCACCTCTTTGCCAATCCGCAGAAACTGCGGGAAAAAATAGCGGACAACGCACGCCGCTTCTTGGGGCGCACCTACCGATGGGCGGGCACGTCGCCTTGGGGCATGGACTGCTCAGGCCTCATCAAAGTCGCCTGGCTGATGACGGGATTGGTGGGGCCGCGCGATACGGACGAAATGGCTCGCCTTGCTGACAGGCTTGCGGACAGTACCAAGACTTTCCGCAAGGGAGATTTGCTCTTTTTCGGTACGGACGGCATCAGTCACGTCGCCATGAGTCTCGGCGGCACGCGGTTCATCCATTCGCTGGGGGACGTTCATCTCGGGGATCTCAACCCCGACGACAGGCTTTACGACGCCGCCAATGCCGAACGATTCCTCTTTGCCGTTCGTCCGGCCTTTGACAAAAACTGCCTGACGCTTTTAAAGAACGTGCCGCTTTACA
>OIWS01002094.1_pt1 | contig 17341 bp, 11 predicted proteins | sample 1587611 | NCBI WGS metagenome assembly OIWS01 (sample SAMEA3888919, study PRJEB22519) | human gut metagenome | biome: human gut; feature: human-associated habitat; material: faeces | place: Denmark | collected 2010 | reverse complement strand
TTTGAACAATCATGGCTTCCTTCTCCTTGTCATGGAATGGTTGAACTTGGAAAACAAAATAGTTGCAAAAGGGCGGACGGACAATCGAAAAGAGGGAATTTTTATAGGATTCCGGGAATTATACTGGAATTTTTTGTAGAAAGAGATATTTTTTCCGGGAACAGGAGGTTCTCATGAAGCAATATCATCGGATGGAGGATTCCCCGCAGATTCTATTCCGGAAACACCGGACGCTTGCCCTCGACGTCGCCGCGGAGCAGGGGGAATTTCAATTCTTCTGTGAGTTTCTTGCCCCGTCGTTCAGCCACTTCACGGAAGCCCGGGGATTTCATCATCCGGACCCGTCGTTTTCCCGTCTTTTCCTGATCGAAAAAGGGAGTGCGGAAATCTCGATGGATCATCGCCGCTGCCGGCTGAAGGAGGGCGACATCGCCCTGCTTCCTGCGGAACATCCATTCCGTGCGGATTATCAGCAGGGACTGATCTGCAAGGGATTTCATCTGCATTTTCACGACGGGCTCGGCTTCTCCATCGGCCGGGAGGTAGACGGCGTTCAGAAAATTCATCGCCCGGCTCTGACGGAAGCCCTGCTCTCTCTGATCCGGAGCGGACCGGAATGCGCGGTTCATTCCCAGGTGGCATCCATCGCCCTGCTGCTGCTTGCGCCGTTTCTTTCGACGGCGGCGGAACGTCTGGCGCTTCCGCCGTTCTACCGGAAACTGGCAACGGAGATGGCCGAGGTACCGCCGGCCCGGTTGCGCCTGGAGCCACTGGCTCGAAAATATTGCATCAGCCGTTCGGCGCTGGGAAAGGGGTTCCGCCGCGCATTCGGCTGTTCCTTCAAGCAGTATCAGCAGAATCTCCTGCTGATGAAGGCGCGGAAACTGCTGCTGGATGAATCGCTGAGCATCTCCCAGATCGCGGAGGAGTTGGGATTTCGCCAGATCCTCTACTTCTTTGAATTCTTTCATCGCGCTTCGGGAATCACGCCGATGGAGTTTCGGAAACGGAGCCCGGAGGGGGAAATGATACGGCAGAAGCATGCCGGCCGTTCCCGTTGAAAATTCCCCCCTGCCCTCCTTGATCCTCCGGGCTCGAATGACAATGGGCAGGAACATCTCCTCCGGTACAGGGGGCGGTTTCTCCTCCCGGCGGATGACGCTTGCAGAATCCCGGTTTCCCGGCCCGCCGCAAACGCCTGATTCCCCCGGCGGGAGGAGAAAACAGCAGGCGGTGCTGAGACCGGTTCAATCCGGCAGAGAGAGCTGCGGATTCTTCCGGACCTCGGAGGGGGTGCACTGCAACTGCCGCTGGAAGACATACCACATGTGGCTGTAATTGTAGAATCCGCACTGCCAGGCGATGCTTTTGTTGGACAAAGAGGAGTTGCGCAGCAGGGCCACCGCGTTGCTGACACGCAGTTTCTGCAGATACTGCATCGGCCCGATGCCGAAAGCCGCCTGAAACCGCCGCAGCAAAGTGCGCGGACTCATCCCCGCCGCTTTTGCAAAATCCTTGATGGAAAGCTGATTCTCGTGGCTGCGGGCCTTCATGAGAACGATGACCTTGTTCAGAGTCCAATCCTCGTCGAGAGGCTCTTCCTCCCGGCAGTGGCGGATCAGCTGTACGATGATCGCACTGAAAAGCGCGATCAGCATGGTCGTATGGTGCGGGGTGCGCTCCCCCTTCATTTCGCGGACGATCAGGTTCAGCAGCGGGGTGGTCGCCCGCAGGGCCGCCGCGTCGAGGGTGCCGGCGATGCGTCCGGCCCGGTTGTTGTGCGGATTCGCTCCGGGGTAGAGCTGCTGAAGAAACGGAGACTTGTTCAACATCAGAATCGGGATGGGAATCCCGGCGTTATAGAGAATGTTGCAGCACCGGGTCTGCGCATTGATTCCCGAGTAGGAGTGCTCCATGCCGGGGTGGAGCAGCAGAAAATCACCCGGCGTCAGAATCTCGCTCTGGTGGTTGCAGTGGTGGACGAGAGTTCCCCGGGTCAACAGGACGATCTCCGAGAAATCGTGCGCATGCAGCCCGACGCAGGTTTTATCCCCGTTGTAACCGCCATTGTTGCGCAACGTCATGAAGTTCACGGAGACCGGGAAATAGTTCTCCTTGAAATATTCCGAAAACTTCAAACTCTCCATTCCGCCGCTCCCGTTCCGATGCCGTGCCTCCTGCCGCCGTACTATAGCGCCTCATGTCGCAGAATACAAGCGGCGGACTTTCGGCGGAATTGCAAAAGCAACATTGTCTGAAATTTAGATCATTTGTCTTTTTTTTAGAATTGCAGAACAATCCAATCTATGCTATAATTAAAACCAGGAAAGGAGGGTATTTTCCAATGGACGAAACAGCAGGACTTTTCAAACTTTCCTATCCGATCTGGACCGTCGTATGGGACGGGAAGAAAATCCGGAAACGGGCCGACACGGATTTGCAGCAACAGATGGATATGATGTGCGAACTCGGCATCGGCGAGGTGATGACCACCGGCTATCATCTGGAGGAGGATTCCGATTTTGATCCGGAGCGCGAGACACGGCATGTGGGGGAGATGCTGCGCCGGCACGGACTGCGCGCGAATCAACACCACTCCCATGTCGCCACCTTTGCCGAGCCGGGGAGCGATCAGGGGAGAGTGCTGGAACATTTCAAGCGCTGCCTGGAGTGGACGGCCAATCTGACGGCGCCCGCCATGGTGATCCACCTCGGCAAGCCGTTCGGGCGGTTCCCCGCGGGGGGCGATGAGCAGGAACTGGAACGGCTTCAGCGCCGGTATTCCCTCGACGCCATCGTCAAGCTGACCATGGAAAATCTGCATCTGGCCGGGGAATATGCGGCCCGGTGCGGCGTCCGGATCTGCGTGGAAAATCTCCCCTACGGCATCAGCACCTGGGGGAAATTGCCGGAGGTGGTTGAAGGCGCCGACTCCGAAGCGGTGGGGTACTGTCTGGATTCCGGCCACGCCTGGTGCGAGGGGGTGGATCCGGCGCGCTGGGTTCCGGTGATGGGGCGGAAACTCTTCGTGACCCACCTGCACGACAACCACGGTTCGCGCGACGAACATCTCTCGCCCGGGTTCGGCACGATCTCCTGGGAGACGCTGATCCTCGCCTTGCGCAGAGAGTTCCGCGGGACGATCAATTTCGAGGTGAACGGCTGGTATGACATGCCTCCTCTCGAGGGGCATCGCCGGGCGGTGGAATTCTGGCGGACGCTGGAAAAACTGGCTCTTCGCCATGCATCTGACAACAGGGAAAAGGGGGTGTAATGATGAGGATTCGAACGGTGTTCCCGGGATTGGCACTGCTGGCGGCGGGCCTTTTGCCCGCGGCGGACTTTCAGACCGATTTCAGCGCCAGTCCGATTGCCGGCATGAAGATTGTCCGGCGGGCGACGGTAACGGACGGCGTGCTGAAGGTGCAGAACGGCGGCAATGTAGTGTTTGATCAGAAGGCGGACAAACCCTTCCGGATTGCATTCCGGGTGCGGGTCAACCAGTTTCTGGAGTCCCGCAACCCGCCCTACTTCTCCCTTGTGCTCCACGGGGAGGATAGTTATCAGGGGCAGTTCATGTTCCGCAGAGACAACATCATCGAACACTATCTGTTCAAGAACAACAAGCGCCGCCAGGGGTTCGGCGGAATCAGCAGGTACTCCGTCACCCCGGGCGAGTGGCTGCAGCTGGAACTGACGGTCATGAAGAGCTTCGTCCAGCTCTCCTGCGACGGCAAGGTGATCAGCACGGCGAAATACGAAGGGTTGATTCCGCTGGAGAGCATCTCCTTCGGGACCTACAACACCGTCTGGGAAATGGATGACCTCTCCTGCTCGATCCTCCGGGAAGAGGCGCCGAAGACCGAGGCGAAACCGGTGTTCCGCATCGATTTTGACCGGAATCTGGAGGGGCAGGATCCGGCGGGCGCGGCGGTCAGACCGGTCCGGGCTTCCGGAGTTGTGCTGGAGCCGGGCGTGGAGGGGAAGGCATTGAAACTCTCCGCCGGGAAGGGGGAGCTGGTGTTCGATCTGCAGCAGCCGCTGGATTCCCGGGTCGGCGGTCTGATGTTCTGGGTAAAGGCGCCGCGCGGTGGCCGTTTTTTTCAGTTGGCGGACAGGAACCGGGTGGTCCTGTCCGCATTCGGGGGAAACGGTCAATACCGGCTGCAGGTTGCCCGGAAACAATCGGATAAGCCGCTGGAGTATATCCGCACCGCCCCGGGAACGGGGGGCGACTGGGTGCTGATTGCCCTGAGCTGGAATCCCGATCATATCGCGCAGTACTACATCAACATGATTCCGTACGTGGTGTCGTTCACACCGATGCAGCGGGTGCCTGAATTTCTGGACGCCGATCTCGACGGCATCCGTCAACTGCGTTTCGCGAGCGACTCCCGGGAGGGCTGCTCCATTGACCGGCTGCAGCTGTTCCGGCGGCCGTTGACCAATCAAGATGTCTACCGGGAGTATCGGCAATTCATGCCGATCGACATGGTGATGAAAAGTCAGATCGTCCCCGCCGGTTCGCCGGTGAAACTTGCCGTACAGGGGGCGCCGGCCGGCGGCTTCACCCGGCCGCTGCCGGTGCCGGAAACGGAGGAAAAAACGACGGCACAACCCGTACCGCTGTCGTTTCAGCTGACGGACATGCGCGGCAACACCCTGCTGAACAGCCAGAAAGAGCGGAAGATCGAGTCGTTACAGGAAATTGAACTTGAACCCGTGACTCTCGCCGCCGGAAAATACCTTCTGCGCTGCACCGTCAATGGCGGCTACAGCCGCTCCTGGCCGCTGACCGCGCTCCCTCCGCAGAGCATCCAGGAGGAAAGCGATTCGCCCCTCCCGGTCGGGAAATCCGTCTTCTGCCGGGAATTCTCCGATCCGGCGGCCGAAGGCATTTGGAAACAGGGGCCGCTGACCCGCTCCGATGACGGGAAATATCTGGAGATGGGGGCCGGCAAAAACGACCGCATGAGCATCGAAATCACCTTTCCGCGCTCCGTCCTGGGCAAACCCGTTGCGCTCGACATCACCTGGCCGGATGACAAGACCCGCACCATGGGCTGGTACATGTATCCCCGCGGGATCCCCAGCAACCGCGACCGTCTGCAGAGCGGTGTCGCCGCCGGAAGCGAATTTCCCAATTCCGGGCGGCTGGTCACCACCCGGCACATCTTCTATCCCGGAGTGGAACAGTATCTCTTTGAATGCCGTACGCTGGCGGCCGACATGCCGGCCGCAATCTCGAAAATCGAAGTGTTTGAACTGCCGTCGGGACTCCCTTCGTTGAAGGTGCGTGCTCCCCGGAGCATGCCCGGCCGCGCATTTGGCTTCTACGACGAAGACCAGACGTTCACCAACAACCTGAATGCCGACGCGATCCATCCGAAATCGCCGGTGTATCAGGAGATGTTCCGGAAAAGTTTCGGGAGCATCCCCTTTTACACGGAGGAACTGATCCGGTATTTCCGCTATACCGGCATGAATACCGCGCATCTTCCGCTCTGGAGGTACAGTTTCAGTTACTTCCCGCTGGAGGGGCAAACCGAGTCCATGCTCTATCCCGGCATGGGGACCGGGACGGTCGATTATGTCATCAACTCCCTGCGTGCGAACGGAATCCGGCTGATCGCCAATATGAATTACAAGAATCTGCCCGACATCGCGACCAGTTACGGCAGAGTGGACCGCGACTTTCGCCGGGAGGGGCTGGAAATGCTGGACCGGTACGGCGACTCGATCAACCGTTATCTGTCCGGCGAACGCCGGGGCAACATCGCCCATCCGGAATATTTCCGGCTCTTTTCCACCTACTTTGAATGGCCGCTGCAATGCTATGCGAAAAATCCCGGCTTCGGCGGGATCTCCTTTATGATGAGCCCGATCGCCACCTGGGATTCGCTGGAGTACGGCTACGACGACTGGACCGTGAACCGCTTCTCCCGGGAGACCGGGATCGCGGTCCCGGAAACGTTGCGCGAACGCTACAGCTACCTGACCGGAGAGAAGCGTTCGGAGTGGCTGAAGTGGCGTTCCGAACAGGTGACCTCATTCGTGCGGAAACTGCGGGCGCTGCTCGACCGCTACAATCCGGAGCTCAAATTATACCTCTCCATTCCGCAGGATACCGGGAAAAAGAACGCCGCCGATCCCCAGGCCGCCCAGAACCAGCAGGAGCCGGTTTCCGGGAACTACGAGAATTACGGCATTGACATTGACCAGCTCAAGACGGTGCCCCGGGTCTCCTTCACGCTTTCCCGCCATCCGACCGCCCGCCGCCACGACTTCTTCTGGGGGAAACCGGAGAGCGACTACTACGAAACTCTCTATATCCAGGGGGATGAAGAGTCCAGACGGTATTTGACCGATGGCGCCGCCGGCGCTGTCCTGTCCGGACACACCTATTTTGAAACATTCGTCAAGCCGCTGAACAAAAACTACTCCTGCTACTTTGAAAATGCCGACATCAAACCGCACGGCCGCTGGTATCTGCGGGAGCTGGCGTTTGCCGTCGGCGCCTTTGACGCGCTGGAGTACATCGCCGGCGGGCAGCCGCTCAATACGATCGGCCGGGAGGAGGAGTCGCGGGAGTTTGCCAGAGCATTCCGGGCGCTGCCCGCCCGGCCTTTCCGGCAGATTCCGGGCGTCTCCGATCCGGTGGTTGCACGCGCGCTCCCGACGCCGGAAGGCACCTATTTCTACGCGGTCAACCTCTTCCATGAGGAGGCGGTCATCGAAATCGATCTGCCGGAAGCGGTCCCGTACCAGGATCTCTCGACCGGCCGGGAGAGCGGGGATTCCCGGATCCGGCTGCAACCTTTTCAGCTGCGTTCGTTTCTGATTCCCGGCCGGGAGATCGTTCCGCGGAGCGTGCGGCTGGTTTCCGTCGCCCCGCGGGCCGGGGAGTTCTACCGAAAACGGCTCCGGACGCTCGAAGAGATTGCGCGTTTGCTCGAAAAGGGCGGGCTGAACACCGCACCGGAGCAGAGAACGATCGAACGCATGCGCCGCGAACTTCAGGCCGGACATTACGCGGAGCTCTACCGGCTGGCGTTCTCCCGGCAGATGAACCAGCTGATGTTGAAACAGAAGAATCTCTCGTACTTTCTGCGCAAACAACAGCAGACTGCCCGGGGAAACTACGCGGTCAATTGCGGGAGTTCCCTCTTCTACGACGCGCCCGGCGGGAAGCTGTTCTTCCCCGATCAGAAGTTCGACGGGGAGTATGGCTACGAGGGGCGCTACAGTTCGATCACGCGCGACATCACCGGGTTGAAAGAGACGGAGTTCCCGGAGCTTTTCAAAACGGAGGCTTACAATCTCGAACAGTATCGTTTCCGGGTGCCCGACGGGCGCTATACCGTGGTGCTGTATATGAAGCCGGGATTCCAGCCGAACTTCGAGCCGGAGAGTTACATCTTCACGCTCCGCATCAACGGGAAACCGGTTCTGAAAAAGTACGATCTCCACCGGGAGACGGGCGGCGACTTCCTGCGTCCGCTGCGTGTGGAAATTCCCGACATCGAGGTGACCGGCGGCAATCTGCTCCTGACCTGGAACCACGAGCAGAAGCGTCTGACGCCTGGAAGTACCACGATCTGTCTGGCCAACGCCATCGAAGTGATCCGTCAGTCGAAATGATCCATGCTCAACAGAGATGAGGTGCGATTATGAATGTTGTCCGAACTCGCGAACAACGGGAAGGTGGCCGGCCGGGCGCGCCCCGCTTCCGGCCCGGCTCCCGGAATTTTACCCTCATTGAACTGCTCATCGTAATAGCGATCATCGTCATCCTCGCGGGGATGCTGCTTCCGGCGCTGAGCAAGGCGCGGAACACCGCAAAGCGGATTCAGTGTGTCGCCAATCTGAAGGCGCTGAATACCTGCGTCACCTACTATCAGCAGGATCACAAAGGGTTCTGCCTGCCGGCGCAATACGTTGCAATGAGGGGGACGCCGTATGGAATCTCATGGCTCGAACAGATTGAATACGCCTATATCCGCAATACCGCAAAAAATGAAGACCGGGTTCTGTTTCAGCGGATGAACTGCCCTGCCACCATCCGCTCCCGCGGGCTGATTTCCGGAACATCGCTCTCCTGGTACAACGATTTCATCAAGGTCTATTCCTACCGGATGAACTCCTTTTTCGGCATGACGGACAACGCCGACCAGAAATTGGAGGCCGTGATGTCCGGCCAGGTCAAACACCCGTCGAAACGGCTGGTGCTTGCGGATAAAATCGAGGGCATGAAAAACGCCTACTTCTACATTGACGGCCTGGCGAAACCCATCGGGGGCTCTCACCAGGGCATGACCCCGATGGCGATGCTGGATGGAAGCGTGATAACCCGGAGGAGTCTGGAAGTGAACATCCCGGGGACGATTCCCGGCGTGGATTCCCCCGATTCTCTCACTCCGGCGGTGGAGTTCTTTTCCGGCGGAGTCGCCTGAGGTCTGCTGATGCCCCATTCCTCCTATCGGGATCTGCTCTATCTGTGGGGACCGTGGTATAACGGGAAAACGGTGGATTACCGGTTTGATTATCCATAGGAGGTGTCGAAGATGCGTTATATATGGCTCCTGGTGCTGCTGGCGGCCGGCGGAATCTGCGGTGCGATCGAAAAAACTCCGCCGCAGATCATCGAAGCGGCCTACACCGCAGAGGAACCGGATGCGGCGATGCGCGGCGCCATGTGGAAGAGAGCAACGCGCCACTCGTTTCTGCCCTACACCGCCGGGCGCTGGTATCGGGAGATCGAGGAGCGTCATCAGACTGCACGGCGGGTGCACGACCCCGCCACGGTCCGTTTCCTCTGGAATGAGAATGCGCTTTTCGTCGGGATCGAGATGAGAGACGCCGATCTGGTGGATGAATCCACGGCGGATCAGACGCACATCTTTCTGCAGGCCGATTCCGTCGAGCTCTTCCTGAAATCCGCCGGTGCGGCGGATTACTGGGAGATCTACGGGAGTGCCGGGAACCGGAAGACTTGTTACCACTTCCCCTCGCGGGGGCGGCTGGGGCTGAGCAGCAACAACCGGTACCGGGCCACCTTCACCGTGACGAGTCTCTGCGACGGGAGCCTGAACCGGTGGCAGGATGTGGACTCCGGCTGGACGCTGTTCTTCAAAATTCCGGTGGAGGAGCTGACGCGACACGGTGCCCTCTGGCAGAATGGAACGCGATGGCAAGTGCTGCTGATACGACATAATTTTTCGGTGAATCTGCCCTGTCGTGAAGTGACGGTATTCCCCGCATTCTCCGCGGAAAATCCCCACCTTTACGAGCAGTGGGGCACGCTGGTTCTGAAGAGGGAGGAGACGCGGAAACCGTGAAGGAGTACCAGTATTACATTTTCGACATCGATGGAACGTTGACCCGCTATCGGGAATCCGTGCGGCAGGAGAACTTTCTGCATCACAATTTTCTGTTTCCGATTTTCCGGGACATGCTCGTGGAGCGCGGCATGCCTTCCGTGGAGGCGGAACGGCGCATCGGTCAGGTGACGGAGCAAATTCCGTTCTGGGATTACACCGACTTCATTGCGGAATTCCAGCTGCCTCCCCGGGAAACGTTCCGGCGACTGTGGCAGTGGCATGTGGAAAATATCGAGGTGTATCCCGATGCGGTTCAGCTGGTGCACGATCTGGCGGCCGCCGGCAAAACCCTCCTCGTCGTCAGCAACAACCCCTATCTGGGGTGCTGCTGGAAATTGAAGCGGTGCGGGCTGGCGGACGAGTTCGGCTCGCATGTTTTCGCCCGGATTCTCGGCACGAACATCCTGCGCGGCTGCAAGTGCGAAGAGGGGGTCTGGCAACGCGCCCTCTGCCAGATTCCGGACGATCCGGCGCGAATCTGCACGGTCGGCGACAATCCCGTCGAAGACGGCGAGATTCCGCGGAGATACGGCGTCGGCAATACGATCCTCTTCGACCGGAAGGCGATTCTCCGGGGAATCGATCAGAAAAAAGAACATCAGGAACATTGCAATTGAACATCATGAATCAGCAGGAACAACGCAGGAAGGTTTTGGGAGCATGGTTGGGGAAAGCGGTCGGCGGCACCCTGGGGCAGCCGTGGGAGGGGTGCGACGGCCCGCTTGCATTGCGCTTTTACGATCCGGTACCGCAGGGGATGATGCCGAATGACGATCTGGATCTTCAGGTGGTATGGGCCTGCCGGCTGGCGGGGGACTGGCAGGGATGCGTCTCGCGCGCCAACTTCGCGGATGCCTGGCTCCACAACATCGATTTTCCGTGCGATGAATACGGCGTGGTGATTCGGAATCTGAAGCTCGGCATCCCCGCGCCATGGAGCGGAATCTACGACAATTTTTTCACCGATGGGCTGGGCGGCGCCATCCGCTCGGAAATCTGGGCCGTTCTGGCGCCGGGCGATCCCGTTCAGGCCGCCCGGCTGGCCGGAATCGATGCGCAGCTGGACCACGCCGGCAACGGCATCTACGCCGAACAGTTTCTGGCGGCGCTGGAGAGCTGTGCATTCACAGAGGAGAATCTGGAAAAACTGATTCAGGCCGGACTGTCGGTGATTCCGGCGGATTGCGCCCTGTCTCACAGCATCCGGGATACCGTGACCTGGTGCCGGACAACCGAAGACCCCGCCACAATCCGGCAGTGGATCATGAGCCGATATGGCAGCGACAATTTCACCGATGTCAAGATGAATCTCGCTTTCGTCACCGCGGCACTGCTGCTGGGAAGGGGTGATTTTGCGAAAACGGTCTGCACCGCAGTCAATTTTGGTCAGGACGCGGATTGTACGGGGGCGACGGCCGGGGCGATTCTGGGAATTCTCAATCCTGACGCGATTCCTTCGGCCTGGTTGAAACCGATCGGCCGGGCGCTGGTTCTCAACGAGGGGATCACCGGCATTGAACCGCCTCCGGATCTGGAGGCGTTCAGCGATCTCCTGCTCGGGTTGCGCGGCAGAATCCGGGTGGATGAGAGTACGGCGCCCGAACCGGATTTTTCCCGGTTTGAAATTCCCTGCCGTCAATCGTTTTTCCGACCGTGGTTCGCCTCTGATTTCCGGAAATTCGCGCCGCGTCCGCAACAGGGAGGGCGCAGTCTGAGGCTGCCCGGAAATCTGACCGAAGTTGATTTCCGCGAGCAGCCGGGCGAATCGCTTCAAATGCTGGAGATTCCGTTCCAGCTGGAGAGGGAAGAGCGCGTGCGGCTCGTCGTCAATACGCCGGCCAACCTGCTGGTGTGGGTGGACGGCACATTCTGCTTCGGGCGGAACGGAGGCGCGATGGTGCCGGCGTTTCACCGGGCGCTGATCAATCAGATGGCGGATCTTGTCCTGACGGCGGGGCGTCACCGGCTCTGGATCGGGTTGGCGCCGGCGGCGCCTGCGATGAAACGGGCGCCGCTGTTCTTCGGCTTGGCCGACGTGCAGAATCAATGGATTCCCCATGCCTTTCTGCGCGGCGAAACGGTCTGACCGGGAGCGGATTCAACGGGTGCGGGAGTTTGCGCGCCAGCTCGAATCCGCCTGACTGGGAATTCCAAACATTTCCCTGTCATCTGCGTCTGTCTCGCTCGCCCAGGGGGGTCAACCGGTTCCGGCGTCCACTTCGTCTGTCGCAAAAATCCGGTTGCGATACCTGCCGGGCGAGCATCCGTACTGCCGGCGGAACACCTGAATGAAATAGGCGGTATTGGAGTAGCCGACCATTTCGCCGATTTCCTGAATTTGAAGCGTCCGGTCCGCCAGCAGCGACACGGCCTTCTGCATGCGCAGATAGGTGAGGTAGGATTGCGGACTCCCGGGATAAAACTTCTCCCAGTCCCGAAACAGGGAACGACGGGAGATCGAAAATCGTTCACAGAGTTCATCGAAATTGAAGTGTTCGTTGAAATGGGCGCAGAGATAAGCTGCGACATTGCGGATCCGGCTGTCCCGTCGCTTGTCGGCATCTTTTTGAAGCAGAACCAGCGTAATGAGCTTGTAGGCCCCCAGATCGATTCGCTCCGCCATGCCGCGTTGCTGGGAACAGGGGATCAGATCCCGCAATCCTTTGATGGTCTCATCGATTTCCGCAGTTCGTTCGAACGCCATTCCCGGCAGGTCCAACGGGATGCCGTTGGCAAGAAATTGCGGAATCAGTTTCGCCGAGTATTGGAGGTAGAGCGCGTGGCGATGTCCGCGGATTGTGAATGAATGGCGGCGGTTCGGCATTTTGATGAACAGGTGCGGAAACGGGTAGACAAACTTCTTCCCATTCAGAAAATCACAGGCGGCCTCCTCCTCTTCCGATTTCAGCCGGAAGCAGAATTCCACAAAATCGTATCCCGGCATATTCAGCCGCTCATATCCGATGGAGCGCAGATATCCGATCTGCTGAACAGGAAAGGGAAACTGAATATCCCGCCTCTGCAATAGATCCGAATAGGAGATGATTCGTTCTTCCGTCATACCATTCCTCTCAAGAGCTTTCCTTCTTCCCCCGGCATAAGATACACGGCCTTTCACACGATGCAAATGCGGAATGCAGAGGAACGTGGATAGATTTGCTTTTTCAAGAGAATATGGCACTATATAAATATTTTTGGCATTATTCTTGTATTGACAATTCCATGAAATTGGTCCATAATTTATATATACAAAGGGAGCAGAGAGTTGCAAAATGAATGAATTTGGGAAAAAAATCCTCTCCATACTGATGACGGACGACCCGGAAATCGAATTTAAAATCGAGTCGGGAATCGAATGCCATCGCAAGGGATTCGCCACAATCCATCTGAAATATGCGAACGGGCAGCCGGTCTCTCATGCGGACATTGAAATCCGGCAGAAGAACCATGCGTTTCATTTCGGAGCGAATGCCTTCATGCTGGATGGGTTCCCCTCTCAGACCGAAAACTCCGCGTTCGAGGAGCTCTTCGTCGATCTTTTCAATACCGCGGTGCTGCCGTTTTACTGGAGAGACCTGGAACCGGAAGAGGGACGACTCCGCTTTGCAAAAGATTCGGCAAAGATCAGCCGCCGTCCCCCGCCGGAACTCGGCCTGGAGTTCTGTGCGAAACACCATCTGACCGCCAAGGGCCATCCTCTCTGCTGGCACGACTACTGGCCGGACTGGGTCGATCGAAATCCCCGGCGTGCGCTGGGGCGGCTCGAACACAGATTCCGAGAGCTTTCCGAACTTTGCGCCGGGCGAATCGTCGAATGGGATGTGATGAACGAAGCGCAGACGCGCGATTTTCTGGAAAAAGACTGGATGCCGCGCTTTCCCCGGGGTTATATTGAGGAGCTCTTCCGGATGGCGGCCTTCTACTTCCCGGACGCGCTGCTCATGTACAACGATGACCATCGCTGGTGGGACCATCAGGCGGATTACTCCCCGGTCTATCTGCTGGTGGAAAAACTGCTGGGGCACGGCTGCCGGGTGGATGGTCTCGGCATGCAGTTTCATATGTTCGAATCGTTATTTCCGGAACTGCCCCGTTTCTTCAACCCCGACGTACTTTACTCCTGTTTCGACCTCTATGCGGAACTGAATTTGTCGCTCGCCATATCGGAGATCTCCATTCTGGGAAACGATGTCTATTTCGGAAAAGGCGAAGGTGCCGTCTTCCAGCAGCTGGCGGCGGAAAAACTCTATCGTATCTTCTTCAGCCACCCGGCCATGCGCTCGATTATCTGGTGGAATATCGTAAACGACACAGCCTGCAGCCCGACGGAACAGAAATTTCAAGCCGGTCTGATCGAGCGCGATTTCACCCCCCGCCCCGCCTACCTGGCGCTGAAACATCTGATTCAAAAGCAGTGGCACACGGAAACCGCACTGGAATATCGCGAGGGAAGCATCAACAAATTCCGCGGCTTCTACGGCGATTACGATCTGAAAATCCGGACGGATTCCGGGGTGTATCAACGCCAGATCCGACTGGATCGGGAAAGCTATAACATTCACACCATCACACTCTGAAAGGTTGAACATGGGGCATAAATTCCGCACCGCGTTTATGACGTTGTTTCTGGCCGGAATTCTGCCGGCCGGCGAAGTCAACTGGAGCTTCATCGGTCCGAAAGGCAGTTTTTTCCGCAAAGGAGAAACGGTGATCGCCGCTCTTCCGGACTACGGGCCGGCAAAACGGATCATCAAATATCAGATGATTTCCGAACAGGCGCTGGTTCCGGGAAAGCTTTATCGCTTCAGTTGCAGAATCGACAGCCCCATCGATCAACTGCGGGAAATGGCACTCACCTACCGGGGGCGGAAACTTGCCGCCAATCTGGGATTCTATCAGATATTTTCTCTGAAAAAAGGGGAAAACCGGATCTCCGTCAACATCATCCCGGTTCGTTTGCCCTCGCCCGGGGATCGGGGAATCCTTGCACTGCAGTTCGGCCTGCTGACCGGCCCGTTGAAAATCTCCGGGGCAACCTTGCGGGAGATCGATCTGGCCCATCGGACACCGCTCCCCTTTTCGCCGGAATGGACCGTTCGCATCGGCTCTTCCGTACGTACAGTTTCCGTACCATCCACGCTGTCGGAAAAAGGCATGGTGATCGACCTTGCTGCCATGGTTCCGAAGTTCCGCCACCGGGACTCCGCCTGGTTGGAAAACTCCTTCGAGATGGATTCGGAACAGGAGGTTGTGATCGGTTGTGCGGCGGACTGGTATTTCCGCGCTTTTCTCAACGGGAAACCGGTTTACTCCACATGGGCCCGCGGCAATCAACAGGAAAATTGCTCCACCGGCAACCATGTGTTCATCCTTCCATGCCGGAAAGGGGAAAACCTATTTCGGGTCGAGGTCGGAGCAGGTTCCAAGGGGTGGAAATTTCTCTGGGGAACCCCGACTCCGCCACCGGAACCGATCAGATTCGACCGGCAGAGCGGATACCGGAAAATTGACCTCGACCACCTTTTCATCCGGGAGAAAAGCGCATTGGACCTCTCCCGTTTGCTGGATCCTCCGGCGGGGAAATACGGCCGCGTCATCGTCGGTCCTGCCGGGCGGCTCTGCTTTGAAAAAAATCCGACACCATTCCGGATGTTCGGCTACTCGTCGAGCATCCCCGCACTCTACTGGGGACCGGATGTGCCGGATCGGGAATTCGAGGAAAACGCCCGCCGGCTGGCCAAAGCGACCCGGGCGCAGGGGTACAACTGCTTTCGACTTCACGGATTCGACGAATGGGTGATGCTGGAAACCACCCACCCGATGGAACAGGGGCGGTTTCTCGACCGCTGGGACCGCCTGGTGGCGGAAATGAAGAAGGAGGGCATCTACGTACAGCTGGTCTGCTTCTCTTTCGGCCTCTTTGAACCGCCGGCTCAATACAAAGCGGCCTACAACCGTCGGAACATGCATAAGGCCAGAATGTTTCTGGGCTGTGACTGGGAGAGGCGACGCTTCCGGGAGAGTACCGCCCGGCTGCTGAATCACGTCAACCCTTACACCGGAATCGCCTGGAAAGATGAACCGGCGATCGCCCTGATCGAATTCTACAATGAACAGACCATGGCCATCCGGACCTTTCCCAACCTGCGCAATGCCTATCCGGATGACTACAAACTCATCGTCGACCGGTGGAGCAGCTTCCTGAAAAAGCGGTATGAAAATGTGCCGCCCGAAGCGTGGCCGGAAGCGCTCCGGAGAACGGGGCTCGACGCCCCGCCGATTCCCGCCGCCGATCGTTCCCGGCTGGCCGACGACTACGCACTCTTCTGGTATGAACTCATCCGCGACAACAATCGCTGGTGCGAAGAGGTTTTGCGCGAGAACGGCTATCCAGGACTGGTGAACAACATTACCGAACCTCAGTTGAATGTGATTGCCGCCACCTGGGAGAGCCTGCCGCTCTGCGACGCTCACACCTACTGGGGATTCCCCAGCAATTGGATGAATCCCGGATCGCAATTGTCGAAGATGAACAGTCCGATCGGCGCGGAAGCCGCTTTTTTCCGGCGGATCAACAGCTGCCGGCTGTATGGACGCCCATTCCTCTGCGGTGAATATAATCACACGTTCTGGAATCCCTATCAGTATGAACTTCCGCTCGGCTTTGTCGCCTACGCCGCCTTTGCCGATTGGAGTTCCATGATGATTCATGATGAGGCGGTTCAGCTCAGACCTCCGCCGGATCCGCGCTGCCTGATGTTTTCAGTTGGCGTCAATCCGGTTCTGCGCTGCGGGCAATTTCTGGCGGCGGTGCTTTTTCTGCGGGGAGATGTTGCGCCGGCCAGGCACCAGGTGGTCTGGAGCGTTGATTTCCAATGGCTTTTCTCCAATGGAAACGCCGGATTCGCCCTCTCTGACATCCAGAATCGAATTGCACTGGTGACAGGAACGGGACTGAAGTTTGAGGATCTTCCGCCTTACGCTCCGCTTCCACGGCGTCCCGGGCCGGATCTGCTCCTCCCCCTGAACGAAACCGCCGAAGTGAGTACACACGACTGGCATACGGACATCCGCGGAAACGGCGATGGGAAAAAAGCCTTATTGGATCATTTTGCACGCATGCGCCGGCTCGGCATCCTGCCCGCGGACAACCGTTCCGAGCCGGAAAAAGGAATTTATCAGACGGACACCGGCGAAATTCTGCTCAATGCCCCCCGGAAACAGCTTCGCCTGACCACACCGAAAACAGAGGCCGTCACGCTGTCCGGCGGCGATTCCGCGAAGCTCGATGTGCTTTTCGCATCAAGCTCGACCGATTCCCTGGTTGCCGCGGTTTCCATGGATGAAAAACCGCTCGGCGAGTCCCGGAACATCGTTCTCTGTTACGCGACACGGGCGGCCAATACCGGCATGGAACTGGAACCGGACGGAAAAACCATGCGGCTCTGGGGCGGTCCGCCGGTGCTGGTGAAAACCGGACGGCTGAAAGTTCAGTTGAAGAATGGGAATTCCCTTCGCGCCTGGGCGCTCCGGACCGACGGAGTTCGCACCGAGGAACTGCCTTTGAAGAAAACGGAGAGCCGGATTCTCCTCGACATCGATACCGGAAAACTCTCCGGAGGAGCGGCTGTTTTTTTCGAACTCGCGCCCCAATGACAGCCAGGGGAAAAATCCGGGAACCCGTTCGGGAGAGAGGAAAACAGAGATGCAGGTATGGCAGTTCAAACGATCGGCGGCTGTTCTTCCCCGGTCGAAAGCTCCGTACGATATTGAATTGAGGTTTCGCCCCTTGATACTCGACATAACAGGAAAGGCAGGTACTATGAAAACAGAGTTCAAATGTCGCCGAATTTTTACTTTGATTGAACTCCTCATCGTAATCGCGATCATCGCTATTTTATTGACCTCAGAAAGTATTTTTTTTATGTCTGTTTATGTCAATGGCGTATTGGGAAAGGTCT
>OIWS01002093.1_pt1 | contig 17345 bp, 6 predicted proteins | sample 1587611 | NCBI WGS metagenome assembly OIWS01 (sample SAMEA3888919, study PRJEB22519) | human gut metagenome | biome: human gut; feature: human-associated habitat; material: faeces | place: Denmark | collected 2010 | reverse complement strand
TTGTACATTGGATCTGCTAATACGTCTCTTTTCTGAGTATGTCCTTTACGTGGCACGGTTCTTCCCTCCTTAATCATAATTTACTATACAGAACTCTGTCTGCATTGCCCGGTCTCCAGTCTCTGGATCCGGAGGACTTCATTTCGATTAATTCAACGGTACTCACAATGTAGTGGCAGATATCTGCCCTTCGTGTTCGTGCGGAAATATATCTCTGTGTGAAACAATTCCAACACTTACCATGTGATACTATTGGTTCGCTGAATTACAGTAACTCTACGCTACTATTTTGCAGCCTTTGGTCTCTTAGCGCCGTACTTGGAACGAGCCTGCTTTCTGTTAGCGACACCGGCAGTATCAAGTGTACCACGGATAATGTGATATCTTGTACCTGGTAAATCCTTAACACGACCACCACGGATCAGAACAACGCTGTGCTCCTGTAAGTTATGTCCCTCACCCGGGATATAGCTTGTAACCTCGATTCCGTTGGAAAGACGTACTCTGGCGATCTTTCTAAGAGCTGAGTTAGGTTTCTTAGGAGTAGCTGTCTTAACAGCAGTACATACACCTCTCTTCTGCGGGGAAGAAGTATTGGTTGGCTTCTTCTGTAAAGAGTTGTAACCTCTCTGAAGTGCAGGTGCTGTAGACTTCTTAACAGATGTCTGACGTCCTTTTCTTACTAACTGGTTAAATGTTGGCATTATTTTCACCTCCTGTTTTATTTGTATGAGATCATAAATTGATCTCGGCGTACGTATGCACGCTAAATCATTATATTAACCCTATCTTTTTTTGTCAAGTTCTTTTCCAAAATTTCCTTGAATTTCGCGGAATACGCGGGTAAAAAAGAGTTCTGCATGCAAAAAGAAAAGATGGAAAACTCCCAACGGATATCTTCCATCTATTCTTCCACATTTTTACATGTTTATACCAAACGGTCAGCCATTTGCCCGTTTTCTCTGCTTCTCCTGTCTCTCACTGGTCAGAATCATATAGATTCCCAGCAGCATCACACCGATGCACAGAACATATTTCGGATTTAACGACTGTCCGGTCTTCGGCGTCTCATCTTTCGCCTGCGAGTCATCCGCCGCCTGCGCATTATCAGCCGGCTGCTCCGTCTCCGCCGCTTCCGTCGTCTCTGCCGGCTGGCTTTCCGCCTGGCTTCCGCCTGCCGGTGTAATCACAAACCCGGAGGTTGCCTGCGCCGTTGAATCCGAGTGACGCTCATCCACTACGATGACATAATCACACGCATGCACAAAGGAAAATGACACATTGCCGTCCGCATCTGTATCAGACTGTCCCATATACTCCAGGATCTGATTATCTACATTATAATAGAACAAAGTGCCCAGCTTATTGGCGTTCGCCGCACCGACATTTACGGTCAGCTGCGCCGTCAGGCCAAACAGGTTGTCGTGCGCCAGATGCATCTGCGTTGACCATCCGCTTCCGGTTACTGTGCTCTGCAGGTTCGCCGGCACATTGCTTGTTCCCAGTTCCACACCAAAATCCGTATCTGCTACAACGCTTGTGTCAATGCTGCTTCCGTCAATCGTCCATGAGATTCCATTTCCCATATCCAGAACCAGCGTCAGCTGCTTATCTGCCGCCAGTGTCAGAATATCCTTCGGCACAACCGTGGTGCCGTTCATGGTAATATAGATCGTTGAACCTGGATCCGCCACCGTCATCTGCGTGTAAATCGCATCCCAGCCCTTCAGTTCCTCATTTCCGGTGATATATGCGGTTCCCTGCTCTGCAAATCTGGTCGTCGCAGGCACTTCCGCCGCTGTCGGCTGCACATCTCCCTGTGTCTCCGCCGTCGTCGCTGCCGCCGATCCGGTACCGCTGCTCTGTGCGCCTGCCGCTCCGGCACTGCCCTTTACCGCACCGCTGCCTCTTCCACTGCCGTTGCCGCTTCTGCTGCCTCTTCCAGATGATGTGCCGTTACTCTTTCCGCTGCTGCCGCTTCCGCTGCCCGTACTGCTGCTGTTATTACCACTGCTCGTGTTGCTGCTGTTATTGCTGCTATTGTTATTACTGCTGTTATTGTTATTGCTGTTGTCGCCGCTGTTATTGTTGTTACCGCTGTTATTATTGTCGTTGTTATTGTTGTTATTGTTGTTATTGTCATCTGCCGGTTTTTCCGTGTCCTCGGTCGGCTTCTCCGTATCCTCCGTCGGCTTTTCTGTATCCTCGGTCGGTTTCTCCGTGTCTTCCGTCGGCTTTTCCGTGTCCTCGGTCGGTTTCTCCGTATCCTCGGTGTCGTCCGGCTTATAATCCGTCACCACAATCGCACCGTACGTCTCCACCAGCTTCGGTGCAGCCGGAGCGCTTCCCGGCACTTCAATCGAGTGGATCTTGAAAGAAGTATTCTGCTCGCCAAACGTTTCTAAGGCTTTGCCAAGGCAGAGTGTCTGAATCTCACTGCCGTCAAACGCACCATCTTCCACGGTTGTCACGCTCTCCGGAAGTGTGACTTTTCCAAGCTTGCAGCCGTAAAATGCATTTTCACCGATCATCTTGGTACCGTCATACACCTCGATGGTTCTCGCCCCCTGCGGGCAGCGGTATAACGTAACCCCGTTCGCCGTGTAGAGTGCATTGTCGTATGACATAAAGTAAGTATTCGTCTCTTCCACGTCAATGGACTGCATGTTGACACATCCGTCAAATGCGTCCGACGCAATGGTTTTGGTCGCCTCGGGTATCACGATACTCTCGAGGGACTCACAATTTTTAAATGCTTCTTTTCCGATCGATGGAAGTTCCTTGGAAATACTTAAGTCCGTCAGTCCCGCACACTCTGCAAATGTGCCATCGCCGATTCCTTCCTTGCTCTCCCACGTTACACTTTCCAGACTGGTACAGCCGTAGAACACATTGTCTCCGATCTTTGTCACGCTGTCCGGAACCGTAACCTCGGTCAGATATTCACATCCTGCAAATGCGTTATCTCCGATGGTTGTCACACTGTCCGGGATCTCCACCGATGTGATCGTCGTATTGAGGAATACATCGTCATCAATTTTCGTGATGTTATCCGGAATGACAACTGCGTTCTCCGCTCCGACATACCCCTGCAGGGTTGTCCCTTTTATGACAAATCCGTCCTCCTGACCGGACGCTGCACTGAGCTCTCCGGGATAGATCATCACCACAAGCATGGCAACGACCAGCACATAACCTATTTTTCGTTTTATCCGGTATTTCATTAGCACTCTCTCCCATCATCCTTTATTTCGCCGCAGCCCGCCCGTAAACCTCACGCGCGATCCCACGCTTTTACTCTGCTTCCCTGCATTTCTTCGCCACCAGAAACAGTCTTCCGTCTTCTGTAAAATTGTTACAGGTCGACAGGGTCAATAGCTCGTCCCCGTAGACCGGCAGATCTGTTCCGGTAAACACCGAGAGTTGTATGATATGATCGAGGTAGTCGTTAAACGCCTCCTCGGAATCCGCCTGTATAAAATCATAATAACGAAATTCCTGTGAATTTCGGTACTGCACCTTTGCCAGACAGACGGCAAACACTTCATAGGTGCCTTTCTCATAAATTGTATCAAATCTGATCTGCGCGTGCTCCCTCCAGTAATCTTCATCCAGATACTTCTTGAGACTTCCGAACATCGCACCGCTTTTCATGTTGTGTCCGTAGATAATAATATTGGTGCTGCGCTGCACCAGATCCGTTCTCGGATCCATAAACAAGGTTCCGTTGATATCGTCCTCCCCGTTTACATTGCGCTTCAGATAATAATCCCCGTCATTCGGGGTAAGCATGACCGGATAGTCAATCTTCGTCCCGTCAATGGTGATCCATCCGGCAAAATCACTGTGCTGCGCCACGATGGCTTCATATTCCGGCAGAACCGGAGGAGGCGGTTCGTTCTCCCGCTCCGTCTGGTCTAATCCCGCCGCAAGTTCCGGTGCGTCCTCCGAAAAAAAGGTGTCATTGTCCACCATCTCTGCAGCTTCTGTCGGATTTTCTTTTAACATCTTCAAATACTCATTCGCCTGACTGCCGCGGTGATTCGTGTAATCTGACCAGAAATACCAGCCAAAACATAGAAATGCGGCCGTCACACACACCGCACCGAGAATCTTTCTGCTGCGGTCCTGCGCCCCCTGCCGGGGTTCCTCCCCCGCCTGTTGTTCCGGTGCCTGTGCCTGCGTTATATTTTTTGCCGCGGATTTTGCCACGGCATCTGCAATATCAAGAAAAAATTTCTTGCCGACTTTGCTGCCGAACTTGATCTTCCCTGTTCGGATCAGCCAATAGAGGCGTAGAGCGGTTTCCGGTTCATTGAGATCGACGGTGCTCTGAATCTTTTCGATTTTCTTCGCATCTTCGAGTCCTCTGGCATATTCCTCTTCTGTGTCAAATGTAAAATTCCCTATCTTATATGCCGCCATGATCGGAACCGCTCTCCCTCCTCTCTGTCTTTATTTTGTGGTTGTTCCGGTAACTGCTCCGGTAAACTCACCGTAGTAAGTCTCGCCGTCCGCCACCAGGTAGCTTCTTACTTTATAAGAGTATGTTGTCTCTGCCGCAAGCTTTTTATCGGTATAGAAAGCGTCTCTGGTACGCGTTACCTGCTGCCACTTTCCATCTGCGCCGGCACGGTATACTTCGTATCCCGTCACGGCACCGTCGCCCGTCCAGCTGATGGACAGACTGTCTGCGGATGCGCCTGTCACAACCGCCGCGCCCGCATCGCACGGTCTGATGTCAAACGTCAGGTTCTTTGTTGCCGTGTAATTGCCTTTTCCTGCAACTGCCGCCACACCGGTACCTGCCTTGCGGTTGTTGGAATACATCAGTGTGTAGTCGCTTAAAAGTTCCAGGGCTTTGCCGTCATCTTCCACCGTCACGGTCGGCTTGATGTCAGATCCGGTATATACCTGTGTCTGAATCGAACCGATGTCGCACAGATGTATGCTCTTGCGCAGGATCTGGAAGCTCAGTTCCTTAGTACCTGCATAATGGGTTCCGCTTGCTGTGATTACCAGCTTCGCTACACCCGCGTTGATGTTGTCTTCATAGGATACCGTGTAATCCTTATCTTTTTCCAGCTGCACGCCGTCTGCCCATACTTCCGGCTCCGGTGTGATTGCTTTTCCGGTATAAGTGTAAGTAGAAGAAACACCCTTCACTTCCAGTCCGTCGATCGGCGTCTGGTCTACGGAAAACTGTTTTGTAACGGTTCCTGTATAGTTGCCGGTTCCGGCTGCCTCCATCTCGTAGGTTCCTGCCACTCCTGCCGGTCTGCATGTTACGGTGTAATCGGTGTCTCTTACGAGTGCGATCTCACCCCACTGGAACGTTACGTTCTGTGTAATCTGCTCTGAGTAGGATACCGTGTCCTCAAATCCGCTCATCACCACATCTTCATCGGTGATGTCCTTCGGCGTAATCTCGATGGTGCATTTCTTGGTTCCGCCGTAGCTTCCCTGACCGATCAGAAGAAGGGTCTGTGTTCCGGCGCTCATGCCATCGCTGTTTTCATCAAATGCAAAGCTGTAGGAGTCTGTTGTAAGGACCGTTTCGCCGATGCGTACCTCTGTAATGCCCAGATCGTCCGGCGTATATGCGCTTCCCGTAAACGGATAGCTGTCGTCAAGTCCTATGACCTCCGCCTGGCTGATGTCGCTCGCAATATTAAATGTGGCCTGGCGGTAATTCGTAAATCCACCGGTTCCGTTGATCCGCATCAGAACGGTGCCGATCTCTGTGTTGTCCGTGTCAAAGCTCAGCGTGTAGTCCTCACCCTGCTTTAAGGTATAATCGCCGCAGGTCACTTTCACTTCCGGAATTACCGGCTGACCCGTGTATGCCTGATTCGGAATCGGATCCACCGTCACATCCGCCGCCGCAATATCGTGGCTTACGATGGTAAACGGTGCCGTTACGCTTCCCGCATAGCTTCCTTTTCCGGTCACGGTCACAGTCGCTGTGCCGCACGCCTTGTTGTTCTGATAAGATACCTCATAATCTGTACCCGCTGTGAGTACATTGCCGTCCAGTGTTACCTGCACTTCCGGTTCCACCCCGTTGTCGCTTCCCATATACGGATAGGAAGTTCCGTTCGGGAACGTGACAATCGCTCCGTCAAAGCTCTTCTCCGTAATCGTGTATTCCACGGTGCGGGATCCCGTATAATTTCCGATACCGGAAATCACCGCTGTCGCTGTTCCTGCATGGATATTGTTGCTGTATGCAACGGTAAAATCGCTTCCCTCTGTCAGCTGACGTACCTCAACCTCTGTTCCGTACTGATATGTCACAAGAACAGTCGGCTTCTTTTCCGTTCCGTCATAAGAAAAGCTGTCCGGAATCACTTCTACCGCAATCAGGTCGGTGCCGGATGACGGTTTTGCCAATGATTTCGCCACGATCTGGAAGGATACTTCACGGCTTCCGATTACGTTGCTTCCATCACCGGTAATCACGACTGTACCGGTTCCTACATTCGTATTATCCGCGTCTGCCTTCTTTGCAATGGTATAGCTTCTTGCCGGCAGAATGTAATCCGTTGATCCGATGGTTGTCTTCAATGAGAACTCCGGCACAATCTCCTTACCGGTGTACTCTCTGCTTCCGATCGCGTTCTGCGTTCCGTCAAGCACCTTCAGGTCGTCCATCTGAAGTGGGTTAATATCAAAGGTTACCAGCTTGATCAGACCAGCATACTCGTTCTTACCCTTTACCATAATGCTTCCGCCGTCTGTTCCCGCCTTGATATTCTCTCCATAGGTCACATCATAATCGGACGTGGACAGTGTCTTGTTCCCTATCTTAACGGTAACCTGCGGGCGGATCTGTGTTCCGCGGTACAGGTAGCTGCTCTCTACACCGCTTACCTCCAGAATTCCCGCATTTGCAACAATGCTGAAATTCTCTGTGAGTGTTCCGGTAAATCCGTTTTTCTCATTTCCGATTACCGTCACGCTCGCAGTCTTATCACCGATCTTCACGTTGTTTTCGTATGTATGAATCACAAAGTGCTTTCCGGATGTCAGCTCTGTTCCGTAGTAGCTGATGCTCGGGATTGCCTCCACCGGATCTCCGGTATACTGCTGATCTCCGATTGCCACCTGAATGCCTGCCTCCGAAAGATCCGCTTTGATCGGAACCGTCTTCTCCACGCTTCCCGCAAAGCCTCCCATACCCTTGATGGTAACTACTGCGTTGCCGACCCAGCTGTTGTCTGCATAGACCAGCGTATAGTCGGTATCTTTCTGAAGTGTTGTTCCGTTCAGCACAACACTGATCTGATCGTCAAACGTGATGTTCTTATCGCCGATTGCAATGTCCGTCTCTCCGGCATTCACATAATCTTTGAACCACAGTTCATCCGGAACGGTAATCTCGGCGTCCGCAATGTTTGCGCAGATCTTAAAGGTCTTCTTCACGCTTCCTGTGTAATTGCCGATTCCCTTAAGAATGACAACCGCGTCGGAACCAATGCTGTCGTTCTTCTCATAAGTACAGATATAATCCGTACCCATGACAAGTTCTGTTCCGTTATAGTACAGCTTCGGCTGCGGTGTTGCCGTTCCGTCCACCAGCGGCTGCGGTTCGATCGCTCCGATCTTAAAGCCGTTTGCCGGTGTATATCCGCCATTGCCAATACTTGCAAGTGTGATCGTATAGGTTGTGCTTCTCGATCCTGTAAAGTCCGTACCGTCCTTTGCCGTTGCCGTCAGCGTCACGGTTCCGCGGCTGGTATGATCCGCCCCGTAGGATACCGTGTAATCCGTCGTGCTGATCTTCTGTCCGTCATAAGTAAGCTCCACTTCAGGCTCTACCGGGCTTCCGGTATACTGTGTCTGATAACTTCCATCGGTCACTCCGCCGACAGAGAGCTCTACGCTGCTGTCCGTAAGATCTCTCGGTGCAATCGCAAAAGTCTTCTGCCATACACCGACGTATCCTCCCAGACCTTCCACGCTTACCGTTGCGGTTCCCGCGTGGATATTATCCGTATATGTCACGGAATAGTTAGAATCTTTTACCAGCTTTTTGTTGCCCTCGATCCGTGTTACCGTCACCTCCGGCTCAAATGCACTTCCGTCATAAACATACTGTGTGCCGTCGGTGAGTGCCGGGCAGCTGATCGTAAATTTGGTCTCGTTTGTGATGAGCTGGCCAATTCTGAATTCTGCCGTCTTGCTTCCGGTAAAGTTGCCGGTTCCGGTCACTGTCACTGTTGCGGTTCCGGTTCCTTTGTTGTTCGCGTAAGCCACCGTGTAATCGTTGACCGGGCTTAACGCATAGGTTCCGTCTCCAAATTCGTAGCTTACCGACGGTGCCGGTGTGACAGCCATTCCGTTGTACTCCTGCGCGTCGATCGGTGCGATCTTTACCTCCGGCTCTGCCAGATTCTTCGGCGCAATCGTATAATCTTTCGTAAAGGTTCCCTGATAGTTTCCTTTTCCGGTAATCGTCATCGTCGCGGTCCCGGCATCCACATTATTCTCGTAGGAAATCTTGTAATCATCCTCGCCGAGCTTTTTCTTCAGATCTGTGCACTGTACCGCAGGTACCGGTGTAATCTCTTCCGAAGTGTAAGTGTAGCTGGACTTTAATCCGCCAAGCGTGCAGTTGTTGTCCAGGCTTCTTGGCAGAATCGCAAATGTCAATATTCTGTCATCTGTTCCGTAGTAATCTCCCTTACCGGAAACGGTGATGGATGCCTCGCCGGCATTCAGGTTGTCCGCGTAGGAAGACTCGTCATACGCGATCACTTTCTCGATCTCATCGGCTGTCGTAAGCTTTGTTCCATCGCTCAGCGTCAGCTCGGTGATCTTCGGATACAGACGCTCGCCGGTGTAGGTCGTCTCGTTCTCATCCACCTTCCAGCTGATGATCTCGTCCAGGGATTTTCCGCTGATGGTGAATACAATAATCTTCGTTCCTGTGTAGTTGCCGTTACCCTGTATGGTCACATTTGCCATCGGTCCCGGTTTCTCGTTGTTCGCGTAGCTGCCAGCCACGATCGAATAGTCGGTCGGCGCAGTCAATGTCTTCTTATTATAAGTAAGCTTTATCTCACTTTCTGTAAGGGTCACTGCATTTCCGTCGTACGCTTTCTTGATCGCCTCGTAGGAAACACCGGTTGCAATGTCCTTCGGACGAATCGTAAAGGTTGCACTCAGTTTTGTGGCGCCGTCGCTGTACACATAGCATCCGTTTGCCGTCGGCTGATCCTCCAGCGGGATCTGCTCTACTGTAACCGTCGCCTCCCCGGCATTGATCGCCTGATCCGCGTTGGTTCCGTCACTGTAGTTGACCGTATAATCTGTTCCCTGCTCAAGGACGCTCTTCCAGAGTCCGAATCCGCCGTCCGATACCGAAATCTCATCCGCAGCAAGCGTAATCGGATCTCCTGTGTATACCGGGTTTTCTGCCGGATTCACCGATACATCATAATCCTCATCAAGCTTGGATGCGAGCAGATACTTGATCTCCTGTTTGCCATAGAATTTGCCCTTTCCGGTAATCGTTACCGAAGCAGTGCTTCCTTCTTTTGAAATATCCTTGATGCCGTCATACTTTAATTCGTAATCAGTTCCTTTTACCAGCGTATTGCCCTGGTTATCCGTGAGTGAAATCTCAAGCTGATTATCGTTTTTATTGTTGGAATACCACAGCATTGCCCAGTATGGTCCGTCATATCCTGTCACCATCCTGTCCGCGCTGTTGGTTACCTTAAGGTTCTTGTCGTTGATCAGTGTCTGGATATCTACCGCTGTAACCTCAAACGTCTTGGTAACAACGCCTGTATAGTTGCCGCTTCCGGTAATCGTCATCGTGTAGGTTCCGATGTCTTTTACCGTTGTCGGTGAACATGCCACCGTATAATCGGTTCCCTTTTTCAGTGTATGATCTGTCTTTGATGCGGAATGATATACAACACTCTCTGTCGGAAGCGCAATCTCTGCTCCCGTATAGTCAAACAGCTCTCTGTCAATGCTGGCAGTAATCTTCGTGCTTGTAAGATTGCACTGGGCAATCGTATACGTCAGACGTTTCGTTGTACCGGTCTTAAAATTGCTGTTGGAATCGCTCGGCGCAATCTCAACGCTCGCCGTACCTGCAAATATCTTGGTATCCGCAGAATAGGTCAGCTTGTAGTCCGACTCCGGAAGTGTTACCATGTCCGCGCCCTGCGCAAACTTTACAACCACCTTCGGCTTCACGTCTGCTCCGTCCGGAGAATATTCCATCTTATAGTTTGCAGTGCTTACCTCGGAGCCATCGGCATCCACATAGTAGCATACCGCCTTTGACATGTCCGCCTGCTCGATTGTGAATTTACCGGTCACTGCACCGCCGTATGTTCCCATACCCTGCAGCGTAATGGTTGCTGTTCCTGCATTCGTGTTGCTTGCGTAAGTAACGGAGTAATCCGTTCCCTCAACCAGTCCCAGATCGTTGTTGCCGCTCTTCCAGGTAATGTCCGGTTCCGGTGTCTGTGCATTGCCGTTATAAGTTACAGCCGCTGCCGTCACTTTCTGGATCAGGTCTGAGAGATCAGCGCCTGCCGCCTGATACTCCACCGTGTAGGTTCCCTGATAGTTTCCGATACCGGTGATGACACGGCGGTAGGTTCCGTTTCCGGCATTGATAATATCTGTTCCGACGGTGTAATCCGTCCCCTTCTCCAGCGTCATGCCGTTGTAGGTTGCAGTGATGACCGGCTCCTTGTCCGCTCCTCCTGCCGCAGCAGCCGTCACCGTCACAGCCATACCGACTTCTTCCTGATCCTTGTTGCCGATATCTTTTGCCTTGATCTCAAAATTTACCGTCTTTGTTCCGTAAAGGGAATTCTTTCCGGTAATCGTCAATGTGGCTTGTCCGACATTGACATTGTCGGAATATACCGCATCGTAATCCGCCTGGGAAATGGTCTCCCCGTCCACCAGAAGCTGGAATGCCGGTGTCCACTCACTTCCGGTATATACATAGGAAGTCTTGTCAAAAACAACATTCGCGTCCGCCGCATTGCGCGGTGCACCGCAATATCTCTCTCCGGTATAGTTGCCGGTACCGGTCAGTGTAATTCCTCTTCCTGTCTTGCTGAGGGAAATCGTGTAATCTGTTCCTTCAACCAGATTCTTCACGCCGTCTACGGCATCCGCATCTGCACGCGCCGTATCCTTTACCTCTTGGATGCAGGCTGCAAGTATGGCAGATGCATTATCCGGGTCTGCCGCCGCGTCAGCCAGCACCTTATCCCAGTCAATACCGTCCTGCAGTGTCACTTCCACTGCCGCGTCTGATATATCTTTCTGTGCGATCACGTATTCCTTCTGAATCTTTCCGCTGTAACCGTTCTGTCCTGTAATGTACAGGTAATAGGTTCCCGCATTCACAAGCGCGGTTGTGTCCGTGGCAGGATCAAACGTTGCTGCCGCGCCACCAACCATCTGTGCATAGGAAAGCTGGTACTGATCGTTCTCTTTTAATATGGTATCTCCCACCTGTACCGCAACGGATGGAATCTGCTGTCCGCCGTTGTATACCGGATTCTCCGGGCTGACTGTCACTGCATCCTCTGAGAGATTCGGTGTGACCGTCAGATTACAGGTGTAGCTTTCTCCTGCATAAGTTGCCGTGATCGTCGTACTTCCTGCGGCAACACCCTCAATGGTTGCCGGGTTACCTGTACTGCTTACTTTTGCCACCGCTTCATTGCCGGAAACCCACGTTACCGTTCCCGTGGCATTCTGCAGTGTGAGATCCTGATCCGTCCAGCCCTCGCCGATGGTCATACTGTTCTTATTCAGCGCTACAGCGGCACTCTGCTTCACATTGCTGCTCTGCAGCGCCGCCTGATCAGCCGCATTGGAAGAACTTCTCCCGGATGCTGCAGTCACATCATAGGTATATGCTATTACCGCCGCACAGCTTCCGTTCGCTGTATACATATCCTGCCAGCCGGCATTGCCGAGAATATAGCTCTCTCCCTCTGCCGTACCGCCATATACATAAAAGGACGCCCCGCTCAACCGGACGATCACAGAAAACCTGGAACCATTATCCATTACCTGATTCGCCAGCCCTGCGGAATAAGTATTCTTTCCTTCCTTCACGCTGACTTCTTTTTGGAAAATGCTCGTTCCCGCATCCGGCGCCATGCCTTCTACATCCTTGTAATATTCCACGGTAGCCGTTGCCTTGTTGCCGTCATCCACATGTGCGTAGAAGTCAATACTGTCTAACAGTTCTGCTCCGTCCGCATTGCGGTTCGCTGTAAATACCGCAGCTACAGCCTGGGCCTCGCACGGCGCTCCCGCCAGTACCCCGTCTCCGTTCCGATAGGTGTTTACCGTTCCCTGTCCTGCCCAGACAGTCGTCGGCCATTCCACCATCGTCACAATCAGGCATACTGTCAGCATAAACGCCGAAATTCTCTTGCATACATCCTTGTACATACGCGCCATCTCCTTTGATCTATCCCTTTAGCGTTCGTCCCATTTTATGAAACTCTAAATTATACCTTATCTATTTTATCGACATCTTTTCACGGTTCTTTAACATCTTTTCAAAAAAAACGAGGCAGCCATACATTATCTGGCCGCCCCATTCTGTAATGCAGATATAATCTGCGCTTTATTCTTCTGTATCCTCGGACTCTTCCGGCACATTCTCCTCTAATGCGTAATTCTCATCTGCCACATCAGTGTCATCAAAATCGTCGAAATCATCGAATGCAATCTCCTCGTTCTCATCAATATCCGAGCTCAGCTTGATATTGCGGTATCTCTTCATACCGGTACCAGCCGGAATCAGCTTACCAATGATAACGTTCTCCTTCATACCAATGAGCGGATCAACCTTACCCTTGATGGCAGCTTCCGTCAGAACCTTTGTGGTCTCCTGGAAGGATGCTGCTGACAGGAAGGAGTTGGTTGCAAGAGAAGCCTTTGTGATACCAAGCAGTACCTGCTTGCCTTCTGCAAGCTCCTTGCCCTCTTTCTCCAGAAGCTCATTTGTATCCTCGAAGTCAAGCGTATCTACTAATGTTCCCGGAAGCATGTCGGAATCTCCGTTTGTCTCCACGCGGACTTTCTGCAGCATCTGGCGCACGATCACCTCGATATGCTTATCGTTGATCTCAACACCCTGCAGACGGTATACACGCTGTACTTCGCGAAGCATGTAATCCTGAACGGCACGTACACCCTTGATCTTTAAGATATCATGCGGGTTGACAGAACCTTCGGTCAGCTCGTCGCCGGCCTCTAAGACTGCACCGTCCATAACCTTGATTCTGGAACCGTAAGGAATCAGATATGCCTTGCTCTCTCCAGTCTCATTGTTCGTCACAACGATCTCACGCTTCTTCTTGGTATCTTTGATATTGGCAACACCGCTGAACTCGGTAATGATCGCAAGTCCCTTCGGCTTTCTTGCCTCAAAAATTTCCTCGACACGCGGAAGACCCTGTGTAATATCGGTACCGGCAACACCACCCGTATGGAACGTACGCATGGTAAGCTGTGTACCAGGCTCACCGATGGACTGTGCCGCGATGATACCGATTGCCTCACCAACCTGTACTGCCTGGCCGGTTGCCATGTTGGCGCCGTAGCACTTCGCACACACACCCATGTGGGAACGGCAGGATAATACAGTACGGATCTTCACCTTTGTAAGCGGTTCTCCGTTCTCATCCACACCCTTGCTCATAACAAGCGCTGCGCGCTTCGGTGTAATCATATGATTTGCCTTCACGAGGACATTGCCCTCGGCATCGCAGATGGTATTGCAGGAGAAACGTCCTGTAATACGCTCCTGAAGGCTCTCGATCTCTTCCTTGCCATCCATGAATGCAGTTACCCACATACCAGGGATCTCTCTGCCTGTTCCCTCACAGCAGTCAGACTCACGAACGATCATATGCTGTGATACATCTACCAGACGTCTGGTCAGGTATCCGGAATCGGCGGTACGAAGGGCGGTATCGGACATACCTTTTCGCGCTCCATGCGCAGACATGAAGTATTCCAGTACGTCAAGACCTTCACGGAAGTTGGACTTGATTGGCAGCTCGATTGTTCTACCGGTTGTATCTGCCATAAGTCCTCGCATACCAGCAAGCTGTTTGATCTGCTTATCGGAACCACGGGCTCCGGAATCCGCCATCATGAAGATGTTGTTGTACTTATCCAGTCCGGAGAGAAGTGCATGTGTCAGCTGCTCATCCGTCTCTTTCCATGTCTCTACGACTTCCTTGTAACGCTCTTCCTCTGTGATAAGACCACGCTTATACTGCTTTGTAATGCGGTCTACGGTATCCTGGGCGTCCTTGATCATCTGTGGCTTTTCCGGCGGCTCGGTCATATCGGAAATGGATACGGTCATTGCCGCCCTGGTGGAGTATTTGTAACCCATCGCCTTAACAGCATCCAGCACCTCGGCAGTTCTGGTTGCGCCGTGAATATTGATGACTTTCTCAAGGATCTGCTTATTCTGCTTCTTTGCTACGAGGAAATCGACCTCGAGCTTTAATTCATTGCCCGGAATGCTTCTGTCTACAAAGCCCAGATCCTGCGGGATAATCTCGTTGAAGATGAAACGTCCCAGCGTGGACTCTACGATTCCGGTAATCTTTTTTCCATCCGGCATGGTCTTGCTCATGCGGACTTTGATTCTGGAGTGAAGTGTTACCGCGCCATTCTCATAGGCGAGGATTGCTTCGTTGACACTCTTGAAGAATTTGCCTTCTCCCTTTGCGCCTGGTCTCTCCTGTGTCAGGTAGTAAATACCAAGCACCATATCCTGTGAAGGAACGGCTACCAGTCCACCGTCAGACGGCTTTAACAGGTTGTTCGGAGAGAGCAGCATGAAACGGCACTCTGCCTGCGCTTCCACAGAAAGCGGAAGATGAACAGCCATCTGGTCACCATCGAAATCGGCGTTGAACGCGGTACACACAAGCGGATGAAGCTTGATTGCCTTACCCTCTACGAGGATCGGCTCGAATGCCTGAATACCGAGACGGTGCAGTGTAGGAGCACGGTTCAGCATAACCGGATGCTCTTTGATGACGTCCTCGAGCACATCCCAGACCTCAGTCTGAAGTCTCTCGACCATCTTCTTCGCACTCTTGATATTATGAGCGGTTCCGTTTGCAACGAGCTCCTTCATAACGAACGGCTTGAACAGCTCGATTGCCATTTCCTTCGGAAGACCGCACTGGTAAATCTTTAACTTCGGCTCTACGCAGATAACGGAACGTCCGGAATAGTCAACACGCTTACCAAGCAGGTTCTGACGGAAACGTCCGGACTTACCTTTTAACATGTCAGACAGAGACTTGAGTGCTCTGTTACCCGGTCCTGTAACAGGACGTCCGCGGCGGCCGTTATCGATCAGGGCATCTACAGCCTCCTGAAGCATACGCTTCTCGTTGCGGACGATGATATCCGGTGCGCCAAGCTCTAAGAGTCTTCTCAGACGGTTGTTACGGTTGATGATTCTTCTGTACAGATCATTTAAGTCGGATGTTGCAAAACGTCCGCCATCCAGCTGTACCATCGGGCGCAGATCTGGCGGAATGACCGGGATGACCGTGAGGATCATCCACTCCGGCTTGTTGCCGGACTCGCGGAATGCTTCTACAACTTCCAGTCTCTTGATGATGCGCGCGCGCTTCTGACCGGTTGCGTCTGCAAGCTCTGCCTGAAGCTCTGCGGAATCCTTCTCAAGATCGATCGCGTGTAACAGTTCCTGGATTGCCTCGGCACCCATTCCGACACGGAACGCATTGCCGTACTGCTCTCTGGCTTCCTGATATTCGCTCTCGGAAAGCACCTGCTTATACTGTAATGCCGTGTTACCGGCATCCAGTACAATGTATGATGCAAAATATAATACCTTCTCAAGAGTTCTCGGTGAGAGGTCAAGAATCAGTCCCATGCGGGACGGAATTCCCTTAAAGTACCAGATATGGGAAACCGGAGCTGCAAGCTCGATATGTCCCATACGCTCTCTACGAACGCTTGCTTTTGTAATCTCAACGCCGCATCGGTCACATACCACACCTTTGTAGCGGATCTTCTTGTATTTACCACAGTGGCATTCCCAGTCCTTGCTCGGTCCGAAAATCTTTTCACAGAACAGACCATCCTTCTCAGGCTTTAATGTTCTGTAGTTGATCGTCTCAGGCTTCTTAACCTCGCCTCTGGACCACTCATGAATCTTCTCCGGTGATGCCAAACCGATCTTAATGGCATCGAAAGAGATAGACTGGCCTGTTGCCTCTTTATTCATTGTCTCTGGCATTTATGACACTCCCTTCTATCTATTCTTCGTCAAGAACGTCGTCTGATGACTCATCAAAAAACTCAGAATCGTCCTCATCCTCTTCCTCATCTTCTACGTCTACCAGTTCCTCGTTCTCTGTATCAAACTGCTTCTGGGAGAATCCCATCTTTGCAAAGGACTCGCTGTCTTCAAATGCAAAATCCTTATCGCCGGAAATGATAGAATTCAAATCGGTATTACCGTACTCACTGGTCTCCATGAGTTCTACTTCGTTGCGGTTCTCATCGAGCACTTTGACATCCAGTCCGAGGGACTGCAGCTCTTTTAAGAGAACCTTGAAGGACTCCGGAATACCCGGCTCAGGGATATTATCACCCTTGATGATCGCCTCGTAAGTCTTCACACGTCCGACCACGTCATCGGACTTCACTGTCAGAATCTCCTGTAAGGTATAAGATGCACCGTAAGCCTCGAGTGCCCATACCTCCATCTCTCCGAAACGCTGTCCACCGAACTGTGCCTTACCACCTAACGGCTGCTGCGTTACTAAGGAGTAAGGACCGGTAGAACGTGCATGGATCTTATCGTCTACCAGGTGATGCAGCTTCAGGTAATGCATGTGTCCGATTGTAACCGGTGAATCAAACGGCTCTCCGGTACGTCCGTCACGAAGCTGTACCTTTCCGTCACGGGAAATCGGCACGCCCTTCCACAGTGCCCTGTGTGCGCGGTTGTCATACAGGTACTTCATGACTTCCTCGTTCAGTGTGTCTTTATATTTTGCTTCAAAGTCTTCCCACTCGAAGTTGACGTAATCATTGGCAAGCTCCAGCGTATCCTGGATATCAATCTCCTTCGCACCGTCGAATACCGGTGTCTCGATGTTGAAGCCAAGTGCCTTCGCAGCAAGGCTTAAGTGAATCTCGAGGACCTGACCGATGTTCATACGGGACGGCACACCCAACGGGTTCAGCACGATGTCAAGCGGGCGGCCATTCGGAAGGAACGGCATATCCTCTACCGGAAGTACACGGGAAACGACACCCTTGTTACC
>OIWS01002086.1_pt1 | contig 17397 bp, 15 predicted proteins | sample 1587611 | NCBI WGS metagenome assembly OIWS01 (sample SAMEA3888919, study PRJEB22519) | human gut metagenome | biome: human gut; feature: human-associated habitat; material: faeces | place: Denmark | collected 2010 | reverse complement strand
TAAATCTTCAGAATTCCCTGTCACCTCTGTCACCCTGTCACCCAGAAGTCGGTTGTTTCCGAGACGGAAATCAAAGACTTACGATGCAAAAGTCAGTTACTTACGATATGAAAGTCAGGGACTTATGATGCAAAAGTCAGTAGCTTACGAAGAGAATTACTGCGATACCTGTAACCACGTTAACATGGTGGTATCATTTGAGTGCTCTAATCACTATATGGCTGCGGTAATTAAGAATAGTAGAAAAAGTTTGGCTGTTTCATATAAATGGCGTATATTTGCAGAAAAAGAGACAAGATGACGCAACTGAATAGAAAATTGCCTTTAGGCATACAGGATTTTGAAGAGATGCGTAGAGATCATTATATCTATGCTGATAAGACCGATATGGTCTGGAAACTGGCTAATGGTACTAAATACAATTACCTGAGCCGTCCACGCCGTTTCGGTAAGTCTCTTTTGTGTTCTACACTTAAGTGTTATTTTGAGGGTAGAAAGGAACTCTTTGAAGGTCTCAAAATGATGGAACTTGAAACAGAGTGGGTAAAACGTCCTGTTATCTATTTTAGTATGAGTTTGGGTGGTTCTTCTGCACAGACACTTACAGAATATTTGAACAATGTATTGTCTTCATACGAGAAGATATATGGCAGAAATCCGGATGAGCAGTCTTTAGGTAATCGTTTAAATGGTATTATCCAAAGAGCATACGAACAGGCGGGAGTACAGATAGCCATTATAGTAGATGAGTATGATGTTCCTTTGCAGCATACTTATGAAACCAATCATCATGATGCATGCCGTGAAATATACCGCAATTTCTTTACTGGATTGAAGGACTATGGTTACTGTATCAAGTGCGTCTTTATTACTGGCATTACTAAGTTTACTCAGATAAGTTTGTTTAGTATGCTTAATACATTAACTAATGTCAGCTTTAGGAATGAGTACGCAACAATATGCGGTTTGACTAAAGATGAAATTCAGTTCTATTTTTCAGAACAGCTATCTGAATTGGCAGATAACTATGCAATCACGAAGAGTACCCTTATGGATACAATGAGTTCTATCTATGATGGCTATCATTTCTCTCGTGGTCTCATTGGTGTTTACAATCCTTTTAGTGTATGTAATGCCTTGGCTAATCTGCGCCTAAATTCTTATTGGATAGCCTCTGGTTCCAACGAAATGTTGCTCAAGGTCTTGCGTAAATTCATCAACGAGATTCCTGAGCTGGACAATTGTTTGATTGATTCTGACTATTTGGAAATGAGTGATGTCAATATGAATGATCCAAAACTCTTCCTTTATCAGTCTGGTTATCTTACAATCAAAAAGGTAGTAGGTAGCAGTTATATGTTAGGTTATCCTAACCGAGAAGTACGAAATGCGATGTTGGGCATGAACCTTCCCAACAGTTAGATAAGAATTTGGTTAGGAGGAAGATACAATAAAGGGGTGAATACATTGTATTAAAAGTATTCACCCCTTTATTGCATCAGCAATTAATCATTAGAATATTTTGCCAAACATAATGTTCACCAACGTTTTGAACAGAATCTTGGCATCAAACCACCAGGATCTGTGCTCCAGGTAAAAGAGGTCAAGACTCAGTCTTCTCAGCATCTTCGGCATCGTATCCGTATATCCATTATATAAGGTAGCGTAAGAAGTCACTCCTGGACGAATTTGGTAAAGAAAACGATACCGAGGATCATGTACCATAATCTGGTCGATATAAAATTTGCGTTCTGGACGTGGACCAATAAACGCCATGTCGCCCTTGGCTACGTTCCACAATTGAGGAAGTTCATCGAGGTGATGTCTCCTAAGGAATGCTCCAATATGTGTCATGCGAGTTTCTCGTTCATGTTGGAAGAGTTGAGGACCATCTTTTTCTGCATCCACTTTCATACTTCTGAATTTATATATGTAGAAAGGTTTGCCGAATCGGCCGATTCTTTCTTGTTTAAAGATAGCAGGTCCATTATCTTCTCTTTTTACGAGAAAATAGCACACAACAAATAGAGGTGAGAAAACTATTAAGCCAAAGATAGCTAATAGAAAGTCTCCCGCCCGTTTTACATTTCTTTCAAATTCTGTCATGCCATCAGCAATGAAACGTTCGTCAGCTACGTTATCATTTAATTCTATTTCGAATGGAATGTTCGTAGACTTATTTAGTTGCGCTCTATTCATTTGTTCTATTATGTTTTATTATAAAACGTTTAGAGTGCTCATATATTGTATAGAGTCTAGTTTTCTTTTTAGAATTTTGCAACCATAGCTTGGTAGAAACAGCAGAAAGAAGTATAAGTATGCTTTCAGTGTGCTGAATTTCAGTATGGTTTCGTATACAGCTACGTTGTAGTGAATGAGTTGCATCTTTTTCCTGGAAACCGAATTCTTTCTTACACAATAGTAGGCTAGAGGCTTTTTGGTATAAGCGTAGCATATTTTGCATTGTTGAAGAATCTGAATAAACATAGCCCAATCCTGTCTTTTGCGGATAGTAGGCATATAGTATTTCTTCCCCAAAGCTTTTGTATCATAGATAGCTGTGAGACATCCGATTTTATTGTCACGTTTTATCATTTTATACGTGATGCGGCGTGGCGGAATATTGATACCTATGGTCTCATAGTTAGAATTGCATATAAGATAAGTTGCACAGCAGAGAGCGCACTTCTTTTCTGACATGTAATTGATTTGGATTTCCAGTTTCTCAGGAATCCATCTGTCGTCGCAATCACAGAATGCGATGTATCTTCCTTCTGCTCTTTTGATACATGCGTTTCGGGCATATCCCGGTCCATGGTTTTCTGAGAGTAGTTCTATTTTTACTCTCTTGTCTGCTTGGGCAAATTCCTTCAGAATCTTAATGGTATCTTCATCGGTAGATGCATCGTCAGTTATAATAAGCTCCAAATTATCGTATGTTTGTCTCAGTATACATTGAATGCTGTCAGCAAGAAATTTGCCGGCATTATAAGTAGGCATGATGACTGATACTAAGTCTTCTTTCATTTTATATTTACCTATTATGTTCATATTCTAACTTTCTTAGATAACGTTCTCCTTTGCTTTTTATTGTGTTTCGCATGCCCTATATCTGTTCTGAATTTAAATGGTAGAGAAATAAGTGCTTAATAGGGACGTATATAATAGTTGTTTTTCAATTTTATAGGATTTAAAACAATATCAAAAAATACTAATTTTTATTGAATAGACCAACTATATTTGTATGTTTCAAATAAAAATCGTATATTTGCATTAATTTAGAATCAAATTTGATCTTGGAAGATAAAGTAAGTTTTAAAAAGCATATTAGGTTTGCTTTTAGAATTGTCCATATAGACAACATACCTCATGTTGTGAAATATGGTTTGGTACATAATGATTCACCTTTTGCAAGTGATAGTTTTGTGCCAATAGGGGATATGTCTGTTATGGATGCCCGTTCAACGAAGCAACTGCCAGATGGGTCTTTCCTTTCAGAATATATTCCTTTCTATTTTGGTCCCAGGTCACCCATGTTATATAATATTCAGATAAGTGAAAAAATAACTGTAAATATGATACAAAGGAAAGTGTTTGAAACTCGATCCTTTAACTATGTGTTACCTCATAAAAAAGACACAAAAATGTACCAAGTTTTTTTATCGATACTAAAAAGAATATGTAATATATAGGCAATATGAAAAAAAGTTTGTTGATGTTTTTATTCTTTTTGGTTTTGTTTTTGGGTGGGAACTCATTTCAGACGCAGGCAAAGAAAAAAACAAAAGATAGCTATAAACTTGTTTTTTGTGATGAGTTTAATCTATCTGATGGGTCTCAACCTGATACAGCAATATGGAGTCGCTGTCAACGATATAATAGTCAATGGAATCGTTGGGTCAGCGATTCTAAAGATGTTATATATATAAAAAGAGGAAAACTAGTGTGTCGTGCAATTCCTAACTCGAACGAAAAAGGAGAGACGGCAAAGATGCTAACTGGAGCTATTGAGGCTATCATAAAATCTATGGAACTCAGATTGACCGGGTTAGAGTCTATAAAAAGAAATAAATATTATGGCAATAAACATTTATAACATTAAAAAATGGCATAAAATGCTCACAGGAAAGAGTGTGTTGCATGTAAACCAGGATTTGGGTAAATATTTTGAAGCAAAGGAATTAAAAGGGTACTATAACAATATGATGGAGAAGGTTAGCTATGTTCCACATCTTGTTGATTCTGAAGAGTTACCCGTACTTCATACAGAGAGTGGGGGGACTTTTGTCTTTCCTGTAGCAGTATTTCAGTTCGCTTTCGGATTGCTTGATTATTATTATGAGAGCAAGGAGGAGAAATATCTGGAAAAGTTCCGTCAATGTGCAGATTGGGCCATTAGTATGCAGCATGCTGATGGTGCGTGGAATAATTTTTCGTATATTTATCCAGAACATCCGTACGGTTCCATGGCTCAAGGTGAAGGATCTAGTTTGTTGGTAAGAGCATATAAACTATTTGATGACAAGAAGTACTTGGAGGCAGCAGGAAAGGCCATTAATTTCATGTTAAAGCCTTTAAACAAAGGAGGTTGCACACTATTTGATGGGAACCACGTTGTGTTACAAGAATATCAGCATTTACCTGTAGTATTGAATGGGTGGATATTTTCTTGGTGGGGCTTATATGATTATGTTCTTGTGACGCAAGATTCTGAAGTAAAGAAGATTATGGATAAAAGCTTGCAGACATTAGTTGAATTTTTACCTAGATTTTCTTGTTCATATTGGAGTATGTACGATTTAGGAGGAAAAATAACAAGTCCTTTTTATCATAATCTTCATATTGCCCAAATGGAAGCAATGTACAGATTAACAGGATGCGAGGTGTTTTGCAAGTATGCAAGTAAATGGCGTAAGCAACAAGGAAATAAATTATATAAAACAATAGCTTTTGTAAGAAAGTGTATTCAAAAAATTATAGAGCGATGAAAAAAATTTTATTGGTATCGAACGTAAAGCCCAATAAAGATGGCGTAGGAAATCCCATTATGGTGCGTATGAAAAGTGCATTAGATGAAAATCCTAGAATAGAAATGGTAGAATTTCTTCCATTTAGAAATAGTATCTTTTCTCTTTTTGAAATACGTAAGAAGGCACGAAACTTTGATATTGTACACGTACATTTTGGTGGTATGTATGCCCTTGCTATTTGGTTGTTCCTAATAGGTGTCAATAAACGAAAGTTCATCACTTTCCATGGAACTGATATTCATGCAAAGGCCATAAAGACTGCAAGGACAGCTAAACTCAAACTTAAAATTAAATTGAATCAGCGTGCTTCATTTTGGTGTATAAAGCTATATAACAAATGTGGCATGGTGTCAAAGGAAATGATGCAATATGTGCCTGATAAATTGAAGTTGAAATGTCAAAAGAAGTTTTTTCTTCAGCCATTAGGAGTAGATTATGATTTATTTGTTCCTTTATCAACATTGGAGGCTCAAAAGAAACTGGGTCTTGAACAGGGACATTATGTGTTGTTTTCGGATGTGCAGAATACTCCTATCAAACGCCGTGATATAGCAAAAGCGATTGTTGCTAAGATGGGTGGAAAGTATAAACTATTAATTATGTGTGGCGTTAAAGCTGATATTGTGCCTTTGTATATTAATGCTGCAGATTTTGTTTTGTTGACTTCTGACGAGGAGGGATCTCCTAATATAATCAGAGAAGCCTTGGCACTGAATAAGCGTGTGTATAGTGTTGATGTTGGTGATGCTGCAAAACAATTGAAGGGTTTAGAAAACTCGCTAATTGTTAGTAGAAATTCTCTTGATGCAGCAAAAGCAATTCTTAATAATTTAGATAGTGCATATTGTGACAATACAAGAACTAAACAGCAACAAGTACTTGATTTTAAGTGCATAAATGAAAATGTTATAGATTTATATGAAAATAGTTAATGGAATTGGCAGGTAGATTGGGCTATCAGATGTTCAATAAGCATTCGCTGTAGCATTGAAAAAAGCAAATCCTAGCGAAAAAAATATGTAGATTTTCATCATTTAAACTATTTGTCAATAGCTCGTTTAGTTGGTGGGGAGCTTTCCTGAATAGCATGTAGAACGTGTAGTAGCTCCACACCTTGGATGAATGGTAGTGAGACATCGGGAATATATGCCCCTGAATGGATCAAGATTGATTGTTAATGAAAAAGGCTTGTATATTATATTTTTGAAATATACAAGCCTTTTGTGTAATTTATATTTAGTTTAATTTTTTTTTAATGCATTTTTTATTGCATTAAGCCAGCCATGCCCAAATTGTTGGTCTGGTTCTACATAATTACCTTCTCCCCATTCGTTCCAAGCCTTTAGGAAGATTATCTGATGCTCTGGCTGTTTATTTTTAATATGAGCTATAGCATCATCAATAGTCTTTTCAAATGCTTCTGGATTGCTATTGATGAGATATTCTGTCTTTTGCCCAGCACGTGGCGTACGATCCCATTGTGGCATAATGGTAGGATAAACATTCTCATTAGCATCCTCTGGAGCATAGAAGTGCTTCATCACCTTGGAATAGTCAAGGTGTACATTTGAAGGTACTCTAGATTGGTACGTAAATATATCCCATGCTAAGCGCAGACGTCCTAAGAGTTTCGACATGCCACGAACTAAACCATTAGATATGACAGCGTCAAAGCCTAAGTCTGTGACAGAGTCATAATAGTCTTGTGCGAGATTTGTACTGTAGAAATTCTTCTTTTGTCCAGTCAAACCTTTACTACAATTTGCAGTATAGCCCACAAAGTGAATTCCTGGTAAACCATTTTCTTTCGCTAATTCTTGCCATTTGTCAATAAACGCTTTACACTCAGGTACATCACGAGGAGCCCAAACTGCAAATAAAGGCTTTCCGTCAACTTTTATATAACGATGATCTTTAAATGCTGGCAGCACATGGTAGAAATGTTTGATATGATCTTCTATGCTATAGCGCATTTCCATAATCATGTTGCCTGTAGCCATGGTTTTGCTCTTTTTCCATGATTTATTTGTCCAGTTGTGGTTTGCCCAGCAAAGACAAAACGGAAAATCTGGTTTCCCGCTTTCTAATACTTCGTCAAATGGACGTTCCAACAGTTGGCGACCCTCACCGAACCAATAGTGATAATAGCAGAAACCTTCGATGCCTGCTTCACGTGCAAGCTGTGCCTGTTTCTCTCTGATTTCTGGATCACGTAAGTCGTAGTACCCCAAATCCGCAGGAACACGAGGTTGTACGTGACCTTTGCAGAGTGGAACTGCCTTTTTGACATTGTTCCATTCTGTAAATCCTTTGCCCCACCATTTGTCATTTTCTGGGATTGGGTGGAACTGAGGTAAATATAATGCTATAATTCTTGGTTTCATTTTAAAATTTCATTTATAAGTTTATTCAAATCTTCTTCTTGTTTGGTTGTTATTTCTTTTGCTCTTTCATGTAGCTCGTGGTCTTTAATTGACGGATTTTCAATCACGAGTTTCATTGCCTGATATAAATCGGCTGGATAGAAAGGCGAAAAGTAAATGCCTGCATTGCCAAGTACTTCTGGGATGCTTGTTACATTTGAAGCAATGGCTGGAGTTCCATTTACGATGGCTTCAATTGGCGGGTAGCCAAATCCTTCAAAGAAAGAGGGAAACAGCAAAGCGAGGGCATGTTTATATGCATAATCCATATCTGCATCTGAGAGATAGTTGATATCTATGTGCGAATTATTGATGCTTTTACCATATTTCAATGTTACTAATTTTATATCATACTCTTCGCTTATTCTCTTGAATACCTTCATTACGATGCCTGGGTTTTTGTATATTCTGTTTGCAGCAATCATAAAGAAATATTTCTTTCCCCTTTCAACCAGTTCTTTGAGTACCTCATTCTCAATATTTCCAGTAATTTCTGCTTTTCTAAGAGGAGAGTAGCATACTCTTATCTCTTTCTTGATTTTTGGAAAATAGTATTTTAATGCATTAGCAGAATAATTTGATACAGTATATGAAATCGTGTTCTTTGCTGCATATAAATGCATAATGTCGCAATATCTATGTTGAGCCTGTTTGGCATACCTGCCACAAGCAAGATTGATTATACGTTTGACTCTTTGCCATGGAGTTAAACTGCCTGGATCTGTGATAGAATAGTCTATCTTGTTGTCGCAACGTTCTATGTCGAAAATGTCGTGAATGAACATGATAACCTTCGTCTTGATGCCTGTAAGGTCAATACCCTCATAGAATTGTCCAAAGGCTATATAGAAACAATTAATGGAATTCTCAGAAATGAAATTCCTAAGTGGTTTCTTTGAAACGTCATAGAGTTCTATTCCATGAGATTTGGCATATTCGAACAAGTTGTATTGTTGCGCTACTCCTCTGTGCGAATCGTATATACCATAAACAAAGACATCATCCGTTTTATTTTCAAACAGACAATCGTATACAGCCTTCGTGAAACTTAATGCGCCACCAACTCCAAATGAATGTTGGAATGGTAGCATATCTATCAATATTCTTTTTGACATAGCCTTATACCTTCGTTTCTTTATAATACAACTAATGTTTTGATGATATACATAACCTAATTCTGTTGTATGATATTTTTATTGTAACCATATTGGGCCAATTTCTTTTTCTTTTCTTCTTGAATTTATAATCTTGTTTAACTTTCTAAGTATCCAACTGATTTCCTTGAAGTATGTCCCTATTTTATTTCTACGTTTAGAGCGTCCTGTAAGACAGAATGTGAATAATAGTTGGATGTACTTAATTGCAATCTTAGTAAATGATTGGTTTATATCACATGCATTTAGTAATAGCTCACGTCTGATAATTTTACTATTATAAACATCGATATTACCATGAATTTCTCTATCGTGACAAACAGTAGCACATGGAACTAATATCGTTTTTACTTGGTGGTATAACATACGCTTATAATAATTGCTATCTTCACTATAATGATAGAATAGTGGGTTGAAACCTCCAATCTTTTCTATGAGCGTTTTAGGCATAAACCAACATGCTGCGCAAATTTCTGTCATTTCGTAGCTGTTTTTTAGTTTCTTTCCAACAAGGATGTCGTCTAAAAGAGTATTTTTGATGCTACTGTTTCTTAACGAATATTTAAACATTAAATCTAACTTAGAACCGTTTCCATTTAGATGAATTGGAGACAACAACGATTCACCGTCATCTTCCTCCAGCATTAATTCTATGGCATTCTTGCTAAGGTACGCATCTTGATTTATAAGTAAACAATAATCTGCATGCTTCTCTAGCGCATAGCTGATTCCGACATTATTTGCTTGCCCAAATCCTAGGTTCTTGTTCATGGGAAATGTGATTACTGAGGAATAATTCTTTTTAATAAACTCGAGCGTTCCATCATTTGAATTATTGTCTATAACTATAATTTGCATGGGAACAGTGCTCTCCATGAGGGATTCAATGCAATGTTTTATCCACTGCATTCCATTGTATGTTACAATAATAGCAAATATTTCTTTCATAATTTTATAATATATTTAAATAAATAGCAATTTAAAAACATAAGCATAATAGCCAAAGTTGTGTAATGTCCCATTAGAGGCCAGTAAAATAATCCTTTGTTGATGAATGCAATAAGGATTACAAATATAAACGAATAGCGAAATTTAAAGCAATACCATTTCGTTTTTATAGCTATATAACCCATTAGCCATATCAGGAAAAAAATAATATATCCTATCCAACCTAAGTCCAAGTATATTTCACCTCCAAACGTGCCAAATACGTTTACTAAAATACCGACATGGGATGCTATGTTTTCATAATGTTCCAAGACGTTAAATTTTTGTCCGAGCAATTTAGCTGTTAGTGGAAATTCTCTATCTATGCTAAATGGTGAGTTTTCGCCTGCTGTAATTTCTGCACAAAAATTATTGATATGTTGTCCTGCATATCCATATAAAGATTCCATAGGATCTCTGCCCGAAATATCAAATCTTGAAATAGTAATTGCTATAAAAGAACAACTGCAAATGATAGCTATGATACCAAATGTAATATTTATATTTCTTTTTAATTTTGCTGATAAATATTTGTAAAAATAGCTATATAATAGGAAAAAGTCAATCATCCAAAAGACCATAGCAGCTCTTCCTGCTCCAATTATTGACACGATGCTCTGAACAATTGAGGCAATGAGTAATGTGATTCTTAGATAAACAGAACAATTAGTAAATGTCTTTAGGTAAAACCATATGAAAAGTGCAAGAGTAGGAAATGGTGGCGCAACTAATATCTGTGGCAACAGCATAAAATAATTTGATTCTGTTGATCCCATGCTTACATTATTTATGTTGTCATTGTATCTATCTACAATATCCATAACAAGAGCTTCTTTAATATCTTGCATACTAGTTGATATTATAATGATAGATGCAATTGAAATGGTTATTGCTAATATATACAATAACTTTGTTTTTACTTCCGGGTGTTTTTCAATTGGCAAATTTGCTATATAGTGTATAGGCAATAGTATGATAGTCCATTGTATACAGAATAATAGGATGGTGGGGAGCGTAATATGATTTTCATTGATACCATACATTCCATAGATGTCATTAATATCAATAAGAATTGCAAAAAATGAGATGAGAACAAGCAATGATACTGCAGCAATGTCGATATTCCAACATTGCTGCTTCTTATAAAAGTAGATTCCGAGTCCAATAAAGTATAATAATGGTATGAGTAACATATATTATTGTTTTATTTTTTGTATGTATTAATAGTTAATATATCTTTCCAACCCATTATTAAAGTTTGGGTTTGTTGAAGGAAGATACGTCTATAAGATGGAATAAAAGCATCTGCTATGTAACCGGCTGCAATATTGCTTATAATAGCTATAATTGCAGCTGCTAAAATTCCTATTTTGGGGAGCATAATAGAATTTAATGAAACGCATACAACACAACCAATTAGATCTCTAACAATTGCATATTTTTGTTTTCCTTCAATTATGATCATTGTACCGGCTGTATTTGATAAAGCTACGCTTGCTGCTTTAAAAGACATAATTTGTAGAATTATCACTGCTGGCAAATAGTTCTTCCCAAAAGTAAGATTTACAATCCACCATGCCAATAACGATGTAAGAGCTGAAAGAATCAATGTTGACCAAAATGAAATATTCATAAATTTTTGGCTCTTTTCTATATATAAATCCTTGCTCTCTTCTTTGTATTTCACTAATATTGGCATAATTGTCTGTGCTAATACCATAGGTACATAGATTAATACCTCAACAAATCGAGAGGCAATAGCAAAGTAACCAACTGATTCTTTATTCAGCATTTGTCCAATCATCACTTGATCTATTCTTTGATACATAAGAACAGCTGTACTCGTAAGCATAAGAGGAAAAGATGCTTTCAGTAGCTTCTTGGCATATTCACAATCAAATATCCAATCTTTAATCCTTCCTACTTTGTATTTATACGCCATGTAGTAACCACTTGCAAGTAATAAATAATCTATCATATAAGCGATTACAAAAACTGTAAGTGAACTTTTGAAAAATAATAGTACCAACTTTAATCCTATGCCTATAGCTGTTCTACTTATCTCGGCCTTTACAATATATTCGTTTTGTACTATAGAAGTAAAATAGTTTCTGATAACATTAAATGAGTTGAGAACTATGGTTAGAGAATAAATTCCCACCAAAATAGTTGTGTATGAATCTGATTCTATTAACAATGATGTTATTATTGTAGCAATCATCATAATTACTCCTAGTATCAATTTTAAGACAAAAGCTGTACCTATGATATTATTATTATCAGTTACATTTTTGGCTTCTTCTCTTACTTCTATAGAATCTAAACCGAATACGGCTATAGTCTGAAATAGAAATACATAACTAATAACATAGTTCATAAGTCCATATTGCTCAGGTCCAAGATAGCGCGCTACAATAATACCAACAATAAGTCCACTGGCAAGGTTACATACCTTGCCTAGTGACGCCCAATACAGATTTTTTATCAAGTTTGTTTTAGAAGGCGATAAGTACTTCTTGTTAATAATAGAATCTAACAATCTCATTATAATGTAAAATGTAATTCTTTTCTTATGATTCCAAATGTAGTTATAAAGAATGATAATACCAGCATTCCCAGTACAAATAGCATACGCTTTGGCTTGGCTGCTTTTATTGGCACTGCAGCTCCTTTTACTACCGTAAAGGCTGGCGTGCGTTCTTGTACTTTTGCTTTGGCTGCCTGATATTGTGTTACCATTGCACTATAAGCATTATACTTTAGCTGCATATCGTTTTCCATATCATCTTGCTTTGATTGCAAACTAGCCAACTGCACATCAGTATTGGCATCAGCGTATGAACCATATCTTTGGCGAGCTTTTTCGTACTCATGCTTTGCTTCAGTCATGAGGGTCTTATAGTATTGTTCGTCTACACGAGCTTTGCGGGTTCGGTAGTTTGTGATATATACCTGAAGACGCTCTTTTACGGAATCTGCAATAGTCTTGCAAATCAGTGGGTCTTGAGCCTCTGTAGAAATGGTGATAACAGCAGTTTTCTTGTCAATATTGATTGTGATGTTCTTACGGATGGCTGATGCTACATCATCTTGTTTCTTTGAAAGCATGTAAGGATTGATCTTTTTAGAAACTCTTGTTGCTTTCTTCTCTTGAAAGAGTTTTTTGATGTAACCAAATCCCTTTGCCCAGAAAGTATACTCTTGATGTTTAGTCAGATAATCGTAATAACTGCATTTTACGTTTCCGTCTTTTGTTTTTACCTTGATATCAAATAATCCAACTACGAAACCATTGTCTTCCATCAAGTCAGGGTAGAGCATCGGGTTTATAGCGTCGGTTGTCTCCATATTTCCAAGGTCAATACCAAAAGAAGAGGCCAACGAACCTAGTGTACCACCAATATTTGAATTGTTGTTCACCTCAGGTGCTAAACTCAGACTTGATGTATATGTACGAGGTATACAAAGAATATATGCGCAAGAGAGAACAAATACTATAGGTAATACGATATAGTATAACTTTCTCTTAGCCCATATCTTCTTCATAATGATTCTGAGATCAATTACCTCAAGGTTATTATTATTATTTTCCATTTTTGCTTTGTAATCAATTTCTTACTTACTCATATTAGCAATCGTAGCAATCATGGCGGCGATGCTGCTCATGCTGCTTCCCATACTCATCATTTCGGCGGTACTCATCTTGCGCTTCAACTTGGCTGGGACGACAATCTCGCTGCCTGGCTGCACTTTGGCACCATGAGAGAGCTTGGCTACCTTGCCATTCATATAGATGATGTATGCCTTGCTCTTTAATGCATCTGAGGCAAAACCACCGGCCTGATCGATGTAGTAGCTTGGCTTCTTGCCCTTTTCGTAGGCTACCGTATTGGCAAACATTACAGCACCGTTGATCTTTACCGTACCATTGTACTGAGGAATGACCAGACGGTCGCCCTCGCGCAAGATGATGTCGGCATCACTGCCTGGGTTCGCCAGTGCTTCTGGAAGGTCGATACCTACAGGGTATTCGCTAGGTACGTTGAACTTCTCTATGTTGGTGCGCTCTACATCCTTAGAGGTCTGGGTGAGTGCACTGGAATTGTTGCTGCTGGCGGCAAGCTGCAGAAGATTTTTCTGCATCTCTTCGCGCTGCATCTTCAATACTGCCTCCATGCGCTGCTTCTCTTGTTCGTTGGCTTTGCGGATGATGCGGGCTCCCTTGAGATATGCCTGGTCGGTAGCTCCACCTGCCTTCTTGAAGAGTTCACTCAGGCGGGCGTTGCGACGGTCTAATGTATAGAGACCGGCAAACATCACTTCACCGGTAATTGATACGTTCTGCTGCTCTACATACGCCGGACTCTGACGAATCATTACTTCATCAAATGGCATCAGCTTGAAGCCAGGGGTGCCGTCGATAACGAAGCCGTCTTTAAGAGATAGGGTGTAGGTCTTGGCGATAATGCTGTCTGGACGTAAAGCCTTGGCATCCATTACTCTACGACTTACCATTACATTAACGGTTGAAGCCTTGTCGGTTAAGCCGCCTGCCTGAAGAACGAAGTCTTCGAGGGTCTCATTGTCGGCATATTGATAGACGCCTGGATACTGCACTTCGCCACGGATGGTGAGGGTGCGCTCTACAATCTTTTCCTGTCGGGTAGGAATGAAGAGGACATCGTTCTCCTTCAATGGGATATCTGGAGTCTTGCCGTTCATGATGCCGGCGATGTCTACACTTATTACTTCGAGCGAGCGGTCAGACTTCATGCGGTGCATTACGGCACGGTTAGTGAATGCCTCCTCAGTCAATCCTTCGGCATGCTCTACAAGGGTGCGTACGCTGTTGATTTCTTCGCCGAGATTGTACATGCCCGGACGGAATACGGCTCCTTTCACCTCTACGGTGTTGGCGTAGCGTGGCAGGATGCTGTCTACGCTGATTGAGTCGCCGTCATCGATGCGGAAACTTGAGAAGTCGAACTCCCCAACATTATATACGGCATGTTCTCTGCCAGTCTTGCGGTTCAGTCTTACTGATTTCTTATAAGCATCGCCTGTAAAACCGCCAGAATACTTCAGAAGGGAATTGACACTCTCGTTCTTCTTCATTTCGTAGATCATCGGGCGCTTAACCTTTCCGGCAATGGTTACGAGACAGTCGTATGGACCTACTACGATAACATCGTTGTCGGCAAGACGGACATTACCCGTCAGCTTGCCGTTCAGAATATAGTCGTAGATATCAACAACCGTTACCAGTTTATTATGTCTGTAAACCTTGATGTTTCGCAATGTACCCAGATCGTTGGTTCCGCCTGCCATGTAGAGGGCATGGAATACGGTGGCGAAGGCTGAGAGGGTATAGGTGCCCGGAATCTTAACCTCGCCCATCACGTTTACCATGATGGTCTTGGTCTGTCCTACGGTAAGCTTGATGCGGCTTGAACGGTATCTGCTGCCCACGGTATTGCGCAGGCGGGCATTAGCCTGAGCTACGGTCAAGCCTGAAACGCTGACTGGTCCATAACCCTCAATGGTTACCTCACCATCTGGCGAAACGGTACTCTCTATGGTTTTCTGTGAGGCACCATAGATGTCGATGATAACCGCATCGCCAGGTCCCAGACGATAGTTCTGTGGGGTAGCGATGTTCATATTTGGCTCGAAACTGAGATCCTTGTTATTGAAAATGTCGCGGCCGAATACCTTGTTGCGCTTGATGCCGAGCTCAGCCTGCATCTGTTTTACCATGGTAGCTGTATCGGGTACCAGGGCGTTCATCTCCTTGCTGAAATCGTCATAATCTGGGTTGGTTTCATCATAAGATGAGTAGTAGCTGTCGTTCTGCTTGCTCTGGATGCGATAATTGCTATAGGTTGAAGCCTGCTTCTCTTTGTCCTTGTCCTGGTAATCTTCTCTTTGCTTACCATTGTTGGTCCGCATTCTCTTGTTGCCTGCATTTCCTGCTGCTGATGTGCTGTAGAGCTCGTTCTGTTGCGACATCTTCTGATACTTGTTGCGTACACGACGAATCTGGGAGATGTCTACGCCTTGCTGCATCAGTTTGGTAACAATCTGTGAGTTGGATGTGCCACGCTCATGTTCTTTCACCACAAAGCTCATGACCTGATCATCGGTCATGTGTGAACTCTGTGCGAAAAGAGGCCCTGAAGACAGGACGAGCGCCAGTACAAGTATGATATGTTTCTTCATTATTATTCTTTTATCTTAGTTTAATTTATATAATAACTCGAAATGAGTTATTTTGTTGTAGTAGAAGATTGAAAAGATGTTAATAAAACAAGAAACCCAAGGCTGAACCCTGGGTTTGCTGATGTTCTGAGCGAGATACGGGAGTCGAACCCGCCTCACAGGCTTGGGAAGACTCTCTTGTGTTTTGATAAAACGCTAACGCTCTGATACTTAGGGTTATCGAATAACGCTACACTCACATATTACTCACAAATTCTATTCTATTTAACTTTCTTGAGGGTGTAATAGCTATTGTAAGTTGTGTGAAACCAAAGCTTTATTGTACCATCACTTTCAAAGTCTATGTCATGGGTTTTTGGCATGCTTGACTCCGATTTATATGTGTATAATGTAAAACCAGTTACTTCGTAGTATTGCAAACTCCATTTTATAAACGACAAGTCTTCTTTTACGTCTTTCGTCATAAAAGGTTCTTTTCCGTCATAGTATACATAAGCAGTTGCTTCGCCAGTACACTTCGTTCTCTCGCTACTCATAAGCTCCAGATAGCAATCTCCCTCTATCCTGATTTTTGGATCATAAACTCCACCGCCAGAACCACCACCGATAACTTTCCATTTGCCGATGAGATAGTTTTCTCGATCGTCCTGAATCTTCTGGTCGTTGATAGAAGAGTCATCGCTACTGCTGCATGATGTGAATGATGCTCCTGCAAGAAGTATCATTGCTGCTAATAATACCTTCTTCATAATCCTTATATATAATAATGTTATACCTCGATTCCGTTATCTGCAAGAATCTTCCTGAGAAGACGAATCTCGCTGTCTTTTGACCTTATTATTTCATCCTTGGCATTGATGATCTGAATGAGCTTGGCATTCTTCTCTTTAAACGAATCCTCTTCCCGATCCTTAGCGCGGTCTGTTCCCGTAGTTAAGTTTTGACTGTTGTCACCAACGTTCCCGGCATTTATCAGCTGCGCCATCGGTATGCCGTGCTTAAACGCCTCGTTGATGGACTCTTCTATCTTCTGATGCGTTTCGCCTAGCTGAATTACCATATTTCCATTCATACTACCGCTTCCATACTTTAGCCAGCTATAGCTAACCCCAAGAGAATTACATATTTTACTAATCGTTCCCTCGGATATCGAAAGCTTTCCGCTTCTCATCTTGCCGATGTTGTTGGTTCCTGTAGCCTTCATAAAGGCATTCTCACTCATCTTCTTGATCTTGATGAGGTAATCTAACCTTTCTTGTACCGAATTTAATGTTCCCATAATGCTTCTTAGTTTTATATTTGCAACTAAATCGACTCGAAACGTTAAAATTCGGTAATATACCGAAGTATTTTACCGAAACATTAGGTACTTTACCGAAGTTTTTATACCTTTGCACTCGTTAACGGTCGAGTAACCAACAAAGCCGTTACATACGGAGGCTTGTGCGGCCGAAAGTACGTACTTTACATTGACACTGCAAATATACGACTTTTTTCGCATACCTCCAAATTTTTAATGAATTATTTAACAATACTGCGTTAAATTAATATTTAATCGTCTGTAAATCAATAACTTATATTAAG